>ENA-OWPP01001265-OWPP01001265.1-human-gut-metagenome-genome-assembly--contig:-NODE-1265-length-22774-cov-3.703816_pt1 | contig 22774 bp, 19 predicted proteins | sample MGYA00248265_ERZ651848 | MGnify/ENA primary metagenome ERZ651848 (study PRJEB26924, sample SAMEA4378233) | human gut metagenome | biome: human gut; feature: human-associated habitat; material: faeces...
CCGCCCCTAAATGTATTCTTCCCGCAAGCCGTACAAGCTACCTTCTGCCCATCATTTCCTGGGTATTGAAGGTGAGGAGGAGTTCCTGCTGATCGGGCGTGGGCGGCGCGGGGAGCACTTTGGTCCTGATGACCGCGTTGACCGCCGAGGCGTCGACTTCGGCCCTGCCGGAGCTGCGGGCCACCGTGCAGCTGAGGACCTTGCCGTTCGGATCAAGCTTTACGTTGACCTGCACGGAAAGGTTCGCGCGGGAGTAGGTCGGCATACTCCAGTTCGGCCGCACGGCAAGGATGACCTGCCCCATATACACGTCGTAGATGCCGCCGCCACCGGGGCCGTCGCCTTCGCCGCCGCCACCGCCGCCAGCGCCCCCGGCGCTTTTCTGGAAGTCGGCAAGAGCACCCGCGACGGACGATTTGCCGCCTTTTTCCTTGGTGCCTCGGGACGTTCCGGCCTTCTTTTTGGCGTCGTTCAACGCGTCGGCAAGAGCCTTGCTCGGGTCCACGCCGTCCTTCTTCTTATCGGATTCCTTGGCGGGCTTGGCCTTGTCGTCCGTTTTCTTGGCGTTCTCCGAAGCTTCCTTCTTGTCCTTCTTGCCGTCGTCCTTAGGCTTTTCCTTCGGTTTTTCCTTGGGCTCTTCCTCTTCCTCGTCCTTGGGCTTCTTAGGTTGTTTTTTCTGCGCCAGCGCGACCTCGTCCGGCTTGGGCTCGGGCTTCGGTTTGGGCTTGGGCTGCGATTCCTTCTTGGGCTCGGCCTTGGGCTGCACCGTATCCTCACGGGCTACGGGGACGGCGCTGGCCGCCTGCTCCGCCGGGGCGGGCTGAGGCGCGGCCTTCGTCGGCATGGGCTTGCCCTGCGGCCCGAGCACGGGCGAAGCCATCCGGTTGCCGCCCGGAGCGCCCATGTTCACGCTGATCTGCATCATGGGCTGATCGAGCTTCACGGGCGGAGAGCTCGGCCACAGGAAGATCAGCAGCGCCAGAGCGAGGTGCAGGAGGATTGAAAAGAAATAACTGCCAAACATTGGTGGGTCTGCCTTTTTCCCCGGGCTGCGGAAGCCGGGGCCCTTCTATCCGTTGTGCGCGACCGGCGGAAAGCCGGGGCTTTACTTCTTGCCCTTCTTTTCCGGGACGGCGGGCGTATCTTCCCGCAAGGCCACCACGCCGAGCTTGTCGATCCCGGCTTCACGGATGCGCCCCATCACGTCCACGACAAGGCCGTAGGCCACGTCCTTGTCGGCTTGGAGGAACAATTGCTTGTTCTGCTGCTTGACGAGCAGGTTGATTTTGTCCTGCAGCTCGTCCAGCCCCACCTCGTACGAGTCGAGGAAAATGGCGCCGTCCTTGCGGACCGTCAGGATCATGTTGTCCGATTCGGTGGGCAGGGTTTCGACGGCCCGCGTCTGGGGCAGGTCGACGTCGAGCCCTTCCGTCATCATCGGCGCCGTGACCATGAAGATGATGAGCAGAACCAGCATGACGTCGACGAACGGCGTCACGTTGATTTCCGACACGAATCCTTTATTGCCGCCGACAGAAGATCCCATGAGGCACCTCTACTCGGCCTGTCCGCTTCTGGACACGGCTCGGTGGGCGTTCAGCTCGCGCTGGACGCGGTTGAGGAACATGCCGGCGAAGTTGACGAGGCGGGTTTCGAGCACGCCGAGGCTTCCGTGGAACGTGTTGTAGCCGATGGTCGCCGGGATAGCCACGAGAAGGCCCATAGCCGTGGCGATGAGGGCTTCGGAGATGCCGGGCGCGACGGTGGCGAGGGAGGCGGATTTCATGGCGCCGATGGCGTGGAAGGTATTCATGATGCCCCAGACGGTGCCGAACAGCCCGATGAACGGGGCCGTGTTCGCGGAGGTCGCCAGGAAGGACAGGGAGCTCGTGAGGCGGGTCATTTCCATGTCCACGCCTTGCCGGAGCGCGCGGCGCACGTTGTCGACCACGACGTCTTCGGAGTTCCCGGCCTCTTTCGAGCGGTTGAATTCGGTCACGCCCTCGTGGGCGACGGTATACAGCGGGGAGTCGGGATCGCCGCCGAGGGACTGCACGGCCTCGCGCAGGTCCCGGGCGTGGTTGAAACGGTCCATGCCGTCGGCGGCCTTTTTGAGCGCCGCCCGGATGTTCATCCATTTACGGAACATCAAGGCCCAACTGAATACGCTCATGAAGAGCAGGACCACGAGGACCGCTTTGGCTACCAGCGTGGCTTGGGCAAGGAGGGAAAGAATGCTCAAATCCATAACGTCACACCTTGGTACGTCTGTATTTTTGGGAAAAACGCCGCAACGGCGTTGCCGCCCCGGGCTCCTGCCATAACAAAAGTCCCGACAGCACCGGAGCGCTATCGGAAAAAACGCTTGTTCACTCGCCCGGTAATAAGCGTCTCTGTCCGTGGATGCAACGAGAAAATGGAGCCGTTTCCCCATGTGCGTCCGCAAACGGGTTTTGACGGAAAAATGCGGGCCGTTTGACAGTTCTATTCATTCCGCCGATAATATGCAATCCAAAAACTTGACATTTTTTAAGTATAACAGTAATTGTTCTCAAAGAGGTATGGATATGTCACAGCCACAGACTCGTATGACTAGACAACGTATGGTTATTCTTGAGGAATTAAGAAAGGTCAAGACTCACCCCACGGCTGACGAGCTGTATGCGATGGTTCGTACCCGCATGCCGCGTATCAGTCTTGGGACTGTCTACCGCAACCTTGATTTCCTGACGGAATCCAAAGAAATACTCAAACTGGAGTCAGCCGGCTCCATCCGCCGTTTCGACGGCGATACCCGCCCCCATCAGCATGTGCGCTGCCGGGTTTGCGGCAAAATCGGGGACGTCATTCCTCCCGTGCCGACGCCTTCCGTTGAAGGCGTTTCCGTTGAGGGCTTCACGATCACGGAAGCGCGCGTTGAGTATGAAGGCATTTGCGAAGAGTGCGCCCGTAAGGCTTCCTGAAATCATGGGGGAATCCTGTTGAGTTATAGTGGGGTTCCCTCATGCGCTTTTTAGCGTTATCCGTGTAACGGATTTACTGGGCGCATCCGATGCGCCCAAGCGGTTCAAAGGGGCTTATCCCCCTTCATTTCTTACCAAAAGGAGAGATTGTATGAAATCTTTGAAGGGTACGCAGACTGAAAGGAATATCCTCACCGCCTTTGCCGGTGAATCTCAGGCCCGCAACCGCTATGATTATTTTGCCGGTGCGGCCAAAAAAGACGGCTTTGTGCAGATCGCCGACATCTTCACCGAAACCGCGCTTCAGGAAAAAGAACACGCCAAGCGCCTGTTCAAGTTCCTTGAAGGCGGCGACGTGGAAATCACCGCCGCCTTCCCTGCCGGCATCATCACGGGCACGGAAGCCAACCTGTACGCCGCCGCTGCCGGTGAACATCACGAATATACTGAAATGTATCCCTCTTTTGCGAATATCGCCGACTCTGAAGGGTTTTCCGAAGTCGCCTGCGTGATGCGCAACATCGCCATTGCGGAGCAGTACCACGAAGAGCGTTTCCTCGCGTTCGCCAAGAACATCAAGGAAGGCCGCGTGTTCGTGCGCGAAACCCCCGTCGTGTGGCGCTGCCGCAACTGCGGCTGTCTCGTGACCGGTACGCACGCCCCGGCCCTGTGCCCCGCCTGTGCGCACCCCACCGCTCACTTCGAAGTGCTCCACAACCCGTGGTAAGCCGGTAAAGGGGTACATCATGGCTGATCCGAAAGACATGTATCGTTGTCCGGTGAGCAACTGCGGCTACGTGTACGATCCCGACCGGGGCGACAAGCGCCGCAAGATTCCCGCTGGCACTCGCTTTGAAGACCTTCCCGAAGACTGGACCTGTCCCGTCTGCGGGGCATCCAAGAAGAACTTCAAGCCTCTGAGCGAGGCTTAACCCATGAGGCGGGCGGGAAGGGAGCCTTCCTTCCCGCCCGCTTCCAAGCCTCTCGTCAAAAGAGGCGTATTCCCATTGAAAAAAGCCCGGATGCTTGTCTGGGCTTTTCTCGTCCCTTGTGCGGGCAGGGGACACGGGATAGGGTGCCGTTGCGGAAGAGGAATTGCGGGGTTTCCCGTATGGGACTGGCAGTCTGGCCGAAAGGAGGCGCTTTATGAAGCGGATCGCGGTATGGAATACGGCTTTTTTGGGGGATGCGGTACTGACGCTGCCGCTGATCCAGACGCTGGCGGACGCGTTTCCCGGTTCGGAGATTGATTTTTACGTGCGCCGGGGGCTTGCCTCCCTGTTCGAGGCCCATCCGGCCCTTCATGCCGTCTATGAGTACGACAAGCGCCGCATCGCCGGGAACAATCGCCTGTCCGCGCTGCTCAAGAGCGGGCGTATCCTTGGCGGGCGGCGCTATGACATCTGGATCGGCGCGCATCCAAGCCCCCGTTCCGCGCTGCTGGCCCGCTTGAGCGGCGCGCCGTTGCGCGTGGGCTATATCGGGGGCCCCGTCGCGGCGCTCTGCTACAACCGGCGCGTATCCCGCCGTTTTTCCGAGCTGCACGAGATCGAACGGCTTCTTGAGCTGCTGAAGCCCATCTTGCCGCCTGAAACCCCGCGTCAGCACTGGCCCGAGTTGACGCTTCCCTCGGAGGCACTGGAGAAGGCCGCCGCCTTCCGCGAGTCGCTCCGGCAAGGCGATCAGGAACCCGTCCTGCTCGGGCTGCATCCCGGCTCGGTCTGGGGCACGAAACGCTGGCTGCCGTCCGGCTTTGCGCCGATGGTCATTACGTTTCCGCCCAGGCTCATCAGCGCAGAAGTGACGCCCTCTTCTTCCAGCGTCTTTTTCATCTCATCGGAAATATACCCCTTTGCCACAGCGCCGAAGTTCAGCGTAACTGCGTCGTTGGCAAAGGAAAGGGATTGGTTGTCCGCATGATAGCTGACATCCTTCCAGCCGTCCTGCCGCAGCAGTGCATGGATCTTGTCCTCCGCCGGAATGGCAGCATGGTCGGTGCCGATGCCCCACAGGTCGATCAGGTCGCCTATGGTGCAGTCCAGCATACCGCCGCTTTTTTCGCCGTACTCCAGCGCAGCACGCAATACGTTTGCCATATCCGCAGAGATGAGAATATCCGTGCCGACTGCCGCCTTTGCCGCAGTGTTCACCTGGTTGACCTCGGAATCTGCAATGGTGTTGGAAAACACCTGTTCCAGTTCCTTGGCACGGGCAAACGCCGCCTCCACGCCGTCCTGGGCGTGTTCTCCGTAGGCACGAACCATGATGTAAGTCCCCATGAATTCCTGGGTATCCTCATAGACGGCATCCGATGCGCTGTTTTCTGCCGCTGCACTTTCCGGCGCAGCAGCACTCGAAGATTGTTCTGTAGAGACACTGCTCGTACATCCGGTCAGACAAAACAGCCCGGCGAGTCCGGCAGCTAAAAGATACCCTTTTTTCATCAGCAATAGAACCTTTCCGAAGAGAGCGCCGCATCGGAGCGCCTTTTTCTGGTAGTTAGTATTATCTAACAAACGACAAAAATAGTATAGCACGCTTTTGAAATGCTGTCAAGTACGGTTTGAAAAGATTTCCGCAAGACAATTTGAATCAATTGTGAATCCAAAAAAGATGCTACCATGCTTTCTGTCGTATTGCCCAAAAACTTTTCTTGCAAATTGAAAAAAGACGTGGTACAATAGAAAAGCAGCAAAATTTCACAGACGAGAGGAGATAAAAATTATGATTTATACAGTGACATTTAACCCGGCGATCGACTATGTCGTTCATACCGATGCCATGCAGGTGGGAATGGTGAACCGTTCTCACGGAGAAGAGATCTATTACGGCGGAAAGGGCATCAATGTTTCCGTGATTCTGAAAGAACTGGGAATTCCGTCCCGTGCGCTTGGCTTTGTGGCAGGCTTTACCGGGGCAGCCATAGAAAAAGGCGTACAGGAGATGGGAATTGCCACAGATTTTGTGCATCTGGAAAGCGGATTTTCCCGAATCAATGTGAAGATCAAATCCGGGGAAGAAACAGAACTGAACGGACAGGGACCGGTGATTGACGATGCGGCGGTAAAGGCACTGTTCCGGAAACTGGACGATTTGCAGGACGGGGATACGATCATTCTGGCAGGCAGTATTCCCAATACCATGCCGTCCGATATCTATGAAAAGATTCTGGCATATCTGGACGGCAGACAGATTCGGACGGTAGTGGATGCTACCAATGATCTGCTGAAGAATGTGCTGAAATACAAGCCGTTTCTGATTAAACCCAACAACTTTGAACTGGGAGAATTGTTCGGCATCACACTGCACAGCCGGGAGGAGATTGCGGCGTATGCCGGAAAATTGCAGGAGATGGGCGCACGGAACGTGCTGGTCTCTATGGCAGAGGACGGCGCACTGCTGCTGGAGGAAAACGGAAACTGCCACAACTGCGGCGTGTGCAGCGGCACAGTGAAAAACTCCGTGGGCGCAGGGGATTCCATGCTTGCCGGATTCCTTGCCGGACTGGAGCAGGGCGATGCGGCATATGCGCTGAAACTGGGGACGGCTGCCGGCGGAGCGACAACGTTCTCGGAGGGACTGGCGAAACGGGAAGAGATCGACCGACTTTTGCAGCAACTAGGGGTTGTTTGAAAAATGTACGAATTTTTCAAACAAGCACTAATGTAAAGAAATTGTAAATGCAGTCTAGTTCTGCTGAATCTGAAAAACTGGTGTGGTATAATACGCTACAGCAAAAACGGAAAGGGGTCAAAAACATGAAAATACTGCATCTCAGCGACCTGCATCTGGGACGGCGGCTCTATCACCATTCGTTTCTTCCGCAGCAGGAGAAAATGCTGGAACAAGTTGTAAAAATCGCAGTGGAACAGTCTGTGCAGGCGGTTCTGATCGCCGGGGATGTCTATGACAAAAACGTCCCTGCGGCAGAGGCAGTGACCGTGCTGGACAGCTTTCTGACGGCGCTGTCTGAGAAAAAGATCGCAGTATTTCTCATCAGCGGCAACCACGATTCCGCAGAGCGGCTGCAATTCGCCAGCCAGCTGCTGGAACACCAGGGCGTGTATATCGCCGGGACGTTTTCCGGTGAGATGCAGAGTTACGATCTGGAAGATGAATACGGAAAAGTGCATCTCTGCCTGCTGCCCTTTGTGAAACAGGCGGCGCTGTCGTCGCTGTATCCGAAAGAGAATTTCCGCAGCCTGTCCGACGGCATTGCCCATGTGATCGGGCAGACGGCGCTTTCGGAAAAGGACCGGAATCTGCTGATGTACCACGGCTTTGTGCTGCATGACGGCACACCGCCGGAGGAATCCGACTCCGAATTGCAGCTGGGCGGCACACAGCTGGTGGACGCATCTGTATTTGATGCGTTTGATTACGTGGCACTGGGGCATATCCATAAGCCCCAGTGGGTGCGTTCGGGGAAAATGCGCTACAGTGGTTCGCTGATGAAGTATTCCTTTTCCGAAACACTGCAAAAGAAGTCGCTGACCCTGCTGGACTGGAAGGAAAAGGATAACCTGACAGTAACCGCCATTCCGCTCTGTCCGGAAACGGATATGCGTATCATTCGTGGCAAGCTGGAAGATCTTCTGACATATGCACAGCCCAGCGCCGACTGGATTCGGGCAGAACTGACGGATGAAACTCTGGTGCCCTATGCCATGGAGCGGCTGCGTGCTGTGTATCCCAACGTGCTGGAACTGGAATTTCTTTCGCAGTCGGAGCGCATCGCTGCCGGCATCACAGAGGCAGAGGCAGTGCCGGAGAAGTCCCTGCTGGAACTGGTGGATAGTTTTTGCAGCAGTGTCTATCAGTATGAGCTTTCAGAGCATGAGACAGCGCAGGCGCTGATGCAGTCAATCTGTAAGGAGGCGGAACAGACAGAATGAAACCTTTAGAACTGACCATGCAGGCGTTCGGCACATTTGCCGGAATGTGCAGGATTGATTTCGAACCTTTTGAAAAGTCGGGGATTTTCCTTATCACAGGAGAAACTGGCGCCGGAAAGACAACCATTTTCGATGCGATATGTTTTGCCCTCTACGGAACTGCCAGCGGTGAAAAGCGAAAGCCGGGAATGTTCCGCAGCGAATATGCCAAACCCACTCAGCAGACTGCGGTACAGCTGCGGTTTTCCTGCGGCGAAAAGACATATCTGGTGCAGCGTACGCCGAGACAGCAGGGTTACAAAAGCAACGGCGAAATGAAAAAGAACCTGGACAACGAGAGCGCCTTTCTGTGGCTGTGTCCCGGTGAGGCGCAGGACAATGTGCTGGTCTGTGAGGGTGCAGAACGGGTCAACCGGGAGATCATCTCACTGACCGGGATTGACGGCGACCAGTTCCGCCAGATCGTCATGATCGCACAGGGCGAGTTTCAGAAGTTCCTGCTGGAGGATTCCAAGAAAAAAGGGGAGATTCTGCGCCAGCTGTTCCATACACAGAACTGCGAAAAAATCCAAAAAATTCTGAAACTCCGGCTTGCGGCGCAGAAACAGCGTGTGACAGAGCAGGAGACACGGATTCTCACGCTGCTGCACCAGGCAAAGCCGGCGGATGCGTTTCAGCAGTCGCTGTATGCAGAGTGTCTGGAACGCTCCGGCGCAGGCGCTGCGGAAAATCTCTGCGAAATGCTGGAAACGGCTGCGGCAGAACTTCGGGAGCGTGCGGATGCCAGAGAGAAACAGCTCCAGGTGCAGCAAAAGGCATTGGAACAGCTGCTTTTGGAACTGGAACAGGGAAAACAGCACAATGCCGTTTTGCAGCATTTGCAGCAGGCAGTGCAGCTTTTGGCGCAGGAGCAGGCACGCTTAAAAATGTGCGACACAGCGGCTCGTACGGCGGCGCAAAACGCAGAAAAGCTGCCGGAATTGCAGGAAAAAGCGACACTGCTCCAGCATAGTCTCCCAGCATATGAAAAGGCGGCACAGCTTTCCGCACAGGAATCTGCCCTGCAAAAAAAGACAGCCCTGCAAAAGCAGCTCTGCGCAAAAGCAAAGCTGGAATGGGAACAGACCGACACCAGCTGCAAGCACCTTTCTCTGGAACTGGAAACCTATGCCGACACAGCGGTAGACCATACCAGACTGACCCATCAGATCGAAAATGATACCAATCGGCAGAACGCAGTGCTGACCTTACAGCAGATGTTTGCGGAGTATGCGGCGGCACAGGCGGTTCGGGACAAGCAGAAACAGCAGGCACAGCAGGCGGAAGAACGCTATTTCACCCGGGAAAAGCCGGCGTACGACCAGATAGAACGGCAGTTCTTTCAGAGCATGGCAGGCAATCTGGCACGCCGTCTGGAACCACAAAAGCCCTGTCCGGTGTGCGGCGCATTGGAGCATCCCCATCCGGCAGCCTGCACAGAAGATACCGTCACGGAAGAGCAGTTCCAAAAGGCGAGGGAATCCCAGCAGCATGCGCTGCAAAACCTGGAAACTCAGAAACACGAAACGGCACGCCGGGAGGAACACTGCCGGATGCTGGAATCCCAGCGGCAAAAGCAGCTGGAACAGTGCGGCATGGCAGCGACGGCGGATGCAGAAGAAGTCCGTCAGCTGCTGGAACAGCTGCAAATGTCGATTCGGGAAAATCAGCAGAAACTGGCTGCGCTGGAAAATCGGCTGAACGAGGAAAAGCGGAAAAGGGCTGTGCTGAAACAGCAGCAGGAACGTCTGCCCGGATTGCAGACGGCATACGAAAACAGCCGTGCTGCACTGGAACAGCTGGAACAGGAATACGCCGGCTGTGCGGCGGAGCGAAAACAGTGCCAGAGCGGTCTGTTGTATGCGTCGCTGTCTGAGGCGGAAAAGCAGTGGAAGTTGCTGCAAAACAACATTGCCCGTCTGGAAACGGCGTATCAGACTGCGGCGGATGCCCTGCAAAAGCAGAAAGAAACCGTGGCGTCCCAGCAAAAGATCGTGCAGCATTTGCAGGAAACGGCGCAGGATGTTCCCGGTTATGACGTTGCCGCAGCAGAACAGCGGCTGGCAGCCATGCGCAGTGAAAAGGCGCAGACGGAAAAGGCGTTTCAGCTGGAACAACAGCAGCAACAGCAGTGCAGCCAGACGGCAAAGGCAGTGCGGAAAGCGCATAGCACGCTGCAAAAAGACTCAGAACAGTGTCTGATGATGGAACAGCTGGACAAAATGCTGGGCGGTCAGCAGGGGAAACGGGAAAAGATCTCCTTTGAGCGCTATGTGCAGGCGTATTATTTCAGTCGGGTGCTGCAAAACGCCAATCTGAAATTGTACCAGCTTTCCGGCGGCAGATACCAGTTCCGGCGGCGGCAGGAGGAAACAGACGGCAGAATCGCATCCGGTCTGAATCTGGATGTGCTGGATCAGTACACCGGAAAGACCCGTTTTGTAGAAACGCTTTCCGGCGGCGAAACATTCCTGGCATCGCTTGCACTGGCACTTGGACTTTCAGACACCGTGCAGCAGCAGAGCGGCAGCATCCGGATGGATGCTATGTTCATTGATGAGGGCTTCGGCTCGCTGGACAGCACAGCCCTGGACAATGCGGTACAGGTATTGCAGCAGCTTTCCGACCACCAGCGTCTGATCGGCATTATCTCTCACGTTTCAGAGCTGACAGAGCGGTTCGATGCACAGCTGCAAGTCCAGAAGGGCGAAAACGGCAGTCACATCACCTGTCAGTACGCTTAATCATTTATCACAGAATGCTCTCCCGTGGAATCTGGCACGGGAGAGCATTTGCATTTTTGCACAACTTTTCGTGCGGAATGTTTCCGAAAATTGTTTGCAATTTTTCTGTATTTCCAATCATCTTCCTTGACAACTTGTTCCAGTTATGGTATACTAACTAGGGTTAGGGTTTTCTAACTTTTTTCACGTTAGATTTACATAATGAGGACGGTGTGATATGTTTTTAGAGATTCAACAAATCAAAAAACACTTCGGCGAGGGAGAAAGCCGTGTGGAGGTGCTGAAGGGAATCGACATCGGGATCGAGAAAGGCGAGATCTGCGTTCTGCTTGGTCCGTCCGGTTCCGGTAAATCCACGCTGCTGAACATCATCGGCGGCATTGAAACGCCCGACAGCGGCAGCATTACCATTCACGGCGAGACCATCGGGGACATGAATGAGAAGAGTCTGACGCTGTATCGGCGGAAACATCTGGGCTATATTTTCCAGATGTACAATCTGATCCCGAACCTGAATATTAAGGAAAACATCGAGGTCGGCGCATACCTCAGCGATTCACCGCTGGATGTGGACGATCTTCTGAAAACCCTGGGGCTGTACGAACACCGGCATAAGCTGCCGAACCAGCTTTCCGGCGGTCAGCAGCAGAGAACTGCTATCGGCAGAGCCATCGTCAAGAACCCGGACATCCTGCTTTGCGACGAGCCGACCGGTGCGCTGGACTATAACACGTCCAAGGATATTCTGAAACTGATCGAGGATGTCAGCCGCAAGTATGGAAATACCGTTGTGATGGTAACCCATAATGACGCTTTGCAGAATATGGCAGACCGTGTGGTAAAGCTGCGTGACGGAAAGATCCGAAAGAATTTTGTCAACGAGACAAAGATTCCGGCAGCAGAATTGGAGTGGTAAACCATGGCGAAGAGAACAAAGAATCCACTGAACAAGCGTCTGCCCCGGGAATTGAAAGGCGAGCTGGGAAAATATCTGGTTATCTTTTTGTTTTTTGTCATGTCCATCTCCCTTGTCTCCGGATTTCTGGTGGCAGACAACAGCCTGATCGCTTCCTATCATGAAAGCTTTGATAAGTACAACATCGAGGACGGCAATTTTGAATTTGCGGAGTCTGCCACAGATGAGGCAATTGCCAACATCGAGAAAGACGGCAGCGTCAAGGTGTACCCGAACTTTTATAAAGAAGAAAAGACGGATGATTTCGAAAGTACATTCCGGGTATTCGCAGAGCGAAAGGATATCGATAAGGTCTGCCTGCTGGACGGCGATATGCCCGAGGCAGAGCAGGACGTAGCAATCGATCGTCTGTATGCGAAAAACCATGAGCTGGAGATCGGCGATGATTTCCGTGTGGCAGATACAACGCTGCATATCACCGGTATCGTAGCCCTCTCGGATTATTCTGCGCTGTTTCAGAACACATCGGATATGATGTTTGACAACGATAAATTCGGTGTCGGCGTTATGACCGATGACGGCTTTGATGCGCTGCGGGACAATCACATCCACTACAGCTACAGTTGGTTCTATGATGATTCGCCGGAAGATGATGCTGAGGCAAAGGATATGGCAGAAGATCTGATGCCGATTCTGGGACAAAACGGTGTGCTGACTAACTTCCTGCCGGAATATCTGAACCAGGCGATCATCTTTACTGGTGACGACATGGGCGGCGATAAGTCCATGATTATGGCATTCCTCTATATTGTTGTTGTGATTCTGGCGTTTGTCTTTTCCATCACGATTTCCAACAACATCACCAAAGAGGCGAATGTCATCGGTACGCTGCGTGCCTCCGGTTACTCCCGTGGAGAAATGGTGCGGCACTACATTATTATGCCAATGCTGGTTCTGCTTGTGGCGGCGATCGTCGGCAACATTCTGGGATACACCCTGTTGGAACAGGTATTTGCCGACCAGTATCTGGGCAGCTACAGCCTGCCGACCTACGAGGTGCTGCTGAATCCGGAGGCATTCCTGCTGACCACGGTGATTCCGCTGATACTGCTGTTCCTCATCAACTTTGTCATGCTGACCTTGAAAATGCGCATTGCGCCGCTGAAATTCATCCGGCGTGATCTGACAAAGCGGAAGAAGAAAAAGGCGTTCCGTCTGAACACCCGTATCCCGATCATGCGCCGTTTTCAGCTGCGTGTGATTTTCCAGAACCTGCCGAATCATATCATGATCTTTTTCGGTATCTTTTTCGCAAACTTTATTCTCATGTTCGGTATGATTCTGCATCCGATGCTGACACATTTCCAGGATATGGTCACAAGCAATGCGCTGTCCACCTACCAGTATGTGCTGAAAACACCGGTGGAAACAGCGGAAGATGGCGCAGAAAAGTTCTGCCTCAGCAGTCTGGACACGCTGGGCGAGGAACGCAGCAGTGAGGGTGTTTCCCTGTATGGCGTAGAGCCGGACAGCAAATATGTGAAACTGGATGTTTCGGACGATGAGGTGGAAATTTCCAGCGCATATTCTGAAAAGTACGGCGTAGAAAAGGGCGATACCATTACCCTGAAAGACCCGTACGGCAGCGACAAGTACAAGTTCAAGGTCGGCGGTATCTATGATTATCCATCCACCATTGCCGTGTTCATGGATCGCAGCCTTTATAATGAGACGTTTGACAAAGATGATACCTACTTCAATGCGTACTTCTCGGATGAGGAGATCACAGACATTGATGATGCAGCGATTGCCACGGAAATCACTGTGGATGATCTGACAAAGACATCTCGTCAGCTGATTCGCTCTATGGGCAGCATGATGAGTCTGTTCCTGGTATTCGGCTCGCTGATGTTCATTCTGATACTGTATCTGCTGTCGAAGATCATCATTGAGAAGAATGCACAGTCCATTTCCATGGTAAAGATTCTGGGCTACAGCAACCGGGAAATCAATCGTATCTACCTGCACTCCACCACCATTGTGGTACTGATCTGCATTCTGCTGACTGTACCGCTTTGCAACTGGGTAATGGCAGAGGTCATGAAGATCGTATTCTTTGAATACTCCGGCTGGATCGTTTACTTTGTTCCGGCGGTGACATATGCGAAAATCATTGCTGCCGGCGTGATCTGCTATGCTGTGGTAACCTTCCTGCTGAACCACAAGGTCAAGAAGATTCCCATGAGCGATGCGCTGAAGAACGTAGAATAATCGCCTGAAATTTGAGAAAAAAGAAAAGCAATATTGCAACCGGAAAACTCCGGCGCAATATTGCTTTTTTGTTTGAAAGAATATAAGGCAACACCGCACAAAGCCCGCCTAACGGCTTTGCACGCAATCTGCTTGCTGATTTTCCGTCATACCGCACAGAAATTTCTTGACATACGACAGTATGCCTGCGAAATTTCTGTGCAATCTGCCGAAAAATCCGACTGCGCATCTTACGCACAAACTCTGTGCGGTGTTGCCTAAAGCCCCGTTTTCGAAAGCCGGACACATTCTCCTCACCGCTGCATACAATACAGTGAGGAGGAGAGACCCATGCAGTCAACCAAATCTGTCCGTCCGCTGTGCAGTCTGGCGTATGGAGAGACCGCAGTGATCGCCAGCGTCTATCTGCACGGTGCGATTCGGCGGCGACTCCAGGATCTCGGCTGGATTCCCGGCACAGCGATTCGCTGCCTGCAAACTGCCGGCGGCGGAGACCCCACCGCTTATGCCGTGCGCGGCGGCGTGGTCGCCCTGCGCCGCCGGGATGCCAAAATGATCCTGGTACAATAGAATGAAAAAAAGCCCCGGAAAGGGGCTTTTTTTGATTGCAGTGAAAATGGTATGTTATGCCTGGTGGACTGCGTCTGCCAGCGCCAGCAGTGCGGATTCGTCTCCCGGCTTTACCGCAGAGCGGATGGTGACGGTCTGTTCCAGGACGGTGAGATCCTTCATGGTGTCCAGGAGCGTGTGCATTTTCTTTGCAGCACAGGGCGCCCACGAGCCGTTTTCCACCAGGGCGATGGTGCGTTTCTGGAACGCCTTGTATTGCAGGTGGAGCAGGAATTCTTCCATGGGCAGGAACACGCCGCCATCATAGCTTGCCGCCGCCAGTACTGTCCGGTCGAACCGGAACGCCTGTGCCACAGCCTCTGCCATGTCGCACCGGGACAGATCCAGCAGCACCACGGTTTCGCCCAGGGCTTTCAGCTGCTCTGCCAGCAGGGCAGCCGCCTGTGCCGTGTTGCCGTGAATAGAGGCATACGCCACCAGCACGCCCTTTTCCTCCGGGGCATAGCTGCTCCAGGTCTGGTACTTTTCCAGATAGGGCGCAAGGTCGCCGGTCAGCACCGGACCGTGCAGGGGACAGATGGTGCGGATGTCCAGCTTTGCCGCCTTTTTCAGCAGTGTCTGCACCGGTGCGCCGTATTTGCCCACGATGTTGAGGTAATACCGCCGTGCCTCGTCTGTCCAGGGCTGGTCGGTGTCCAGCGCCCCGAACTTGCCGAAAGCGTCTGCGGAGAACAGCACCTTCTCACCGGACTCATAGCACACCATGACTTCCGGCCAGTGTACCATGGGTGCCATGACGAAGTGCAGGGTGTGGCTGCCCAGTTCCAGCGTCTCGCCCTCTTTGACGGTACGGGTGGGATTGCCCGGCATATCGCCCAGGAACTGGGGCAGCATCCCCAGCGCCTTTGCAGAGCCAACCAGGGTCATGTCCGGATAGTGTTCTGTGATCGCCCGGATGCTGCCGGCGTGATCCGGCTCCATGTGGGAGATCACCAGATAGTCCGGCGCTGTGCCGTCCAGCACTTCGGTGACCTGTTCCAGCCACTGGTTCGTGGCACGGGGATCTACGGTGTCCAGCAGGGCTGTCTTTTCGTCCCGGATGACATAGGCGTTATAGGAGACGCCGTCCGGGACGGGATACTGGCTCTCGAACAGATCCAGGGTCTTGTCGTCTGCGCCCACATAGAAGATCTGCTCCGAATGGGGAATCGTTTTCAGCATGGTAATACCTCCTCAGAAACTGCTTAATAGGAATAATTCTCATTTATTTTAGTATAACAGGGAAATGCAGGAATTGCATGAAGTTTTTTTGTGCATTTTAAGAATTCTTCGGGCGGGTGTTTGGCAGTGGGATTAACCCCTCAGTCAAGCCTACGGCTTGCCAGCTCAGCACAAGGCACACCCTACGGGCGCCCTGTTAGGGGAGCCTATATTATAAAATATCTACCTCAACACAAGGCACACCCTGCGGGCGCCTTTTCAAGGGGGACATAATGCGAGACAATAAGCCTCCCTTGAAAAGGGAGGTGGATGCTCCGTAGGAGCAGACGGAGGGATTATTTTCTATCAGCTTTAGCTGACAGGGGGATTCATGTTTCAATCAAACCTAGAGCCTCCTCTTGTAGAGGAGGTGGCACGCAGTGCCGGTGGAGTCTTTCGGCATCTTTCAGAAAACCGGATTTCCGCAGCGTTCAAAAATAAGGCTTGCATTTTTCTGCGGAATACGGTATAATAAGATGAATCAATATGTTTGCATGAAGCAGAACTTGTGGAAAGCCGGCGCTCCAGGGCGATTTTCCGGGGAAATGGGTTCTGACAAACGGGAGGATTATTAAATATGCCAAAATATGTATTCGTCACCGGCGGCGTTGTGTCCGGTCTGGGTAAGGGAATCACTGCGGCTTCGCTGGGTCGCCTGCTGAAAGCCAGAGGCTATAAGGTCACCATTCAGAAGTTTGATCCGTATATCAATGTTGACCCCGGCACGATGAGTCCGTATCAGCACGGCGAAGTGTTCGTTACCGATGACGGCGCAGAGACGGACCTGGATCTGGGTCACTATGAGCGCTTTATTGACGAAAGCCTTTCCATCAACAACAATGTCACCACCGGTAAGGTTTACTGGACCGTTCTGAACAAGGAGCGCCGGGGCGACTATCTGGGCGGTACAGTACAGGTAATTCCGCACATCACCAACGAGATCAAGGACCGTATTTACCGTGTCGGCAAGGAGTCCAATGCGGATGTGGTCATCACAGAGATCGGCGGTACAGTAGGCGATATCGAAAGCACACCGTTCCTGGAGGCGATCCGTCAGTTCGTGACCGAGGTGGGCAGAGGAAACGCCATGTACATCCATGTTACCCTGGTGCCGTACATTGCCGGCTCCAACGAGCTGAAATCCAAGCCGACCCAGCACTCCGTCAAGGAACTGCTGTCCATCGGCATCCAGCCTCACGTGGTCGTTTGCCGTACCGAGCTGGAAATTCCGGAGGATATGAAGCGGAAGATCAGTATGTTCTGCAACGTCCGGGAAGAAGATATTATTCAGAATATGACTGCGCCGTCTCTGTATGAAGTTCCCATGATGCTGGAGAACGAGGGACTGACCGACAGCGTCTGCCACCACCTGGGTCTGGAAAACCGTGAGCCGGATCTGACCGAGTGGACTGCAATGACCCAGCGTCAGCACAATGCGGACAAGGATGTGACCATCGGTCTGGTGGGCAAGTATGTGGCACTCCAGGATGCGTATCTGTCCGTGGCAGAGGCACTGCATCACGGCGGCATCGTCAATGATGCCAGAGTCAAGATCCTGTGGATCGACTCCGAGAAGATCACACGGGAGACTGCACCGGAAATGCTGAAGGAATGCGACGGCATCATCGTTCCCGGCGGTTTCGGCGACCGTGGCATCGAGGGCATGATCGAGGCGATCCGCTATGCACGTCTGAACAAGGTGCCGATGTTCGGCATCTGCCTGGGTATGCAGATGGCAGTGGTAGAATTCGCACGCAACGTGGCTGGATTCCCGGATGCCAACTCCTCTGAGTTCGAGCCGGACGGCGCACACAGCGTCATCCACATCATGGAAGATCAGAAGGACATCGAGAACATGGGCGGCACCATGCGTCTGGGGCTGTATCCCTGCAAGCTGACACCGGGCAGCCTGGTACAGCAGATCTACGGCGAAGAGCTGATCTACGAGCGCCACCGCCACCGTTTCGAATTCAACAACAATTTCCGCAAGCAGCTCACCGAAAAGGGCTTGCAGATCGCAGGACTGTCTCCGGACGAGCGCCTGGTAGAGATCGTTTCCCTGCCGGATCACCCGTGGTTCATCGGCGTGCAGTTCCATCCGGAATTCAAGTCCCGTCCGAATAAGCCGCAGAAGCTGTTCGCATCCTTTATCGGCGCATCGCTGAAAAACCGGAACAAGAAGTAAAAATACAGTATTGCCTTGACATCTCAGGGAGGTGTGATTCATGAGCAAAATGCTGATCGTAGACGACGAAGAGAAGATCCGTGCCGTGGTGCGGGAATACGCAGAGTTTGAGGACTTTGAGGTGACCGAGGCACGGGACGGCATGGAGGCGGTTGCACTCTGCCGGGAAAACGACTATGATATCATTATCATGGACGTGATGATGCCCCGGCTGGACGGCTATTCCGCCTGCAAGGAGATCCGGAAACAGAAGAGCATTCCGATCATTATGCTTTCTGCCCGTGGAGAAGAATACGACAAGCTGTTCGGCTTTGAGACCGGCATCGACGACTATGTGGTGAAGCCCTTTTCGCCGAGGGAACTGATGGCACGGGTGCGTGCTGTTCTGGCACGGAGCCATGCGGCACAGAAGAACGGCGCCGATGCGCCCCAGCAGCGTCTGAAATTCGGCGGTCTGGAGATCGACCTTGCCGGACGGGAAGTCTATGTGGACGGCGTGCGTGCCTCCATGACACCGAAAGAGTATGATCTGCTGTTTTATCTGGTGAAAAATAAGGGACTGGCACTCTCCAGAGACAAGCTTCTGGAAGAGGTCTGGGGATATGATTTCTTCGGGGACGACCGTACTGTGGATACCCACATCAAGATGCTGCGCGGCAGCCTTGGACCGTATCGCACAGATATTGTGACCTTGAGAGGAATGGGATATAAGTTTGATCCGGAAAATGACGCATCATCCGCATCACCGGCTCGGTGAGCGAAATCTTCGCATCGGCGTAAAAATCTGGCTGTTTTTCATGCTGTTCGTGTGCGTGGTCTTTCTGCTCATGTGGCTGTTCCAGGTCATCTTTCTGGAATGGTTCTATGAGTCCATGAAAATCCGGGACACCGCAAAGCTGGCACAGCAGCTGGTCTCTGACTATGGCAGCGATGACTTTTCGCAGGATGCCCAGGAAATTTCTCTGCAAAACGAAATGTGCATTGAACTGCTCAACACAAACGGCAGAGAAGTCTATTATAATTGTGTATACAACGGCAAGTGCCTGCTGCACGGCGAGGGAAACGGGACATTTTTCTATCTCATCGACCTCCAGAACAGCAGCACCGGCACGATCTGCCGCAAGGTCTCCAACCCGAATCTGCAAAATCAGATGCTGGTCTACGGCTGCACCATGTACAGCAAGGATGACGGCAGCGTGCTGGGCTATCTGCTGCTGAATTCGCCGCTGGTGCCGGTGGAGTCTACTGTTTCCATTCTGAAACGCCAGACCATGATGATTACCATTATGCTGGTATTCTTCGGCTTTCTCATTTCGTTCTATGCGGCGAACCACATCGCCACGCCCATCACACGCATCACCAAATCGGCAAAGCGTCTGGCGCACGGCGATTACGCGGTGAAGTTCGAAGGCGGCGGCTATGCGGAGGTAGACGATCTGGCGGAGACGCTGACCTATGCGGCGCACGAGCTGTCCAAGACGGATCAGATGCAGCGTGATCTGATCGCCAATGTTTCCCACGACCTGCGGACACCGCTGACCATGATGAAAGCGTATGCGGAGATGATCCGTGACCTTTCGGGAAACAATCCGGTGAAACGGGAGCAGCATCTGAATATTATCATCGAGGAGACCGACCGGCTGACCCAGCTGGTCAACGATATGCTGGATCTGTCAAAGCTGGAGAGCGGCGCACAAAAGCTGGACTACAGCACCTTCGACATTGCCCAGTGCATGGAAGAGATCGTCCACCGGTATGAGGGCGTGTCGGAGCGGATGGGATATCACATCCATCTGACGCTGGACAAGTCCTGCATGGTGCGCTGTGACGAGAGCAAGATCGACCGTGTCATCGGCAATCTCATCAACAACGCCATCAACTACACGTCCAAAGAGGACAAGCAGGTGTTTGTGACCCAGCGGAATCTGCCGCAGTGCGTGCGCATTGAGGTGCGTGACACCGGCGACGGCATCGAAGAGGACAAGATCAAGCTGATTTTCGACAAGTATTACCGTTCAGAGAACCACAAGCGTGAAGTGGTGGGAACGGGACTGGGGCTGTCCATCGTCAAAGAGATTTTGAAGATGCACAACTACAACTACGGCGTAAACAGCAAGCTGGGCGAAGGCTCGACCTTCTGGTTCGAGATCCGGGACATTGTGCCGCCGGAACAGCCGGAAGAGGACGAGACCCCGGATGCAGAGGTCAGACAGTTATAAGAATCACAAAGGAGCTGCGAGATTGTTTCGCAGCTCTTTTTGTCTGAGAAAGAAATAGTGAAATCGCACAAATATGTCTTGTGAAATTTGTGGAAAATAAATATTGAAAGGAAAAATGAATAATGGTATAATGAAAATGTAAAACCTTTATATTGAAAAGGAGACTATAAAATGGAAAAAATGAATTGCGTAAAGCGTAGTATTTCTTTGTTGGTTGCTATGTGTATGTTTGGTGGTTGTTCATTGAATGTTATAGCGGCACAAAAATATGAGAATGCACAAGATACTTATGCTAAAGAAATGGTAGGAGTCTATTTAAGTGGAACGGATTATGAAACATTGGAAGGCGTTTCATTAAGTGAAGCTGTAAATCTATACGATTTAGAAAGTGGAGCAAAATATGGAAGTGAGTATATCGCATTTTACGACGAATCTATCGTCGGTCTTTTATATGTTGCAAATAATGAGGGTGAATTTTATTCCTCATGGCGAAATGGACCGTTTGAAGGCTTGCAAAGATTGGTAAAAGACAGCAGCGAATTTGCAATTGGGTTTACAGACGAAGATGGTGTGGTTGCCTATAGTAATAACACTATTTACAATATGTATTCTGGTGAAGAGATTTGCAAAAATACTGATTTTTATAAATCAATAGAATCAGATAAAGTTTATCCAGTATATGATTCTTTATGTGAGTATGCTGTAACTGAGGACGCTGAATTAAGTAGTGACATTTACAATTTGAATAACGGAGTGCAAACTACAAGCGTCGGAATTGAAGATATTATTCTTGATGTAACACCAGTTGCAAATGAAACATATAACAATCAGGGCTTATGTTGGGCTGCTGCAATAGCAGCTAAGTATAACTATACTATTGATTTGGATGATGATAATGAATCTCCTTATGTAACAGCATCTCAAGTACGTACAGCAGCGGCACAAGAGACAGGCAACAATTATACAGCTGGTACACCGAAATTTATTACAGCAGGATTAAAGCACTATGGATTACTGCATTCATATATGTATAATACGATGAACGCAACTGAAATTTATAGAGAATTATATTGGAAAAATCCGATTTTGATGGATTTGTTTACAAGCACTGGAACGGGACACACGGTTCTTCTTTGTGGAATAAAATTTTTAAGTTCTAATACAGCAAAATACTATATTGCTGATTCAGATTATACTAAGAATGGGTTGGTTGAGGTATATGTAAATTCGTCGGTATTCGGAAATGGTGATGAATTTGTATATGTTTCAGATATGCTTCCAAGCAATTATGGAATGCTTTCTTCAAAGTGGGGAGGAACATATTCTTATAAATTTGAAAGTTGAGGTTGAGTCGTAATGAAAAAACATGGATTTATGGGACTGTTGCTTTGTATGGTATTTGCAATATTCATTTCTCCACTCTCTGTTTATGCGGCATATGGACAAAACGGAGACAATACCATTGCAGATACTGAGACATATTCTCGTGTGACAGAAAAGATCTCTGACTACGCCGCTGCGCATGAGATGCAGGTGGATAGTTCCCTCTTGACCTATGCCTATCGGTTGTTCGATATGGCACAGCTGAAAACCGAGGGCACGACTGCGGAAGGAGAATATACGACGTTTTTGATGGCGGCTGATGAATTTGCTGCTGTTGGTTATTTTACCTGTACCGATGGAGAAACACAGGATTGTACCTATACTGCCCTGCATTCTCAAGTATTTCTGGATGCAATGTATCATGAGAAAGTGTATCGGCTTTATTCGGCAAAAGATTGTCTGATCGAGGGAAAACAATATGACCTGGTCATGGATTGTGAGGGAAAGCTGTACGATTTGCGGGATGACACAGTCATCAGCGACCAGAGTCTGGACAGCCTGGATATTCAGCCGTTTTTGATCGGTGATGTAAATTTGGACGGCAAAATTTGTATCACAGATGCGGTGCTGCTGCAGCGAGCAGTCAATGGCTCAGTGGAACTGTCAGAAACACAGCGGAAAAAAGCGGACTGCAATGCAGATGGCGTGGTAGATGCAACGGATGCGTTATTGCTGATGCGCTTTTTGATACAGGATATCACACAATTGCCAGCATGATCTCGGAGAGCTGCGAAACCGTTTCGCAGCTCTTTTTTTTTCAAAAAGTGAAACCTTTTCCGGAGAAGTGGTGTCTATCTAAGTGAACGAGAAAAACACAGACCCACAGAAAGGAGGTCACATCATGCCGAATGCAACCACATTGGACAGCTGTCCGGCGGAATTCATCCTGTCGGCAGCTGCCCCGGAGAGTCCCGGAAAGGACGCACGTCTGCTGGAACAGCTGAAACACCAGAACCGCCGGGCGCTGGAACGTGTCATGCGGCGCTATACCGCTTATGTGGGAACGATCCTGCGGAACATTACCCGTGGGCAGGCGTCCTCGGAGGACATCGAAGAACTGACCGCAGATGTGTTCCTTGCCCTGTGGCACCACGCACCGGAAATGCGCACGGAACACCTTACCGGCTACCTTGCCAGCATCGCCCGTTCCAAGGGCTGCAACTGGCTGCGGAAACGCCAGCTGGACACCCAGCCCATTGACGATGTGGTCGTTGCCGCAGATACGGATATTTCCGCACAGGCAGAACAGGCGGAGATCGTCCGGGAAGTCATGGGACTGCTCCCGGAACAGGATCGGGAGATTCTGATGCGCTATTATTTTTACCGTCA
>ENA-OWPP01001280-OWPP01001280.1-human-gut-metagenome-genome-assembly--contig:-NODE-1280-length-22649-cov-7.369567_pt1 | contig 22649 bp, 24 predicted proteins | sample MGYA00248265_ERZ651848 | MGnify/ENA primary metagenome ERZ651848 (study PRJEB26924, sample SAMEA4378233) | human gut metagenome | biome: human gut; feature: human-associated habitat; material: faeces...
TCGGGGTCTGGGGGGCTTTCTTTGGCCAAGACCAAAGAAAGCCTCCCAGGAGGGGTTCTGCAACCCTCCGGGTTGCATCCCCCCGTGGGTGGGCACCCACACCCCCCCTCTGCCGATGGGGGGAAAACTATTGCAAACCTCCGTGGATGATGGTAAAATTATATGTCACAAAATTTGCGGCGCGGCCGCGTAATTATGGAGGCAGAATAATATGTTTGAAAACCTCGTGGAAATACTCAAGAAGAACCCCCGCAAGATAGTTTACACCGAGGGCACCGACGCGCGCATACTCGAGAGCGCGGCTCGTCTGAAGGCGGGCGGGTTCCTCACCCCCGTGCTGGTCGGCAACGTGGACGAAGTCAAGGCCGCTGCCGCCAAGGGCGGCTTCGACATCGAGGGTCTTGAGATCATCGACCCCGAGAACTACGCCGAGTTCGACGCCATGGTCGACGAGATGGTCAAGCTGCGCAAGGGCAAGATGAGCGCCGCCGATTGCGCCGCCGCGCTGAAGAAGTCCAACTATTTCGGCACCATGCTGGTCAAGATGGGCAAGGCCGACGCCCTGCTGGGCGGCGCCACCTACTCCACCGCCGACACCGTCCGTCCGGCGCTGCAGCTGGTCAAGACCAAGCCGGGCAGCCACCTCGTCAGCTCCTGCTTCATCATGGTGCGCGGCGAGGAGATGCTCGCCATGGGCGACTGCGCCATCAACATCAGCTATGAGGACACCGTGGACAAGGAGGGCAACGTCACCCTCTCCGCCGCGGACAAGCTGGCCGAGACCGGCGTCGAGTGCGCCCGCGTCGCCAAGACCTTCGGCATCGAGCCCAAGGTCGCCTTCCTGAGCTACTCCACCAAGGGCAGCGGCAAGGGCCCCGGAGTCGACCTCGCCCGCGAGGCCTGCGCCAAGGCCAAAGCCATGGCTCCCGAGTTCGACATCGACGGCGAGATGCAGTTCGACGCCGCCGTCAGCCCCACCGTCGGCCAGCTCAAGTTCCCGGGCAGCAAGGTCGCCGGCTATGCCAACACCTTCATCTTCCCCGAGATCCAGTCCGGCAACATCGGCTACAAGATAGCCCAGCGCCTCGGCGGCTTCGACGCCTACGGCCCCATCCTCACCGGCCTGAACGCCCCCATCAACGACCTCTCCCGCGGCTGCAACGCCGAGGAGGTCTACCAGATGAGCATCATCACCGCCGCCCTCGCCTGAGCCGCAGCGGACTGATACCAAACACGAAAGGCGCCCCTCGCGGGGCGCCTTTTTCATGTCATTGTTCGGTTTCGGCGTCCGGAGCCTCGTCCGTCCCGCCGCCGGCCGGAACCGTCGGCTCGGGCGTGGGCTCGGGCTGGTCAAGCGGGGCGCGGGAGGTTATCTCGAGCTTCGTGAGCGGCACGAGCGCGCCCTCGGCGTCGTTGGCGGAGAAGGTGAGCGCGACCTCGTCGCCGGCGTTGAGTATGACCGCCTCGGGTGCGTCGGCAACGCTTATCGTGTAGAACTGCTCGCCGCCGTCCAGACGGATATAGGCCACGGTGTTGCCGCCTGTGACCGCGTAGCGAACCTCGGCGACCGTGCCGGAGGCCTCGGTTGCCTCGCCCTCGGCGCCCGGCGTGGTAGTGGTGATGCCGCGCTCGGCCAGGAGCTCGATGTAGTTGTCCACGCACTCCTCGACGGTGGAGCCGGTGGCAACGGCATCGTACTGCTGGACATTGACCATGGCGTACATCTTGACCAGCTGGCTGTTGTCCTTGAGCGCCATGAAGTAGGTCGGCTGTCCGCCGGTGTTCAGCAGCAGCGGTGCGGTGGCGACGTAGCTGTACTGCTGCACCGCGCCCTGGGCGCTGGACATGGCGCTGGCCTCGTCGGCGCCGGCGCAGGGGTAGTAGCGCGCCTCCTTGGTGCGCTGGTTGACGAGTATGAAGCCTATGTTGCCGCGGTCGCCGGTGACGGAGGTGACGCCGGTGTACATCCAGACGTCGTCGTCCTGGGCGATGTAGTTGTAATAGCTGGTGACCTCGGTGCAGCCGCTCTGGCCGAACAGGCTGTTCCAGAAGCCGCCCTGGTACAGGCCGTAGTAGTTGTACTGCTCGATTATGAGGTCGGCGGTGGCGACGCGGTCGACCCAGAGGGGGATCTCCTCCATCGGCAGGTATTCGCTCTCGCCGGTGACGGCGTTGAGCAGCACCGCGCCGGTGACGTCCTCGCCGCCGAAAAGTCCGATCTTCTTGGTTATGACGGTGGCCACCCAGTATGGCTCGCCCTCCTCGTTGACCTCAAAGTTCACGTCGGAGAACATGAGCGTAGGGTAGTGGAAGCGCAGATAACGGTCAAGGTCGCGGAAGAAATACTCGCTGGGCGAATAGCGTATGCCCTGGTCGATACGGGCGACCTCGACCTCCTGTGTCACCATGTCGATGATCAGGTAGGCGGGGATGCCGTCGCTCTGGTTGTTCCACCACTTGAAGAAGTCGCCGTAGTTGAGATAGGTGACGCGCACGGGGCGGTTGTGGTAGTTTATCTGGTAGCTCTCGGGGTTGACCTCGAACTGGCTGACCAGGTCGCTCAGCTCGCCGAGACGGCGGGTGGCCAGCACGTTGGCCGAGGCGTCGTCGAGCATGGGTATCTGGTCGAAGCTTATCTCGGCCACGTCCTCGGTGAAGTTGCCGTCCTCGATCGTGAGCAGACTGGCATAGTCGCGGGCGCGGAACACGCGCCAGCCGATGACCGAGCCGACGATGGCCACAAGCGCGCACAGGCAGATTATATAAAACGGTATCGCCGCCTGCTTCCTTGCGGTGGAGACGTACTCCTTCATCGAGCCGCCGCGGAAGCCGCCGAGGATGAGCTGCGAGGCGCACCAGACCAGCGCTATGAGAATGATGAAAACATACAGGTCGCCGGAGTGTATGTTCAGCGCGGGGAGCTGGAAGTAGAAGTACAGCAGGGCAAACACTATGGTGATCACAAGGCTTATCACCGTGGCCTTGCCTTTGGACAGGGCGCGCCGCGCCTTCTTGGGCTTGCCTCCGTCCTTCTTCGGCGGGGTCCAGCGGTATTCTCCGCTGTCACCGTCCTGGTTAAAGCCGCCGAAGTTGCCAAAGTCAAATTTCATCGGGTTTTCGTCCTCCAAAGGTATTTTGAAACACCGGCGCGAGAATCGCCGTGTGCCTCTGCGAATTGGGTGTAACGGCGCCGCCGTTATGCAAGCAGCCCCTCCCCGCGTCCGGCGGGGAGGAGCCGCAACCGCGGCGCGGCTATCTGAGACCTTTCACGCCGCGCATGATGAAGTCCCCGCCCAGCTTTGCCATCTGCTCGGGCGTTTCCCTCATGCCTGTGTCCAGCCACAGCGAAACCATGGCCAGCATTCCCTGGACGATGTACACGCAGTACATCTCCTTGACCCGCTCCTCGGTGCGGCAGACGTTCTCGAGGAAGTTGCGCAGGAACTGGTTGCGCAGGACGCTCACGAAGCGAGCCTGGAAGTCCTGGTCGCCGTTGTTGCGCACCAGCGCCGTGTAGATGTCCGCGTTGTCGTAGCACAGCACGAACACTTCTTCCAGGTAGACGTAGGTTGCCTCCTCCCAGTCCTGGCGTATGACGGTCACGTTTATATCCCGGAGCTTGTCCAGGAACGCATTTTCCAGCTGGTAAAGCAGATCCGCAGTGTCGCGGTAGTGCGTGTAGAAGGTGCCGCGGTTGACATCGGCCAGCTCCGATATCTCGCGGACGGTGATTTCGCTGAAGCTCTTTTTGAGCAGCAGCGTGGTCAGCGCCTGACGGAGCTGACTCTTTGTTTTTCTCACACGGCGGTCGACCTTTCCGTCTCCCGGGCTCTCTGCGAGCTCAGCCGTGCTCCGGCGCAGGGCTTTTACTGGGGTTCTTGTCCTGACTTCGACTTCTTCTGCGGCGCTTGGAATCGGTCCCACGGCCACAATTTTCTCCTCCATCTATAATATGGCGGCGCGGCGCGGTGAAGTCGTGCGACCCGCGCGGGCCGTCAAAGAATGCTGTCCCGGCGCCTGGGGAAGTGATGCTTACTACAATAATAACCCATTTCTGCCGAGTAATCAACAACAAGTTTGTTAACTTCATAGAAAGTATCCGGCCTGCGCCGTGGTTTTCGCCAATTTGCGGCGCGTGATTAAAAGCTATTGCCTATCGGATGAAAAAAGTGTATTATGGCTATGATAGCATCAAATCCGTGCACGGAGCGCCGTGACGCCAAAAGGAGGCTCGCCGTTGGAGCTGAACAAGAAAAACGTGCGGATCATCCTGCTCATAATAGTATTTACGGTCGTGCTGTTCACGGCCGTGCAGAACATAGGCGCCATACTGGGCTTCGCCGTGAACGTCTGGGGAGTGTTTTCCAGCGTCATCGCCGGCCTGGCCATAGCCTTTGTGCTGAACGTGCCGCTGCGGATGTTTGAAAACAAGTGGTTTTACGGCATGCGCGAGCACAGAAACCCGACCGTGAGAAAAATGCTGCGCCCGGTGAGCATAGTCTGCTCTCTGCTCATAACCCTGGGCGTGCTGATTGTCCTGCTGCTCATAATCCTGCCGCAGCTGGTGGAGGCCGTGGCGGCCGTGCTCGCGCGCATGCCGGGCTATGTCACCGAGCTGATAGCCTGGATAGACCGCCTGCTCGAGCCCTTCGGCTTCTCGCTGAGCGAGCAGCTTGAGGGTATAGACTGGACAAAGGTGTTCAGCGATATAGGCACCATGCTCTCCCAGGGCATGAATGAGATACTCAGCGCCGCAGGAACGGCTGCGAACGTCGGCACGAGCATAGTCAGCGGCGTCATAGACGTGGTGTTCAGCGTCATCATCGCCGTGTACGTCCTTGCTCAGAAGGAGCGCATCGGCCGATTCGTGCACCGCTGCATCCTGGCCTTCATGCCCCGCCGCGTGGGCAGCGGCTTCATACGCATCTGTTCCATGGCCGCGGAGACCTTCTCGAACTTCATCGGAGGCCAGCTCACGGACTCCTGCATCCTGGGGCTGCTCTGCTTTATAGGCATGACCATCTTCCGCTTCCCCTACGCCAACGTCATAAGCGTGGTCATTGGCGTGACCAGCCTTGTCCCGCTGGTGGGCGCGTTCGTCGGCGTGATAATCGGCGCGCTGCTGATACTCACTGTAGAGCCGATAAAGTCGCTGCTGTTCATCGTGTTCATACTCGTGCTGCAGCAGATAGAGGGCAACCTCATCTATCCCAAGATCGTCGGCAAGGCAGTGGGTCTGCCCGGCGTCATCGTGCTCAGCGCCGTGCTCGTCGGGGGCAACATAGCCGGCATAATCGGCGGCTTGTGCGCCGTTCCGGTCAGCGCCGTGCTGTATACGCTGCTGCGCGGGGCGGTGGATTCCCGGCTGGCGCGCAGGCAGGGGCCGAGCAGCGGGACGGTATAGCTGGTATTTGGTTTGACCACGACTTCTGTGCAATTGGGATAAAAGCGCAGAAGTGTCCGCAAAGACTTGTAAATCACATCAAATTGTGATACATTTGACTTATCAGCGATGGAATGAATTCATCGCACGGGCGGGGGTCAAAATGCGGCAAAAGCCGCGGATATGCCTCCGCATACAGACCGTATTTCTCGTTTCGCGCGGCGGCGCAGGGGCAAGCGCCGGCGGCGCACTGGAATAATGCGGGAAGAACGCTTGCCGCGAGACCTGCGTCCATGGTGATGGCGCACAGCCGGATTTTGCGCTTCCGGCGGCGCCGCTTCCCACGCCGGAGACGGAAGGCCGGACGGCTCCCACATGTTCCAGAGAGGAGGGCGCGCGGGCGTGAAGAATGCCGCGCGCCTTTTCTCTATCTGTGATTGGAGATGATAGAATGGAATTTGGCCAGATTGTGGCGCCGACTATAAAGGAGCTGTTCATAGAGCGCATCGAGGGCATGATACTCTCGGGTCAGCTCAAGCCGGGAGAGCGCCTGCCCAGCGAGCGCGACCTGGCGGAGCAGATGAAGATAAGCAAGACGATAGTGCACATCGGCCTGGAGGACCTGGCACGCATGGGCTTCCTGGAGGTCACGCCGAGGCGAGGCACGGTGGTGGCGGACTTCGCCGAGAGCGGAAATCTGGAGACGCTCAACGCAATACTCCGCTACAACGGCGGCAAGCTGGACCGGCAGATGGTCGTGAGCATAATCGAGCTGCGCAGCGCCGTGGAGGGCGGGGCGCTTATACGCCTGGGGCGCAGCCACACGCAGGAGGATTTGGACGAGCTGCGAGACATGCTCGCGGAGTACGCCGAGGTCGCCAAGCACGACCCGGACATACGCACCGTCGCCGACGCGCTGGCGCGCTTCCACTACCGCATATGCACGCTCTCGGGCAACCAGCTCTTTCCGCTGATAATGAACGCCTTCCGCGGCGTCGGCAACACGCTGTGGGAGGATTCAGCGCGCTTCTGGGGCGTGAACGCGCTGCTGGAGCAGGGGCGGCACATCCTGGAGCTGCTGGAGAAGAACGACGGCGAGACCGCCTCCGACTACCTCAACTCGCTGTTCGACCACTACCTGGAGAACATGCCTTAAAAACTGAGATCCGCCCGTCCCGGCGCAAGCGGGAGGGCGGATTTTTTGCGCCCCTGTGCGCCGCGCCCCGCGGCAAGGCGCTTGAAGCGGCGCGCGGCGGGTGCTATAATTGACGCATACATAGCCTGGAGGTAGTAAAGATGAAGATAACCTGGTACGGGCATTCCTGCTTCAAAGTGAGCTTTGACGGCGGCTCGGTGGTGTTCGACCCCTACGCCGACGGCTCCGTCCCCGGGTGGACTCTGCCGCAGCTGAGCGCCGACGCGGTGCTGTGCAGCCATCGCCACGACGACCACGCCGGCGCCGGCAAGGTGACGCTCAGCGGCCGCGAGCCGGACTGCAAGGTGGAGACGGTGGAGTGCTTCCACGACGCCGAGCACGGCGCAAAGCGCGGGGCGAACACCATACACATCCTCACCGCCGATGGCGTGCGCGTGGCGCACCTGGGCGACCTCGGCCACGAGCCGGACGAGGCTCAGCTCGCCGCCATAGGCGCGCCTGACGTGCTGCTCATACCCGTGGGCGGATTTTACACCATCGACGCCGCGACGGCCGCCGCCGTGGCGGAAAAGATAGGCGCGCGCATCACCGTGCCCATGCACTACCGGGGCGAGGGCTTCGGCTACGACGTCATCGGCACGGTGGAGGAGTTCACCGCCCTGCGCAAAGACGTGCGCTGCGCGGACTCGAACAGTTTTGACCCCGCAGAGTACAAAGACCGCGTGACCCTGGTATTGAAAGCGCCGAAATGAAGCTGAAAAGTGTGGAAAAGGTGGCGAGCTGGGAATATCTCACCCGCTACGACGTGAAGTACGAGACGCCCTCGGGCGGTGAGAAGGTCTACGAGATGTTCTCGCGCGACCCGGGCATAGACTCGACCGAGAAGCTGCTGCACCCGCGCACCGACGCCGTCATGATAATCATGACCGACCGCGCGAGGGAGCGCTTCCTGCTGATACGCGAGTTCCGGCTGGAGCTGGGGCGCGAGATCTACGGCCTGCCCGCCGGGCTTATTGACCCGGGCGAGACGCCGGAGCAGGCGGCCAGGCGCGAGCTGAAGGAGGAGACGGGTCTGGACCTGGTGGAGATATTGCACGTGCTCCCGCCCGCCTACAGCGCTGTCGGACTGTCGAACGAGCAGTGCATCTGCGTCTTCGGCGTGGCCGACGGCGAGATCGCCCCCTGCAAGGACACGGGCGAGGAGATAACCGCCCGCTGGTACGGCCGGGACGAGCTGCGCGAGATGGTACAGCGCGAGACCTTCGGCTCCTGGGCGCAGGCCTACTCGTACATGTGGACGATAGGCCAGCTGTGACGTACTGACATAGAAAATCCGGCCTCCGGGGCAAAAAGCACCCGGAGGCCGGACTTTTTTATCGTGTTCTCCTCAGTCGCCTCGCTGGAGCTTCGCGTTTTCGGCCGAGCCGAGGAAGGTCTCGAGTATGAGCTGCGCCGCCACGGCGTCCACGTTCTGGCGGTGGCGCTTTTCGCGCCGCCCGTTGGCGCGGAGTATCGCGTGCGCCTCCACGCTGGTGCGCCGCTCGTCGCGCAGCAGCACCTCGGGGACGTCGAGCGCGCGCAGCATTTCGGCGAACTGCCGCGCCTTTTCGGCGCGAGGCCCCTCGCTGCCGTCCATGTTCAGAGGCAGGCCGAGCAGGATGAGGCCGCAGCCGCGCTCGCGCGCCAGGGCGGAGACGCGCTGCGCCAGACGCTCCGCGTCCCACTCGTTGAGGACGAGCGTCTCGCCGCAGAGTATGCCGTTCAAGTCCGAGATAGCGACGCCGGTGCGCGCGTCGCCGTAGTCGAGAGCCATGATTCTCACTTGACTTCGCCTCCTGTCGAGAGCAGAAATTCCCTGGCCGCCCCGGCCATGTACAGCGAGCCGAGGCAGCAGGCCATGCCGTCGGGCGCCGAGCGCTCGCGCGCGGCGCGGCAGGCGGCCTCTATCGTGCCGAAGGCCTCGGCCTTGCAGCCCTCGCCTTTGAGGAAGGCGGCCAGCGTCCCGGCGTCCAGCGCGCGTGGGGAGTCCGGCGTGGCGCAGACGAACTCGTCCGCGGCGGGTATCAGCAGCCTGGCCATGTCCTGCCAGTCCTTGTCCGCCAGCGCGCCGAAAAGCAGCACCCGGCGCGTGCCGGGGTAGTAGCGCTCCAGCGCCGAGACGGTGGCGTTAAGGCACTGCGGGTTGTGCCCGCCGTCTATTATGAAGTCGGGCTCGCGCAGCACGCGCTCAAACCTCGCCGGCCAGACGGCGCGCTCAAAGCCGCGCTGCACGGCGTAAGCCGGGATGTCCCACCCGGCCGCGCGAAGCTGCTCTACCGCCTCCAGCGCCGTGGCAGCGTTTTTGAGCTGGTGCTCTCCCAGCAGGCCGAGGCGGTACTCCGCTCCCCGGTAGGCAAAGCGCTGCCCGTCGAGCGAGTCTGCGATGGGCCGCAGCTCGCCGAAGTCGGCGAAGCGCAGGCTCGTACCCGTCGCGTCGGCCTTTTCGCACAGCACCGCACGCACGCTCTCCGGCAGGTCGTAGGCCGCGGCGCGTCCGCCCTTGAATATGCCCGCCTTCTCGGCGGCGATCAGCTCGACCGTGGAGCCGAGCACGCCGGTGTGGTCGAGGCCGATGTTGGTTATGACCGCGCACTCGGGGACGCCGATGGCGTTCGTGGCGTCCAGACGCCCGCCGAGGCCGGTCTCGAGCACGACTATGTCGCAGCGTTCCTTGCGGAACCAGTGCAGAGCCAGGGCGGTGCACAGCTCGAACTCCGTGCACGGCTCGTCCATGCCCTGCGCCGCCTGCGCCAGCTCGCCCACCGCTTCGGCGAAGGCGGCGTCGGAGACGTCCGCGCCGTCCACGCTCATGCGCTCGTTCATGCGCGAGAGGTGAGGCGAGATGTAAAGCCCCGTGCGGTATCCCGCGGCGCTCAGCGTGTGCCGGAGCAGCGCGCAGACGCTGCCCTTGCCGTTGGTGCCCGCGACGTGGACGAACTTCAGCGCGTCCTGAGGCCTGCCCAGCCGCTCCAGCAGGGCGGAGATGCGCTCCAGCCCCGGCCTGGAGCCGAGCCAGGACACGCCCTCTATATATTTCAAAGCAGATCGATAATCCATGCGGCACCTCCGTTTACGCGGAGATTATACCATCGCGGCGCGCGGTTGGGAAGAAGAATTCTCAGGACGCGAAAAGAGGACGGCGAAACCGTCCTCTTTTATGTGATCGCCGCAAGGCGTTATTTTTGGTCTGCCGCTTTGAAAGGACAAGCCTTTCCGGCGGGCAGTAGCCGTGTTGCTATAGCGTATCAGGCAGGTTTCCGGGGCGCAGCGCCGGATTTCGCGCAGGCTCTGACCCTTGCAGCGGGGCGCGCGTGGCACCCCCGGTAACCGCGTTCTCACTGACTTCCCTGTCAGCATCTACAATATACCGCCCACTTGTGAACTGGCTGTTAAGGCAAAGTGAACTAAGTGGAACGTTTTGCCCCGATACGTGAGAAAAAAATGAACGATACTATAATTTAATGATTGACCTGGACGCGGCGGAGTGTTATACTATTTCTACCTGTCGGCCGGACAGGCTGTTTTCGTGCGCATTTTTTGCGTGCGACGACTGTTCAAGCCGGGCTTTCCCGGCGTCTGCTCCGGCATGTTCAGGGAGGCAACAGGCCGCCGTGCGCGGCCAATACTACAAGGAGGTGCCGAACAAATGGCTGTTGGCGCAAGAGTCAAGGTTACACTCAGGTGCAGCGAATGCAAGGAGCGCAACTACTTCACGGTCAAGAACAAGAAGAATACGCCTGACCGTCTTGAGATGAAGAAGTACTGCCCCCGCTGCCGCAAGTACACGGTCCACAACGAGACGAAGTAAGGCGCGAAAGGAGTTTTCAGTCTAATGGCAGAAGCAAACAAGAATGCCGCCCCCGCCAAGACCTCCACGGCCGCCGTCAAGAAGACCGACGAGAAGCTCCCGTTTTTCAAGCGTGTCGGCAAGTGGTTCCGCGAGTTCCGCAGCGAGGTCAAGAAGGTGGTCTGGCCTACTCCCAAGCAGGTGACCACTAACACCGGCGTGGCGCTGGCCATGATGGCCGTTGCGGCCGTCGCACTGTGGCTCTTTGACACCCTGGCTCAGCTCGGAGTCCAGACGCTCATCGACCTGGTGTAAGCGCGATGGCTGAAGAAGCGAAATGGTATGTGGTCCACACATACTCCGGATATGAAAACGCCGTCGCCGCCGCTGTCATGAAGGCGGCGGAAAACCGCAAAATGACCGACCTCATACAGGAGGTCAACATTCCCCTCGAGACTGTCACGGAGCACACCGACGCGGGTGAGAAGACCTATGAGCGCAAGGTGTTCCCCGGATATGTCCTGGTCAAGATGATCATGACGGATGAGAGCTGGCATCTCGTCCGCAACGTGCGCGGCGCGACCGGATTTGTCGGCGCGTCCAACAAGGCCATCCCGCTCACCCAGCAGGAGATATACGACCTCGGCGTCGAGAGACACGAGATAGTCGTGGGCTATGAGGTGGGCGACACCGTCAAGGTCGTGGACGGCCCGCTCGAGGGCTTCCTCGGTACGGTCGAGGAGCTCGAGCCCGAGAAGGATCGCGTGCGCGTTGTCGTCTCCATGTTCGGCCGCGAGACCCCGGTCGACCTGGAGCTCGATCAGGTGGAGCCGGTCAAGGACTGACCGCCGCCTGCCCCCCGCTTAATTATTATGAAAGAGGTGCTTTGACTTGGCACAGAAAGTTGTTGGATATATCAGATTCCAGGTGCCGGCCGGCAAGGCCACCCCGGCGCCCCCCGTCGGCCCCGCTCTGGGTCAGTACGGCGTGAACATCGGCCAGTTCACCAAGGATTTCAACGAGCGCACGAAGGGCGACATGGGCATGATGATCCCCGTGGTCATCACCGTGTACTCCGACCGCAGCTTTACCTTCATCACCAAGACCCCGCCCGCGGCTCTGCTCATCAAGAAGGCCTGCGGCATCGACAAGGCCAGCGGCGTGCCCCAGCGTGACAAGGTCGCCACCATCAGCAAGGAAGACCTGCGCAAGATAGCCGAGCAGAAGATGCCCGACCTCAACTGCACCAGCGTCGAGGCCGCCATGAGCATGATAGCCGGCACCTGCCGCAGCATGGGCGTCCTGGTGGGCGACTGAGCTCAACCCCTATACGTGGGAGGACAGCGGCGCCTTTCGTAAGGGCGCATAACTCCGACGAACCACATTTTTAGGAGGAAATCAAATTGTTCAGAGGTAAGAATTATAAAGAGAGCGAAAAGCTCATAGATAAGCAGGCGCTGTACGACCCCCAGGAGGCCTTTGATCTCGTGTGCAAGGCCAGCCGCGCCAAGTTTGACGAGACTGTCGAGCTGCACGTCAAGCTCGGCGTCGACTCCCGCCACGCCGACCAGCAGGTTCGCGGCGCCGTCGTGCTGCCCAACGGCACCGGCAAGACCGTGCGCGTCCTGGTGTTCTGCAAGCCGGAGCGCGAGGAGGAGGCCAAGGCGGCCGGCGCCGACTATGCCGGCGGCCAGGATCTCGTCCAGAAGATCCAGCAGGAGAACTGGTTCGAGTTCGACACCGTCATCGCCAGCCCCGACATGATGGGCGTCGTCGGCCGTCTCGGCAAGCTGCTCGGCCCCAAGGGCCTGATGCCCAGCCCGAAGGCCGGCACCGTCACCCCGAACATCGCCCAGGCCATCAGCGAGGCCAAGGCCGGTAAGATCGAGTACCGCCTCGACAAGACCAACATCATCCACTGCCCCATCGGCAAGGTCAGCTTCGGCGCCGAGAAGCTGGTTGAGAACTACAACACCCTCATCAGCGCCATCATCCGTGCCAAGCCCGCCGCCGCCAAGGGCCAGTACATCAAGAGCTGCGTCACCGCCAGCACGATGGGCCCCGGCGTGAAGATCAACGCCAACAAGCAGATATAAGGTCTGTGCCTCCCGGCACGGCATATGCTCTCAGCCCCGCCCCTTGAGGACGGGGCTGAGTTGCTTTTAAAGCCCGGCGCTGCGCTTCGTCGTCGCAAGCTGCATATCCTTTGCTCCGGGCTTTATTTTTCGGTCGATGCGTGATATTATGGCTGCAAAGGAGGTCTTGATATGGACACCACACGTATTCAGATAGTACAAGGCGACATCACGCGCTCGGACGCGGATGCGATAGCCAATGCGGCGAACACCTCGCTGCTCGGCGGCGGGGGCGTGGACGGCGCGATACACCGCGCCGCGGGGCCGCAGCTCCTGGCTGAGTGCCGCACGCTCAACGGCTGTGAGACCGGCAAGGCGAAGATAACGAAGGGCTACAACCTCAAGGCCAAATACGTGCTGCACACGCCGGGACCCGTCTGGCACGGCGGCACGAGGGGCGAGGCGGAGAAGCTCGCGGGCTGCTACCGCTCCTGCCTGGAGCTGGCCAGCCAATACGGCTGCAAGACCGTGGACTTCCCGTCCATCAGCACCGGCGTCTACGGCTACCCCGTGGACAAGGCCGCGAGGGTCGCCATAGACGCCATCGCCGCATACCTGGACGCTCATCCGGAGATAGAGCGCGTGCGCATGGTCTGCTTCGACGCGCGCACCAAGGCCGCATACGAGGCGGCGCTGGCCGAAAAGTGAGCCGCACGATAGAGTACACAGTCCCGCCCGAGGCCGAGGGTAAGCGCGTCCGCGCGGTGCTGCAGGGCGCGCTCGGCCTCTCGGCGGGGCTTGTTACGCGATTGAAGCACAGGGAAAACTCCGTGCGCGTGAACGGCGCACCGGCGCGGAGCATAGACGTCCTGCACGCCGGCGACGTGCTGTCCGTGGACGTGGGCGACGCCAAGCCCGGCGCGTTCGCGCCCGCGGGGCCGGCGCTGGACGTGGTCTGGGAGGACGAAGACCTGATCGTCATCAACAAGCCCGCCGGAATGGCGACGCACGGCCGCAGCGACCGGCGCGAGCCGACGGTCGGCGCGATGGTGGCGGCGTACCTGGGCACAAACGCCCCCTTCCACCCGGTCAACCGCCTGGACAGGGGCACGACCGGCCTGATGTGCGCGGCCAAGACCGGGTACATGCACGACCGGCTGCGCCGGGAGCTGCACACGGACGCCTTCCGGCGCGAGTACATCGCCGTCTGCGTGGGCGCTCCGCCGCAGCGCGAGGGCGTTATAGACGCGCCGATAGCCCGCGTGGGCGAGGAGAAGCGCTTTTGCGTCTCGCCTGACGGCGCGCCAAGCCTGACGCGCTACGAGGTTTTGGGCTCGGCGGACGGACTGAGCCTCGTCCGGCTGCGCCCCGAGACTGGCAGAACCCACCAGATACGCGTGCACATGTCCTCCATCGGCTGCCCGCTGCTGGGCGACAGGCTGTACGGCAAGCTCAGCCGGGAGATAGACCGCCCCGCTCTGCACTCTGCCGAGCTGACGCTGCTGCACCCGCTGACCGGGGAGACTGTCAAGGCCGCGGCGCCGGCGCCGGAGGACATGCTCTGCGTCCTGCCTCCGGAGCTACGCGCGCTGCTCGCCGGGCTTCAGCCGTAGACTACGCTGCCGTCGCCCATGGTATAGCTCACCCGCGCCATGTCGCGCAGCCGGCGCGAAATCACCATTACGTCGTCGACCCTGCCCTCGGGGACGTATACCTCGCTGAGCTCTATGCTGCTTGTAAGCCCGGCGCTGACGCAGCCGGAGGGCGCGTCCTCGGCAATGTAGGCCAGCACTATCTCGCCGAGGGCTGAGGCGTCGCCGGTGCGGCCTATGCCGACGCCGTCCACGCTCACGTTCCAGGCGCGCTGTACCCCGTCCGACTCGGCCAGCAGCGTGCGAGTCAGCTCCAGCTTGTCGCCGTCTGCGGGCAGGATTGACAGGCGCACGCTCCGCTCCGGCTCCGGCGTGCCGGTGTCCCCGCGCGCCACCTCCTCCGCGGCGGCGCGCGCAAGCGCTATCGCATTGTCCACCGTCCGGCCGTCCCACAGCCCGGCCAGCTCCATCCCGTCCAGCGACACGCTGTACACCGGGCGCACATACGCTATCGCCAGCGCCAGCAGAGCCAGTACGGCGAGACCTATTTTCTTCCACATGGACATCACCTCAGAGTTAACATAACACATTTTCGCCCCGCGTCAAGGCTTTCGCCAAAAGCTCCTGCGGCTCGAGCGATTTTTCTCCGTGGACGGGCATAGGATGTCTCGTAAAGGAGGGTGAGCCATGGCTTATGAGGACAAGGTCAGGCCGGGCGCGAAGCCGCAGCGCATAACGATGGAGGAGAGGGCGCGCCTGACCGTGACGGGCGTGGAGGAGGTGCTGAGCTTTGACACCGAGCGCATAGTGATGCGCACGGTGCTGGGCGAGCTGACCGTCACCGGCAGCGACCTGCACGTGGGCAAGCTGAGCCTGGACACGGGCGAGCTGGCGGTGGAGGGGCTGGTCAGCGACCTGAGCTATGCCGAGCAGAGCGTGGGCGGCGGTTTCTGGAGCCGCCTGTTTGGCTGATTATGGAATTGCCGGTGGCGGCTCAGGCGCTTCAGGCGGCCTATTCGGTCCTGGCCGGGGCGCTGCTGGGGCTGGTCTACGACGTCTTCCGCGCGCTGCGGCGCGCTGCTGTACGGCGCTGGGCGCACTCGGCGCTGGACGCGCTCTTTTGCCTTGCGGCGGGCTTTTTCCTGTTCTTTTTTGCTCTCGCATGGGGCGACGGCAGGCTGAGAGGCTTCATGCTGTGCTGTTTGGCGGCCGGTTGGGGCGTCTACCTGCTGACCTTTTCACGGCACGTCAGCGCTATTTTGGAGACGATTGTGAAAAAATTGGGCAAGGTGCTGAGTAAAGCGGCGTCTCAGTTGAGCATAATCAGGAAAATCAAAAAAATTGTAAAAAGTATCTTTTCAAAAGTCCGCTTCGGGTTTAAAATGAGAAAGTACAAAGGCGCGCGGCGGCGCGCCGGAAAACACGAAGGGAGCACAAGCCGTGAAGCGCGGAAGGGCAGGTATGATTACCCTTCTGGCCGCGGCCGCCCTGTCTCTGTACGCCCTGGCCGGCATCGTCGCCGCGCGGGCGGAGATAGAGAGATACAGCCAGACAAGGGAGGCGCTCAGCGCCCGGGCTCAGGAGTTGGAGGAGGCCAACGCCGGGCTTGAGGAGCTGCTGCGTCAAGGCCGGGCTGACAGGGATTCCGTGATTGAAGAACTGGCCAGGGAGAGGCTCGGCCTCGTATACCCTGACGAGATAAAAGCACCAGCACAGCAAAATCATACAGGGGGATAAAGAGCAAACATGCAGCTGCAAGTCGGAATGGTACTTGAAGGTAAGGTAACAGGAATTACCAAATTCGGGGCGTTCGTAGCCCTGCCCGACGGCAAGAGCGGTCTTGTGCACATTTCGGAGATCGCCAACACCTTTGTCAACGACGTCCACGACTACGTGCAGGACGGGCAGACGGTCAAGGTGAAGATCATCGGCATAGCCGACGACGGGAAGATCAACCTCTCCATCAAGAAGGCGGAGGCTCCCGAGGCCGAGGAGCCGCGCCAGAGCCGCGCGCCGAGGGCGTATTCCGGGCAGCAGGCGCGTCCCAGCACGCACAGCTACCGTCAGAGCGTGCCGCGCGCCAACGGACCTACGAACGACGCCAGCTTTGAGGATAAGCTCAAGCACTTCATGCAGGAATCCGACAGCCGCATGGCCGACAACAAGATGTACGCCGACCACCGCACAAGGCGCCGCAGCAGATAATTAAAAGCCGTCCCGGCCGGGACGGCTTGAGACTGTCCAAAAAGGCCTCGACGGCCTTTTTGGACAATAAAGTCCCCCGGCCGCGAGCGGCCGATGGCGACCAACACTGCGCTCTGCGCCTCGGTTGACCGCCAAAGGCGGCCAATTCGACGCTCGCTCCGCGAGAAGTATTTTCGGCGACGTACACGCCGCCGCCGAAAATGATTGCAGTCCCTTTCGCGCCCATAGGGCGCGAAACTCTGCGAGGCTTTTTCGACAAGCATCCGGGCGCCTTTTTCAAGGCGCCCGGATTTTTCTGCACCGCGCTCACCCGGCCAGGCTCATGAACCCCGCGCTGGAGAGCTTGATTATTATGTCCGCCACCTCGCCGCTGGGCTTGACCGTGCCCTCGGCGAGCCACTTCCTGATGACGCCCACGCTGCCTATGGCGATGAACGTGTAGATGTACTCCGCGTCCTCCATGCTCGCGGAGCTGTTGGCGCGCCAGTGCTCGATGAACTGCTTCTCCACCACCTGCACCACCTGGTTCTGGAACCCCGTGTCGCCCTGGTCGGACAGCAGCGCGCGGCAGGCCTCCGCGTTCTCGCGGACGTACTCCACTATCTCCGTCATGCTGTCCTTGAGGTCGCCGCCAAGCGCGGCGATGGCCGGCTGCACCCGGCGGGATATGTCCTCTATCAGCTCCCGCTCTATGCTGTGCAGCAGATCCGTGGGGTCGCTGTAGTGCGAGTAAAATGTCGCGCGGTTGATGCCCGCCTTCTCGCAGATTTCGGTCACCGTTATCTTCGCCACCGGCTTGGTCTGCATCAGCTCCAGCAGGCTGGATTTGACCACCATTTTAGTGTAGCGCACGCGCGCGTCCTGCTTCTTCCCAGGCATGGCGCACCTCCTCAAAAGTCGTGAATTTTTTGTGATATATCATACATGTCGCCTGTAATCCGTTTAAAAATTTTCAAATAACAACAAACTGTCTGTTGCTTTGTTTTCACTTTGAAAATATACTATAAAAGCGAAAGTAAGTCAACACCACGTTGATTATCGGGCGCTTTCCGGTGCGCCCGGCAGGGATGGAGGGCTGCCTATGGATGGATTGACAAGGGGCATCACGCGGCACAAAAAGCTCGTGATAGCCATATTCCTGGTCGCGACGGTCATATCGGCCGTGCTGATCCTCGGGGTGAGCGTCAACTACGACCTCACGGACTATCTGCCCGAGGACTCGGAGAGCACGATAGCGCTCGACCTGATGTACGAGGAGTTCGGCTCCGGCGTGCCCAACACGCGCGTCATGGTGCGGAACCTGACGCTGACGGGCGCCGTGGAGACGAAGGCGAAGATAGCGCAGGCTCCGGGCGTCACGGGAGTGATGTGGCTGGACGACACGCAGGACATGTCCACGCCGATAGAGCTGATGGACAGCGCCACCGTGGAGCAGTACTGGCACGACGGCACGGCGCTCTATCAGGTGACGATCGAGGAAGGCCGCGAGAGCGAGGCCGTAGCCGCGCTGTATGAGATGCTGGGCTCGGACGTGGCCATATCCGGCAACTCCGCGAACACGGCCAGTATGCAGAACCTGGTCGTCAGCGAGGTCGTGGGCGCGGCCAGCATCCTGATCCCCATCATTATAATCATATTGCTGCTGACCACCACGAGCTGGATCTCGCCGGTGCTCTTTCTGCTGACAATAGGCGTCGCGGTGCTTATAAACATGGGCACCAACGTCGTCTTCGGCGAGATAAGCTTTGTCACGCAGAGCGTCAGCCCCATATTGCAGCTTGCAGTCTCGCTGGACTACGCCATTTTCCTGCTCAACAGCTTCGGCCGCCACCGTCAGGAGGTCGACAGCAGCGAGACGGCCATGCGCCTTGCGATAAAGGAGAGCTTCTCGTCCATCGCGGCCAGCGCCGCGACGACCCTGTTCGGCTTCATGGCGCTGATGTTCATGCGCTTCGGCATAGGCAGCGACCTCGGGCTGAACCTAATGAAGGGCATAGTGCTCAGCTATGTGTCGGTCATGGTGTTCCTGCCCGCGCTCGCGCTTGCAAGCGTGAAGCTGCTGGACAAGACCTCGCACAGACCCATCATACATACGGGCAAGCGCCTCGGGCGCGCGCTGGTCAAGGTGCGCATCCCCGCTCTGATACTCGTGCTCATAGCCGTTATCCCCTGCTACCTCGCGCAGACCCGCGCCGACTTCCTCTACGGCAACGGCACGCCCGACACCCGCACGGACTACGGCCGCGACACCGTGGCGATAAACGAGGAGTTCGGCGAGTCGAACGCCCTGGTGCTGCTGGTGCCCCGCGGCGACCCCGGCGCGGAGGCGAAGATGGCCGAGGAGCTGGCCGGCATCGACCACGTCACCAGCGTGCTCAGCTACGCCGGCACCGTCGGCGCCGTGCCGGAAGGCTTCCTGGATGAGAGCATAGTCTCCCAGTTCTACTCCGACGGCTATGCGCGCATCATCATGTACACCGACACCTCCGAGGAGGGCGACGAGGCCTTCGCCGTTGTCGAGCAGGTGCGCGCCACGGCGGACAAGTACTACTCCGAGAGCTGGCTGTGCGGCCAGAGCGCCAACCTCTACGACATGCGCGACGTGGTCACGGCCGACTCCACCCTGGTCAACTGGATAGCGATAGGCTTCATCTTCCTCACGCTGCTGGTGACCTTCAAGAGCGCCACGCTGCCGTTCATACTCCTGTTCGTCATAGAGGCGGCCATCTGGATAAACCTCTCCGTGCCGTACTTTGCAGATCAGCCTCTTGTGTATATAGGCTACCTGGTCATCAACACGGTGCAGCTGGGCGCGACTATAGACTACGCAATACTCATGACCAACGGCTACACCGCCAACCGGCGTACAATGGGAAAGCGCGAGGCGGTCGTGGCCACGCTGAACACCAACTTTGAGAGCGTGCTGACCAGCGGCGTGATACTCACCGCCGCCGGACTGTGCCTGGGCTTTGTCAGCTCGCTGCAGGTCGTCGCCGAGCTGGGCATATTGCTCGCGCGCGGCACGGTGCTCTCAATGGCCATGGTCGTGCTGGCTCTGCCCGCGCTCTTGATGCTCTTTGACCCGCTGACCGCCAGGCTCACCTGGAAGGCCGGATTTATCGACACTGCCAAAAAGGAGGCAGAGACAAAATGAAACGTAAGCTTTCCGTACTCTTGTCCATTTTCCTCTGCGTCGCGCTGTGCATAAGCACGCTCGGCCTCGCGGCCGATTCCACCGGCGACGGCGAGCCTGCCGCGACCGACGCTCCCGAGGACGCCGCCACTACGCCGTCCGACGGTCCGGAGGAGGTCATCTACGCGCGGCTCGACGCCTCCGGCGACCCGCAGGACGCCTACGCCGTCGTGGCGCTGACGCTCACCGAGGACGGCACGGCCACGCACTACGGGCGCTACACCGCCGTGTCCAACCTGACCGACACCAGCCCGATCGACTACCGCAGCGGCATAGTCACGCTGGAGGCCGACGCGGGGCGCTATTACTACCAGGGCACGCTGAGAAGCGCCAAGATGCCCTGGAACATAGAGATAAGCTACACGCTCAACGGCTCGGAGATAGACCCCGACGAGCTGGGCGGCCGCTCCGGCGAGCTGGGCGTGAACATAAACACCTCCGTCAACAGCGGCTTTGACCCGTATTTCACGGAGAACTACATGCTGCAGATCTCCGTCACGCTGGACGCCTCGCTGTGCGAGAACATCAGCACCCGCAACGGCACCGTGGCCAGCGCCGGCAGCGACAAGACCATCACCTTTGTCGTCCTGCCCGGCGGCGAGGGCGACGTGGGCTTCACCGCCGACGTCACCGACTTTGAGATGGGCGGCTTCACCATCGCCGCCGTGCCGTACAGCATGGACTCCATGATGGACATGAGCGAGCTGGACGGCATCACCAGCGGTATAGACCAGCTCACCGGCGCCATCACCCAGCTGACCAGCGGCGCTTCCGCCATCAACGACGGAGCCGGCACGCTGAGCGAGAACAGCGCCACCCTCACCGACGCCAGCGACCAGATAGAAAGCGCGCTCCGGCAGATAGCCGACGGCTTGCAGGGCTATGATTTGAGCAGCCTTGACGACCTTCAGCAGCTGGCGGAGCTGCCTCCCGCGCTGTTTGAAATAGCGGCCGGCCTCGAGCAGGCCTCCACGCTGATGTCCACAGCTTCCACGGCATATACGTCCATTTACGAAATGATTGACAACATGCTTGGCAGCATCCCTGACATGCCCACCGGCGGCGGAGGCATCCCCGGTGGAGACATTCCCGGCGGCGAGACTGGTGACGGAGACGAAACAGGCGGTGGTGACGGAACCGGCGGCGGCACTGTAACCGGCGGTGGTGACGGAACCGGCGGTGGTGACGGAACCGGCGGCGGCACTGTAACCGGCGATGGAACCGAGACCGGCGATGGAACCGAAACCGGCAGCGGTACCGAGGCCACGACTAATCCCGAAGGCGAGACCGCATCTGGGACTTCTAGCTCCAGCAGTTCTGGTATGTCTGGAATTTTTGCAGAGATCATGGCCGCCAAACAGCAGTGGAACGCGCAAAAGGGCAAGCTGCAAATGCTGAACCAGGGACTGGCTCAGGGCGCCACCGGTCTGACCCAGGCGGCAGACGGGCTGGCGCAGATGGCTATAGGCATCTCCTCCGGCGTGGAGCAGATGGAGAGCTTCGACACCAGCGCGATCACTGAGCTGCAGGACGGTATGCTCCAGCTCTCCGACAGCTATGAGCAGTTCAACTCCGGACTCAAGTCCTACACCGACGGTGTGGACCAGCTCAGCGAGGGCATGAACACCTACACCTCCGGCATGTACGCGCTCAACAGCGAGACGCAGGGCATACCCGACATGATAGACGAGCTGCTGGGCACGGGCGGGGACGAAGACGCAGAGGACGGCGAAAACGCCGACGGCGAGGACGGCACAGGCGTCGTCAGCTTCCTTGACGAGCGCAACACCGACACAGCCAGCGTCCAGTTCGTCATCTCCACCGACGGCATCTCGGCTCCCGAGCAGCCTGTCGAGGATCAGCCCAAGGCCGAGTCTCAGGGCTTCTTCGCAGACCTCTGGGACAAGATAGTGGCGCTGTTCACCTAAATAATACTGCCCCGGATGTCCGCTGACCTCCGGGGCTGCTTTACGAAAAGAGCCGGTCTTGCGACCGGCTCTTAAATCATTTGCGCTTCTTTTTGAACAGTCCGGCGGGCTCCTCGGCCTCCTCGCCCATCGCCTTTGCAAAGGCGCGCAGGGCTTCCTTCTGGTGGTTGTTCAAGCCCTTGGGCACAGCCACGTTGACCGTGACGTACTGGTCGCCGCGCCCGGAGCCGCGCAGGAACGGTATTCCCTTGCCGCGCAGGCGGAAGACCGTGCCGCTCTGTGTGCCCTCGGGGATGGTGAGCTTGACCTTGCCGTCTATCGTGTCCACCTGCAGGTCCGCGCCCAGCGCGGCCTGCGCGAAGCTGACCTCAACGTTACTCAGCACGCTGGAGCCGTCGCGCTCGAACTTGTCGCTGTCGCGCACCGCGACTGTGACCAGCAGGTCCCCGGCCGGGCCGCCGTTGGCGCCCGCGCTACCCTGTCCCTTGAGGGATATGGTCTGGCCGTCGTCTATGCCGGCGGGTATGTTCACGGTCACCTTCTTGTTGCGGCGCACCGCGCCCTTGCCGCGGCAGGTCGGGCAGGGCTGGTGGATTATCTTGCCCGAGCCGCCGCACTTGGAGCACGGACCGGTGGACTGCACCATGCCGAATGGCGTGCGCTTGGTGGTGCGCACGGTGCCGGTGCCGCCGCAGTCGGGGCAGGTCTCGGCCGTAGTGCCGGCGGCGCAGCCGCTGCCGTGGCAGTCCGGGCACTCCTCCACCCTGCCGATGCTGACCTCCTTCTTGCAGCCGAAGGCGGCCTCCTCAAAGGTCAGAGTCACGCCCGTACGCACGCTCTCTCCGCGCTGCGGCCCGTTGCGCCGCGCGCCGGACGAGCCGCCGCCGAAGCCGAAGATGTCGCCCAGATCGCCGAATATATCTCCAAAGCCGCCAAAGCCCCCGAAGTCTCCGAAGCCTCCGAAGCCGGCTCCCCCGCCGCCGAAGCCCGCGTTGGGGTCAAAGGCCGCGTGGCCGAACTGGTCGTACTTCTTGCGCTTCTCGGGGTCGCCGAGCACCTCCGCGGCCTCGTTGAGCTCCTTGAACTTCTCCTCGCACTCCTTGTCGCCGGGGTGCAGGTCGGGGTGGTACTGCTTGGCAAGCTTCCTGTATGCCTTTTTGATCTCGTCGTCCGTGGCGCTCTTGCTGACGCCCAGGACCTCATAGTAGTCTCGTTTCTGTTCCGCCATATGCTTCACCTCACAATTTGTGGCCTTTTACGCCAAGCGCGCGCCGGAGCTGTCACAAGCCCC
>ENA-OWPP01001291-OWPP01001291.1-human-gut-metagenome-genome-assembly--contig:-NODE-1291-length-22564-cov-24.392332_pt1 | contig 22564 bp, 22 predicted proteins | sample MGYA00248265_ERZ651848 | MGnify/ENA primary metagenome ERZ651848 (study PRJEB26924, sample SAMEA4378233) | human gut metagenome | biome: human gut; feature: human-associated habitat; material: faeces...
GCACGTACAGTTCTTAATGGGGAAAGCGGCAGCAATGCCGCCGACCTACATAACATATGTTTATATGAGAGTAGTTATTCAGCGCGTAAGTCATGCTTCCGTCACGATTAATGGAACATGCAAATCAGCTATAAAGAAAGGATTCCTCGTTCTTTTAGGAATAGAAGAAGCCGACAATCAGGAAGACGCCGACTGGTTATGTAAAAAAATCATCGGACTGAGAGTTTTCGACGATGAAAACGGAGTTATGAATAAATCGATTCTTGAGGCAGGAGGTGATATTTTGGTAGTAAGCCAATTCACCCTGATGGCTTCGACCAAGAAAGGGAACCGCCCGTCGTATATCCGTGCAGCCCGCCACGAGACAGCAATTCCACTATACGAATATTTCTGCAACGAACTTAGCATCGGGCTAGGCAAACAAGTAGGAACCGGTGAATTTGGAGCCGACATGAAAGTTGAATTGTTGAACGACGGTCCTGTTACAATCTGCATGGACACCAAAAACAAGGAATAAAGATGACATTGGAAGAAGCACAAAAAACAGTAGACAACTGGATAAAAACATATGGTGTACGCTATTTCAGCGAGCTGACCAACATGGCTGTACTCACCGAAGAAGTAGGAGAATTGGCACGTGTCATGTCACGCAAATATGGTGACCAGTCATTCAAACCGGGAGAAAAAGATAACCTCGACGATGAAATGGCCGATGTATTATGGGTGCTGATCTGTCTGGCAAACCAGACGGGAGTAAACTTAACAGAAGCATTTCAACGAAACCTGGAGAAAAAGACCAACAGAGATAAAGAAAGACATAAAAACAACCCCAAATTATAAGCATTATGAAGTACAATCACGAACATGAATGTGGATGTGGAGGCGAACATCACCACCACGACCACGAATGTAACTGCGGAAACGAACATCATCACGAACATGAATGTGAATGCAACTGTGATGATGATGCCTGCGACTGCGGCTGCGAAGATGAAGATACAGAAAATCTGCACCAGCCAGATAAATATAATGAAGCACTAAGCAAATACAATACGGTTTTAAAAGATGAAGAAGTAGCTGCACAAACAGCCCATATCATCGAAAAATACGTAAAGGAAAACGATACCGTAGAAGTGAAAAAATTCCTTTTCCACTGTATTGACCTTACTACTTTAAAATGCACAGACAGCGAACCGAGCGTAATGAAGTTTACGCAACATGTCAATGACTTTGTGGATGCATATCCCGAACTTGATAACGTAGCCGCAATCTGTGTATATCCCAACATGGCCGAAATCGTAAACGATACACTTGAAGCTGACAACGTAAAAATCGCCTGCGTATCGGGAGGATTTCCTTCTTCACAAACATTCACCGAAGTAAAGGTTGCCGAAACAGCTATGGCACTTCATGCAGGAGCCGATGAAATAGACATCGTGATTTCTGTAGGTAAATTCCTGAGTGGTGACTACGAAGGTATGTGTGACGAAATAGAAGAATTGAAAGAAGTATGCGGAGATAAACACTTGAAAGTAATCTTGGAAACTGGTGCACTGGGCAGTGCTTCGAATATAAAGAAAGCCTCTATCCTGTCAATGTATTCAGGAGCCGATTTCATCAAGACATCTACCGGAAAGGAAAATCCGGCCGCTACTCCCGAAGCAGCCTACGTAATGTGCCAGGCCATCAAGGAATACTTCCTCGAAACCGGCCGTAAAGTAGGTTTTAAGCCCGCAGGAGGCATTAACACCGTACACGACGCATTAGTATACTATACAATAGTAAAAGAGGTCTTAGGCAAAGAATGGCTGACTAACGAGCTCTTCCGTCTGGGAACAAGCCGCCTTGCTAACCTACTATTGTCGGACATTATAGGAAAAGAAACAAAGTTTTTCTAATTTAAATACGCGAAGGGCACGAAGATGCATCTTAGTGATGTTTCTCCGTGCCCTCGTTCTTTATATAACCTCAAGCTTTAGTTCGCCACAAGTCGCCCGTTCTCCCAGTGTTGATTCAGGATAACAGGAGGAGCTGTCGGCTCATGCTTTGCCTGTACAGAAATACTCCGTGAACGTCCCTGACGGTTTAAATCCCAGCTGACAAATTCTTCATAGTCGAACTGCCAGCTTTCTCCATAAGCTAACTTATGGATACGGTTATAAATCGCCTCACGCGAAGGAGCATTGAAGCCTCCCACATTTGCATCCATAATACTGGTTTCCGTAGGACGATATGCGCCCCTATAGTAAGTACAAGCTCCTTCAAACACGCCTATGCCCTCACTCGCATAACGAGAGTCGGATATAAACTTACTCCATACCACACTGTTCGGATCGCTTGTATAATCTACATTTCTTCCCCATCCATAATGATTTCGGGAATTAATATTATCAGAAATCTCACTTAATGGAATCGTACCCTGACTCTCATAATAATATTCATCCAGCAGTTTAGCAAATCCATGCCCACCCGCTTCATGATGAAGGACACATGCCAGTTCTTCATCACTTGTGCCAATCGGGAAATAGGCAATTCCATATCCTCTGCCATAATCACCTTGATAAGCTGTACTCGTTCCAAAATAACAAGTACCTGCATACTTAGTCGAATTCATCATAACAATAATCAGCACCTCATTCATCAATGGATCGGTCATTCCCGGGCAGGTTGAAGCATACTGCATACATTTGTTGTTATCTCCTCCTACATGTGTTCCACTGCCGAAATAACCGGAAAATGCCGTACTTCCACCATCTATATATCCTTCATTCCGGGAAACGGCCGTCACGTAATATACATTAAACAGATTCCGGAAAGAGGCATAAGGCTCCTCACTGAAGAAGGCATCGGCAGCTGTCCGCATAACCTTTTCATACGTGCCGTCGGCAACCTGCCTGTCAGAAAAAGCATCCCCCATCAATACCACATTAATGCCGTTTCCTTCGGAAGCCTTTTGTAAGGTATACACCTTTCCATCCTCCGAAAAATCGGAAGATTCGTACGGTAAATCTCCCTCACCCAAGATTTCTTTCAAGAAGTCAGGAAGCAAATTTCTCGATGTTACACTACTATGAAATATCAATTTACCATTCTCATCAAACGCCATAATTGTCGGGAAGCCACCAAATGAAATGCTTCTAGGATCAGACATCAGCGTAGGCCATTCCATGTTATTGCTCTCGATAGTATTAACTGCGTCTGCCGTATTCTCTGTCCCATCGTAACAAACTCCAATAATTTCAAGCGAATGATTCTTGTAACGCTGGTAAATGGACGACACCGTAGGATGGAAAGCCTTGCTATAACCACACCACGATGCCCAGATATAATACAACGTTACCTTATGAGAGGATACAATAGAAGCAGAGTTTATTGTATTTCCCTTATAATCGGTTGCAGTAAAATCGGGCATATACAGATTAAATGTATCGAAATTAAATCCGCCTGGAGAATTTTGACTGATACAAACCCAGCCACTTTTCTGCCACCAGGAAGAGGAAGTAACAGCCTGCGGTAAATCACCTGACAGCATATTTCCTCCGAAATCTATATATTCCAGTTCAGACAAGTTTCCAAGAGTTTCGGGTACAGCACCTGTCAGTTGATTATCATAAATGTAACAATATGTAAGATTCCGCATATTTCCCATTTCAGATGGGATACCCCCAGACAACTGATTTCTATACAGATATAAATTTCTGAGTTCTGTCAGCTTGCCAATGGAAGCAGGAATTTCTCCACTCAACTGATTATAAGATAAATATAAAGTCCACAAGGCTTCGAAATTTCCAATTTCATCCGGTAAACTTCCAGTCAGATTATTCGAAGACAAGTCAATTGACATAACTCTGCCCTGATAATCTGTATAAACGCCATACCATTCTGATAAATCAGCATCCGAGCACCAGTTCGAATTGTTCGTCCATGCATCGCCGTTTGTAGCATCGTACAATGCAATCAAAATATCTCTTTCTGTCATCTCATCCTGTTCCAGCAAGTCGTTTGTATCAACAGCCGAGAAACTGGTTATAACAGAACGGCCCACCGTAATACTCCGTTCTGTTGCCTTAGTCAATGTCTGTTGCTGACCGTTTACAGTTCCTGTAATCTTAAATGTCATACCCTTGCTGAAGACCTGAGGTGGAACAACAAAATAGAACGAAGTAGTTTGTGAAGGAGATAAAGTAACATTTCCCTGAAGTACAATTTCACCGTAACTCTCCTGCCCTCCCCCTGAAAGGCGAAACTCCGGAGCGACCGATGCAATGTTAACCGAACCAAGTCCGGCTACAGCTTCCCCATTATTGCCTGACAAAGAGATAGACTGAATATTCATGTTTCCTTTCAGGTTTAGACGTACCAGTCCGCAAACCTGCAAAAAGCGGAAAGAATTGGTGGTACTCTGAGCCACCATCGGACATACACCGGAAGCAAAACTGTCGAAGTTAAACGACTGTTCCGCCGGAAGACGGAAAGAAACATTCGTACCAGATACCATGGCATCTGCCGCATACGGATAAAAGGCATAAAACGTATTACCTCTGACGGGCTTGCTGCTTTCGAACTGAGCCTCGTCACCCGACATGCCTGTCAAATCATAACGGGCTATAGAATCGGAAACATCACTGAAAATACCAATCGCGTCTCCATTCTCCCATATTACAGAATTACCCGAAAGAAATGTACGGCTCTTTACAACCGATGATGTCGTAGCACGAACCGACTTCAAGCTTTTATCCTGATCTCTAGAAGGCACCAGATCATCTTGCTGGCATCCGGCAAGTAACAACAGAAATATACCTAAAAAAAGAGTTATATGCTTCATAATTTACTGTGTTTTTCAAGATTATTACCAGTCTTCTTCATTCTCTGTAAAGTCTTCTATACTGCCACCTGCAGAAGGCGTTTCTTCCTTTTTCCCAGCCTGAGTTATTTCTATAACACGAACAAGTTCCGCAGTCCGGACTGTCACATTTCCTTTCCGCTGGGAAGTCGAGGTATTTGCCCCAATAACAATTAAGTTACCATCTACGCTAATCCAACTGTTGTCACTGCATGTGAATGTATATTGGGTATTACTGTTAACGGTAAAAGTGAATTTTCCTCCCTCGGCAGTCGCAGAAATATTCGACGGAGATACGTCCAGATAGACAGCTTCACCTTTCTGAACGACCTGCACCGTACGCACCAGACTGCCGTCTTCGGATGTGACCGTTATTGTCGCTTCACGGGAAGAAGTCGATTCGTTGGCACTTACCGTAAATACAATTTCGTCTGAACTTCCCGACACAGCCTGAACCATCCAGTCTGCATCCGTACTTACCCGATAAGGTACATTCGCTTTTACAGTAAAACGAACCGTACCACCCTCTGGCAAAATATTAAAATGCTCTTGTGATACGATCAGATAGGGGGCCTCTTCCTTACCCTTTTGCATTACTTTTACTGTACGTTCTACACCATTTCCAGAGAGTATAATATTACCCTCACGCATAGCCGATCCGGTATTTTCTTCTACACTAAAATGCAAGGTCGACCGCTCCATTCCTCTGCCAACTACCTGCTCCAGCCAGCTGACGTCTGTCGTTACATCATAGCTAATATTCGCACTGACTTCAAATGAAAAAGTTCCGGATTCCGGTTCACAGATGATAGGATCTGAAGGAACAAGTATTTCGTCGGCAGCATATTGCCGGATAGTAAGCGTATCTGATATCGATTCCGTTTCATCAATGAAAACGAACCGTGCCTCACGCATATCATACGTATCATTAGGCTGTACCGCGAAATGAAGCGTGTGCGTAGAAACAGCCCTCGAAGTGATCTCGCTTACCCATGTATATTCTGTCACAGGCTTACATATATATGAAACACTCGACTGCAACTGCACGTCTACTGTACCTCCCAAGGCCCCTACTTCAACCATATCTTCGGAGAGAAGCAACACTTCTTTTTCTTTCCCCTCCTGATAAATCCGTACAGCTTCCTGCAATTCTCCACTTCGCACAAGAATGCTTCCGCTACGCTTTTCATAGCCGTCATTCGCCAAAATGCGGAAACTTAATACCGACTTTTCAAGACTGCGTGTCGAAATCTGCTCAATCCATGTATCCGAAACCTCCACCTCGAATGTCACATTGGCTTCTACCTCCACCTCTATAAGAGATTCTCCGGCAGAGAGTTCATAACTTTGGCGTGAAACAATCAAAGCATCTTTCTGCTTCTGAGTAACAACAATCGTTTCCCGACTGTCACCGCAGTCCAGAAAAACAGAAGCAGTACGCTCATCTGTACCATCGTTCGCGGCAACCGAAATAGTGACCGATGCTTCTCCGGCCTTACCTGATGTAGGAGAAACGGTAATCCAACTGGAAGCACGTACATTGCCAACCGTAGCTTTCCAATCGGCAGTAGATGTAAAATGTAATGTTACAGTTCCGCCAGAAGCATCCAACAATGGATGTTTATCGGTACCTTCTGCAAGTGTAATCTCAGCTTCTGGAGTTTCAGGTTCATCAGGCAGATTAACTTTCTCTTCTCCACTACAAGCTACCAAGACCACCGACAACAATACAAATAGAGCTTTTTGCATGCAATGCATTTTACCCCAACGAAACAAAGTGTCCATAGATTTAAGGTTTTTAATTGTGAAAATTTTTCTTATAACATAAAAGATATAACTGAGGCTTAAATTATATATTTTTTATCACTAATCAAAGATTTTTATCATATTTTCTTTACAAAACAAAGAGAAATACAGTATTATCTAGGAAATATATACAGATATATTTCATTTTATATAAGTGAGATAAAGAATAGAATAGAAAATTATAGCTGAAAAATCCGACCAGACAGAAAATTACAATAAATATATATATTATTTACCAATATACGCCCTACTCTAACGTATCAAAAATTTATTTTATGCAAAGATTCACCCCAATAAATCAAGAAATCTTTCCCAATTTATGCTCAAGAATGCCCCAAAACATCCTGATATTTTTAGAAAATTTGTACAAAAAAAATCCCTTTATTCACGTTGTTTTCAAGTAAATAACAACATGAGTAAAGGGACATTTCTTTATATCAAAGATTATTCGAGATCTCGTTACAATAATAGAAATATTATTTATTCCGCTTAATCACATAGTCAATATAAGCTGTAAGTGCCGTACGGACTGCTTCATCTGCTGCTTCAGGAAGCAGGGCCAATGCTTTGTTACGGTAATCATACATCACCTGTTCCGCATAAGTGATACCTCCCTCCTGCTTCACATAATCTACAAAGCTGGCAATTTCCTCCTTCGAAGCACTTAGTGAACGGATACGCAATGCAAGTTCTTTCTTTTCCTCATTGGCACAAGTATTCAATACATGCAGTGCCGGAAGAGTCAGCTTACCTTCCATCATATCATTTCCAGTAGGCTTACCCAGCTCTTCATTATCGAAGTAATCGAAAATATCATCTTTTATCTGAAAGGCAATACCTATCATTTCACCAAAAAGAGCAGCCTTCTCCACTTCATCTTTCGGGGCATTTACAGAAATAGCTCCACTCTCTGCACTTGCAGTAAACAGGGCTGCTGTCTTTTTACGGATAACGTCAAAATAAATCTCTTCCGAAAAATCACGGTTACTGATATTAACCAGCTGAATAATCTCTCCTTCCGATAAATCCTGTCCCAAACGTGCTACCAGGCCGACCAGTTCAATATGATTGGTATATGAAGCATGACGCAGACTGGTTGCCAGCATATAGTCGCCTACCAGCACAGAAACCTTATTGTCATACAATGCATTAACCGACGACTGTCCCCGACGTTTGTTACTCTCGTCTACCACATCATCGTGTACCAGACTGGCAGTATGAAGCAACTCGAGCGAAAGCGCAGCATGAAGGGTGGAATCGTTAATTCCACCATAAAGTTTTGCCATAAGCAAAACCAGAATAGGACGCATCATCTTTCCGTTCCTCTGCTTGATATAGCCTAAAACTTCGTCTAATAACGGGGTAGAACTTTTCAGTGAGGCATCGAAAAGAGCCTTAAATTCGCTTAATTCCTTTTCTATGGGTTTCTTGATTACTTCTAATTTATCCATGGAGATTTATTTGGGTACAAAAGTAATAATAAAACAGCGAATACGGTATTTTTTTGTACTTTTACGTAGAAAACTTAATAATTTTACACGAATGGAAAAACTGTTTCTACTCGATGCGTACGCACTTATCTACCGCGCGTACTATGCTTTTATCAAAAATCCGCGTATCAATTCTAAAGGTTTCAATACATCTGCTATCATGGGATTTGTCAATACACTGGAGGATGTACTGAAAAAAGAGAACCCTACTCATATAGGTATTGCATTTGATCCGGCCGGACCTACATTCCGTCACGAAGCTTTCGAGCAGTATAAGGCTCAGCGTGAGGAAACTCCCGAAGCAATTCGTCTTTCTGTTCCTATCATTAAGGATATTATCCGCGCTTATCGTATTCCTATTCTTGAGGTAAGTGGTTACGAAGCGGACGACGTAATTGGTACACTCGCAACCGAAGCGGGAAAACGAGGTATTACGACATACATGATGACTCCGGATAAAGACTACGGGCAATTGGTTTCGGAAAATGTATTCATGTATCGCCCTAAATATGGCGACAAAGAATTTGAAGTCATGGGGGTAAACGAAATCAAAGCAAAATTCGATATTGAATCACCCTCACAGGTTATCGATATGTTGGGACTTATGGGAGATACGGCCGACAACATTCCGGGATGTCCGGGAGTCGGAGAGAAAACAGCACAAAAGTTAATTGCCCAGTTCGGCAGCATCGAAAACCTGCTTGCCAACACAGACCAGTTGAAAGGAGCAATCAAAACAAAAGTAGAAAATAACCGCGAGCAGATTACTTTTTCCAAATTCCTCGCAACAATCAAAACGGATGTTCCCATCTCACTAGATATGGAAGCCTTGAAACGGGAACAACCCGATGAAGAAGAACTCCGTAAAATTTTTGAGGAACTAGAGTTCCGTACTCTGCTGGATCGTATACTCAAAACTGAAAAGAAAACTGCCGCTCCTTCGGCTCCTGTACAAAGCGATCTCTTTGGATTTTTTACGGGCGAGAATACAGACGAGCCCAAAAATTCAAATCTCACGCGATTAGAAGACCTTGATTTCGACTACCAACTACTTGATTCAGAGGAGAAAATAGACGATTTTTTACAAATAATCGTTACAAAAGATTTTTTCAGTCTAGATACGGAAACCACAGGAACCGACCCAATTACTGCAGAACTGGTAGGAATGAGCTTCAGCTTTGCCGAAAATCAGGCATTTTATGTACCAGTTCCGGCAAATCGTGAAGAAGCGTTGGCAATAGTTAAAAAATTCAAACCGATCATAGAAAATGAGAAAACACTGAAAATCGGACAGAATATAAAATACGATATGCTTGTACTGGGTAATTATGGTGTCGAGGTCCGTGGCCCGATGTTCGACACCATGATTGCTCATTATGTACTTCAGCCTGAACTTCACCACGGCATGGATTACCTGGCCGAAGTATATCTGAAATATGAAACGATAAAAATAGAAGAGCTGATAGGTCCGAAAGGAAAGAATCAGAAAAACATGCGCGATCTCCCTCCTACTTCTGTCTACAAATATGCATGTGAGGATGCTGATGTTACACTGAAACTGAAAAAGGTATTAGAGAAAGAATTGATAGAAAATAATGTGAACGAACTGTTCCAGACTATCGAAATGCCGCTGGTTCCTGTCCTTGCATATATGGAACGCAACGGGGTACGCATTGACACCGAAGCCTTGAAAGAAACATCACAGCATTTTACTGCACGTATGAAGCAGCTTGAAGAGGAAGTACATCAGCTTGCCGGAATGGAATTTAATATTGCTTCGCCCAAACAAGTAGGAGAAGTACTGTTCGACCGTCTGAAAATTACAGACAAAGCTAAAAAGACCAAGACCGGCCAATACGTTACTTCCGAAGAAGTATTAGAAAGTCTACGAGGAAAGCATGAAATTGTAGGAAAAATACTGGAACATCGTGGACTGAAGAAGTTACTGGGAACCTATATTGATGCACTTCCCTTACTAATCAACCCCAAGACGGGACATATACATACTTCATTCAATCAGACTGTTACGGCTACAGGTCGACTTAGTTCGAGCAACCCTAACCTGCAAAATATTCCTATCCGTAATGAGGATGGAAAAGAGATTCGACGTGCCTTTATTCCTGACGAAGGCTGTGAATTCTTTTCTGCCGACTACTCACAAATCGAGCTGCGTATCATGGCTCATCTGAGTGGGGACCCTCACATGATAGAAGCTTTCCAGAAAGGACAGGATATTCATGCTGCTACTGCTGCCAAGATATATAAGGAGAAACTGGAAGATGTAACCCGCGAACAGAGAAGTAAAGCTAAAACAGCTAACTTCGGTATTATATATGGTATATCAGTATTCGGACTGGCAGAACGACTGAACATCGAACGTAAAGAAGCCAAAGAACTTATAGACGGATATTTCGAAAACTATCCGCATGTAAAAGAATATATGGATCAAAGTATCCGTCTGGCACAAGAAAAAGGATATATCGAAACTATATTCAAGCGTAAGCGCTACCTGCCTGATATCAATTCACGCAATGCTGTGGTCCGTGGGTATGCAGAACGAAACGCAATCAATGCTCCTATACAAGGAAGTGCTGCTGATATTATCAAAGTGGCAATGATCCGTATATACAAACGCTTCATGGAAGAGGGTATTCGTTCCAAAATGATTCTTCAGGTACACGATGAATTAAATTTCAGCGTCGTGCCCGAAGAAAAGGAAAAAGTACAGCATATTGTGATTTCGGAAATGGAAGCAGCTTACAAAATGAAAGTTCCTTTGCAGGCAGACTGTGATTGGGGTAAGAACTGGTTGGAAGCACATTGATATTTCGAATTGTTAAGATATCTTTAAATGGCAACAAATTGCTAAAATATTCATTTTTTCTTGCCAAAAAGTTAGCAGCATCAAAAGGTTTTACTAATTTTGCAGCGTAATCAAAAACAAAAAGATAGTAACACCTTAAAATTAAAGAAATATGAAAAAAATGAATTTACTCAAGAGTTTATTTGTAACAGTATTTGTTTTCGCTGCTAACCTTACAGTTTTTGCTAGCAACCCAGAAACTGAGTTGATATACAATACTGAGGAAATAGATGGAGTAAAGATGTCGGAAACTGTATATAAAATGAATGAAGGTATTCTGACAAACTTTGAGAAATATAACTATAAATACAACGATAAGAAACAAGTTGTAGAAAACGTGTTACAGAAGTGGGACGAAGGTAGAGGAACATGGCGTAACCATATGTGTATCAAATATACATATAATGAAAACAGCACCACAATCCAATACTACAAATGGAACAAAAATAAGAAAGATTATATTCTCGTTCCGGAAATGACTGTAACTATGGACATGTAAAAACAACATACAAAAAAACAATATTTTCATAAACTCTCTAGTAAAAGAGGTACTTCGTGAGAAGTGCCTCTTTTTTTATTTCTTTTTCTAATCAGATAATCTATTTTGCAAAAAACATAACAATCTGTTACTAAAAACAAGATAAGAATATATCAACTTTTCCGAAAAAATTATTTTTTTAGTAAATGACAAAAAGAATGACTACCTTTGCAAACTGAAATACAATCTGATAATTAATAAGGAAATATATAAGTTTTATGGCATTACAATGTGTTGTAATAGCACTATAAATCACAGTCAAAAAACATACAATAATAGTCTAAATAAAATCATAATAATCAGTCACTTACAAGTTTTATAAGAGTTAAAAGTATTACTTTACTTTCTTATTATTTACTGTTACTTTACTGTCTTTTGTTACTTGTTTTGTTACTCGTCTTTGAGTATCTTTGTAGTGGGTAACAAAAACAATAGTAATATGAAAAAGAAAAAAGAAGAACTTAAAGTAAAAGAGCCTGTAAAGATTAGGTATAAAGAATTAGCTGATGGAAGAAAATCAATATTTCTTGCAACCTATTTCAACAAAAAATATCATTATGAGTTTCTGAAAGAATATCTATATCCAGATATTGATAAATACAAAACCAGAAACGAGAATACACTAAAAAGAGTTTTACGTGTAAAATCACAAAGAATTACTGAACTTGAAAAGTATCAAGAACATCTTGAAAACAATACAAAACAATCAAAAGTATTACTACGTGATTTCATAAGAATTTTAGCAGCTACCAAAGAAAAATCAACTCAACAAAACTTTAATTCACTTGCATATCATTTAGAAAGATACAGCAAAATTGATATTCAAATTGGGAAAGTAGATAAAGAGTACATTATCGGCTTTATTAACTATCTTGAAAAAGCAGAAATAGAACACACGGAAAGAAACAAAGGCAAAAAATTAAGCAAGAATACACAAGCAATGTATTTCAAGTTTTTAAGAATGGCTTTAGATGAGGCTGTATCAGATGAAATAATTGTATCTAACCCTGTATATTCAATAAAGAAAAAAAACAGGCCTAAAACAGAAAAAGCAGTAAAACGTGAATTTCTTACACAAGAAGAACTAAAGCGATTTGCTGAAACTGATTTTCCAAATGAATTAGTAAAGCGTGCTTTTATTACAGGTTGTCTTACAGGATTAAGACATTGTGATATAAGGCAGTTGAAATGGGGTAATATCGGAGTTATAAAAAATGGTATTGAATATATCAGCATTATTCAAGAAAAGACTGATGAGCCTGTAGATATTCCACTTAAAGACAATATTAAAAGATGGCTACCAGAGCGTAATGGAGCAAGTGACAATGATTTAGTATTTGATGGGCTATTGTCTTTAGGGAGAACAAATGAAATACTACCTAAATGGGCAAAAATGGCAGGTATAAACAAACATCTAACTTTTCATATATCAAGACATACTTTTGCCGTTCTTGCAATAGCAAATGGAATAAACATCTATACAGTATCAAAACTATTAGGACACCAGAGTATAAAAGTTACTGAAATTTATACTGATGTATTAGATAGCAGTCTAGATAATGCTATGGATAAGATGAACGATAATAGTAATATTTAAGGTATGACAGAATTAGAATTTATAGAAGAGATTGCAGAAGGTAATCTAACCAAAAATGATATTATTAAATATACAGAAGGTGTTTGTGATAAAATAGACCTTTTAGAAAATATTTTTGCTTATATAGTTTCTCTTGATACTATAAATGATGAAATTATTCTTTGTGTAAATGACTATTCGATTGATAATACAAGTGAAATCAAGGTTAAACACGGTAATCAATATCCAGAGAAACAAAAGCGTCTTTATCAAGCGATGGAAGATATTGAGAATTATTTCTCTGTAAAGCTATTTGATAATAATGAGAACCATTCAATTGAGCATTTAAACTTAAATGATAAAGAACATAACGTTCATGAACATTATAATAAGAACAATGAGCAGAAAGCTAAGAAGCAATTTGAGAATCTGGTAAAAGAGGGTTTTTTTATGCCGGAAACGAGGTTGGATGATTGGTTGTATATTTATGGGGTAGATGGGAAAGAACCTAATGAAAAGCCTTTAGAATGGAAAAAAACTCAAATAGAGTTGGCATATCTGGTACGTTTAATTTGGCAGAATACAGATAAACGGCAATGGGCTATTTGTGAGAAAGTCTTCACTATTAATGGGAAAGTCCCAAATATAAAAGTAATGAAGAGCACTTTATCTAAAATTGAGAATTGTTATAGGGATAAACCAAAGTCATTTGAAAAATTGGAAAGATTACTGAAAGACTGAAAAAAGCAAATAGTTGGGGCAACGGTTAGTTACTGTTGTCCCTTTCTTTTTCTTTTATTGCTGATTTTTGTACCATGTTTAACAAACAGAGAAATGAGTGTACATAGTTTCAATGTTATAAATAAAAATGACATGGAAGAAAAAATCAATCAAATTTTAGTTTATTCTTTGTTGGCGGCAAAGAACGTGCTAACACTGGAAGATGTTGCATTACTAACAGGGCTTAGTAAATCATATCTTTATAAATTGACTTGTACAAAGCAAATACCGTATTATCGTCCTAATGGTAAACAAATATATTTTGACCGTGCAGAAATTGAATCATGGATGAAACAAAACAAAGTAGAAACTAATGAAGAGTTAGAGCAAAGAATAGCTGCTAATATTGTTTCAAATCGTATTCAGAAAGGAGGATTGAAATGATAATACCTAATATCCGTAATATCCGTTATTATGGGAGATTGGAATTTGATAATAACAGCAAAACTACACCCAAATACACTATTAAATCAGAAGCAGGATATTATGAGCCTATGGAGCAAATAAAAGGCAGAAACGGACTTGTATCTATGTATCTGATGGAAAAACTAAAAGAGGGCGCAAATGTTCCGTCTATGAGGTTGCAAGCTAAAAACAGTCTCAACTTTACAGGACTGAAAGATTATTTTGTAGATGGCAAATTAAGCGGTTTTGCATACGGCTATCCTTTGGCTGACAAAGTTTATAGCAGTAAGAAAATAGATAATCCCTTTTATGAATATCGTAATGACGGTTTTCTGTTTATCGTACACCAAGACAAAACGGCAGCAACAGCAGCAGAGCAAATAAGACCTGCATTCATAGAACTAATTGTTTTGGATGGTGCAAAGGTATTGATACCGTCTTACTGCAAACAATTAATGATGGGCGGTTTTGATGAAGCTATCAGTCAGTTAAGAAAACAGGCTAAAGCCTTATAATAATATGTAGTTTGTGGGCAAAAATTGGTAACAATGTACGACAAGTTAAAACTATGGGCAGCAAGAACCAGAGCAACCCCAGGCATTACAAAGTTTCTGGATAACGCTAAAGACCAGATAGACCATGCAACAGGTGAAGTAATAACCTTTGGCAGTTTGGAGGGCTTAAAGGTTTCAATCTTTACAGGCGGTATTTCAATAATCGGCAGTTTATCAAAATATCTATATCCAAACAATATTTATCCACTTGACAGGCATAGCACAGCTGAAGCGGTGGAAAAGCTATCTGATAACCTGCATTTGAATATTTCAGATGCAAAGATAACAGGTTTGGAGTTTGGTACTCAATTTGTGATGAGGCACAACCCAGAGGACTATTTAAGAAGATTAGGAGATATGCCACGATTACAAAGGTATCATTTTGATGTTGGAACACTATACTATAAGCCAAAAGGAAAACAGCAGCCTAAAGTATTTGTGTTCTATGATAAGAAAGCGGATGCAGCAGTTAAGGGAATGACGCTACCCGATGGCTTTAATGATGCAAACTTACTGAAATATGAAATGAGATATAACCAAAGGTTACCCCAACAGTTAGGAGTATCAGAAGTTACAGCCTCAACATTATCAGAAAAAGAATTTTATCGGCAAATGGTAAAACGATACCAAGACTGTTATTTTTCAATATCCAAGCAGAACCAAGTTAAAACAAATATTATGAGTGAAATTAAGACCGTTTCAGACGCTTTTAATGTGTTGGTTGCACGATTGATTAATCAGAGTGACCAAACGCAAATAACGGCTTTTTTTAGAAGAACTGAAAGAAGCCAGAACCTTTGAGGACAGGAAATGTTACACCAGATTGAAAAAGAAAATTCAAGATGTAGCGACAAAAGCGGAAATATCGGTTTCCGATGAACTTATAAAGGAACTTGACAACGAGGTTAAAAATGTTGGGGCTTATGTGTAAAGTCTTATAATAAGATGTATTTGTACCCAAATTTTGGTAACAAACTAAAGAAGTAAGAAATAGTATGAAAACAAGAACTGATGCAGTAGTATTCACTACTTTAAAAAGTAAGGATATAATCACAACAGACAGCAACGGACATATAATGTTAGATGTAACAAAGCTATTTGATACAGACGGAAGTGAATTTCTGAAATGCAGAAATGTTGGTGATTATACTGTGGGAGAGATTGAAAAGCTGAAATACAAACTTAAAACATTAATTTATGGCAAGGCAGAAGAATGACGGCAGAGGGCGGTTGGGAGGTAGGGCAGCAGGAACACCCAACAAGGTTACAGGAACTCTAAAAAGTTGGATAACTGATTTGATTAACTGCAACCGTTCACAGATGGAAAAAGACTTGAAAAATTTAGATCCAAAAGACAGATTAATGTTTCTTGAAAAGATGATGCAGTATGTTATCCCCAAGCAAGCAGCCCAACAAGTTAAACTTGACTTTGATAGTCTGACGGATGAACAACTGCAACAGATTATAAACGATTTGGCAAAGGAGATGGAAAATGAAAATTCAGATTGATAGGGCAAAGCGAATAGCAATAATTAAATGGTTGCACTCTGGAGTAATAGAGACAAACGACATACCGGAACTAAACGAGGTTAGAAACAATTGGTTTATGGCTTTGATGAAAGAAACGGATGCAGCCAAGCAAGAAGAGAATAACAACACAGTAGAAACAATTAAAGATTAAGATTTATGGCAATTTCTAAAAAAGAAAGACGTTTGATGATTGCAGAAGAAGTACTGCAAAACGCAGAAAAGGAGATGGACTTGTTTATAATAAAGCAATTGGCAAGCGACAGTAGCACACCTTTTGACTCTAACAAGGAAACTCGCTTACGAGAACAACTCGAAGATGCAAAAAAGGAATACATGGAAGCTAAAGCGGATATGAGGGCTTTTTCCGATGAAGAAATAGACTTAATGGCTGATGAAATGTGTGGTATTCCACAAAACGAAGAACTCACACCGGAAGAAGAAAAAATATTGGATAACATAGCTAATTTATTTTGATATGGAATATTGGGAAATAAGAAATAAGGTTGAAGAACTCAACAGGCAGATAGGAGAACTGGAAAGACAGAAACGCAATGCAACAAACATTAATGAGAAAATAAAGCTAACTAACAAGTTGGCAAAACTCTATCTGCAAAAGGAATGTGTTTTAAACAGTACAAGACAGTAATTAAAAATATAAAAGAGTGTATTCAAATTAATACACTCTTTTTTTGTATAACTGAATGATTTGCTTATATCTAATAAATGAGTAACTTTGCAGCAATAAAAGAGGGAAACAGGTATCTTTTTAAAGTGTTAAAAAAATACAATTGTTACTATTTTTGTTACCCAACTAAAAATACCCCTCTTTTATTATATTGATTATCAGATATTTAAATAAAGAAATACATCTATTTATGGCTTTACAATGTGGCATTGTCGGTTTGCCCAATGTAGGAAAATCGACTCTTTTCAACTGTTTATCGAATGCAAAGGCTCAAGCAGCCAACTTCCCTTTCTGTACAATAGAACCTAACGTTGGTGTAATCACTGTTCCAGATGAACGTCTTAACAAATTGGCAGAATTGGTTATCCCCGACCGTATAGTACCTACAACTGTAGAAATTGTAGACATCGCAGGTCTGGTAAAAGGAGCCAGCAAAGGTGAAGGATTAGGAAATAAATTCTTGGCAAATATCCGTGAAACAGACGCAATTCTTCATGTACTGCGTTGTTTTGATGATGAAAATGTTACTCATGTCGACGGTAGTGTAGATCCTGTACGCGACAAAGAAATCATTGATACAGAGCTTCAGCTGAAGGACCTCGAAACAATAGAAAGCCGTATTCAAAAAGTACAGAAACAAGCTCAGACCGGAGGCGACAAAGTAGCTAAGCAAACTTATGAAGTACTGGTTCGCTACCGTGAAGCATTATTACAGGGAAAATCAGCACGTACCGTACAGTTCGAAACTAAAGACGAACAAAAGATCGCTCATGAACTTTTCCTGCTTACTTCCAAGCCTGTAATGTACGTATGTAATGTAGATGAAGCCAGTGCTGTAAATGGTAACAAATATGTAGAGCAAGTACGCGAAGCTGTCAAAGAAGAGGGAGCAGAAATATTAATTGTTGCAGCCAAGACAGAAGCCGACATTGCAGAACTTGAAACATACGAAGACCGTCAGATGTTCCTTCAGGAAGTGGGACTGGAAGAATCGGGAGTCAGTCGTCTGATTCGTTCAGCCTATAAGCTGCTGAATCTGGAAACCTATTTCACTGCTGGAAAGATGGAAGTCCGCGCATGGACATTCCATAAAGGATGGAAGGCTCCTCAATGTGCCGGAGTTATTCATACTGACTTCGAGAAAGGATTTATCCGTGCAGAAGTCATCAAGTACGACGACTTTATCAAATACGGTTCGGAAGCAGCTGTACGCGAGGCTGGTAAACTGAATGTAGAAGGAAAAGACTATATCGTAGAAGACGGAGACATCATGCATTTCCGCTTTAACGTATAATATACCATTTTAGAAAATCGGCCGCTCATCAGCGACCGATTTCTTTTTTTAATCCTAAAACAAAAAACCATGAACTATCTTATTATAGGTACTGGCGGCGTAGGAGGAAGTATCGCCGGATTTCTTGCTCTGGCAGGAAAAGAAGTCACATGCATTGCACGGGGAAAACACCTCGAGAATATCCGTAATTATGGGCTGCATCTGAAATCAGATTTGAAAGGCGAACACTATCTGAAAGTAAACGCCTGTACAGCAGAAGAATATCAAGGGAAAGCAGATGTGATATTTGTCTGTGTAAAAGGATATTCCATCGACTCTGTCAAGGAGGTAATAGAACGTGCTTCAGCACCTCATACACTGGTTATTCCTATTTTAAATGTTTATGGTACAGGACCACGTATTGGTCGTTTGACACCTGAAGTAACTGTTCTCGATGGCTGTATCTACATCGTAGGATTTGTTTCAGGCGAAGGCGAAATCACTCAGATGGGAAGCATTTTCCGGCTGGTATTCGGAGCACGTCCGGAGCAGGGAGTTTCTCAGGAACGTATTGAAGCAATTGCAGAGGATGTCAGAAGTTGCGGTATCAAAGTCGATGTTTCCGATGATATCAACCGCGACACATTTATCAAATGGGCATTTATTTCGGCAATGGCATGTACTGGAGCATATCACGATGTACCAATGGGAGAAGTACAACACGAAGGTGAAGTACGAGATACATTTATCGGACTTTCCAGAGAAAGTGCAGAAATCGGACACAAGATGGGAATTTCTTATCCGGAAGATCCTGTTTCTTACAATTTGAAAGTAATAGATAAGCTCGACCCGCACAGTACAGCATCCATGCAAAAAGACCTTGCCCGAGGACATGCGTCGGAGATACAAGGTATGTTGTTCGATATGATTGATTTGGGTGAGCGTTTGGGAATATCTATGCCTACCTATCAAAAAGTAGCTCAAAAATTCAAGAATAAATGAAACATATAGTAGATATTGAAACCTGGGAACGGAAAGACAACTATAACTTTTTCCGTGGATTTGCGAATTCATGGATTGCTATCACCAGTGAAGTAGACTGTACTGAAGCTTACAACCACGCCAAAGCCAACGGAAAATCATTTTTTTTGTATTATCTTTATGCCATATTGCGCGCTGCCAATGAGATAAAAGAGTTCCGTTATCGCTGGGATAAAAACGGACAAGTAGTCTATCATGATACAGTGGATGTCATTTCCCCTATTGCTGTACCCGGCAAAACATTTTATACGGTACGCATCCCTTATCATGTTGATTTCGAAGCATTTTATACCGAAGCCAGACACATTGTCACATCTATTCCTGAAGATGGTGATCCATACGGAACTGATAAAAGCATTTATAAACAAGGAGATTTTGATGTAATCCTGCTAAGTGCCACTCCAAAACTATATTTCACTTCGATAACCTACACCCAACAGGAAGTAGGACATCCGCTGGATTATCCGCTGATGAATGCCGGTAAGGCCATCATACGCGAAGGCAAGCGTATCATGCCTATTGCACTGACTGTAAGTCATGCTTTTACAGACGGAGCACACATTTCACTTTTCTTTGAGAAAGTAGAACAATACCTCAAGGAAATCTGCAAATAATCATACACAAAAAACTACGGGACTTCATCCTATTCAGAACCAGCCTGAATCAATCATTCAGCAGTTCTTTTCGATTGGATGCAGTCCCGCAGATTATCAGTATTATTCACATTTCAAATAATCACAAAGCTTCTGTGTTGCCCTTGCCCGATGGCTGATTTTATTCTTTTCTTCATTGCCCATCTCGGCAAATGTTTCAGTATAACCTTCGGGGACAAAAACAGGATCATAGCCAAATCCTGAACAACCGCGTTTTTTTTCGATTATTTCGCCTTTTACAACTCCTTCGAAGAGATGCTCCGTTCCACCCTCGATCAGGCAAATAGCCGTACGGAATTGCGCTTTACGGTTGGTCTTTCCTTCCAGCTCTACAAGCAGTTTTTTCATATTAGCTTCCGAATCATGTCCTTCTCCTCCAGCATATCGGGCCGAATAGACTCCCGGAGCCCCTCCCAGGGCCTCAACCTCCAGACCCGTATCGTCGGCAAAACAATCCAGACCATAGTTTTTATAAATATATTCAGCTTTCAGAGCAGCATTTCCCTCCAGCGTATCAGCCGTTTCTGGAATATCTGCCTCACAATGGATATCCTTCAGACTCAGCACCTCTACCCTATCTCCTAATATGGCACGTATCTCATCTAACTTGTGTGCATTATTCGTTGCAAAAACCAGTTTCTTTTTCATAATCAATTTTATCTATCATATTTCTTCACAAAGATACACATACTCAGGCAACCATCCTCTACTTTCCGTCTGCTATTTCGCTGCAAAAACAGTCTTCCTCATTATAAAAAAGTCCGGCTTCTTTACAGAAACCGGACTTCCACACATAGTCAGCCTATATTAATTCAAAATAATTTCGTCTACAAATAAGTATCCCGGATTACCTTTTCCACCATGCCATGCTGGAATACTCTTTTCCGACAAAGCTTTTACTTTGACATAACGTGTCTTTACCGGAGTAAAGTTCAAGGTATGTACGTAAATCTGGTTCGGATCAGTTTCCTTCATTGCCGGATAAGACTCTGAAGCAACCTGTTTGAATGCCTTATTATCATCCGAAACCTCAACAGAAATACCTCTGGCATCGAATATCCAGTCACCTTTTTCTACACAGGCACGCAATGTCATCGAACTGATTTCTGTTGCTTCTTTCAAGTCGATAACTGCCTCCATATCATTCTTATAAAACGCAATCCAATGACCAGTCTTATAATTGCGGTTACCAGTCATACCATCTACCAAGGTAGGCGCCCCATTAAATTCATATGCTTTATTAATGGGCTGAAGCATAGAAATAGGTTTGGCAGTCGATTTACTGAAAGAAATAGTATCACAAGTAATACGTGAATTGCCTTCCGGACGCACTGCTGTCATACGCAATACACAAGCCTGGTCAATTGACAGTCCATCTTCATATTTCAAAGAGGCTGCTGTCGGTTCTGTTCCGTCGAGTGTATAGTATATCGGAGCATTGTCAACGGTATATGCACTGACATCCAACTTACCTGTTTCCTGATTTGGAGCAATATTGACTTTCACATCCAAAATATGAGTAGCATAGTTCCAGCCCTTCAGCTTGTAAATATCCATCAGGCGCACTGTACGCTTCAAGAATCCCTCGTAATCTTTCTTCTTATCAGGAGCACTCCACTGAGTTTCGCAAAGAGCAGCCATACGTGGCAATACCATATACTGTGCCTGTGCAAAAGTAGGAATATATTCTGTCCACAGATTAGCTTGTACACCGGTAATGTATTTCTGTTCTTCCGGAGTCAAGGCAGACGGCATTGGCTCGTAGCTATATACTCTTTCCATAGGCAAATAACCTCCGATAGCCAACGGTTCTGTTTCTGTATCCTTAGCCTGATAATAGTCAAAATACAAGTATGTATTCGGAGTCATAATAACATTATGCTTCTGGCGTGCAGCCTCAATACCTCCGGATTCACCTCTCCATGACATAACAGTTGCATTAGGAGCCAGACCACCTTCCAAAATTTCGTCCCATCCGATAATGTTACGTCCATGTTCATTCAAGAACTTTTCTGCTTCTCTTATCACATAACTTTGCAGATATTCTTCTTTTGAATGTTTGCTGTCGCCTTTGATACCCAAAGCCTTGATTCTAGCCTGACATTTCGGACAAGTTTTCCATTTATCTTTCGGACATTCATCTCCACCTACATGAATATATTCTGACGGGAAGATTTCAATAATTTCAGCCAGCACATCCTTAATAAACTGAATTGTTTTGTCATTTCCGGCACATAGTACATTATCAGAAACTCCCCACATACGCCAAACTTCATACGGACCACCTGTACATCCTAGTTCCGGATAAGCAGCCAATGCAGCCTGCATATGCCCCGGAAGGTCTATTTCAGGAATAACGGTTATATAGCGTTCTGCAGCATAAGCAACAATCTCTTTGGCTTGTTCCTGAGTATAGAAACCACCGTAAGGCTTTCCATCGTATTTACCCGAGTTACGTCCTATAACAGTTTCACCCTTAATTCCGCAACACTATTATAAAATATTTTTTTTAAGTACCTGAGCAACA
>ENA-OWPP01001292-OWPP01001292.1-human-gut-metagenome-genome-assembly--contig:-NODE-1292-length-22564-cov-9.470034_pt1 | contig 22564 bp, 17 predicted proteins | sample MGYA00248265_ERZ651848 | MGnify/ENA primary metagenome ERZ651848 (study PRJEB26924, sample SAMEA4378233) | human gut metagenome | biome: human gut; feature: human-associated habitat; material: faeces...
CTAGGAAACAAGCTGCTTCCTGCGCAGCGGTTTTGGCCCATCGAAAAATGTTCCTCGCTACCGCTCGTGTGGAGACGTCGGGCATAAAACGCCCTCCTCATCCACCACCAAAAGGACTTGCCTTCTGCTTTGCAGAATCAAGTGGCTTTTGGTCCCCCGCCTTGGTAAGGCGGAACGGCTTTCGCCGTCTCTAAGACGAAAACACGAAGGGAAAAAGACCGGGCGGCTTGAGGCCAGTCTTTTAGCGATACAGCGTCGCAGCATCACGGCCTATATGTTGTCTTTTGCTTGACAGCTAGAGCCGAAAGACACGGTCCAAGTCCAGGTCTTCTTTCTTTTTTCATTAAGTTACTGCCTCACTAAAATACGGTCCCTATTCCGCGCACATTCTGGTCTTACACAGATTACAATCTTCTCATTTTCTTTCAACTTTATTTGTCACAATGCGATTTTACAGTCTTTTTAACCTGCATGTAAAGACGTTTGTATTTTCAAAATTTTCATTACAATTATGCTTGCGTGGCTCTTTCTTTTTGGGTATCATATAGGAAGAGAGCAACTTTTTCATTCATGGTTTTACATTTTTTATCACATTTTTTGAACTTCAATTTCATGGACCCAGTGTAACCAAGAAGGAGAGACGCACAATGAAGCAAACCAAGATGATGGATGGAAACACAGCGGCAGCCTATACATCCTATGCTTTTAGTGATGTAGCGGCCATCTACCCCATTACGCCGTCGTCCCCCATGGCAGAGGTGACGGATGAATGGGCTGCCTATGGCAAGAAAAACATGTTTGGCCGCCCTGTCGAACTCATGGAAATGCAGTCTGAAGGCGGTGCCGCCGGTACGGTTCACGGCAGCCTCCAGGCCGGAGCGCTCACAACGACCTACACGGCTTCCCAGGGGCTGCTCCTTATGATTCCCAATATGTTCAAGATTGCCGGCGAACTGCTCCCCGGCGTATTCCAAGTGGCAGCCCGTACGATTGCAACGAGCTCCCTCAATATCTTTGGTGACCACAGTGACGTCATGGCCTGCCGTCAGACGGGATTTGCCATGATGGCCTGCGCTGGTGTCCAGGAGGTCCTCGATCTTTCGGCCGTATGCCACCTGTCGGCTATCCGCGGCCGCGTTCCCTTCCTCAACTTCTTTGATGGGTTCCGTACGTCCCACGAAATCCAGAAGGTTGAGCTCCTTGATTATGATGATCTCAAAAAATTGGTGGACCAGGACGCCCTCGCTCGCTTCCGCCGGGAATCCATGAACCCCGATACACCAGTCATCCGCGGTACGGCCCAAAACCCGGACATCTACTTCCAGACCCGCGAGGCCGTGAATCAATTCTATGAAGCCCTACCGGAAGTGGTTGATGGCTACATGAAGGAAATCAGCAAACTCACGGGGCGCGACTATCAGCTTTTCAACTACACCGGTGCGCCTGATGCCGAACGGGTCATCATCCTCATGGGAAGCGGTGCCCAGACGGCTGAGGAAGTAGTGAAGATCCTTGCTGGTCAAGGCGAAAAAGTCGGTGTCCTCAATGTCCACCTTTATCGGCCTTTCTCCGTGAAACACTTCCTCTCCGCCCTTCCGGAAACGGTGAAAAAGATTGCCGTTTTGGACCGCACAAAGGAACCGGGCTCCGACGGGGAACCGCTCTATCTTGATGTGCGCAATGCCTTCTATGAAAGTGACCGCCGTCCTGTCATTGTAGGCGGACGCTATGGCATGGGCAGCAAGGAATTCTATCCCGGCGACGTTCTCGCTGTTTTTGACAACCTGAAACTTGATGCGCCGAAGAACCACTTTACGGTGGGCATCGTCGATGATGTGACCCACACGTCGCTTAAAAAGGAAAAATCCCTCGACATTACGCCCAAGGGTACGCGCAGCTGCCTTTTCTGGGGCCTTGGGAGCGACGGCACGGTCGGCGCCAACAAGAGCGCCATCAAGATCATCGGCGACAAGACGGACATGTACGCACAGGCGTACTTCGCCTATGACTCCAAGAAGTCGGGCGGCATCACGATGTCGCACCTGCGCTTCGGCAAGTCGCCAATCACGAGCCCGTACCTCATCAACAAGGCCGACTTCATCTCCTGCTCGCAGCAGTCCTACGTCTACAAGTACGACCTGCTCGCCGGCCTCAAGAGGGGCGGCACGTTCCTCCTCAACACGGTCTGGAGTGACGAGGAGCTGACGAAGCACCTGCCGGCAGCCATGAAGCGCTACATCGCGAAGAACGAGATCCAGTTCTACACGGTCAACGCAGTATCGATTGCCAAAGGTCTCGGCCTCGGCGGCCGCTTCAACATGGTCATGCAGTCCGCGTTCTTCAAACTCGCGAACATCATCCCGATCGAGACGGCTGTCACCTACCTCAAGGAAGCTGTCGTCACGTCGTACGGCCGCAAGGGTCAGAACATCGTCGACATGAACAACGGCGCCATCGACCAGGGCATCGAGGCCCTGCACAAGGTCGAAGTCCCGGCTTCGTGGGCGGACGCTCAGGACGAGCCGCAGCAGAAGCGCGATCTGCCGGAGTTCATCACTGAGGTTCAGGAAGTCATGAACCGCCAGGAAGGCGACAAGCTGCCGGTCTCGAAGTTCGCCGGCGACCGCGCCGACGGCACGTACCCGCTCGGCGGCGCCGCCTACGAGAAGCGCGGCACGGCCATCAACGTGCCGGTCTGGAACACCCAGAAGTGCATCGGCTGCAACAAGTGCTCCTACGTCTGCCCGCACGCTTCCATCCGCCCGGTCCTCACGACCGACGAAGAGCTCGCGGCAGCACCGGAGGGCTTCCCGTCCAAGGACGTCCGCGCCGTCAAGGACTACCACTTCACGGTGGCCGTCTCCACGATGGACTGCCTCGGCTGCGGCAACTGCGCGCAGGTCTGCCCGGTCAAGGCCCTCGACATGACGCCGCTTGACGACGAGCTCAAGGCAAAGCAGGCGTACTTCGACTACGGCGTCGACAAGACGAAAGTCGCGCCGAAGAAGAACCCGATGAAGAAAGAGACCGTCATCGGCAGCCAGTTCGAGCAGCCGCTCATCGAGTTCTCCGGCGCCTGCGCCGGCTGCGGCGAGACGCCGTACGCCAAGCTCATCACGCAGCTCTTCGGCGACCGCATGATGATCGCCAACGCCACGGGCTGCACCTCCATCTGGGGCGGCAGCGCACCGGCCATGCCGTACACGACGAACGCCAAGGGCCACGGCCCAGCTTGGGATAACTCCCTGTTCGAGGACAACGCAGAGTTCGGCCTCGGCATGTTCCTCGGCACGCAGTCCGTCCGCAACGGCCTCGCCGATGACGCCAAGAAAGCCATCGAAGAAGGTCTCGGCAGCGAAGACCTCCAGGCAGCCCTCAAGGATTGGGTGGAGAACCTCGACAACGGCAACGGCACGCGCGACCGCGCCGACCGCCTCGAAGCCCTGCTCGCAGCCGAGAAGGGTGAGGACGCACTGCTCAACAAGCTCTACGAGAACCGCGACTACTTCGTCAAGCGTTCCCAGTGGATCTTCGGCGGCGACGGCTGGGCCTACGACATCGGCTACGGCGGCGTCGACCACGTCCTCGCTTCTGGCGCCGACGTCAACGTCTTCGTCTTCGATACCGAGGTTTACTCCAACACGGGCGGCCAGGCCTCCAAGGCAACGCCGGCAGCAGCCATCGCGCAGTTTGCCGCAACGGGCAAGAAGACCCGCAAGAAGGACCTTGGCATGATGGCCAAGACCTACGGCTACGTCTACGTCGCACAGGTCGCCATGGGCGCCGACCAGAATCAGCTGCTCAAGGCCATCACCGAGGCCGAGGCTTATCCGGGCCCGTCCCTGATCATCGCCTACGCACCGTGCATCAACCACGGCATCCGCAAGGGCATGGGCTGCAGCCAGCTCGAAGAGAAACTCGCCGTTGAGTGCGGCTACTGGGCAAACTACCGCTACAACCCGCAGCTCATCGGCACCGACAAGAACCCGTTCAGCCTCGACTCCAAAGAGCCGGACTTCTCCAAGTTCCAGGACTTCCTCATGGGCGAGAACCGCTACATCAACCTCAAGCGTTCCTTCCCAGAAGCAGCCGAAGCCCTCTTCGAGAAGACCCAGCACGACGCCGAGATCCGCTACAACAACTACAAGGCACTCGCCGGCAAATAAGCCGTCCGCAGCCGCCTGACATACAGCGCTCTTGCGCAACGACAAAAAAGCCTGTCCCGTTTCCGCGGGACAGGCTTTTTTGTCTGCCATTTTCCATTTTCTTTCCTGCCGGAACATGCTAGAATAGGGGTATTGCAGTCAAGAACAGGGGAGGAATCACCTTTGAAAGTCATCAACTTCTACGGCGGCGCCGCCATTGGCAAGAGCACCATTGCCGCCGACATGTACTCCAAACTCAAGCGCATGGGCTATCGCACCGAGCTCGTCGGCGAATTCGCCAAATGGCTCTGGTACCAGAACGCCACCGACATCGTCGAAGACCAGCTCTACCTCTTCGCCGAGCAGGCCCACCGCACCCGCACCCTCGAGAAATACAGTGTCGACTTCGCCATCTGCGACTCGCCCTTGCCCCTCAACATCATCTACAACCGCGAGCCCTCCGACGCCTTCAACACCCTCGTCATGCAGGAGTTCAACCGTTACGACAACCTGAACTACCTCCTGCGCCGCAATGACGAGTTCCTAGCCGTAGACGGCCGCCCTGAAACCGACCTGCCACAAGCAAAAGAAAAAGACCAGCAGATTCTCGCCGTCCTCGAGAAATACAGCGTGCCGTACACCGTCATATCCCCCTGGGAGACCGACAAAGTCCTGCTGGACTTGAAACTTAAAAGGTAAGCCTGCGATGGGGCAGGGGCCCCGAGCCCTCTCGTACATCGAGCCCCAGACCAAGGTAATCCGCGCAATGGGGCAGGGGCCCCGAGCGCCCTCGCTTAGCGGAGCTGTTCTTCAGCGCAGGGATGGATTCCGCCTGCAGGAGCGCAGTGACCGCCCGCAGGGCTGGCCCTCAAACCGCATGCACAAAAGCCGTCGATGTCAGAACGCCGCGGCAGGCGGCGAATCCGCCTCCATCCGACCGCGCGCCATGAGGGCCATTTCAACGGAGCGACGAAGCCGGAATCCATCCCTGCGCGCCACCGGAACCACCACCTCAGTACCAGCGCGTCATCGGCAGCTCATTGTTGTTGCCCTTCGTCATCAGCACCTGATGGATATCGATGTACCCGATGTAGAACGCCGCCGCGCACCCGGCGAGGTAGAGGTCCCACATGCGCACGAACTCCTCATTCTTCCAGCCCGCGACCTTCTCGTGGACCTTGAGAAAATTGTGGTACCAGCACATCAGCGTCCGATAGTAGTGGCGCCGCAGGCTCTCCACGTCGAGCACGCGGAAGTCCGCATCGTAGGCGTGCGAGATCAGCTCGCGCAGCGACGGCAGCGTGCCGCCCGGGAAGATGTACTTGCGGATCCACGGCTCCGACACCACCTCATCGTGGCCCGTGATTGTGTGCAGCAAGAAGATGCCGCCGTCCTTCAGCAGATGGTTCGCCGCCTCCATGTACGTCGCGTAGTTCGAGCGGCCGACATGCTCCATCATGCCGACACTGACGATGCGGTCAAAGATCAGCCCCTTGTCCTCGAGGTCGCGGTAGTCGACGAGCTCGATCTGCACCTGGCCCTCGAGCCCTTCCGCCTTGATGCGCTCCTGACCCTTCTTCCACTGCTCCTTACTGAGCGTGCAGCCATAGCCCTTGACGCCGTACTTCTTCGCCGCCTCGATGAGCAGGAAGCCCCAGCCGCAGCCGATGTCGAGGAGCGTCATGCCCTCCTTGAGGTAGAGCTTCTCGAGGATGTAGTCGACCTTGTTGCGCTGCGCCTGCTCGAGCGTGTCATCCTCGTGCTTGAAGTACGCGCACGAATAACTCATCGTCGGATCGAGCCAGAGTTTATAGAATTCATTGCCTAAATCATAATGGGACGAGACCTCTTTGGCCTGGTCCTTTTTCTTTTCCGACATGTAGAGGATGCTGCGCAGCCCCTTGCGGTCGAGCGAGAAGCGGTCTGCCTGCTCGAGGAACGTGCAGAGCATGTGGAAGAGGTCGCCTTGGATCTCGATGTCGCCGCGCATGTAGGCCTCACCGAGCGCCAGTTCGGTCGACTCCAGGAGCTCCGCCTTCGGGATGTCCTTGTGCACGATCACCGTGAACTCCGGCTCGCCCTGACCGATCGTGTACATCTGGTCGTGCAGCTTCACATTGAAGCAGTGCTTGTCGAAATGGTTGAGATAATGAAGCAGGAAATTGTCCATGAGTTTCTGGAAATGCATGAAAAAGACTCCTTTCTTCTACGACCAACAGGCATCTCATGCGAAAACGCCTCTCAGTCCCGATGCGTTCTCGGAGATATTCGACACCGTGCAAGCAAAACCCTCTTTTGCCATGAGATTTTCGAAGTATTTGAAACAGCGAGAGCAGAAGGGAGGACGCATTGCAAAATTAGAATATGTTGCCTTCAATGAGAAGCAAGTTGGAGAAGCGCTACCGCGATCTCTACGGCAGCGTGATCGAGAAAGACGCGCCGGCTGACGCTGCAAAGTAAAACTGGATAAAAACAGGTAAAAGCCTCCGAGGAGCAATGTCCTCGGAGGCTTTTTTGTGGCTGACAAGGAAAAATGCTTGACACGGGGGCGGGGGTCCGTTATAATAGCCTATGTCAAGCAAAAAGCCTTGGCACGATATCAAGATGAAGGTGGGGCAGGATGGAGCAGCTTTTGTATTTGTCGGCGCTGTTTGATTTCTATGGGGCGCTTTTGACAGAGAAGCAGCAGGAATGCCTCAAGATGCATCTCTTTGAGGATTTCTCGTTGTCGGAGATCGGCGAGGAGCTCGGGATTTCCCGGCAGGCGGTCTACGACAACATCCATCGCTCCGAGAAGGCCATGGAATCGTATGAGGCGAAGCTCGGGCTCGTGGCGCGTTACCAGAAGGAGCGCGCGGTGCTCGCAGACATCTGCCGCTCGGTCAAGGCCCTGCGGACGGATGAGAACAGCGCGGCAATCCGCGATATCCTCGCGCGCCTCGTGCCGTTACTTGGCAGCAGTGAATATGGCCGGGAGGTATGATTTTTGATTTTTGAAAGTTTATCGGACCGACTCCAGGCAACCTTCAAGAAGCTCCGCGGCCATGGCAAGCTGACGGAGGATGACGTCAATGAGGCAATGCGCGAGGTGCGCATGGCACTTCTCGAAGCCGACGTCAACTTCAAGGTCGTCAAGCAGTTCATCAAGACCGTCAAGGAGCGCGCGATTGGCCAGGACATCCTCGAGACGCTGACGCCGGCACAGGTCGTCATCAAGATCGTCGACGAGGAGCTCACGAAGCTCATGGGCGGCACGCAGAGCCGCATCAACATGAGCCCGAAGCCGCCGACGATCATCATGATGGTCGGTCTGCAGGGCGCCGGCAAGACGACGTCTGCTGGCAAGCTCGGCCTCGCGCTCAAGAAGCAGGGCAAGCGTCCGTTGCTCGTCGCGGCGGACATCTACCGCCCGGCGGCCATCACGCAGCTGCAGGTCCTCGGCAAGCAGCTCGACATCCCCGTGTTCTCGATGGAGCAGGGGACGGACGCCGTGACGATCGCGAAGAACTCGATTGACTACTCGCAGTCGCATGCCTGCGATGTCGTCATCATCGATACGGCGGGCCGCCTGCAGATCGATGAGAAGCTCATGCAGGAGCTCTGCGATATCAAGTCGGAGGTCCATCCGCATGAAATCCTGCTCGTCGTCGATGCGATGACGGGCCAGGAATCCGTCAACGTCGCGCAGTCGTTCAACGACGCGCTCGGCCTCGACGGTGTCGTCATGACGAAGCTCGACGGCGATGCCCGCGGCGGTGCCGCGCTCTCCGTCAAGGCGGTCACGGGCGTGCCCATCAAGTTCATCGGTCTTGGCGAGAAGCTCGAGCCGCTCGAGCCGTTCCATCCGGACCGCATGGCGTCGCGCATCCTCGGCATGGGCGATGTGCTCTCGCTCGTCGAGAAGGCACAGGCGACTTTCGACATGGAAGAAGCCAAGAAGATGGAGAAGAAGCTGCGCAAGGACGAGTTCACGCTCGATGACTTCCTCGCGCAGATGCAGCAGGTCAAGAAGCTTGGCTCGCTCGACAACATCTTAGGCCTGATTCCGGGCATGGGCGGCCTCAAGAAGCAGCTCGCCGGACAGGATATCGACCTCGACGGCAAGGAAATCCGCCAGATCGAGGCGATCATCAAGTCGATGACGCCGAAAGAGCGCGCCAACATAAACATCATCAACGGCAGCCGCCGCAAGCGCATCGCGATGGGCTCCGGCACGCGCGTGCAGGACGTCAACAAGCTCCTGAAGCAGTTCGGCGAGATGAAGAAGATGATGAAGAAAATGAAGAAGATGCAGAAGGGCAAGAAAGGCCTGCCGAATCTCGGCGGCCTCGGGCTTCCGAAATTGCCGTTCATGCATTGAGATATTTCCCAATCCCAATTTGAAAGGTGGTGAATTCACATGGCAGTAAAGATTCGTCTGAACCGTATGGGTGCAAAGAAGAATCCGTTCTATCGCATTGTTGTCGCGGACTCCCGCGCACCGCGCGATGGTCGTTTCATCGAGGTCCTCGGTAACTACGATCCGTCCCAGAACCCGGCAGTCGTCAATGTTGACGAGGAGAAGGTTCTCGATTGGATGGGCAAGGGTGCTCAGCCGACGGACACCGTTAAGAATCTCTTCAGCAAGAAGGGCCTCATGGCTAAGTTTGCTGAGGCAAAGAACGCTAAGAACTGATTGAGTGAGGCTACAGCATGAAAGAACTTGTTGAAGTCATCGCGAAGTCCTTAGTGGATCATCCCGAAGATGTCCGCGTCGAGGAAAAGCAGCAGGACCGCCAGGTTACGCTCGAACTCCACGTGGATGAGGATGACATGGGCAAGGTCATTGGTCGCCAGGGCCGCATCGCGAAAGCCATGCGCACGGTTGTCAAGGCCGCAGCCACCCGGGAGAACAAAAAAGTCTCGGTTGATATCATTGAATAAATGAAATCAGAAGAAGAGCGGCATCGCCCACACAAAGACTTGTGGGCTTTGCCGCTGTTTTTGTATTTCAAGTTCGAGCAGAAAAGAGGAACAAACATGGATACGATTTCGCTCAAGATGCCGGTGACGATCAAGGCAAAGGTCACGGAAAAGCTCAAGGAAAAGATGCTCAAGGAACTCACGGAAGGCATCCAGCGTGCGGAGCTCGAGCTGCAGCAGCTCGACATCCAGGAGAAGCGCGTCCTGCAGGAGAACGGCCCGGCCAATGCCGATGACCCGACGCCGCAGGAGATCCAGCGCCTGCACGCTATCCAGCAGCACTTCGGTCAGGAGCGCCAGAAGCGTGCGGACTACCGCGCACAGGCCCTCGCACAGAAGGAGCAGACGGAGAAGCTCAAGATCGGTTCGGAGATCGTGCAGGGCACGCTCGAGCGCCAGGTCGACGTCAAGGTCGGCGACGACATGCGCGAGCTCATGAATGTGGAAGTGCTGGTGGAAGATGACAAGATTATCGCCATCCGCGGCTAAGAAGAGCAAGAAAATGGCGGCTAAGGACCGTGTGACGATCGGCAAGGTCGGCGCGGCGCACGGCATCCACGGCGAGATGCGTATCATCCCGCTGACGGACTTCACCGAGCGCTTTGCCGATATGAAGGAAGTCATGGTCGGCGACGAGCTGCTGCACATCGAGAGCTGCAAGTACCACAAGCAGTTCATCCTGCTGAAGTTTCGCGAGTACCCTGTGCGCGAGGACGCCATGCGCCTGACGGGCCGCCTGCTGACGGTCGACCGCAGCGAGGCGGTGCCGCTTGAGGAAGGTGAGTTCTACACGTTCGACATCATCGGCCTGACGGTCTACGATGAGGCGGGCACGGAGCTCGGCACGGTCGAGAACGTCCTGCGCACGGGCAGCAACGACGTCTATCAGGCGCGCCGCCCGGACGGGCGTGAACTCTTGATTCCCGCACTCAAGGCGGTCGTCAAGGAGATCGACGTCGCGGGCGGCCGCATGGTCGTCGACCTGCCGGAGGAGACGGACGATGCGCATTGACATGATCACGCTGTTCCCGGAGATGTTTGCGGGGCCGTTCGGTGCGAGCATCACGAAGCGCGCCGTCGACAAAGGCATCCTCGACATCCACTTCACGAATTTCCGCGACTACTCGCACGACAAGCACAGGCATGTCGACGATTCGCCGTTTGGCGGCGGCGCGGGGATGGTGCTGAAGCCGGAGCCGATGTACCGCGCCGTGCGCGCGGTGCTCGAGGCGACAGCGGCGCATGCGGCGAGCCGCCGCGTGCTGATCATGGACCCCGCGGGGCCCGTCTTCACGCAGGCGAAGGCCAAGGAGCTCGCGGGCTATGAGCAGCTCGTCTTCATCTGCGGCCACTACGAGGGCTTCGACGCGCGCATCTACCCGCTCGCCGACGAGGCCATCTCGATTGGCGACTTCGTGCTGACGGGCGGCGAGCTGCCGGCGATGGTCATCACGGATGCTGTCTCGCGCATGCTGCCGGGCGTGCTCGGCGATGCGGAGTCGGCGCCGACGGACTCGTTCTACGACGGCCTCTTGGGCTTCCCGCAGTACACGCGGCCGCGCGACTTCGAGGGCATGGAGGTGCCGGAGGTGCTGCTCTCGGGCGACCACGCGAAGATCCGCCAGTGGCGCCACGAGCAGTCGCTGCGCCTGACGCAGGCAAAGCGCCCTGACCTCTTGGAGAAGAAGGAGCTAAGCGACAAGGACCGCGAACTCCTCAGGCGCTTTGAACCGTCCGAATGATATTTGGATGATGTTCTGATGTTCAAAATCCGCACCTTCGGGTGCAAGATTCCACTTGTTCCAACGAGTTGAATCTGCTAAAATAAAGCTAAAGTTAGCAGGCAGGCCACGGCTTCTGGAGCCGTGGCCTTTTTGGTGAAAGCCATAAAAAGAAAGGCAGGTTTTGGTGGATTGGAGGAAAAGCTGAAGCTGTACGGCTTTAACAACCTGACGAAGGCATTGAGCTTCAACATCTATGATATCTGTTATGCGAAGTCGGCGCGGGAGCAGCAGGACTACATCAAGTACATCGACGAGCAGTACAACTCGGAGCGCCTGACGAAGATCCTGTCGACGGTTACGGAGATGATCGGCGCGCGCATCCTCAACATCGCGAAGCAGGACTACGACCCGCAGGGCGCGAGCGTGACAATGCTGATTGCGGAAGAGGAGGCGGTGGAGTCGGGCCGCAAAAAGCCGGTCGAGTCGGCCATCCTCGGCGACACGATCCTCGCGCATCTCGATAAGAGCCACGTGACGGTGCACACGTACCCCGAGTTCCATCCGGGCACGAGCATCGCGACGTTCCGCGTCGACATCGACGTCGCGACGTGCGGGGAGATCACGCCGCTCAAGACGCTCGACTACATGATCGCGCAGTTCGACTCGGACATCATCACGATGGACTACCGCGTGCGCGGCTTCACGCGCGACCTCGACGGCCGCAAGCTCTTCATGGACTCGAAGATGCGCTCCATCCAGGAGTTCATCGCGCAGGAGACGCTCGACCGCTACGACGCCGTCGACATCAACCTCTATCAGGCGAATCTCTACCACACGCGCATGCTCATCAAGGAGCCGCAGCTGCAGAACTACCTGTTCAACACGGACATCTACGAGATCCCGCCGAAGGACCGCCTCGCCATCAGCAACAGCCTGCGCCGCGAGATGATCGAGATCTACAGCGGCCGTAATCTCTACTGAAAAAATGCGATAAAGATAATAAAGATAAAGATAAGGAAGTGAAAGACGGTGGGACGATATCTGACTCAGGAGAGTGCACCGATTCTCGAGGCGCTCGAGCGCATGAAGCGCGCGCGCCTCGTGCCATTTGACGTGCCGGGCCACAAGCGCGGCCGCGGCAATCCGGAGCTCCGGGACTTCCTCGGGGAGAAGTGCCTCGACGTCGATGTCAACTCGATGAAGATGCTCGACAATCTCTGCCATCCCGTCTCGGTCATCCGCGATGCAGAAACGCTCGCGGCAGAGGCCTTTGGCGCAGCTCATGCGTTCTTCATGGTCGGCGGCACGACGTCGGCCGTGCAGGCGATGGTGCTGACGGCAGTCGGGCGCGGTGACAAGATCATCATGCCGCGCAATGTGCACCGCAGCGCCATCAATGCGCTGATCCTCTGCGGTGCCGTCCCGGTCTACGTCAATCCGCAGATGGACCACACGCTCGGCATCTCGCTCGGCATGCGCGTCGAGGAAGTCAAGGACGCGATACGGCGTCATCCTGACGCCAAGGCCGTGCTCGTCAACAATCCGACGTACTACGGCATCTGCTCGAACTTGCGCGAGATCGTAGCCCTCGCACATGCGCACGGCATGATGGTGCTCGCCGACGAGGCGCACGGCACGCATTTCTACTTCCACGACAAGCTGCCCGTCTCGGCGATGGCGGCCGGCGCCGACATGGCCTCAATCAGCATGCACAAGTCGGGCGGCTCCCTGACGCAGAGCTCGATGCTGCTCTGCGGTCCGAACGTCAATGCGGGCTACGTGCATCAGGTCATCAACATCACGCAGACGACCTCGGGCTCGTACCTCCTGCTCTCGAGCCTCGACATCAGCCGCCGCAACCTCGCCCTGCACGGGCAGGAGATCTTCGATAAGGTCATCGGGCTCGTCGAGTACGCGCGCGACGAGATCAACGCAATTGGCGACTACTACGCCTACAGCCGCGAGCTCATCAACGGCGACTCCATCTACGACTTCGACACGACGAAGCTCTCCATTTTCACGCGGCCGACGGGCCTCGCGGGCATCGAGGTCTACGACCTCCTGCGCGACGAGTACGACATCCAGACGGAGTTTGGCGACATTGCAAACCTCTTGGCCTACGTCTCAGTCGGCGATCGGCCCAAGGACATCGAGCGGCTCGTCGCCGCGCTCGCGGAGATCCGGCGCAACTACCGCAAGGATTCCTCGAAGATGCTCAAGGCCGAGTACATCGAGCCGGAGGTCGTCTACGGGCCGCAGGAGGCGTTCTACGCCGAGAAGGAGTCGCTGCCACTCGAGTCGACCTCGGGCCGCGTCTGCAGCGAGTTCGTCATGTGCTACCCGCCGGGCATCCCAATCCTCGCGCCGGGCGAGCGCATCACGGACGAGATCCTGACCTACATCCGCTACGCGCGCAAGAAGGGCTGCCAGATGACGGGCCCCGAGGACATGACGCTCGCGCGGCTCAATGTCGTAAAATAATCGTGAAATAGAGGGGGGATTTTATGGAACTCTGGTTTACCGAACATCACACACCGAATGTCCGCTTTTCCATCAAGGTGGACCGCCAGCTCTACTCAGGCCGCAGCGAATTCCAGCGCATCGACATCTTCGACTCGAAGGAATTCGGCCGCTTTTTGACGCTCGACGGCTACATGATGCTGACGGAGATGGATGAGTTCATCTACCACGAGATGATCACGCATGTGCCGATGTGCGTCAATCCCGACGTGCACGACATCCTCGTCATCGGCGGCGGCGACGGCGGCACGGTGCGCGAGCTCTTGCGCTATCCGACGGTGCGCCACATTGACCTCGTCGAGATCGACGAGCTCGTCGTCGAGGTCTGCAAGAAGTACCTGCCGCAGACGGCGGGGTGTCTCGGCGACCCGCGCGTCATGATCCACTACGAGGACGGCCTCAAGTATGTGCGCCACGCGGAGGACGCCTACGACCTCATCATCGTCGATTCGACGGACCCGTTCGGCCCGGGCGAGGGCCTCTTCACGAAGGAGTTCTACGGCAACTGCTACAAGGCGCTGCGCGAGGACGGCATCATGGTCAATCAGCACGAGAGCCCGTTCTACCAGCAGGACGCCTACGCGATGCAGCGCGCCCACAAGCGCATCGTCGATTCCTTCCCGATAAGCCGCGTCTATCAGGCGCACATCCCGACGTATCCATCGGGCCACTGGCTCTTCGGCTTTGCCGCCAAGAAGCGCCATCCCGTCAAGGACGTCAACTGGGTGCGCTGGAACGCCATCGGCCTCAAGACGCGCTACTACAACACGCAGCTGCACGCGGGCGCCTTTGCCCTGCCGAATTATGTGGAGGAGATGCTAAGAGATGTTGAACCGGAATCGTAATGTCGAGACCTTCCTCGGCTGTGAAAGCGACTACGAGGAGAGCCGCATCGTGCTCTACGGCGCGCCATTCGACTCGACGACGTCGTACCGTCCGGGCACGCGCTTTGCGAGCCGCACGATGCGCGCGGAGTCGTACGGCCTCGAGACGTACAGCCCGTATCAGGACCTCGACCTCGAGGACGCGAAAGTCTTTGACGGCGGCGACCTCGAGCTCTGCTTCGGCGACACGGAGCGTGCGCTCGCGGACATCGAAGCGTGCGCGCGGGACATCGTCGCGGACGGCAAGCTGCCGTTCCTCATTGGCGGCGAGCACCTCGTGACGCTGCCGGCCTTCCGCGCCGTGCACGAAAAGTACCCCGACGTCGCCGTCATCCACTTCGACGCGCACACGGACCTGCGCGAGGAATACCTCGGCAACCGCCTCTCGCACGCGACGGTCATCCGCCGCATCTGGGAGATCATCGGCGACGGCCGCATCTTCCAGTTCGGCATCCGCAGCGGCGAGCGCGCGGAGTGGTACTGGTCGGCCGAGGGCCATACGAAGATCCAGAAGTTCAGCTTTGCGGGCCTTGATGAGACAATCGCAGCGCTCAAGGGACGTCCCATCTACCTGACGATCGACCTCGATGTGCTCGACCCCTCGTGCTTCCCGGGCACGGGGACGCCCGAGGCGGGCGGCGTGCGCTTCACGGACCTTCTCTCTGCTGCGCTGCGCACCATCCGTGGCTGCCAGATCGTCGGCTGCGACATGGTCGAGCTCTCGCCGCCGCTCGACCCGAGCGGCACCTCGACGGCCACGGCCCTCAAGCTCCTGCGCGAGATGCTGCTGGCGCTCGAGAAGCCCTACCTCAAGTAAGTAAGTCTATTTATCTATATAATCTCAATCTAGGAGGCATAAACATGGGAAAAGCTTTGATCATCGGCTGCGGTGGTGTGGCGAGTGTCGCCATCCACAAGTGCTGCCAGAACTCGGACGAATTCAGTGAGATCCTGATCGCATCGCGCACGAAGTCGAAGTGCGACGCGCTCAAGGAGAAGCTCGAGGGCACGACGAAGACGAAGATCCGCACGGCGCAGGTCGATGCGGACGACGTCGATGCGCTCATCGCGCTCATCGAGGAGTTCCAGCCGGACGTCGTGCTGAACCTCGCGCTGCCGTATCAGGACCTGCACATCATGGATGCCTGCCTCGCGACGAAGACGAACTACGTCGACACGGCCAACTACGAGCCGGAGGACACGGCGAAGTTCGAGTACAAGTGGCAGTGGGCCTACCGCGAGCGCTACGAGAAGGCCGGCATCACGGCACTCTTGGGTTCCGGCTTTGACCCGGGCGTCACGGGCGTCTTTGCCGCCTACGCGCTCAAGCACCACTTCGACGAGATCAACTACATCGACATCCTCGACTGCAATGCCGGCGACCACGGCTACCCGTTCGCGACGAACTTCAATCCCGAGATCAACATCCGCGAGGTTTCGGCCAACGGCAGCTACTGGGAGGACGGCCACTGGGTCGAGACGAAGCCGATGGAGATCAAGCGCGTCTACAACTTCCCGGAAGTCGGACCGAAAGACATGTACCTCTTGCACCACGAGGAGCTCGAGAGCCTCGGGCTCAACATCCCGGGCATCAAGCGCATCCGCTTCTTCATGACGTTCGGTCAGAGCTACCTCACGCACCTCAAGTGCCTCGAGGACGTCGGTATGACATCGATTGAGCCGATCGAGTTCGAGGGCAAGAAGATCGTACCGCTGCAGTTCCTCAAGGCCGTGCTGCCGGACCCGGCAAGCCTCGGCCCGCGCACGAAGGGCAAGACGAACATCGGCTGCATCTTCCGCGGCAAGAAGGACGGCAAGGACAAGACGTACTACCTCTACAACGTCTGCGACCATCAGGAGTGCTACAAGGAAGTCGGCTCACAGGCCGTCTCCTACACGACGGGCGTGCCGGCCATGATCGGCGCGATGCTCATCATGAATGGCACCTGGAAGGGCCCCGGCGTCAAGAACATCGAGGAGTTCGACCCGGATCCGTTCATGGAGGCGCTCAACAAGTGGGGCCTGCCGTGGAAGGAGAGCTTTGACCCGGAGCTCGTCGACTGATGAAAACGTTCGCATCGCTTTACCGCAAAGAGTTCTTCGAGGTGCCGACGCCCTCGTACGTCGTCGCGAAGGACCTGCTCGAGCACAACCTGTGCATCCTGCATGAAGTGGAGGAGAGCACGGGCGCGCACGTCCTGCTCGCCCAGAAGTGCTTCTCCATGTACCACTACTACCCGCTGATCGCCAAGTACCTTTCCGGCACGACGGCCAGCGGCCTCTACGAGGCGAGGCTAGGCTATGAGGAGATAGGTAAGTTTGGCAAGGAGACTCATGTCTTCTCGCCGGCCTACAAGGAGGCCGAGTTCGCGGAGCTCACGACGATCTGCGGCCACATCGTCTTCAACTCGTTCGCGCAGTGGAAGAAGTTCGGCCCCGCGGCCCTTGCGGCCGGTGTCTCGTGTGGCCTGCGCATCAACCCCGAGCGCTCGACGCAGGAGCACGCCATCTACGACCCGTGCGCTGTGGGCTCGCGGCTCGGCGTGCGTCTGCGCGACTTCGACGAGAGCGCCATCGAGGGGCTTGAAGGCCTGCACTTCCACACGCTCTGCGAGCAGGGCGCCGACGCACTCGCCGTCACGCTCGAGGCCGTCGAGGCGAAGTTCGGCAAGTACCTGCCGCAGATGAAGTGGATCAACTTCGGCGGCGGCCACCACATCACGAAGGAAGGCTATGATATCGCGCTCCTCAAGAAGTGCATCCGCCACATGCAGCAGGAGTACGGCCTGACGGTCTACATCGAGCCCGGCGAGGCCGTCGCGCTGAACGCCGGCTTCCTCGTCGCCGAGGTGCTCGACATCCAGCAAGAGAACGCCATCGCTATCCTCGATACCTCGGCCGCCTGCCACATGCCCGACGTCATCGAGATGCCCTACCGTCCGCCCGTCCTCGGCAGCGGCGAGCCGGGGGAGAAGGCCCATACCTACACCTTCGCCGGCCCGACCTGCCTCGCCGGTGACACCATCGGCACCTACTCCTTCGACGAGCCCCTCGCCATCGGCGACCGCATCGTCTTCGGTGACATGGCCATCTACACCATGGTCAAGAACAACACCTTCAACGGCATGCCCCTGCCCGCCATCATCGCCAGCGACGAAGATGGCAGCTGGCAGACCGTCCGCCAGTTCGGCTACGAAGACTTCAAGATGAGGCTCTGAGTGGTTGAGCATCTTGAACTAAAAGGGAAAAGCTCACAGGCAATCAACGCAAATTCGATTGCTTGTGAGCTTTTTACTTTGTATATGTAGACCATCATAATAATTCAATAACAGATAAGAACTCACCTTGAAAGAAATATTAAAAGAATAGATTTTCTGAAGAATTGTGATATAATAGTATTAAATTGTATCGTCTAGACTGTTAGGGGATGAAATTGTTGGATAAAACAAACGAAGTAATATCAATTCTTAAATTTTTAAATGAATTGGGAGCATTAAAGAATCGCATTGTAAAAAATATTAATCGACAGCCATGGTCGCTTTATTTTGATGATATACCGAAGAGTTCACCGGAAATACAACTGAATTTTCGCGATCGCGTAAATGAGGAAGAAGAGGAAGATATCAGCTCAGTAATTTTATCAGTAAAAAACCCTGAATTTTCACCTTGCCCAGCACCAAATCTTGTATTCTCAGACTGGCTTGAAGATGATTGGAATCAATTTGACCACAATCCAACCTGTGTAGAGAAACGATATAAAGGTCTCACAGAAGAAGGAACACCTTTAAAGGATGATAACGGTAAAATCTTATATGATTTTTTTCAGGATAATTCATCGAGAGTAAAGGCCTTTCAGGATTGGTTAAAAATTTGGAGGAGTTGGGCAGAAGAAGAAAAACGTATTCGTAATGTTCGTAATTTCTTTCGAAATTTATATGAGTTGAATATGGAACTCAAAAAAGACAGCGAAACATTAGAATTAATGGTTGGTAATGGCATTTTGATGAATCGAACAAATTCAGTATGTCATCCTATTTTAGCAAAGCGAATCCAGATTCAGTTTCATGCTGAAAAAAATATTATTGAATTGATTGATACAGATCGGGATTCTGAATTATATACGATGTTACTTTCTAATATTGATGAAGTAAACCATTCGGCTGTGCAAAAATTACAAAAGGATTTGGATGTACAAAATTATCATCCACTAGATAGAGTAGAGGCATATAAATTTCTTGAATGTGCGATTCATTCTCTTACCCCAGATGGTCGTATATTTAATTATGGCGAGGATAGTTCATTTAATAAAACCGATAATTTGTTTTTACAGATCAGACCTCTGTTCTTCTTAAGAAAGCGTGTGGAAGGATTAGCACAATTCGTCAATACAACACTGCAGGCTATCGAGAAAACGAAGTATATACCAAATACATTACTTAATATTGCTGGCGCTAATATATCGGTACCTGTTGAATCGGACGGTGAGTTGACATTAGAACAATCTTTAGCTGAAGTCGGTGGAGAAGATGTTGATATTTTATTGGCGAAGCCTGCTAATAAGGAACAACTTGAAATTGCAAGGCAGATTGAACATCATGATGCAGTACTTGTACAAGGCCCTCCGGGAACAGGAAAGACACATACTATTGCTAACCTGATGGGACATTTTCTAGCAAAAGGAAATCGTATTTTAGTTACAAGTTATACCCCAAAAGCATTACGCGTTCTTCAAGATAAGTTACCAGAAGATATGCGCAGTCTGTGTGTATCCGTATTGACTGAATCTAATAAGGAAATGGAGCAGTCTATTGATGGAATCACAGAATATTTATCTTGTCATAACTCTGCTGAATTGAAACGGAAGGCTGATATTGCACAACATGAACGCAATGAAATCATCCAAAAGTTAGCGGAGACACGTAAGAAACTCTACCAGATTAAATTCAAAGAATATAAGCCACTTGTTTATAATGGAGAAAGTATATCTCCCGCAGAAGCAGCTCGATTTGTACATGCTCAGATAGAAGATTTATCTTATATCCCTGGCGAAATTAAAATGGGAGCACCTTTCCCATTTGCATTTGATGAATTAGCAAAATTATACCAAACAAATTCATTAATAACACATGCAGAAGAAGTGGAATTAGAAAAAGATTTACCTAATCCAAATGATTTAATTATTCCAAGTGATTTTCAGAAGATGGCGGTATCCTCAAAGAAAATAAATGAAGAAATTGAAGATGTTTCTCATGCTTTAGATATGAAATATAGCCTGGGAGAAGATGCTATCATTCTAAGTAATTCTAACGATGATAAGATTGTTTTGAGAAAAACAGATAAAGCATCAATTGATACATTGAGTAACTACTTGAATGAATTAGAGCACATTGATGATTGGGCCATTGTTATAGTAGCAAATGGAATTCGTGATGACAGTATTCGCAATTCATGGGAAAAACTTTGTGAAAGTATCATTGATTTAGGCAATTTTTCTGATGATAATATTGGGATATTTTTAGGAAAAATAATACAAATTAATTCTTCACTATCACAATTTAAATTATCAACTATCTTAAAGAAAATACAAGATTTCTATATCAAGAATGGGAAAATTCCTTTTATACAGAAATTTTTACATAAAGAATATACACAAACATGTAATGATATAACAATTAATGAAAGACCCCTTTCTAATGCTGATGATTGTACGGTCGTCATTAATTACTTAGAGCTTTTAGAAAAAAGAAAATCATGTGCAATCCAGTGGAATAATCTTTTTCAAGGCAGCTCTGTTCCAAAATTTGAAATGCTAGATAATGGGAGAATGCCAGAACGAATAGCACGAAATCTTGTTCCTAAAATCCGTTACTGGTTAAGTTGGTATCAGAATGATTTTCAAGATATCAAAAAAGGAATGCAGTCAGCAGGTATAAATCCTGATATGATTTTTGTTAAAGATGTTTTTGATAATGATATTACTGTTATCGAAAAGATATTCACAAAAATATCAAATGTCTTGCCTCTTTTATTACATCTCCAAAAATTGTATATTGACTATCTTTCACTAAGAAAGGAAATTAACCAAGCTGATGATAGAATGAAGCTAGTAGATGAAAATTCTTCTTGTATCTGTAAAGAAATCAGTAAGGCATGGAATGATTGGAATACGGAAAAATATAGACAATTATATACTAAATTAGAAACTCTGTATGATAAATACGAAGTTGAACATATAAGAGAAGAATATCTACGACGCCTTTTTGAAGTAGCGCCAACTTGGTCAAATGCTATACGCGATAGAATTGGTGAGTTTGGACAAGATAGAGTGAATGAAAATGTAAAGGATGCTTGGCGGTGGAAGCAATACAATCAAATGCTATCAGATTTGACCGAAATGCCTTTTGACCAATTGCAGAAAGAAAATCTTGAATTAAGCCGCAATTATCGAAAGGCAACATGCAAACTTGCTGAGTTCAAAGCATGGTACTATTTATTAAAACGTATTGAAACGAATACGCGAATGAAGCAGGATCTTCAAGGGTGGAAGCAGGTTACGAAAAAAATTGGGCGTGGAACAGGCAAACGCGCCCCTAAATATCGTGCGCAAGCAAAACAGCTGATGGGAAGATGTCAAGAAGCAGTTCCAGCTTGGATTATGACAATCCCATCTGTAATGAATAATCTTGTGCCAGGAGAAAATCTTTTTGATGTCATGATTGTGGATGAAGCCAGCCAAGCAGACATCACGTCATTACCTATTTTGTACATGGCTAAAAAGATTATTATTGTAGGTGATGATAAACAGGTCAGTCCTATGGGCGTTGGTGTAGATTTGGCTCGAGTAGATGCTTTGGCTGATATGTATATCAAGAATCGAATCCCCAATTGGACTCTGTATACTAGCAACACTTCGTTGTATGATATCGCTGCTACGATTTGTCAACCCTTGATGTTACATGAACATTTTCGTTGTGTTCCAGAGATTATTGGCTTCTGTAATCATCTTTGTTATGATGGTAAAATTAAGCCATTACGAGACACTAGTGACTGCCAATTACAGCCTGCGATCATTCCATATCGTGTTGATGGAAAACGAGACTATGGACGAAAGGTGAATATCATTGAAGCTAGTAAGATCGTTAATCTTGTTCGAGCGATGATAGAACAACCAGAATATAAAGAAAAAACATTCGGTATTATTTCTTTGTTGGGAAACGAGCAGGCAAAACTTATCAATACAGAATTGTTGAAACATCTGGATATAGAATTAATTGAGAAACATGACATTCTATGTGGTGATGCATCTCAATTCCAAGGCGATGAGCGTGATGTCATTTTACTCAGCATGGTCGATAGTAATGAAAGTGACACTCCTTTGATGCTTTATCAGCCTACTACACGAGATGCCTATAAACGCTATAATGTTGCTGTTAGTCGCGCTAAAGATCAATTGTGGATTATTCATTCTTTGGATGCAAGTAAAGATTTAAAAGAAAACGATATTCGAAAAATGTTGTTGGCATATGCAGATAATCCACACTCATTAGATTTCAAATATCAAGAGATTGAGAAAAATTCTGAATCTCCTTTTGAAGAAAGTGTAGCTAAATCATTAGTTGATAAAGGGTATAATTTAGTACAGCAATGGCCTGTAGGAAATTATCGTATTGATATGGTTGTAGTCTATAATAACGAACGTGTTGCATTAGAATGCGATGGCGAACGATATCATAGTGGTGCTGAAAAAATTCGTGAGGATATGGAGCGTCAAACAATACTGGAGCGTCTGGGATGGCGGTTTATTCGCTTACGCGGCAGTGAATACTACAGTAATCCAGAAAAAGCAATACAACGTGTTATGGATAACCTGAATCAATTGGGAGTTTATCCACAGCCTCGATATGAAGCAAAGAATCATACAAGTGAGACAGATATCCTACACCGTGTAAAATCAAAATGCTGGCAAATTGAGCAAGAAGATAAAAAGAAAGAGAAGGCGGATGAAAAAGATGGTGATGGACAAATATCATTAGAACTATGATTAGGTTTAGTGGGTATGAGTATATGATATCACCTAAATTTATAAGGCATATTTTGTGTATTTTACAATTTGCTCAGGGAGAATTCTGCTATTCCTTTCATTTGTAATTCGTGATATAATATAAAAAGGAATGGATGTTTCCTGACATCAGCTAGTCTAGTGTGGGAAAGGGGGAATCACATGAAAGCTAAACGGACGTATAAAGATTCACTTTTTCGGCATATCTTCAATGACGGGTGTGTCAAGAGTTTTGTGTAAATCGATTCAATAAGCAACATCGTATTGCTG
>ENA-OWPP01001293-OWPP01001293.1-human-gut-metagenome-genome-assembly--contig:-NODE-1293-length-22546-cov-4.299853_pt1 | contig 22546 bp, 10 predicted proteins | sample MGYA00248265_ERZ651848 | MGnify/ENA primary metagenome ERZ651848 (study PRJEB26924, sample SAMEA4378233) | human gut metagenome | biome: human gut; feature: human-associated habitat; material: faeces...
TAGTTGCCGTGGAACATACCTGTCATATAGCTTTGAAAGCCCTGAAAACTGTCTGCATTCGGAAATTCAAAGATTGCACGGCTGATTGCCGCATTGCTCTTGAAGGAGTTCATCAGTACAATGAAAACGGGAGCAACATAGAATACTGACACAATAGAGAAGAGAATTGTTAAAATTTTCATTCCTACGGTTTGTTTTTTCTTTACAGGCCTATCCTTAGCCTTTGCTGCAACTTTTGCCATTACTGCTGAACCTCCTTTCTTCTTGTGAAGTAAAGCTGAATAAGGGCAATGATAACAACAATTACGAAGAAGATAACGCCCTCAGCCTGACCTACGCCACGAGAATTCTGGTTTGCATAGAATGTATTGTAAATATTGAGAGCCATCATTTCCGTCTGATAAACCATTGTACCGCTTCCCTGTGATACAATACCCGGAGCACCGCCTGTGAGGGCAAGGTTCTGGTCGAACAGCTTAAATGAGTTTGTAAGTGTAAGAAATGTGCAGATTGTGATGGAAGGCATCATCATCGGCAATGTTACATTTGTAAGCAACTGTTTTTTGCCTGCGCCGTCAATTTTAGCCGCCTCATAAAGATCATGAGGTACGCTCTGGAAACCGGCAATGTAAATAATCATCATATAACCTGCCTGTTGCCAGCACATAAGAATTACAAGTCCCCAGAAACCGTAGTTTGCGTTAAGCGCAAGGTTTGTTCCATAATACTGAAGAATACCGTTAAAAATGTACTGCCAGATGTAGCCGAGAATGATACCGCCTACAAGGTTAGGAACAAAGAAAACAGTTCTGAATACATTTGAACCCCTGATTCCGAGCGTGAGTGCATACGCCACAAAAAACGCAATGAGGTTAATGAGTATAACCGATACTATAACAAACAGTACCGTAAACCAGAATGAATGTAAAAAGCCTTCATTCTGAAAGGCCTTGACATAGTTTCCGAACCCAATGAATACTGCGTCGCTTGTTGTTCTGAATTTACAGAATGAAAGGTAAATGCCGTTAAAGAACGGATATACAAAACCTATAAGGAAAGCAGCAAGAGTAGGAAGAACAAATATAAGAAAATAAATTTTTCTTTTAGGTTTTCTAAACATAATATTTTGCCTTTCCGTTCATAAAAAAGGGGGGCGGAATGCCGCCCCCCTACCGAACCTGTTAAATTAAAACAGAAATCTTACAATCAGCCGTTAGCCTTTGCATATTCTGTTTTCCAACCCTGTACAAATGCAGTCTTAACAGCGTCCCAGTCGCCTGTACCTGCTGCATACTGTGTAAGAGCTGTGCCAACACCGTTTTTCCAATCTTCACTTGGCATTGTTGTGAAGTTCCAGCTTACCGGAGTTTTGCCTGCTGCTGTGAGTTCGTTATCAATCTTAACAAATACATTGGTTGCTTCCTTAGCATTCTTGAAAGGAATTACAAATCCCATATCGTCAGCAAGAGCAGATGTACCTGTTTTGTTTGTTACACACCAGTTCAAGAATTCAAGAGTAGCTGCCTGATCGTCAGCACTTGCCTTGTTGTTTACACACCAGTAGTTCTCTGAACCTGTGCAAAGACCCTGATTAGCTTCATCGCCTACGCCGATGTAAATCGGGAGCATGCCGAGTTCGTCGTCCTTCATACCTGCCTTGGTAACTGTTGAATATTCCCAGCTGCCGTTCTGGAAGAATACTGCTTCGCCTGATGTGAACTCTGTTTCAGCGTCTGTACCCTTCTTGCTTGCGAGGTCTGCAGGATCACATGTTGAATCTTTGATGTAGAGATCCCAGATGTTCTTATAGTTTTCAAGGTATTTACCCTCGATAGCGTCTGTTGATTTGATGTTCTTATCCTTGTACTCAAAGTAGATAGGAAGGTTAGCAAGGTGAGTTTTGAATCTCCAGTCAGATGAAGAATCCATACCTGCTGATGTGAACGCACCCTTAACGCCGAGCTTATCCTTATTCTTCTGGATTTCATCGGCAACAGTCTTTAACTTCTCAAAGCTGTTGATGTCCTCAATTTTCTTAACCGAAGCAAAGTCAGAATCGCAATACTTCTGGAGAAGAGTCTTGTTGTAGATAATGCCGTATGTTTCAATTACATAAGCAATGCCGTAAACCTTGCCGTCTTCTTCAAGCGCATAATCCTTTGAAGTAAGCTGATTATAAATTTCTGATGAGCTGAGGTCTGCACAATAGTCTTTCCAGTTTGCAAGACCGACAGGACCGTTAACCTGGAAGAGTGTAGGAGCGTTGTCCTTGTCCATCTCTGCTGTAAGTGTTGACTCATAAGTACCCTCGGCAGCTGTCTTAACAGTTACCTCAACACCTGTTTCGTCCGTGTACTTCTTAGCAAGAGCCTGCCAATCCTTGTCCTGCTCAGGCTTAAAGTTAAGATAGTAAACTTTACCGTTTTTTGCGTTGCCTGCTGCACTTGAATCATCTTTTGATGAACCTGATGATGAAGAACCGCCGCAGCCTGCAAGAGCAGTAGCAGTCATCATACCTGCAACTGCAAGAGCTGCAGCTCTTTTGATTGTTGATTTTTTCATAGCTTTCACCTTAATTAAAAATATTTATCCGCTAAACCCGGATATTGGCGAGAGAACAACATTCTGTGTTCTCTCTATTGCAACAATCATAACACACTATTTATGAAAATACAATAGATTTTTTTAAAAATTTTCTCTGTGATTAGTCAAAACGAAGGTATTGACCAAATGTAATTTCAAAATCAAACAAAAAATAACCGCATATTATCTGAGTTTTGTGACTTATTTGTCAAATAAGAAATATTAAAGCAACATTAAAGTTACAATATTGTAACCTGTCAAATATGGTCATTCTATTGAAAATGACAAGTGCTTTGTGCTAAAATTATGTCAAATTTGTTTTTTAAGAAGGTTAATTTAGCAATCATGAAAAATTTCAATCAATCATCACTTGCACGATTTTTCACCCGATTTCCTAAGTTGTTATTTGCGGGATTGATGTACTCAATTCCGTTTGCTGTATTTTCCGGAATATTCATTCTCATAAGCTTTCTGTCCGGATTCAACAATGTAATATTATGGAGCTTGGGTATAATTCCCGCAATGCCGTTCTATTCCGGACTTGTAATGGTAATCCGCAAAATTTCGGTTGAAAAAGAGGATGTAAATGTTTTCAAAACTTTTGTACAGGCATTTCGTGAAAATCTGAAAAAATCAATCTTCAACGGATTTGTCGCTTACCTCATAGTAGCATGTTCGTTTTTTGCAATTCTCTATTACGGAACACTTGCTCAGACAGACATCGTTTACGGCTCTGTCTTTACCATATATATAGTGTTCTCAATTGCAATGCTGATTATGCTGTTCTATGTACCCCTGCTAACAATTACCTATGACCTCAGACTCCGTGACATTTATAAAAATTCACTCCTTTTGATTTTCGGTAAAATTCTCAGAAATATTGTAGCACTTGTGCTTGTCGTAATAGTTTCATTCGCAGTATTCCTCGCAGTAATCTATGCAAAGGGTGCAATGCTTGTTATTGCAGTTACTCTCTCGGTAATTTTCTACCCGATGATTGCAACCTATATAATAGTATCTGTAATCGCAAAAGGCGTGCAGGAGTCTGTCGGCTACTTCACAGGTGATAATGTGCAGTATGTCCTCACGGAAGAAGAAGTTCAGCGTGAAACCGAAGCAGTCGAAAACGCAAACTCCGATGATGACTACATCTTTGTCAACGGCAGAATGATTAAAAATCCGGCTAAAACGAATACGAAAGAGTAATTTTTAAAGCACTTTGCAAAATGCAGGGTGCTTTTGGTTTTATATGCATAATGTGTTAGGCATATATGTGTGATTGATGTGATTGCTGCTTTTTGACTGACATTTGACTAATATTTAAGCAATATTATGCGATATTTCGCAATATTTTACGGCAAAAATAAACAAATAAAAACCGCACCAAATAGCCTGAAAACGGCTTTCTGATGCGGTTTTTGTTATGGAGCTGAAGAAGGGACTTGAACCCTCGACCTACTGATTACGAATCAGTTGCGCTACCAACTGCGCTACTCCAGCATTTAATTTTTCGGTTGTTCGGCTGTAATAAAGCAAAAATACAGAACGCAGAAATTGCATAAAAACATACACACTAACTTCCGCTACATGATTATACATCAAAAATTTAAAGATTTCAATACCAAATTTGAAAAAGAGGTTTACAAAAACCGGAAGAGAGGCATAAAAGTTTTACGAATCAATAATAATAGATGTAGGTATAATTCATCAAAAAAATATTTATGAATACAAAATAATGCACAAAAATCATGCCGATTTTTGTTTAGTGAAGTGTTATCACATTTGTGGAATATTTTATTTAAAAGTATTATAATTGAATCGCAGTGTGCAAAGCGGAAATACTTTTATGTGATAGGATGTGCAGAAGATGCCCAAAAGAAAGTGCAGTAATATCGACGCTTCGGTAGGACTCAGAATGCGTTATTACAGAATTCAGTGCGGACTTACCCAACAGCAGGTTGCGGACGCATTAAAGATAAACAGAACAACTTATACAAAATATGAAACGGGAGTTTCCGAACCAAGCCACGAGCTTCTCGGAAAAATCGTTAAAATGTTCGGTATCGATTATAACGCAATTCTTGACAACAGAGATTATTTTGAAAGACGAGTTGCCGACGGTGACATGACGCTCAATGTACTGACTCTTTCCGAAAGAGCAATCATTGCAAGATATCGCTCAATGTCTAAAGAAGATCAGAAGAAAATTTGTGAATATATAGATATGCTCTACAATGAAAAAGCAAAGAAGATTTTGTAAAAAACACTTTACTTTTGACTTTGATTGTGATAATATAAAACAGATGACCGTGTCTCGGAACAGGGAGTATGCCGTTTGTCGGATTTTCACAGCCCTGCCCTGAGATGTTGGCGACTATTTTTGAAAGGTGGAATTTTTAATGCTTAAAGAAGAAAAGCAGGCTATCATGGCTGAGTACGCAACTCACGAAGGCGACACAGGTTCTCCGGAGGTTCAGATTGCTCTTCTTACAAAGAGAATCAATGACCTTACCGAGCACCTCAAGGTTCACAAGAAGGATCACCACAGCAGAAGAGGTCTTCTCAAGATGGTTGGTCAGAGAAGAAGCCTTCTCGCTTACCTCACAAAGGTAGACATTGAGAGATATCGTTCTATCATTGCAAGACTCGGTATCCGTAAGTAATTTTTTAAGTACACAAGGGCAAGCGAAAGCTTGCCCTAAATTCGATTTTCTGCGGGATTTTTATTTGCTGTTTTTTAGCGGTAAAACGATTAAATAACATATGCTTTTGTGTGTTTGTCAGTTTTGTTTAATGGTTTTATTGCTAAATCGGCGTAAAATCCCGTTTGAATAAATTTGAACTTTATTTAAAATGTGAAACTTATGTTTCGGAAAGGATTTTACTAAAATGAATCGACTTATGACATTCGACAAATACAGAGTATTTGAAACAGAATTTGCCGGCAGACCTTTAAAGGTTGAAACAGGCAAAATGACACAGCTTGCAAACGGTGCGTGTCTTGTTCACTACGGCGACACAACAGTTCATGTTGCTGTTACAGCATCAGAAAAGCCAAGAGAGGGCGTTGATTTTTTCCCGCTTTCGGTTGACTATGAAGAAAAAATGTACGCAGTAGGCAAAATCCCCGGTTCTTACCTCAAGAGAGAGGGCAGACCTTCGGAAAAGGCTATCCTCACAAGCCGTGTAATCGACCGTCCTATCCGTCCTCTTTTTGATAAGAGCATGAGAAACGATGTTTCAATCGTTTGTACGGTAATGAGCGTTGATCCCGACTGTCAGCCTGAAATTGTTGCCATGATCGGTGCTTCAATCGCAATTTCAATTTCTGATGTTCCGTGGAACGGACCTATCTCGGGTTGTTCTGTAGGTATGATTGACGGTGAGTACATCATTAACCCGACAGAGGAACAGAGAAAGGTTTCTCAGATGGCAACAACAGTTGCTTCAACAAGCACAAGAATTGCTATGATCGAGGCAGGTGCTAACTGCGTATCTGATGACGATATGTACAACGCTATTATGGCAGGTCACGAGGCTAACCAGAAGATTATCAGCTTTATTGAGGAAATCAAGGCTGAAATCGGCAAGCCTAAGTTTGAGTTTGCAAGTCTTGAACCCGACCATGATATGTTTGAGGCAATCAAGGCATTTGCAGAAGAAGATGTTAAGGTTGCTCTTGATACAGATGATAAGAGAATTCGTGACGAAAGACTCAAGCCTATCTATGAGGCAGTTCACGCAAAATTTGACGAGATTTATCCCGAAAGCGAAGCACTCATTGACGAGTGCCTTTATAAGACACAGAAGTTCATTGTTCGCCGTTGGTTACTCGATGAGCAGAAGCGTGTTGACGGCAGAGGAATGGACGATATCCGTCCTCTCGCATCAGAGGTTGGCGTAATTCCGAGAGTTCACGGTTCGGGTATGTTCACAAGAGGACAGACTCAGGTTCTCACAATCGCAACACTCGGTCCTGTTTCCGACAAACAGCTCCTTGACGGCATTGACGGTGAAACAGAAAAGAGATATATCCACCACTACAACTTCCCAAGCTACTCAGTCGGCGAAACAAAACCAAGCCGTGGTCCGGGCAGAAGAGAAATCGGTCACGGTGCTCTTGCAGAAAGAGCTCTCGTTCCTGTAATTCCTTCGGTAGAAGAATTCCCATATGCACTTCGCCTTGTTTCGGAAGTTCTTTCTTCAAACGGTTCAACTTCACAGGGTTCAATCTGCGGTTCAACTCTTGCTCTTATGGACGCAGGTGTTCCGATTAAGGCTCCTGTTGCAGGTATCTCATGCGGTCTTATTACAGAGGGCGACCGTTGGATGACAATGGTTGATATTCAGGGTCTTGAGGACTTCTTCGGTGATATGGACTTTAAGGTAGCAGGTACACATGATGGTATCACAGCTATTCAGATGGACCTCAAAATCAGCGGTCTTACTCCCGAAATGGTTAAAGAGGCTCTTGCCAAGACTCACAAGGCTCGTAACTACATTCTTGATGAAGTAATGCTCAAGGCTATTGCAGAGCCGAGAGAAGAGCTTTCAAAGTACGCTCCCAAGATGTTCACAACAACAATTCCTGCTGACAAAATCAGTGAGGTTATCGGTAAGAGCGGTAAGGTTATCAAGGAAATTCAGGCTGAATGTGAAGTTAAGGTTGACATTGAGGAAGACGGCGAACTCGGACAGGTATTTGTTTCGGGTATTGATTCCGACAAGTGTAAGCGTGCAATCGAAATCATCAACACAATCGCTGTTGATCCTGAGCCGGGTGCAATGTACCTCGGTAAGGTTACCCGTATTATGGACTTCGGTGCTTTCGTTGAAATCGCTCCGGGTAAGGAGGGTCTTGTTCACATTTCTCAGCTTGATGTTAAGCGTACAGAGAATGTAACAGATGTTGTTAATGTAGGCGACATTATCCGTGTTAAGGTAATGGAAATTGACGATAAGGGCAGACTTAACCTCTCTCGCCGTCAGGTTCTTATTGATGTTGACGGTCTTGTTCCCGAAAACGACCTTGACGCAGAAAGAGCAGCTCGTCCACGCAGACCTCACAATGACCGCAGAGGCGGCTTTAACAGAAACAACAGAAAGTAATTTTTGTAATCTGAAATCTAATACTTTTTAATATTTATACAATCAGTCCCTTTCAATTTGCAAATGCATTGAAAGGGACTGTTTTGTTAATTGAAAATTGAAAGTGGAAAATTGAAAATTATACTTTGGTGGGTAAATGTCATACACTCAAAATATTAAAAACTAAAATAAAAAGCGGTGGTCAATGCCACCGCTAAATTAATGCAATTATTTAGTTTGCGTATCTTGAAAGATTATCCCAATCAATATCGTTTTCGGAAACAAAGTCACCGTTTTCCGCTTCTGTAATATCTTTATACTCTTGTTCGGTAACTTTTGTGTAGTCAGGATCCCAAGCAAGTACGAGTTTCTTAATCATTTCGTAGGCAAGTTCCTTGTCACTGTCGGGAAGCATATCAATCATTTTAGCAATTTCAGCTGTTTTCGTACTCATATGCGGCAACTCCTTTCATTTATAAATATCTCCACGAGAACCTATATCCATAATATATATTATTTCATAAGTACCGTCAAGTAACCTTTTAAAAATAATACGGTATTTACCGATTCTTAATCGTTGTCTGCCGTCATCAAATCCCTGCATTAATTTTATATCACCTTTAGGAGGATTAATTTTTACCCCCTCAATTCCAATTCTGATACGATTAACTGTTGCTTTATCGGATTTTGCAAGGAACTTGAGTGCAGCTTTTGAATATTTTACTTCCATAATAACAACCCGTTTGTATTTTTCTTTAACAATATTATATCATCGCTTTTCTTTTAAATCAATAGCAAAATAATTTCATATACAATCAGACACATGAACAAAATTTGCATAGTGTTTAAATTATCCTAATCATCTTGATTTCAACTTGATAACATAGTATAATTGACTTAACAAAAATTTCCGACAAATACGGACACAGATTTATAAAGGAGAGAATACAATGCAGGTTAAAATTTCCGATTCTATAAAATACATTGGCGTTGATGACAAGACAATCGACCTTTTTGAAAGTCAGTATCTTGTTCCCAACGGAATTTCTTACAACTCATACCTTATTGTTGACGAAAAGGTTGCAATTATGGATACGGTTGACAAGAGAAAGACTGACGAATGGCTTGAAAATCTTGACAGAGAGCTTAACGGCAGAACTCCCGATTATCTTGTAATCAGCCACCTTGAACCCGACCATGCGTCAAATATTAAGGTTGTTTCCGAGAAATATCCGTCAATGAAGCTTGTTGGTAATGCAAAGACTTTTTCAATGCTCCCACAGTTTTTTCCGGATTTTGATTTTGCCGATAAAACCGTTACAGTCAAAGAGGGTGACGAACTTGAACTCGGTTCGCACAAGCTTACATTCATAATGGCTCCCATGGTTCATTGGCCTGAGGTTATGGTTTCATATGAAAGCGCAGAAAAGGTTCTTTTCTCTGCGGACGGCTTCGGCACATTCGGCGCACTTGACGCTCAGGAGGACGATTGGGCTTGCGAGGCAAGAAGATATTACTTTAATATCTGCGGTAAGTACGGTGTTCAGGTTCAGAATCTTCTCAAAAAAGCCGCAAAGCTTGATATTCGGAAAATCTGCCCGCTTCACGGCCCTGTTCTTGACGAAAATCTTGGTTGGTACATCGGTCTTTACGATACATGGAGCAAATATGAGCCTGAAACCGACGGTGTGTTCATTGCATATTGTTCGGTTCACGGCAACACAGCCAAGGCAGCCGAAAAGCTTTGTGAAATCATCAAATCAAAAACCGACAAAAAGGTTTCGATTGCTGACCTTTCACGCACAGACCTTGCCGAGGATATTGAGGACGCATTCCGTTTCAGCAGAATGGTTGTTATCGCACCGAGCTATGACGGCGGCGTGTTCCCGATAATGAACGATTTTCTGCATCACCTTAAAATCAAGGGCTACAAGAACAGAAAGGTTGCTATGGTTGAAAACGGCTCTTGGGCTCCTTCAGCCGCAAAGACAATGAGAACATATCTTGAAGAAATGAAAAATGTTGAAATTTGTCCTACTGTTGTGACAATCCGTTCTGCCATGAAAGAAGAAAATATTCCTCAGCTTGAACAACTTTCTGACGAAATTCTTGGATAATATCATAATAAATTGACATAAACACAATAATAAAAGGATATAAATATATATTTATATCTTCAATAATTACACCTAAAAGATGGCGAATTTTGTTCTGCAAAGGTTGAGATTGTTATTTTTGTAACAATTAGATAAAAATTCCAAAGGATATTTTACATCAAAGATTTAATTCCGTTGCAAATGCAATTGAATTTAAAACTCTTTTGTTGTACAATAAAGCTAAAGTTGATGCCCACGGAATAAGCATTGAAACAGATTCGTTTTTAGGTAATTTGTTTTGGAGTTTTGAAATTAGTCGTGAAAAGTTCTTTCTTCTGCCTGTATTCAATGCTTATTTCGTTCATTCATATTGATATATTCCTTCTATAACCCAATATACCCCGAAAATGACCGACGCTTGTTGTCGGTCATTTCACTTTTCGGCAACCGTTTGCTTTGAGAAGGCTTTATAACACAGCCTGTATCAATATGATTCAAGCAAGTTTTCAATTTAAAAAAATTCAAAAATAATCATTTTCCGCCTTTGATTTCGATCGGAGGCGGATTATTTTTGTCCGAATCAAAAATATTTTGCTGAAATCTTGTTTGTTATGCGTCATTTATCTTGTAGAATGCAGTTATACAGTGAAAAATATAAAGATGTACATCATTTGTTATAAGATTGTCGATTGGTAATATTGTCAGCCTTATGTTGTTAAATAGCGTGAAAAATTGGTTAAGATTTTATGTGCAGATTCATTGACTTTAGCGTACTGAATTGTTATGATTATGTAGTATGTTTAATGTCTGATGAAATATTGTATTCTTTTGCGGAATGGTTTATTGCTTTGTATATAAAGCATAAGTATGCAATATTTTATGACTTTTACTGCCGTAAATCAACAACATATTTTTCATGCAAAGCTTTTATGTGCGTTTCAAGCTGTCCTGTTGTGCGCATAAAGCCTGAACACGGAATTTAAGGCTTGGTTTTGGCAGAACAAGGGGGCATTACGAAAAAATAAAAAATTCAGGAGAGAAGTACATGAAGAGAGTAATCAAAAGAGCGGTTTCCTTTGTTCTTGTGTTTATGACTGTTTTCAGCGTGTTTACAATCCTGCCGAGTGAGGTTTTTCACACGGCATATGTAAAAGCGGCTGAAATGTTTTCTTCGGAAACAGGCGCAAGCACACAGGAAACCTACACAACTGATGACTTCACCTACACGCTGATCGATGAATATTCAAAGGTTCAGATTCTGAGCTACATCGGCAGTGATACAGATGTTGTCATTCCGGACAGAATTGATAATAAGAAAGTAACTTCGATCGCCGACAGTGCTTTCCGTGAAAAGTCAATCACATCCGTAGTTTTCGGACAGTATGTAGAATCAATCGGTAACTATGCATTTTACGGTTGCCAATCGCTGAGTAAACTTGACTTTTCAAAAAGTTCAGTTAAAACAATCGGAAGCTATGCGTTTGTAATGGATAAATCTATTACAACTCTTGAATTTCCGGACAGTTTGGAAAGTATAGGAAATTATGCATTTTCATGCTATCGTTACGGAACATATGGTTCGTATGTTGCTAATAGCCTAAAGAGCGTAAAATTCGGTAGTGGTTTAAAAACAATCGGGCAGTATGCTTTCTATGAAAATCAGAAGCTTGAAACAATAGAATTTACAGGGAACAGTCTGACTTCAATAGAAAATAATGCATTTTATGATTGCCTTGCGCTTAAAGAAGTTAATCTAACGGGTAACAATGCGGTAATCGGCGATTACGCATTCTACAATAATGATGCACTTCAGAAAATCACGTTATCAGGTGTTAAAACTATAGGAAGTTATGCATTTGGTTATGGCGATTCCTTAAAAAATGTAAGTTTAGGTGAAGGTTTAGTTTCTGTTAAAAATAATGCATTCCAAAATTGCTTTAATCTTGAAACAGCGAATTTTTCGGACAGCCTTACAACCATTAGTAACTACGCATTTGATAATTGCAGAAAGCTCACAGAAATTGATATTCCAAGTAAAGTTGAAACTTTAAGTGGTTATGCCTTTTCAAATTGTTCGGCACTTAAAAATGTATCAATCGGAAGCGGTTGTACATCAATATCTTCAACAGCATTTCTTAATTCATATGCAATTGAGAAAATTGATGTTGCAGAAGACAATAAAAATTATGCAAGTGTTGACGGAGCACTGCTAAATAAGGAAAAAACATCAATTGTTTTATATCCTAAGAATAAACAGGGAGAATTTGTAATTCCTGACACAGTTACAACAATTGCAGACTATGCATTTAACAACGCACCTAATCTCACAAAAGTAACTATCGGTGCAAATGTAAAAACAATTGGAACATGTGCATTTCAAAATTGTAATTCACTTGAAACCGTCATTTTTAAAGACAGTGATACAGTAACAAAAACAATCGGAGATTATGCATTTAATAATTGCCCAACATTAACGACAGTAGATTTCGGTAATGCTGTAAAATCAATCGGAAGTTATGCTTTTATGATTGATAAGTCACTTGAAAACATAGAATTTCCGGACAGTTTGGAAAGTATAGGAAATTATGCATTTTCATGCTATCGTTACGGAACATATGGTTCGTATGTTGCTAATAGCCTAAAGAGCGTAAAATTCGGTAGTGGTTTAAAAACAATCGGGCAGTATGCTTTCTATGAAAATCAGAAGCTTGAAACAATAGAATTTACAGGGAACAGTCTGACTTCAATAGAAAATAATGCATTTTATGATTGCCTTGCGCTTAAAGAAGTTAATCTAACAGGTAACAATGCGGTTATTGGTAGTTGTGCATTCTATAATGATAAAGCTTTAACATCGGTAACATTAGGCTCGGGTGTTAAAACAGTCAAGGATAACGCATTCAGATTTTGTTCTGCTATGAAAGAGGTAACGATCGGAAACGATGTTGAAACAATAGAATATAGTGCTTTCCATAATGCTACTTCACTTGACAAGCTTGTGCTAGGTAAAAATCTTAAAAGTGTAGATTCAACCGCATTTTCTGATTACGGTGACCTCACCGTATATTGCTACGAAGACACATACGGTCATGAGTATGCTAAGGGTATGAGCAATGTTGACATCAAGTTTATTCGTGACAATTATTATGTTGTTGACCTCAAGGCGTCGGCTGTTTCGAGCAACAGCGTTACAATGTCGTGGAAAAAGCCGAACGGCTATGACGCTATGGATCACTACATAATCTATAAAAACGGTGCAAAGTATGATGAAACGACAGACCAGACCTACACCGACATCAACCTTAAGAGCGGTGAAGAGTATGTTTACGGTGTTGTTGCCGTTGACAAAGAGGGTATCATCTCAGAGGAAAAAACTGTCAGCGTAACCCCTGCCTGCACTTCCGTAAAGAGCATTACCCTCCCGAACAATAAAACCGATATCGGCGGTCTTAACAAAATTAAGCTTACCGCAACAATGGAAAGCAACCTTTCAAAAACAGGCGGTAAGGGCGAATTTCAGTTCAGCCGTGACGGCAAGGAGTGGAAGTCTGCTTGCAATGCAAATGTTCAGTCAAACGGTGTTGACTATGTAGGCTATTGGTCGCTTAGAAATGTTGTAACGGGCGAATATTCTCTCCGTTTCGTGTTCACAGACAAGGACGGCGGTCAGAGCTACAAAGACATCAAGGTGAATGTTGACAGAACTCACCCCGCACCTATTGACGAGGTTACCATAACTCCTATGGAAACCTACATCTCGCTTTCGTGGCAGATTTCCGTTGAGTATGACACTCAGATTTACAGAATCTACAAGCGAGCAGAAAACGAAACAGATTTTGAACTTTTAAGCGAAATCAGAAATCGTGACACAACAAGCTATAATGATAAAAAAGTTAAAGAAAATGTAACTTATTATTACTATATCGTAGGTACGGACGCTTACGGTCAGGAAAGTCTTAGATATGACATCGTTTCGGCAGGATTGATTAATGATACAATCTCTCCGCAGTTCATCAAGATGACTCCTGCATCAAATAACTACATCTACGGCAATCAGCCGTTCTCGGTAGTCAGCAACGATAATGTAGGCGTTGCAAAAACAGCGCTTTACTACTCAACCGATCCCGAAGCTCCTCTTGAAAGCTGGACTCTTATTGACGAGCATAACGGCAGTTCTTACTCGCAGAACATCGACACGACAGTAATGCCGAACGGCGTTGTGTATGTTGTTGCAAAAATTTATGACGCTGTCGGAAACTACAGCTATTCTCCAAAGCAGAAATATATGTGCGACAATCAAGGTCCCGAACAGGTCAAGAATGTCAAGTGTATTGCAGTTGACGGCACAACGGCAACACTTTCTTGGAGCGATGTTTCGGACGATGATATTTCATACTTCGTTGTTGAATGCAAACAATCTGATGGAGTATGGAAGAGCGTTTCAAGAACAAGCACAAACCTCGGTGTAAACCTCAGCGGTCTTACTCCCGAACACGATTATGTTTACCGTGTAATCGGCTATGACAAGCGTTCAAACCGAGGCACTCCTTCGGAAGAAATCACAGTTACAACTTTGAAGGATACAATTTGTCCAAAGGTAACAAAAATTACTCCCGATCCGGGTTATTTCAAATCCGAAATCAACCTCAGATTCACGGCAGAAGATGATTACAGAGTAAAATCAATCGAAATCCAGACTTCAACAGACAAGGAAAGCTGGAAAACGGTTTCCGAAATAAAGGCAACAGGCGAGTCTGCAAAATGCACATTCGACTGCAAACTTGACCTCAAAAACTATGAGGAAGGTTCTGTTTTTGTAAGGGCAAAGGTTTATGACAGCTACGGCAATATGACTGAGAATAAAGACCTTACCTGCTACGAATATGTTGTTGACAGAACAGCTCCGATTCAGCCCACAGGTGTTACGGCATCATCGGGTGAAACAGAGGGAGGTTCGTCATTCGTAAACATTTCGTGGAATGCAATTACAGACGACAACAGCTTTGCTTATTACAGAGTGTACAAGAGCAACAGCGCTGACGGTGAATTTGCCCTTTTGAAAAACAATGTAAAGACTGTCAATACATATGATGAAAATGTAGATTTCAGTGCTACCTACTACTACAAGGTTGAGTCTGTTGACCTTGCGGGCAATGTCGGCAAACAGTCGGAGGTTGTATCATGCAAAGTCAAGGACGATACCGAAAAGCCTGTTATCTATGATCTCTCACCTGTTGACGGCACAAGAATAGGTAATAACAACAACTCCGTCACGGTTGCCGCATCGGATAATGCAAAACTCAGCAACCTGAAAGTTGAGTACAAAACAAACGGACTTTTCAGTTCATATCAGACAATCAAAGAAATTGCAGGTAACTCAAAGAATAACTGTACCGCAACGGTTGCTCTCCCTCTTGATGAGCTTAACAGCGGCACAGAGGTTACAATCAAGGTTACGGCAAGCGATTCATCGGGCAATCAGGCTGATGAAAAAATCGCAACCTACACAATTGACAAGGATGCTCCCGAAATCAAGGATGTAAAGCTTGTTGAAAAAGACGATAATATCTTCAACCTTACATGGTCTTGTGATGCAGATGATCTTTCTCACTTCTATATATATAGAAAGCGTGCAAATGACAAGTCATATGTGCTTTACGATTCCGTAATGGCTGAAAGCGGAAAGAATTCATACACCTACAACGATAATGAAATTGCCGTTTCCGACAAGAGCGTAATCTACAAGATTGAGACTTTTGACAAGGCTAAAAACTCATCAAGTGCCGAAAGCAAACTTGTTAAGGTGTCGGGCATAATTGCTCCCGTTCCCGTACTCGATTGTCAGTCAACAGTTGTAGTGGGCAGTGAGTATATGTTTGACGCAACAGGCTCAACAGATGATACCGAAATTGTAAGCTACAGCTTTGACTTTGGTGACGGCACAGCCGTTGTAAAGAACGAAAGGGGCAAAACACTCCATATTTTCGATAAGACAGGCAAGTACAAAGTTACTGTCAGCGTAACTGACAATGACGGCAACACAGCCAAGCTGACAAAGGAAATTACAGTTACAAGCAGAGAGCTTGTCGGCACAGTCAATGTATTGCTTAAAGACGAAAAGGGCAATGTTCTTCCAAACACAGACGCTTATATCGATCTCGGTGAGGAAGAACAGCAGCACGCATTTACCGATTCAAACGGTCTTGCCGTGTTTGAAGCTCCGATTGGTACTCACATTGTATCTTCATACAAAAAAGATTACCTCCCCGTTAAGCAGAATATTTCTGTTACAGGCAAGGAAACTTGTGTAACACTCGTTCTTGTCAACGAACCGATTGTTACGGGTGAATTTGAAATTCACAAAATGACATTTGATGAAATTGTTGCGGCAGGCATCGACATCAATGCCGCCGAAAACAGAAATGTTGTAAAAATCAATGTAACTCTCGTTTATGAGCGTGAACCGATTCATTCGGTAATCTATTGGAACGGTAAAACCGCAAAATCGGACCCGATTTATGTGAAAACATCATCAGGCACAAGAAAACTTACTCCTTGTGTAATCAGCGGTTCAGGCGGAAGTTCAGGTTCGGGTTCAGGTTCGGGTTCATCAAGTCTTGAAGATCCGACAATCGTTTATATTGATGTTCCTGTTGAGTTCTCATATCTCAAAGAATTCTTCAGCGTATCACTTCACATTATCAATCATGCGTCAAGTGATTTCAGCTTACTTGACAACACGGTTACACTTAATGTTCCTGACGGCCTCAGCGTTGTAAAGACAAATTCGTCAGAACCAAAGGCTTCTGTCTATATTGATGAAATCAAGGGACAGACTCAGAAAACAATCAAGTGGATTCTCAGAGGTGACAAGGCTGGTACATATGATGTCTCAGCCGACTTCCTCGGAATGCTCTCATATTTCAACGAACCGATTTCAGCAAAATTCGTAGCCGATAATCCGATTGAGGTTCACGATGCGTCAACAATTGATGTTGACATTGAGGCAGCAAATCATAACTACGGCGGTAAAGTGTTCTACAATATCATTGTTGAAAACAAGGGTGACTTTGCTCTTGAGGGCTTTAAGTGGGAAAAACTCAACGAGTCCTACTGCGATGAATATGTTGATGCAAACGGCACTTCATATGAAATGGACAAGCAGAGAACAACACTTAATCCGAATGAAAAGTTTGTTTACCATTGCTATGCAAAGCTTGGCGGTTCGTACAAGTACATTGACAACATAATTGACGATGTTTCGTCAATGGGTGCAAACGCAAAGGTTTCGCTTCACGATGTAGATTACTTCCTCGAAAAGTATTTTGAAAAGTTTCCCGAGGAGGGCGGAGCGTATGTATTCTATGTTCAGGACAAGGACGGCAACCCGATATCGGGTGCAACCGTTGAACTTAACTCCGACCTTATATATAAAACCGACGGCGAAGGAAGAGTTATCATCAAGGAAGAGGACAGAAAAGACCTCGACTCGGCTTACTTAAAAGTTACTGCTGACGGCTACTACTCATATACGGATATGTACTTTGAGGGAGTTCAGTTCGGCAGTCACACAAATGTTAAGCTTTACCGTGTTGGTGAATTTGCCGTAGTCAATGTCAATGTTGACGGCAAAGACGCTCTGAATTCAAAGGCAACAATCAGAACAAATGCTAAGAATAAAGACGGCAGTGTCGCAAATATAACATTCTCATCAAAAATCTATGGCGAGGTTTCCAAAATTGATATTGTTCAGAATGACAAAGCATTAACTGCAAACAGCAGAAAAGTAAATTCATCTGAATATATCTATACAAATACTTATACAGCCTCGGACTTCACAGATGGCGACTCTGTATATATGTATGTAACATTAAAATCAGGCAAAGTTGAAAAGACCAAACTCAATATCAATTCCTTAAGAGTGTTTACTGACGATATCTCGGTAAAACTTCCCGAAAAGGGTTCACTGTTCTTCAGCGATTCTTCTTTTGATTGGCTCAACGGTGTATCGTTCGATTTTGAGTTCACAGATAAACTCGGACTTTCTTATGAATATAACAGATCTGAGAGTACGGTTACCGTTGGTGTCAACTTTGACATTGAAAAGGAACTTGAAAACGGAAATATCAAAAAGAAAGATCCGACCAAAAAGGATGACTCAAGCGATAATATGGACTATGAGAGCCTTAAAGGACACACAGCATTCACCGAAGTAGTCGAAAAATGCAGAAGTGAATACAAAGACCTTCTCGCAAGCAAGGCTAAGGGAATTAAGTTCGATAAGAACCCGTCCTTTGATTTCTCACTTATGGGTGCTCTTGAATTTAATGTAAGAGATGACGGCGGATTAGAGCTTGCAAAGAGTAAGCTGTTTATCGGTGTGTCTGTTGCATGTGAATATGAAAGTCAATTCTTTATAGCTTGGATTCCTGTCAATATGAAAGTAGGATTTAGCCTTGGTGTAGGTGCAGAGGCATCTTTTGCATATAACAACGATGACAACACCTATGGTTTTGACTACTTGGATTTAAAAATCGACCTCGGAGTTGATTTGGAGGCAGGCATTGGTGTCAACTGCCTTTCAGCCGGAATTTACGGTAGTGCGGAATTAGGCTTTAGCATTGACATCTGGAAAACATTTGAAATGAGAACCGTTGAATTGAGCGGTGAAGTCGGTTTGTATGTCAAGCTGTTGTTCTATTCCGAAAAATTCCCGATTGTGTCGGGCAGCACGACTATTTACGACCGAGATGCAAATAAAAAAGCCAAAGCATATTCCGAACTTGTTGCAGCGGCATATGATGCCGACAAATACAACATAAATGATAAATTGCTGTCCTACAATTCGGGTTGGAATGACGAGATAGAGTCCGGCAACGGCAATACGGCATTGCTTGACAATGCATACTCCGCATCAAAGCCACAGATTGCAGCCTGCGGTGACAAGGCGGTAATGGTTTACCAGAGTGTTGACGAAAATGCAACAAATTCGGCAAATGCACTCGCACTTTACTACAGCGTTTACGATTCAACAACTGGCAAGTGGTCAAAAGCATCAAAGCTTGATGACAACAAAAATGCCGATATGTCGTACTCACTTGCAGTAAGTGGAGATCAGATTTATCTTGTTTATGCCCAGAGTAACACAGAGCTTTCGGAAGATTCTTCAATTACCGATACAGTAAAGAACATTGATGTATATTCTGCAAAGTTCAGTTTTTGGTCTAACAAGTTTGAAAACTTTACACGCATTTCAAACAACAGTACATACGATGCAAACCCTGTTCTTAAAGACATCAACGGTGTTCCCACAGCAATTTGGATGAACAGTTCTTCAAACAATCCGTTCTTTAATGACAGCTCCAACTCAATTATGATGAGCAGTCTTGCTAACGGAACATGGTCACAGCCACAGGCTGTTGCACAGAATGTTGACACGGTAATCAACTGTGATATTATCGAAAGCTCAAAGTCAAAATATGTTGTTTACACCTGTGACAAAGACGGCGACCTTTCAACAACAGACGATAAGACAATCTGTGTCTGCAACACAGCCACAGGTGAAACAAATGTAATTGCAGAAAATGTTGAAACTGCAATATCAATAGGCGAAGTTCTTAACAAATCCGTTGTAGTTTGGTACGAAAACGGAACTCTCATGCAGTATGATGTTCAGTCTCAGGCAAAAACGGAGATTTGCAACATTTCAGGTTCGGCTGCAAACGGTGTTGAAATAGTAAACGATGAAAACGGCAACTGTGCAATCGTTTACACAGAGAGCAGGAACAAAATCAATGCCCTCTATCTTGACACGGCAAGCGGTACATGGTCAAATCCCGTAACACTTGTTTCATCCGACAACTACATTGAAAATGTTGAGCCGGAGTACATTAACGGCAAGCTTACATTCACATATTATGATTCGAAGGTAATTGATGACGATATGAACACAGAGTCAAAGCTTGTTACAACAATTGCCGACTCTGTTTCAAAACCTGTAATTACAGATGCAAGCGTTGACTACAGCGAAATCAACGCAGGCAAGGAAGCCAAAGCAGATGTATCTGTAACAAACAACAGCTTTGAACCGACAGGCAACCTCACCTTTACGGTAAAGAACTATGACGGTACTGTACTCGGTACATATACAACAACAGATAAATCACTCTCTGCAGGTGCAAGCGAGAAGTTCAGCGTTCCGTTCACAGCACCCGAACAGATTGTAAACCGTTGTATAACAATTACCGTAACAGACAGCAAGGCAAAGTACACTTCATCATATGATATCACCCTCGGTTATACCGATATGGCGGTCAGTGCAGAACAGTATATTGACGGTGATGAAAACTTCATCAAGGCTGTTGTGTACAACAGATTCAGCTATGACTCTCCTGCAACTCTTGAGGTTTATAACAGAAACACAAACGAGGTTTACTTCACACAGAACATTCCTTTTGTTTCAAAGAATACCCCCGTTACGGTAACTGTTCCGCTTGATAAGTCATATGTTGATGACACAGGCTTTGTTTCAGTCAGGGTAATCTCAAAGGCAAACGATTACAATGACTTCAACAATACTTATATGTTCGAGTATTACAACACGGATATACCCGATAATATGATTCTTATGGGTGATACAACCCTTGACAGAAGAATAGATGTCAGCGATGCAACACTCGTTCAAAAGCATATTGTAAAGCTTGAAAATCTTACAAACAATGCCCTCGTTGTGGCAGATGTTGACAGAGATAACACAATCTCAATCAAGGACGCAACCCTGATTCAATGCTATGTTGCAAAGTTTGAAAATTGCGGTTACTGCGGTACATATGTTGATCCGAGTCAGTTGCCGACAGTCCCCGCACCCGAACCAACAACGGAAACTCCTGCAACAGAGCCTGTTACGGAACCGTCAACAGAGGTCACAACAGCTCCCGTAACAGAACCGACAGTACCTACAACACAGCCCACAACGGTTGCTCCCACAACCGAACCGACAACAGTCGGCAAGTCATATGTTTATGCAAAGGGCTATACCCATGCATACTTCTGGAACAGTGATGCAACCGATATGGCAGGTAAATGGCCTGGAAAAGCAATGGAAAGTGTCGGTGACGGTGTCTACCGTATAGCCGTGCCGACAGGTGCAACAAATGTTGTGTTCAGTAATAAGGGCGAAAACCAAACTGCTGATCTCACGGTGAATGTCGGCAAGATTTATTCAAACGGTAACTGGTCAGCCTACAATCCGTAACCGTTATAAAACGACTTTTGCTGATGAATTGACATTTATGACTTAATGTCAATAGTTATGTGGCAACCCGTAAAAACAGAATAAAGTGTAATAACAAGCGACAGAAATTAAACTGTCGCTTGTTTTGTTGCAGTAACACCCGCCGTGCCTTTAATTGTATTTAATATCTGTGATTCAGACATTTTTATCAACTTAAAATATATACCGAACAATAACATTTTTGACCTTTTAAATTATCTAAATGTGTTTGTCAATAGGCATAAATTCCTCGACGCCTCCAATTAAAATGCCTTGCATTTCCAAGAGACTTTTCGTACAATATCCGCAGAGCGTATTTTGTACCCTGTTTCGGATTTAAACCAATTCTATTTTAACGGATTTTGGTAGAATATGCTCTAATTTCCCACAGTGAAAAAATTGTCAAATTCGGTAATTTTGCCTATAACAAAATTATGCAAAATGTGGTACAATAATATTGTAAGAACTCAGTGTTTATCTGAGATTTAAGATGATGCGATTATACGGATGGTGAGAGTATGTACAGTATTGGCGAGATTGTTCTTTACGGCTCAAACGGAGTTTGTGAGATTACCGAAATTACAACGAAAAAAATCGGAAAGGATTCTATTGAATACTATGTTTTAAAACCTGTTTGCTCGGATTCTTCAACGCTTTTTGTTCCGACTCAGAATGAAATGCTTGTGTCAAGAATGCGTGTTGTCCTTTCTTCGGATGAAATTAAAGATATTTTGTCACAGAAAACCGATAATGAAATATGGATTGACAACAAAGCCGAAAGATGTGAAAAAATCAAGGAAATTATTTCGGGCGGCGATTGTATGAAGCTTGTTGAGCTTATCAGGAGAATGCACTTCCACAGTAAGCTCCAGCTCAAAAAGGGCAGACGACTTCACATTACTGACGAGCGTTTTCTTAAAGAAGCTGAAAAAATGGTTTGTGACGAGGTTTCGGTTGTTCTTCACATTGACCGTAACGATGTTCTTCCGCTTGTGCTTGCAGGCTGATTTTTTAAAAATATATAAAGGATACAGAGGATTAACCGGAGCATTCTTTGAATTGCTTTCGATGTTGTTCCTCTGTTTTTTTATTTTTGGTAATTCTGGGTTGTTTGCCTATTTACAAAATGTTGCATTTTGTAGTAAAATATAGGAATAATGATTTATGGAGCTACTTAATGAGAAATTTCAAAAAAACTTTATCATTTTTACTTTCAACGGTAATAATAGTTTCATCAGTTGCAGGTGTCGGTACAACCGTTTTTGCCGCAACCGATGAACACACATACAAAAACTTTAAATACAGAATTCTTGACGATAACACAGCCGAAATTTGCGGTTATACGGGCAAGAATGCAGTCGTGACTGTTCCCGACAGCATTGATTCAAAGCCTGTAACCTCGATCGGCAGGACGGCTTTTTATTCTGGCAAAATCAAGGAAGTGACAATTCCCAACACAGTAAGAAGTATCAAATGGTGGGCTTTTTACGGTTGTGAAAGCCTTGAA
>ENA-OWPP01001298-OWPP01001298.1-human-gut-metagenome-genome-assembly--contig:-NODE-1298-length-22458-cov-5.058385_pt1 | contig 22458 bp, 16 predicted proteins | sample MGYA00248265_ERZ651848 | MGnify/ENA primary metagenome ERZ651848 (study PRJEB26924, sample SAMEA4378233) | human gut metagenome | biome: human gut; feature: human-associated habitat; material: faeces...
TGAACCTCGTCCCTAGAATTTTCCATTGTCATCAAATGTTCTTCCTATTTCCTGAAAAATCGATGAATCATCCATAGAACATCTTTAAGTCCTTCTTTATAAATGAATGATGCCTTAGTCAGTTTTTCTTGCATAGAAATCCATCCATATCCTCCTTACTTCTTCTTTAACAAGATGCTTCGGAATTCACAACTTAATTTTTTTATTGAATAGCTCAGTCACTTTCTAATTTTTTTCTTTTTGTACAGGAAAAACAGCTATTATACTATAAATAATTGATTGTAAATCAACCGATTTTAGTTTATAATGCAGATGAAAAGTTTAACAAATTTCTATTTTTATAATGGAAATTTTGATTACATTTAGGAGACCTCATCATATGAAAAAATTAACGAAATTAGGTATCGCATCGATTTCCGTATTTGTATTAAATACTTATACTCATACGATTGTGAAAGCTGATGAGAATAGGAGTTCAGAGACTTCTGTAACAGTAGAATTATCAACAACTGAAGCAAATGCACCACAGGGAGAACATTCTATCGTAACGAACAATGATTCTTCGAGCGCTGAGGACAATGTTCCTTCTAGTGTTGGAGATTATACTCTAGCTACAACCACTTCGGAAACTACTAGGAGTACAGCGACTCCTCCAAAAAGTAATATCGTAAACGAAGATGGATATGTCAATGTTGAGGGACATCCCGCAGCTTTAACAGATGATGGTAAGAATGTTGTCTATTCTTATACCGTTGCGTTTAAAGGAATGCATTCTAGCGATCATGGACAAACAGTTCGCGATATCAGACTCCGTATTCCAGACATTCCAGGCGCTAAAGTTGATTTCACACTAATAGGAACACGAGATGCCAATGAAAATCCTGTTCCCGTCAATGTACCAATGAAAGTCATTCTTCCTGATGAAATTGTTTCGGATTCTGACACTGATCCTACTACTACCCTTAATTCAGATTCCTCAATTGTTCCAACAGCAGAAGAATTAAGGGCAGGAAAAAAACCGGCAATTGTTAATATGGATGAGAGTGGATATAACTATTCTGGCGATGGAATTGTTCACTTATATGGAATTAGTTCTAAAACTCTAAAAAGTACTGCTTTTCGTGTAGCTATCACACTTCCATTAGAGGAGGCAAAAAAAATCAAATACTTACCGACTGATGCCCGTTTTGCATGGAAATGTAGCCAAGAAGGTGGGATAGCCAGTTATGAAGAAGGCTGTCAGAGTTTAGAAGAATATAAATCTAATCAGGTTTATTTTGCTGATGAGGATGGTAATCTAAGTTATGGTGGGTTGGGCAATCCTACCCTAGTGGATGAAAGTTACGTACAGGATGGTCATCTCATCAAGTCCGTTGCAAGTCCAAATACCTACATTACACCTAATAATGGGGACTGGACCAAAATTCCAAATGACACCAATATTGATCCCGATACTTTCTTTAACTATGTGAAAATATTTTCCTTAAAGGAAAATAAATCTATTACGTATTATGCATCTGAAACAGAAGATATGGCTGATCAAGACGTATCTGCTTTTTACCAAGGAAACGTTCTGATCGACTATGTGATCAACGGATCCAACCAATCCATCAAACCTACATATACTGATACTGCCATGACTTCTGTCTATGGATTGGATGGTAGACTTAAAAACTACAACACAACAGAAAATAATCTCGAACGCCCAGACTATATTATTTTTAATGGACAAAAATATCTTCTAGTAGGGATTTCATCCTCATCTGCACCAGAGATTGGTCCTATGAAAGAGGGGACGCTCCATGTAGTATATGAATATGTGAAGGAAGCTTATAATCCTGTTACTCCCGTAACACCAACTCCAACACCCGTTTCACCAATAGTCCCTGAACCAGTTCAACCAAGCCAAGAAGAAGTTAAAAAAGAAAATCCGCTCTCTCACGAAGGAACTGTAGATCCTCAACCATCTCAGAATTCTGTTACTAAATCAGTAATGGATTTAAAACAAGTAGGATTGCCAAAAACCGGAGATTCTAGTAGCAATGTATTCTTTAGCTTCTTGGGTGCCTTAACAGGTTTCCTTGGATTCTCCCTCATCAAAAAAAGAAAGAGTGAAAGATAATAGAAAATTCTAAGCCGTTCACCTGTCTGGAAGCTGGCAAATTCTAATAAGAGGTTATTTTAAACCCTCAAAAGTCTTTCCCTCTACTTGTTGATCGCAACAGTCTATTTTCTCTTTAACTTTGCTCTCTCTAGCTTTCCTCACCACTTATTCATAAAGTGGGCAGAAGCTGTAGACTAATAGAGGCTCAAGTTCTGATCTCAGCAAAAAAGATCGAAGAAGGTTACACTTCTTCGATCTTTTTCTTATGAAACGGATTCGAGATTCATTCTTTTCTGCGTATCTTCCACGACGTCTTTTAAAGTGATTTGGGCCATTTCTTTTTCCATAGCAGTCTGAATGTCCTCAAGCTTCCCATCTAAAACATTGTGAATATTGTGGCCAATCGGGCAGGCTGGATTCGGATTGTCATGAAAACCAAATAATTGACCTGTCGAACCTAAGCATTCTACCGCTTGATAGATATCCAGCAAGCTGATCTCATCGGCTGCTTTTGCGAGCTCAGCTCCGCCTGTCCCACGCGCTACATGGATCAATCCAGCTTTCTTCAACTGAGACAAGGTCTTTCGAATAATAACAGGGTTCACGCCGACACTTCCTGCCAAAAAATCACTGGTTACTTTTGTTTTTTCTCCTTGTAGAGCAATCATGATCAAGACATGAGTCCCAATGGTAAAGCGACTCGAAATTTGCATAACTTCACTCCTTTCTATCCGTTTTAAAGGTAGAGTCTATTGAACAACCGTCAAGGGACGACTTTCGTTATTCCTATTATACTCTTTTTAGTTGTAATGTCAATAGTTACACTATTGGAAGAAGTCCTCTAACCAAGCATCGATTTCTCGATCATGACCTTCTCTCTGCTCAATTTCATGAAGGAGCTCATGATTGTGGGTATGATGAATGCCATTGACCAAACTTTCATAATACACTTGGTAATAAGGAAGATGGAGGTCTTTTGCGAGTTGCAGTTCTTTTTGGACATCATAGTTCACCCGTCTAAAATCTACATCTTTTAGCCCCATTTGATCAAATTCAAGAATGGCATACATGGCCCGAAGGTCCTTGCGAAGATTCTTTTCTAAAAAGAAAGGCTGACCGATCGAGCCAGGATTGATGATCAGTTCTCCGCCTGTCCCGTAACGGAAAAACTGCTGGTGAATGTGTCCGTAGACTGCAATATCACAAGACGGGTTTGTCACCAAGCGATCAAAATCCTTCTGCTCACCAATATGGATCAATTCGCGACCCCAATTCTTATCAGGTAAGTGGTGGGTAATGCCGATCTTTAAACCTGCGATTTCTCTATGGACCTGCATGGGCGTTTTCTGCATGTCTTCAATTTCCTGGGGTGTGATTTCTTCCAGAATATATTGACACTGGCGCATGAGGTAGCGATGACTGGATCTGGTCTCATCCAACATCCCCCTCATAGCCCGCCAAAGACTATCTTCCCAGTTTCCAAGGACTTTGACCGTAATCGGTAGCTCCTCTAACAGCTCCAAGAGGGCCCGTCTCCCTGTTCCTGGCATCAAACTATCTCCTAAGAGCCAATATTCATCCACCTTGGCTTTTCGACTATCCTCTAGGACAGCTTCCAATGCTGTCGTATTTCCATGAATATCTGAAAGTAAAGCAATTTTAGTCATGATCTTCTCCTTCTCTCCATTATAACAAAGAGAAGAAAAACTTCCACCCAAAGGTGAAAGTTTTATGAACATTCCATGCTGCTCGAAATGAAAAATAAGGCTAGAAGCGGACGCTTCGTCGTTGGATTTATCTTTTTCCAAAGAGTTGCTTAACGGCTTTGTATCTTAGTCTACTGATTTGAGGGCTTCGAGCATGTCTACTTTTCGAAGATAATGGTCAACATACATTCCTAACAGGATCAAGAGAAGGAGCATTCCTCCTACAGGGAAGAGGAAAACGCCAAGTCCTACTTTAGGGTAAAAGAGAATGGCATCTGGTGCAATCATGGCAATGAGGAATTGATGAAGATAATAACCACCCACTAATCCCATGAGGATCCCTATGATAGACAATAAGATGGTTTCGCGGTAAATATAGAGCGTCACTTCCTTATTATGGAATCCTAAGACCTTAATGGTCGATAATTCACGGATCCGCTCTGCCACATTGATATTGGTTAAATTATACAAGATCACGATGGCTAGCAAGATCGATACGACTACTAGAATCATCATAGTAGTGTCCAAGGATTTGGCAACTGAATTAAAGAGGGAAATCATCGAAGCATTCTGACTAACCGCCTTCACAGCTGCAAGTTCCATCATGTCCCGACTGACAGCCTGCACTTGTCGTGTAGAAGGATTTCTCAACTGCACCAAATAGCTATTTGCTGAAGTCCGCTTTCCGTAGATTTTTTGGTAACTTGCCTGATCCATATAGATAAAATGGCCGACATAATTTTCAGTGATTCCTGCTACCTTAAAAGTGTGACCATCTAAGGTCAGTCGATCACCGACTGTAACCCGGGCTAGTTGTGCTAGCTTACTACTGATGATGACCCCTTTCTTGAGAGACAAGGGCTCTCCTTGCTTGAGAGAACGTAAGCTGATAAAGGGAGAAAAATCTGTACGATCCGTTACCATCATCGTAATGGTCTGCTTGTCGCGTCCACCCTTTAAAGATGCTTCGATGACCTTACTATAGATGGCTCGATAATCTTTGATATCTGATTTTTCCAGACGATTGGTTAGTTCCTTGCTTTCTTGGCTTGATGCATTCGTTTTTTTGGCTACAATCAACTCATATGATAGGATCTCTTGAAATTGGCGTTTGGGAACCCCTCCTACAGAAGATTGAATCCCTAGCCCTGCGAAGAGAAGAGCAACAGAACCTGCCACTCCAAATATGGTCATCAGCATCCGTTGTTTGTAACGAAAGAGATTACGAGCAGTGACCTTGTGGGTGAAACTCAGACGCTTCCAAATAAAATGGAGACGCTCCAGGAAAATCTTCGAACCGGATACCGGTGGTTTAGGAAGCAATAAAAGATTGGCTTCTTCTTTTAATTCCTTGCGAGAAACCCAGTAAGCCGGAAGCACACTCGCGATGAAAGATAGTCCGAGCGCAATCAGAGTCATATCCCCATAAAAATACTCTCTGCTCTCTCCAATCACCATCCCTTGCGTGATAATGTTGGAAATGATCCCCGATAGGAAATAATGGCCCAGCAAGGTTCCTAGAAGGGTACCGATCGTCCCTGCAAAGAATCCATAGAGGACAAATTTGAGAATGATGTCCCTGGTACGATAGCCCAGCGCCTTAAAAATACCTGCATTGGTTCGCTCTTCATCGACAAAGCGGGTCATCGTGGTAAAGGTCACCATGGCTGCTACCAGATAAAGAACGACCGGAAAAATATTTCCAACAGCAGAGATACTACTACTGGCATTGCTATACATCAAGTAACCTTGTCCACCTGACATGGTCTTGCGGTCATAGACATGATAAGTTGGGATTTCCAGCTGATCTCGCTCCCTTTGGGCTTTTTTCAGCTCCTCCTCTTTTTTTCCGAGCTCCGATTCACCTGTAGCCCAGTCCTTCTTTTTCTGATCCAGTTGTTCTTTGGCTTGATGGAGCTTTTTTTGACTGGCTACTTGCTCTTTAGCTGGCAGAAATGGAGCTAGTTTTTTGAACTGCGCCTCCTGCAAGTCTAATTGCTTTTGAGCCTGATCGATCTGATTCTTGGCTGACTGGAGTGTTTCCTTGGCACGACTGAGTTCTTTCTGGCCTTTTTGAATCTGCCCATCCGCCTCCTGCTTGAGTCTTTGATAGCGAGCCTTTCCATTGTCTTTCAGAAGTTTTTCTAACTCTTCTTGATGAGCTTTGAGCCCTTTTTGGTAGACTTGCGAAAAAGAATCTAAAGACTTCAGATCATCAAACTGGATCCGCGCCATCGCGGGAAGTTTAGTCGTAAAGACCTCTTTTGAAACTAGTGCATAGGCATCTAGATTTCCACTACCACTCATGGCAGTGCCTAAATTCTTTTGAGACCACATCTCAGAGGATTGTACAAAGCCAACAATGGTGAATTGATTTCGCTTTAAACTTGAGCGAGTTCCAGACTTTTCTTCAAGTGTGAGGGTATCCCCTATCTGATAGCGATCCTCCCAAAAACTTGCTAGGGCCAGTTCCCCTTCTTTTTGGGGCAGGCGCCCCTTGGTCACACGAAAGGAAGAAAGACTTTTTGGGGCAGAAAACAGTCGAATTGCCTTTCCTGTTCCTTTCACTGTCAGATCCAGCAGTGAACCAAATTCGACACGCGCCCCTTTGACTCTTAAAAGCTCCTCTTGGTCTACCTGGTCTAATCCCAAGTCCCCCATAACAGCAAGATCTAGCATCTTTTGTTGCTGAATAAACTGGTTAGCCGTTCGGTGCATATTTGGAGTAGTCACCTTTAAGCCAACCAAGGCCAAACTTCCCAATAACATCAAGGTTAAGATGGAGAGAAAACGTCCTTTTGAATGTGTAAAGGAAGCAAATAGATCCTTCCAATAGACTTTTCGTTTCATGCTACCACCTCTTCTAATACTCTAGTGTAGCAATATCTTGAGGAAGCTCATTGATTTCTACTGACTTGATCTTGGCATCATGCATGCGAATCACACGGTCTGCAATAGGAGCTAGAGCAGCATTATGGGTTACGATGATGACCGTCGCTCCTTTTTTACGAGACATATCCTGTAAAATCCCCAATACTTGCTTACCCGTCTGGTAATCCAAGGCTCCCGTTGGCTCATCACAAAGGAGAATTTTAGGGTTTTTAGCCACTGCCCGAGCAATCGCCACCCGTTGTTGCTCTCCCCCTGACAATTGGGCAGGAAAATTATCAAGACGATTGCCAAGTCCTACTTCTTTCAAAACAGCTTCCGGATCTAGAGCGTCAGAAACAATTTCTGAAGCCAACTCAACATTCTCCTTAGCTGTCAAATTAGGGACCAAATTATAAAATTGAAAGACAAAACCAACATCATCTCGTCGATAATTGGTTCGTTGATGGGCATTGAGTTTTGCAATATCCACTCCATCAATCAGAACCTGACCCTCGTCATTGGTGTCCATCCCTCCTAAGATATTGAGAACCGTTGATTTCCCAGCTCCTGAAGCCCCTAAAATAATGACCAACTCGCCTTTTTCAATCTCAAAGGAAACATCCCGGTTAGCGAAAATCTCTGTCTCTCCACTCGTATAGCGCTTGTAACAATGCTGCATTTCGATGTAGGGCATTTTCTCTTTCCTCCCTCTACTTCCTATCTATATTATAATCCTTTTCTGATAGATTACAAAGAAATCGAGGTAGTAAAAAACAAGGTTATCCTAAATTATCATGAACTATTATAAATTTTATGCTATAATTAGAGACAAATTTGATTTATTCTTAGAAAGAAGGCTCATTGTGAGTTTACAACAGTTTGAAAGGAAATCACTTCAAGAAATCAACCAATCTATTGACGTGCCAAAAGGGATCCCTTTTTGGAAGACCCTCCTGCTCTTTTCAGGACCAGGAAGTCTAGTAGCTGTCGGCTATATGGATCCGGGAAACTGGATTACTAGTGTCGTTGGAGGGGCCCAATACCGCTACCTCCTCTTATCAGTAGTTCTTCTCTCGTCTTTAATCGCCATGCAGTTGCAACAAATGGCTGGTAAACTAGGGATTGTCCATCGTAAGGATCTGGCCCAAACAACCGCCCATCATTTGCCAAAATGGCTTCGCTATACCCTTTGGATTGTGATTGAGCTTGCCTTGATGGCGACAGATTTAGCAGAAGTCATCGGATCAGGGATTGCCCTTCACCTCCTCTTTGGCTGGCCCTTGCTCTTTTCCATCCTGATCACCATCTTTGATGTCTTCCTATTACTAGGACTCATGCATCTAGGATTTCGAAAGATCGAGGCCATCGTATCAACCTTGATCCTCACGATCCTTGCAATTTTTGGCTATCTGGTATTCCTATCGAAACCAGATATCGGAGGAATCTTCGCTGGCTTCCTCCCTCAAAAAGAGGTGCTAGGAATTGGACTTCCAAAAGGAAATGAAGCCTTAACCTTGGCGCTTGGAATCATCGGGGCAACAGTAATGCCCCACAACCTCTATCTCCACTCTTCCATTTCGCAAACGCGAAAGGTGGACTACAAAGATCCAGCAGATATCAAACGGGCAGTGCGCTTTATGACCTGGGATTCAAATATTGAATTGAGTTTGGCCTTCGTCGTCAACTCCCTCCTCTTGATTCTTGGAGCAGCCCTCTTCTTTGGTCACGGAGATAAGATCGGTGCTTTCTCTAGCATGTATAATGCCCTCAAAGATAATCATATTGCCGGTGCTATCGCTAGTCCCTTCTTGTCTACCCTCTTTGCCATCGCTTTGTTAGCCAGTGGTCAAAATTCAACCATTACCGGGACCCTAACCGGTCAAATCGTTATGGAAGGTTTCTTGAGATTCCGCCTGCCACAATGGGTCGTTCGTCTCATGACTCGGATCATTGCCCTTCTTCCTGTCATCATCGTTGCGATCTTATTTGGAGATCAGGAACATGTCCTCGATGACCTTCTGGTTTATTCTCAAGTCTTCCTATCAGCGGCTCTTCCATTCTCCATCTTCCCTCTGGTTTATTTCACCTCCAACAAGGAAATCATGGGAGAGCATGTCAATGCGAAATGGAATACTTTCTTAGGCTATCTCGTTGCGATTGTCTTAACTATCTTAAATTTCAATTTGATCGTGACAACTTTTATCAAATAAAGAGAGAGTGGGACAGAAATCGGTAATTCGTTAGAATTCGATTTCGTCGTCCCACCTCCGCACAGTTGAGTAGGGCTGTAAAAGCTGATGAAATCAGCGTAGTAGAGCCCACTCAACCACTGCGTCTTGCTCGACAATCCAAAAATAATTGAGAGGCTAGGACTTTTGTCCCAGCCTCTTTTTTTTATTACACTCCCTTTTCCATCTTGCTCCTCCATTTCCTAAAAATTTCCTGACCATTTTTTTAGGAGGGAATTATTTTAAATCACTAATTGTTGTGAGATTTTCACAAAATCTTGTCAGTGCCCGTCATTCATAAACTTATAAAATTTTTGTACACTTTTCGTTATCTGTACAAAAATGAGAATTGTTGTCTAATTTATTCTTTTGGAGTATAATGCTCTTTGTTAGTGTCGTGAAATTATTTAACATATAAATTATTTTAACGTCAAATAAATAAGAATAAATTTATACAACTACAGAAAGGAACATATGGTACGCCAAAGACAAACAACAACCAAGTCAGACTTACGAAATGCGCTCTCAAAACTCCTCTTGCAACAACCTTTTGAAAGCATCACTATTCGACAATTAACCGAAACCGCTGGGATTAACCGCGGGACCTTCTACTTGCACTATGTCGATAAATACGACATGTTTGAGCAAATGAAAATGGACATGATGCAAGAATTGGATAGCCTCTTCGTTGAAGGAAGCCCTGTCAATGTAAACTTTCTCAATGTCTTGACTACTATTAAAGAGAATTATGATTTTATTTATGCATTGTCCCAATCCTGTTGCTCGGACTTCCGTAAATTGGTAAGAAGTTTTACCCTCCATGCACTAGACGATACTCCTCATGCGAAAGAACACATCATTTCAGACTTTCAAGTTCCATACAAGTATGGTCTAGAAATTTTCATTGCTACCATCGAATCTGTGATTGTGACCTGGCTAGAATCAGGTACGAAAGAAGAGCCAATCGAAATTGCAACCATTATTCTCAGTGTCTGCGACTTTGCTAGCTGGAACTAAATCCCCCAACCTTTTCCTACCTTTATGGAGAAGGTTTTTCTTTTTGGCAAATGAACAACATTCAGATCACCTTGTTCAACTTGTTTGTAAAAGCAAAAAAGCAGGATGCTAGGCTCCTGCTTTTAGAATGTAGACAAATTACTTTAAAGTAAAATAAGTTAAGCGATTTTGCAAAAAAAAAATAAAAATGAGTTCCAATTTTTAAATCGATTCAAGAAAATACCGAAACTTTCCGCTGTGAGAAAAGTGCCTGAAACAATAACGTTTCAGGCACTCGGGAGTTTTGAGACCCTAGGCTCAAAACTAAGTCATGGAACTTCTTCGAAGTTCGCTGACGTCCGTTCTCACCTAAGGAAAGTTTCTTAAATAACATTATCTTCAACACGAAAGGTTGAGCGTCGCTCAACCTTTTATTTTTGAAATCAGTCTGTTAGTTTCATGACTTTGATTTTTTCTTCTTCTGGGGTGACCCGCAGAGTCTTTTGGCCGGTGTAGGTGACAAAACCTGGCTTTCCACCAGTTGGTTTATTGAGTTTCTTGGTTTCGATCATATCAACTTGGACCAGGTTTGAGAGTCGGGCCTTGGAATAGTAGGCGGCCAACTCTGCAGCATCGGTCTTCACTTCATCTGATGGATTTAGATTTCCTGTAATGACGACGTGGCTTCCAGGGATATCTTTTGCATGGAACCAGAGTTCATCTTTCTTAGCGATCTTAAAGGTCAGTTCATCGTTTTGCAAATTATTGCGACCCACTAAAATGATGGTTTTTCCATCACTCGCCAGGTATTTCTCAGGTTTTTTCCGTTTATGAATTTTTTCGCGGTTGCGCCGTTTGATAAAGCCGGTCTGGATTAGCTCTTCTCGAATCTCTGCCACCTCAGCCAGACTCGCTTGAGAAAGGGCTGTTTCAACCGTTTCAAGATAAGAAATGGTTTCCTTGGTTTCTTGAATGAGGATGGTCAAATGTTTGACGGCTTCTTTTAACTTCTGGTAGCGTTTAAAGTAGCGTTGGGCATTTTGATTGGGAGTCAGGGCCTTGTTGAGTTGGATGGTGATCGGTTCATTGGTATAGTAATTGTCCAAAACAACCTGGTCTTGGTCGTTTGGTACCTGATGGAGGAAGGTTGTCAGCAATTCTCCTTTTTGGCGGAATTCCTCCGCATTGTCGGTCGCCGCTAACTCCGCCTCTTGCTTGGCTAATTTTTTTCGGTTCTTTTCAAGATCGTTTGCAACCTTGCGGATCAATTCACTGGCCTGTTGTTGCACCCGATCGCGCTCAGCCTTGTCTCGGTAATAGTCATCCAGCAGATCTGAAAGTGTCTCAAAAGTTTGATTGGTCGCATCTGCAAAGGGGATAGCCGAGAAGGATTTGGTCGTTAGGCGAGGCTCAGTTGGAGCTTGGAAAAAGGCACGCAAGGTTTTTAATTTTTCATCCGTCTCAAGTCGCTTGGCTAATTCTTGAGCCGTATCTCGCCCCAAACCTTGGAAACATTTTTGAAGGTTCTTTGGGCTTAGTTCTTCCTTATGAAGAAGGGCAAAAAGGGCCTCATCTCCAATTGTAAAAGGATTAACCGCGTCTGTTTTCGGAGGCGCTACATAGGTCGATCCAGGGAGAATGGTCCGATAGCTATTTTGTGAGAAGCCGACATGTTTGATAGCTTCGATGATTTTATTGCTGGTGCGGTCCAGGAGGATAATATTGCTGTGCTTGCCCATGATTTCGATCATGAGGCTGACAGAAATAGCATCTCCAATTTCATTTTTATTGGAGACACGGATTTCAAGAATCCGGTCGTTCTCCATTTGCTCAATTCCTTCAATGACAGCGCCTTGAAGATATTTGCGCATGACCATAATAAAGGTATTAGGAAAGGCAGGATTTTCAAAGTTGGTCTGGGTCCGTTGAATCCGTCCAAAGACAGAATGGGCAGAGAGCAAGAGCTTTTGGTTTTTCCGATTGCCTCGGATTTGGAGTACCAATTCTTGCTCGAAAGGTTGGTTAATTTTTTGAATGCGACCACTTAGGAGTTCGACCTTCAATTCTTGCACCATATGGTGTAAAAAAAATCCATCAAAAGACATGGGATTCCTCATCATTCTAGCTGTTATTCTAGTAAATTATATCAAAAATAGATCGGAAATCCCAGAAAGAAGCAAGAGGATGTAGAATAGAAAATGCGAACGTTTCCAAAAAAATACTGAAAAAGTATTGACATTTTTGAAAGAAAACTTTAAAATGTAAGAAATTAGAAAAGTAGTAAATGAAAGTTTCAAGAGAGCCCACGGTTGCTGAGAGTGGGTAGCGGCAGTTTATGAAATTGGACTAATGATGAGATGAATTTGAAACAATAAAAATTCGGTTGGCACACCTTATCGTGCAACTTGTTGCTAGACAAGACAGAGATATGGGAGGGGACTATCCTTTTTCCATAAGTGAGGTGGCACCGCGATGACACGTCCTCACATAGCTTTTGCTATGTGTGGGCGTTTTTTTTTGTTTTAGATGAGAAGGGAGAAAAGATATGAAGAAACGATGGCGTCGCATTCTTTAGAGGATGAAAATTAGAAGAAAATGAAAAAATAGAAGAGGTATTAAAGATGAAAAATAAACGGTTAATGGGAATTATTGGTTTGATTGCAGCAGCAGTCATTGGGACAGCGATCTATTCAGCTACAGCAGGCAAAGACAACAAGGCAGCAACTAGCAATGAAAAGGCTAAAGTTGGGGTCTTGCAGTTGGTCAGCCACCCTTCGCTTGATTTGATCTACAAGGGAATTCAAGATGGTTTGGCTGAAGAAGGTTATGACAAAGACAAAGTGGACATTGATTTCCTCAATGCAGAAGGCGACCAAAACAAGGTTGCAACCATGAGTAAACAATTGGTAGACAAAGATAACCAAGTCTTGATTGGGATTGCAACCCCATCTGCTCAAGGTTTGGCCAGTGCAACCAAAGACAAACCAATTGTCATGGGAGCTGTCACCGATCCAGTCGGTGCAAACTTGGTCAAAGATTTGAAAAAACCAGGTGGCAATATCACAGGGGTATCTGACCACAATCCAACGGAGCAACAATTGAAATTGATCAAAGAATTGACTCCGAACGTAAAAACAATAGGTGCCCTTTACTCAACCAGTGAAGACAATTCTAAATCTCAAGTAGAAGAATTTACAAAATTGGCTGAAAAAGCAGGTTTCAAGGTGATTCCTTACTCTGTACCTTCAACAAACGAAGTTGCTTCAACAGTTTCTGTCATGACTGGTAAAGTGGATGCTATCTGGGTTCCAATCGATAATACCATTGCTTCAGCCTTCTCAACTGTTGTTGAAGCCAACAAAACAGCTAAAAAACCAATCTTCCCAAGTGCGACAGCTATGGTCGAAGCTGGTGGTCTTGCTTCAGTCGTTGTCGACCAACACGATCTTGGAGTAGCAACTGGTAAAATGGCTGCCAAGATCTTGAAAGGTCAAAAACCTGCGGATACACCAGTTGAAATCTTTAACCAAGGAAAATCTGTCATCAATAAAAAAGTCGCAGATGAATTGGGCATTACTATTCCAGAATCTGTCTTGAAAGATGCTGGACAAGTCATTAAATAAAAAGAAAACGAATCACACGAATGGCAGGGTAATTTGGCTTTGGCAGGTCTTTAAATCCTAACCTTTAAAAATGTCTACCAGTGCCCACGACCAGCTATGTTACTCATGGTAGAGGAGAAAGAAGTGGAAGTCAAGATAACAGATCTTCATCCGACCCAACTATATTTATCAGAAAAGAAGTTACAAGCTATCCAGATGCTTGATCAGTCGGCAGAAATCATCAATGTGGATCCAATTAGTGTTCTTGCATTTGGAAATCGCTTCTTGATTACAGACGGGCATCACAGGGCTTATCAGGCTTTATTGGCAGGTCGGGATACGATTTCTGCTGAGTTTGATAGAGATGGTGGCGATGCCTTGTATGCTCTTTATGCGCAAGCTTGCGAGGAAAGAAAGATAACCTCTGTTTTGGATTTAAAACATCGTATCTTACCTCAAGATGAGTATGAAGCCAAATGGTATAACTGGTGTGATGGTTTTAACCAAGCAGCCACTCTTCTATTGGAAATGCAAGCAGATGAGACAGACAAGGCAAATAGATAATGCACTGTATTTCTAGTGAATTAGTCTCATCTAACTTGTTTTTTAACTAAAAATCTGATAAACTAGATAGTAATTGAATAGAAATCTGCAAGACTAGTACCTCAAGGGAAGTGCGACAGGGAGAAGAGCCGTGACTGAAAGCTCTTTGCATGAAAGCTGGGTGAATTCACTTGCGCAAGGATTTAGAAATTAAGGTCTGGTTTACAGATAAAAACGGATGGTACCGCGTGTCAACGCTCCGATTAGGAGAAGGCACGCGGTTTTTTTCTATGTCTGTAGGTGGACCATGATGGAGGAAATATGTCAACGATTGAAGAACAACTAAAAGCGCTTCGAGAAGAAACGCTGGCAGCTTTGAAGCAGATCTCTGCTGAAAACGAAAAAGAGATGCAAGAGCTACGCGTCTCTGTCCTTGGGAAAAAAGGCTCTCTTACTGAAATCCTCAAAGGGATGAAAGATGTTTCTGCTGAAATGCGTCCGGTTATTGGAAAACACGTCAATGAAGCGCGTGATGTCTTAACAGCTGCCTTTGAAGAAACCGCCAAACTCTTGGAAGAAAAGAAAGTCCAAGCTAAACTAGCTAGCGAAAGCATCGATGTGACCCTTCCAGGTCGCCCGGTTGCTAGTGGTTACCGTCATATCTTGACCCAAACCAGTGAAGAAATCGAAGATATCTTTATCGGGATGGGCTACCAAGTCGTGGACGGCTTTGAAGTGGAGCAAGACTACTACAACTTTGAACGCATGAATCTGCCTAAAGATCACCCAGCGCGGGATATGCAGGATACCTTCTATATCACAGAAGAAATCTTGCTTCGGACCCATACCTCACCAGTACAGGCGCGGGCGATGGATGCGCATGACTTTAGCAAGGGACCATTGAAGATGATCTCTCCAGGGCGTGTTTTCCGTCGGGATACAGATGATGCGACCCACAGCCACCAGTTCCATCAGATCGAAGGTTTGGTTGTTGGGAAGAACATCTCAATGGCAGACCTTCAAGGAACGCTTCAATTGATCGTGCAAAAGATGTTTGGGGCAGAACGTCAAATCCGTCTGCGTCCTTCTTACTTCCCATTTACAGAGCCATCGGTTGAGGTGGACGTTTCTTGCTTCAAGTGTGGTGGAGCTGGATGTAACGTATGTAAGAAAACTGGTTGGATTGAAATCATGGGAGCCGGTATGGTTCACCCACGCGTCCTTGAGATGAGTGGTATTGACCCAACAGTTTATTCAGGATTTGCCTTTGGACTTGGTCAAGAGCGTGTGGCCATGCTTCGTTACGGAATCAATGATATCCGTGGCTTCTATCAAGGGGATATCCGTTTTTCAGAACAATTTAAATAATCATGTTAGTTAGAGTAAAAATCGATCAATTACAGACCTTACGTGACCTAGAGGTGGAAACTTATCGGGATACCTTCGGTCCCTATATTGTTGAGAAAGATTTGGAAGACTACTTCTCAACGGTTCTCTCATTGGAGCAAATCGAGAAGGATCTGTTAGATCCAGAATCCGAAACCTATTTTGTCCTCAATGAAGAACAAGAAATCTGTGGTTTTCTCAAGATCAACTGGGGTCAGGCGCAGACCGAGCCAGTAGAGATGGACAATGCTTTTGAAATCCAGCGCATCTATGTCAAAAAAGAACATCATGGCAAGGGCTATGGCAAGGAAATGTTTACCTTTGCGCTGGATCAAGCCAAGAGCCGTGGCTTTGAGTGGGCTTGGCTAGGCGTCTGGGAACGCAACTTTAAGGCGCAAGATTTTTACTATCGCTTTGGATTTGAACGATTTAGTGAACACCAGTATATCACCGGAGATACCGTGGATACAGACTGGTTGTTGAGAAAGAAATTGATCTAGAAGGAACAAGAAACTTCTATTCTAGAGAAGGGGAGGCTATGAGACCTACCTAAGCCAGCCTCGAGCTGGAAAACACAAAATGAAAGGATCAAAACGAGGGTGGATGGAGATCTAGGAAAGATAACTAGATTTCTGCTTAGCCCTTGGTATCTTACATATGTTAGTTAGTTATAAATGGTTAAAAGAATTGGTGGACGTGGATGTGCCATCAGAGGAGTTGGCTGAAAAAATGTCAACCACAGGGATCGAGGTAGAAGGTGTGGAATCACCTGCTGCTGGTCTCTCAAAAATTGTCGTCGGAGAAGTCTTGTCTTGCGAAGATTTGCCAGAAACTCATCTTCATGTCTGCCAAGTCAATGTGGGTGAAGAAGAAGCCCGTCAAATCGTCTGTGGAGCACCAAATGTGCGTGCAGGCATCAAGGTTATGGTGGCTCTTCCAGGTGCTCGCATCGCAGATAACTACAAGATTAAAAAAGGGAAAATCCGTGGTTTGGAATCCCTTGGGATGATCTGTTCACTTGGTGAGTTGGGCATTTCTGATTCCGTTGTACCGAAAGAATTTGCAGATGGGATCCAAATCTTGCCAGAAGATGCTGTTCCAGGAGAAGAAGTCTTCTCTTACCTCGACTTGGATGATGAAATCATCGAACTTTCCATCACTCCAAACCGTGCAGACGCTCTTTCTATGCGTGGGGTAGCGCACGAAGTAGCAGCCATCTATGACAAGGCAGTGAGCTTCAAAGACTTTACCTTGACCGAAACAGACCAAGTTGCAGTGGATGCTCTTTCTGTCAGCATTGATACAGACAAGGCTCCTTATTATGCAGCTCGTATCTTGGACAATGTAACCATCGCACCAAGTCCACAATGGTTGCAAAACCTCCTCATGAACGAAGGCATCCGTCCGATTAATAATGTCGTCGACGTGACCAACTATATCCTGCTTTACTTTGGTCAGCCTATGCATGCCTTTGACTTGGATACCTTTGAAGGGACTGATATCCGTGTGCGTGAAGCGCGTGCTGGTGAAAAATTGGTGACCTTGGACGGGGAAGAGCGTGAGTTGGAAACAAGTGACCTCGTGATTACGGTTGCTGACAAACCAGTAGCCCTTGCCGGTGTCATGGGTGGAGAGGCTACAGAAATCTCTGAAAAGTCTACTCGTGTCGTCCTTGAAGCGGCTGTCTTCAATGGCAAATCGATCCGTAAGACAAGTGGTCGTCTCAACCTACGCTCTGAATCATCTTCTCGCTTTGAAAAAGGGATCAACGTGGCAACCGTTAATGAAGCCCTTGATGCAGCAGCGAGCATGATTGCTGAATTGGCTGGTGCAACCGTGCGTAAGGGCATCGTTTCAGCAGGCCAGTTGGATACTTCAGATGTGGAAGTTTCTTCCACTCTTGCAGATGTGAACCGTGTCCTTGGAACAGAGCTTTCCTACGCAGATGTCGAAGATGTCTTCCGTCGTCTTGGTTTTGGCCTTTCTGGAAATGCAGCAAGCTTCACAGTCAGCGTTCCTCGTCGCCGTTGGGACATCACGATTGAAGCGGACCTCTTTGAAGAAATCGCTCGGATTTATGGCTATGACAAATTACCAGCAACCCTTCCAAAAGATGACGGGACAGCAGGTGAATTGACAGCGACTCAAAAATTGCGTCGTCAAGTTCGTACCATTGCTGAAGGAGCAGGCTTGACTGAAATCATTACATACGCTCTTACAACTCCTGAAAAAGCAGTGGAGTTCGCTACATCACCAAGCAACTTAACAGAGCTTATGTGGCCAATGACTGTGGATCGTTCAGTCCTCCGTCAAAATATGATCTCAGGGATCTTAGATACCGTAGCTTATAACGTCGCTCGTAAGAACAAAGATTTGGCCCTCTATGAGATCGGAAAAGTCTTTGAACAAAAAGGCAATCCAAAAGAAGACTTGCCAAATGAAATCAATAGCTTTGCTTTTGCTTTGACAGGTTTAGTTGCTGAAAAAGACTTCCAAACTCCAGCTGTTCCAGTTGACTTCTTCTATGCTAAGGGAATCTTGGGAGCCCTCTTTGCTCGCTTGGGTCTTGAAGTGACTTATACAGCAACACAGGAAATCAAGAGTCTCCACCCAGGTCGTACAGCCTTGATCTCACTTGGTGACCAGGTGATTGGGGTCTTGGGGCAAGTGCATCCTGTAACAGCTAAGTCTTATGATATCCCAGAAACCTATGTGGCAGAATTGAACTTATCTGCTATTGAAGCAGCTCTTCAACCAGCCGCAGCCTTTGTGGAAATCACTAAGTTCCCAGCTGTGAGCCGTGATATCGCCCTTCTCCTCAAAGCAGAAGTGACCCACCAAGAAGTGGTTGATGCGATTCAAGCTGCTGGCGTGAAACGCTTGACAGACATCAAACTCTTTGACGTCTTCTCAGGTGAAAAACTAGGACTTGGTATGAAGTCAATGGCCTACAGCTTGACCTTCCAAAATCCAGAAGATAGCTTGACCGACGAAGAAGTCGCACGCTACATGGAAAAAATCCAAGCTTCACTTGAAGAAAAAGTTAATGCAGAAGTGCGTTAATATGTAGATCAAAACAGTTGAGACATGCTCTTAGCTGTTTTTGTTTTATTACAATCTTCTTACAAGTTTGTGAAAGAATTTACAAAGATTATAGGATGGTTTATAATAGAAGAATAAACATTAGTAGATATACTGAAAAAAGGAAGGAGAATGGGGATGTTAAATATGAGAAAACCTATCTTGTCACTTGTTGGTTTGTTGGCAGTGGCTAGCCTGGTCGGATGTCAGCAGGCAAGTGGAAAGAAGGGAGATTCAAAGGAACTAAGTCAAGAACAAATCATCGACAAGGGGTTAGAAGCCTTTGAACACTTGAAAAATGGCGAAATCAAACTGGAGAGTAAGATTGAGAGAAAGTTTAGTGAACCAACAAGTAATGGGGATACACACGCAGTATATACTCCGACTTTTGAAGGATCCTTTGAATTAAAACCAGTGAGGGTACGTGGACTATATACGAACAACGGTACGAGTCAAGAAGAGTATTACGATGCCTTTCATGAGTATTCTAGACCAAAAGACTCATCAGAGTGGGAAATGTTTTCTTATTCTCAAGAGAATAAACAACCTGTGGGGGTAAATCAAGAAGCCATACGCTTCTTTCAGACACAGAAAGACAAGTTTGAAGTGACCAAGAAAAAGGACCAGTATGTCTTAACCTATAAGAGTAAGGATGTCAATCATTTACTAGAACCAAATGACGCCGTGTTGCAAGGCCCTGTTCCCATAGGAGTTAGTTATTTTGAAAATTCAGAAGGGAGCTACCAGATAGACCTCATCGTTTCTAAGGAGAACTTGACACCTTTAGGTGTTACTTATACTTGTACTTCTAATTCATCTTTTGCGAAAGAAAAATTAACGTGTAAAATTACCTATTCAAAACAAAATACTGGTGTCCAAGTAGAAGTACCAGAGGCTGTTGAAAAATTAGGTGGTATTTAGTTCAAAAGGAGTGAAGATATGAAACATAAAAGAAAATTATTAGTGTTTTTCTTATATCTTCTTGCTTGTCTATTCCTTTCAGCTTGTCAATCGGCTAAAACCCCTTCAAAGGATACGACACAAGATAGTGGGAGCAAAGATGTGAAAACGTATATCCAAGCCATGAGAGATGCAAAAAACATGGAATATGTCAGTAAAATTTATCGAAAGAATCTACTTGAGGTAAAAGGTTCACAATCACTAATGTATGAAACAACCTTACGACATGGGAAAATTCAGTTTGACCCTCAAGTATATAATGAATTTTATACAAAAGATGGAGGAAATGGATCTACGACAGACAGTGATTCAGACCATTTTCGAAGTCTTGCCAATAAAATAGGTTCTACAGGATATGGGGATACCATTTTGAGACTATATTCTCCTGAAAAAGGGGTTCTGTATAAAAAAATAAAGAAGGGAGACGATAGTTGGACTTGGGATAGAGTGGAAGAAGTTACAGAACCAGCCCTGAAATATCAAAATATAAAAGATCCAGAAGTGGGACGTCATGAACTCATTTTGAAACTTTATGAGAAGTATGCGGATCGATTTAAAAAAACTATCGATGGTCAGTATATCTATCTGGAATTTAAGGGTGATGTTAAGAAAGATATTGATCAAATTGGAGAATTTCAAAATACTTTGTTAGATAGTGAGCTTTACACCAAAGGGAAAAATGAGATTCAGTCCGTCAAGTTGCACATTTATTTGTCTATGAAGAAAGACTCCTCAAATAAAGAAGAAAAATTAGTTCCTAGCGAGGCTAGGATTCAACTAGATACCAAATTGAAAAATGATAAAGGGCGAACGGTGAACAATGAAGACCATTTTGAATTTACTTATCGAGATATTAACCAGATAAAAGAAGTCAAAGCTCCCCAAGATTTTAATATCGTAGAGAATTAAATAGGAGGATAGAAAAACCATTGGTTCAATTGACCAATGGTTTTTTACGTTTCTGATTTCTGGTACACACCTATTCTTTACTGATGGCGATGCGATTGGTGCATTTCGTCTTTGATAGGGCAGGAACACTCGCAGTCTCCGCAGGATCCTTTTCCCTTGAGATAATGGCGGAATCCTAGAAAGGCGAGGCCAAATAAAATAATGGCAATGATAATGGTTGACATGAAGACCTCCTATAGATGAGCGTTTGCGAGGGTGTTGAGCGTAATAACCGTCTCTTTTTGATGGTGGGGTTTGCGCAGGATGAAGTAGAGCATCCCTACAAGAAGAAGGACAGCTAAGCCGGTCCAGATGGTAATGGGCTGTTCTAGAAGCAAGACGAGGCCAAACTGGTAGAGAACTAGACTCACGACATAGGCTAAGCCTGTTTGAAAACCGATCGCACCCAAGGTCCATTTCAGATCCCCCATCTCGCGCTTGATCGCTCCCATTGCTGCGATACAAGGCGCACAGAGCAGGTTAAAGGTGAGGAAAGAGTAAGCTGCTAAGGAAGTATAATCAACTCTTAAGGCAGCAGATAAGCCAGAAGTAGAACTATCGTTGTAAAGAATACCAAAGGTCGCAACCACGGTTTCTTTGGCTGCAAGGCCTGTCACCGCAGCAATGGTTGCCTTCCAGTTCCCAAATCCGAGTGGTTCAAAGATCCAAGCAATGGATTTTCCAAGGCTGGCTAAAATACTCTGATGCGTATGGACAGCTTGGAGGCTGAAATTATAGGAAGAGAGGAACCAAATCAGGATGGTCAGGCTAAAGATGATCGTTCCTGCCCGCTTCACAAAACTCATGGCCTTTCCCAAAGCATAGCGAAAAACAGATAAGGCTTTTGGCCAGTGGTAGGCCGGTAGTTCCATGATAAAGGGACTAGCTAGGCCACCTAATAAACGGGTCTTCTTGAGGGCAATCCCAGATAGGATGATGGTCGTCATTCCAAGGAAATAGGTGCTGGGTGCGACCCATGGATTGTCAGGGAAAAAGGCACCTGCAATCAGGGCGATGATTTCTAACTTGGCAGAGCAAGGCATGAAGGTGGCCGTCATAATAGTGATTTTACGGTCTCGTTCATTTTCGATGGTCCGGCTAGACATAATAGCTGGGACCCCACAGCCGGTAGAGATCAGCATGGGAATAAAAGACTTGCCGGAGAGACCAAATCGTCTGAAAATCCGGTCCATGACAAAGGCGATCCGACTCATGTAGCCGATATCCTCTAAGATGCCGAGACAGATAAAGAGGACGAAAATTTGTGGTAGAAATCCGAGAACAGTTCCGATCCCGGCAACAACCCCATCGATGATCAAGGATTGAAGCCAATCCTCTACGTGGAGATACTGGAGAAAACTGGTCACGGCATCGGGGACATATTTGCCAAAGAGGACATCATTGGCCCAGTCGGTCCACATCTGGCCGACCGTTTGGATGGAGAGGTAATAGACCAAATACATGACCACCGCAAAAATCGGCAGGGCTAGAATCCGATTGGTGACGATTTGGTCAATCTTATCAGATAAGCTGAATTTGAAGGTGGCATCTTGTCCTTGAGCGAGTCGGCAGACTTTTTCGATAAAGGCATAGCGTTCATTGATGATGATAGACTCCGCGTCTTCAGTGAAGATTTCCTCCGTAATCTGAACGATATCTGCTATTTCACTTTGTTGGAAAGAAGAGAGGTTTAACTCTTCTGTGACAAGAGCATCTCCTTCAAAGAGTTTGATGGCATAAAAGCGAGCGGCTCTTTCTGGGACGGTATTGCCCAGCACTTGAAGGATTTGCGAAATAGCTGCTTCTAATCGGTCATCATAGCGGGGAAAGGCTAGATCTGTCACTGTATCTTTTCTAGTGTGAGCAGCCTTTTTAAGGGCTTTTTCCACACCGGTCTGCTTGATCGCACTGGTCGCAATGACAGGAACCCCTAACTGGTAGGACAATTTTTCAGTATCAATGAAGCGTCCCTGGGCCTCTAAGACATCGCTCATATTGAGCGCGACGGTGACCGGAATACCTGTTTCAATCAG
>ENA-OWPP01001303-OWPP01001303.1-human-gut-metagenome-genome-assembly--contig:-NODE-1303-length-22318-cov-3.384360_pt1 | contig 22318 bp, 18 predicted proteins | sample MGYA00248265_ERZ651848 | MGnify/ENA primary metagenome ERZ651848 (study PRJEB26924, sample SAMEA4378233) | human gut metagenome | biome: human gut; feature: human-associated habitat; material: faeces...
TCCGTCATGGGAAACATCGAAACCCCGATGGCCCACGACCTATGCCAGCAGATCCGCCTGCTCGATGCCACCGACCCCAGCCGCCCCATCACCATATTTGTCGCCAGCGCCGGCGGAAGCGTGCGATCGGGTCTTGCGATCTATGACGCCATGCGCCTCGCATCGTGCCCCATCCGCACCGTCTGCCTTGAATTCGCCGCATCCATGGGCGCCGTGATCTTTATGGGCGGCGACGATCGCCGTATGGCGCCCCATGCAGAGCTCATGATTCACGACCCGCTGATCCCCCAGGGGGCAGGCGGCTCGGCACTTGCGCTGCAGGAAACCAGCCGGCGTCTCATGCAGACCCGCAAGACCCTCACGCAAATCCTCTCGGACCGCAGCGGTCTCACGCCCAAGCGCATCCAGTCCCTCACTGCAAAAGACACCTACCTTTCGGCCGAGCGCGCCGTCGAGCTCGGCTTTGCCCACGAAATCCTCTCGACCACCAAGGAGGTCGCCCATGTCTAACCTCGCCAGCCGCCTCGCCGCATCTGAGTCCGCATCGTCCACCATCCTCGCCAAGGATCGAACGCTTTCCTGCGACACCCGCCAAACGGGACTCAACAACAACGCACTTGTGATCGGCCCCTCGGGAGCCGGCAAGACCCGAAACGTCCTCAAGCCCAACCTGCTGCAAATGAACGCAAGCTACATCGTGCTCGACACCAAAGGCACGCTCTGTCGCGAAGTGGGACCCGTGCTGGCAGCCCACGGTTACCGCGTGCAATGTCTCAACTTCGCCGACCTCAACACCGTCCCGGCCCCTGCGCCCGGCATCGAGCGCTGCGGCTACAACCCCCTGAGGCACATTCGCCGCAAGGCGGACGGCAGGCCCAACCAGCAGGACATCCTCTCGGTGGCAAAGGCCATCTGCCCCATCGAGGACAACAACCAGCCTTTTTGGGATCATGCGGCGGCAAACCTGCTGTCGTGTCTTATCGCCTACGTCACCGAACAGCTACCCGCCGACGAGCAGACGATCAGCTCGGTCATCAAGCTGATCGAGCACCTGCAGGACGGTGCCACGGGTCGATTGTTTGACGACCTGATCACGACCGACCCCCAAAGCTATGCCCTCTCGCTATGGCGGCGCTACGCCATTACGCAAAATGCCGAGCGCATGCACGCGAGCATCGTCGGCATCCTTGCCGAAAAGGTCATGTGTCTGGGATTCGACGGTGCGGCACAGCTCTATCGTGAGTGCCATCAGGTGGACTTCGCTTCCATGGGACACACCCCCTGCGCCCTGTTTGTAACCGTGAGCGATATTGACCGCAATCTCGATCCGCTGACCGGCCTCTTTATTTCGCAGGCGTTTATGGGCCTCATTCGTGAGGCCGATAGGCAGCCCGACGGCAGCCTGCCCGTGCCCGTGCGCTTTATGCTCGATGACTTCGCAAATCTGCAGATCCCCCAGATCGACAACGTGCTCTCGATTATCCGAAGCCGCAACATCTGGGCAACGCTGCTGCTGCAGTCGACCAACCAGCTCGATGCGCTCTATGGCGAGGCACGCGCACGCTCCATCATGGGCAACTGCGACACGCATCTGGTGCTGGCGTTCCAGGATCCCGAGAGTGCCCGGGTGTTTTCCGACCGCGCCGACGCGCTGCCCAGCACGCTCATGGCGACGCCGATTGATCGCTCGTGGCTCTTTGTACGCGGTCGCACTCCCGAACAGGTCGAGCGCTTTAGGCTCGAAGACCATCCGCTCTACGGGGAGCTGCCCGAGGCGCAGCGAGGCCATGCGGAGGCCGAGATCTAGGCGCAGGGTTCTCGCAGCGCGCGGCGCCCCGGCGATGTTCCACAAAGGCCGTGCGCCCCGGGACCACGGCAAAGCAAAGGGGCCCGCATCCGATAGGATACGGGCCCCTGACTATAAGACGCGATGCGTTAACAGCAGCGACTACTTGCGATGTGCGCGATAGAACTCGATGAGCGCCTGGGTCGAAGCGTCCTGCTCGGCCTTGGCGGTGTCGTCGTGGAAGGCCGGGGTGATCTGCTTGGCAAGCTGCTTGCCCAGCTCGACGCCCCACTGATCGAAGGAGTCGAGCCCCCAGACCGTACCCTCGACAAACACGATGTGCTCGTAGAGCGCGATGAGCTCGCCCACCGCATGCGCGTCGAGCTTGACGCCAAAGATGGACGTGGTGGGGCGGTTGCCAGAGAAGCAGCGCGCGGGCACCATCCACTCGGGCGTTCCCTCAGCGCGGACCTCGTCGGCAGTCTTGCCAAAGGCGAGGGCCTTGGTCTGCGCTAGGAAGTTGGAGAGGAACAGCTCGTGCACGTCCTGCTCGCCATCCTTGGCGGGGTTGGGCGTGTTCACAAAGGCGATGAAATCTGCCGGGATAAGGTGCGTGCCCTGGTGAATGAGCTGGTAGAACGAGTGCTGCCCGTTGGTGCCCGCCTCGCCCCAGAAGATCTCGCCGGTGGTGGAGGTGACCGGCGTGCCATCCCAGCGCGTGGACTTGCCGTTGGACTCCATCGTGAGCTGCTGGAGATAGGCCGGGAAGCGGTGCAGGTACTGGTTGTACGGGAGCACTACGTGGCTCTCGGCGCCAAAGAAGTCCGTGTACCACACGTTGATGAGGCCCATGAGCGCCACAACGTTCTTCTCGAGCGGGGTCTCGCAGAAGTAGCGGTCAACGTCGTGGAAACCTTCGAGGAACTGCTCGAAGACCTTGGGGCCAAAGGCAATAATGAGCGAGAGACCCACTGCAGAGTCCACGGAGTAGCGCCCGCCAACCCAGCTCCAGAAGCCGAAGGCATTCTGCGGATCAATGCCAAAGTCCTCGACGAGCTTGAGGTTGGTGGAGACGGCCACAAAGTGGTGCTTCACGGCGTCTGCCACGGAGGCGTCAGAGCCGTCGATGGCACCAGATGCCTTAAGGCCGTTGAGCAACCATGTCTTGGCCTCGCGCGCGTTGGTCATGGTCTCGAGCGTGGTGAAGGTCTTGGAGACGATGATCACCAGCGTAGTCTCGGGGTCGAGGCCCTTGACCTTCTCGGCCATGTCGTTGGGGTCGATGTTGGAGACGTAGCGCACGTTGATGCCAGCGTCCGCGTAGGGCTTCAGGGCCTCGTACACCATGACCGGGCCAAGGTTGGATCCGCCAATGCCAATGGAGACAACGTTCTTGATGGCCTTGCCCGTGACGCCCTTCCACTCGCCGGAGCGCACGCGCTCGGCAAAGGCGTACATGCGGTCGAGAACCTCGTGGACGTCGGCAACGCAGTCCTGCCCATCCACCACGAGCTTGCCGGTGTCTGCGGCGGGGCGGCGCAGCGCGGTGTGCAGCACAGCGCGGTCCTCGGTGGTGTTGATGTGCGTGCCGGCGAACATCGCATCGCGGTGCTCCTCAACGCCCACCTCTCGCGCAAGGTCGCACAGGAGCTTGATGGTCTCATCGGTCACAAGGTTCTTGGAGAGGTCAAAGTGCAGGTCGTTGAGGTCGTAGGAGAACTTTTCCACGCGGTCGGCGTCCTCGGCGAACCACTCCTTGAGGCTAATGCCGTCAGAGACCAGCTCATCGTGATGGTCCTGCAGCGCCTTCCAAGCTGCGGTCTTTGTGGCGTCGACAGGTGCGGGAATGTTTGGCATGGCGTAGCTCCTTGTCGCAATGGACAGCATACGGTTCAAGGATACCGCGTCTGGAGGTTGTCTGAACGCTAGAAGGGCTCGCCAAGGGGAGGTATCTGCTTGAGCCGAGCCCACATAAGCTGCTTCTGGCGCTGGTCGCTCAGGGCGGACGCAAACCCGCCAAGAGCAAGCACGCGCACCCCGTGCACAGAGACAACATAACCAGGTTCAAGCATGGCTTCCTGAAAGCTCTGGAGCTCCGCAAGGTCATCCGCGTAGGCGTCACGCACGGTCTGCGCCGCCGCTTCGTCGCAGCATACAAGGGTTGCGGGGTCAAGCGCCGCGAGCGCCTCTCGCACAAGAGGGGCAGGCAGCGCACCAGGACTTCCCGGCTCCGGAAGGCAGATCGTGCACCAATCCTCCGGCTCGTAGCCCAGCTTGGCCAGCGACTTTCTCAGCGCCACACCGTCTGGGCCAGAAAGAAGCTCTGCGCCAGCCTGTTCCTCGGGAGAGAGATCTCCCTTGGCGAGAACAACCGCAGAGAAGGCGTTGCCACCCATGCGCACGCCGCGCGCCGCTAGGCCAGACAGCTCGGCCCTGGCCTTCTCAACGTACGCCTCGCGACGCCGGTCCCGCTCCGTTGCCATTGCATCCTCCCCAAGGCCGCTCGCCACGGCAAGTGACCGTTCACATGTGATAATGGAGATAGCATTTTGCGCCCCATGTCACACCCAGTGTAAATCGGGTATAAGCCGTCTCGACACGAAACCGCGGGCGAAGGCGTCCGCATCCGCTGGGAGGCAGACATGGCTACAACCCCTATCACCACCGACAAGTTCGATTCCGTTGTTACTAGCTCCGCAAAGCCCGTCCTCGTTGACTTCTGGGCCTCTTGGTGCGGCCCCTGCCGTGCACTTGGCCCCGTGGTCGAGGAGATCTCTGGCGAGCTGAGCGACAAGCTCGACGTCTACAAGTGCAACGTGGACGAGGAGGCAGACCTTGCCACCAGGTTCCGCATTGTCTCCATCCCCACGCTCATCCTGTTCAAGAACGGCAAGCCCGTCCACACCATGGTGGGCAACATGCCCAAGGCCGAGCTCAAGAAGGAGCTTGAGGCCTACCTGTAAGGGTTAGCGCTGGGCGCGTGGCGCGTTACCGCCTGGCAGGGCGCCACATAGCCTAGACTTGTACGCAACGCGGGGCGGATGCCATTGCGGCATCCGCCCCTTTTGTACCCTGTACTCGGGAAGGGACTTGCATGGCCAAACAGCTGGCAGAGAAGGGACACACCTTTAGGGGGCTGGTGCGAGAGAACCTTCGCCTGGTCCTCGCGGCGGTGGCGGCATGCATCTTTATCTGGCTTCTGGAGGAGGTTGGCGAGGGCGAGCTCACCAAACTAGACGCCGGAGCCTACCAGCTCTTTGTTCAAACGCTGCGCCAACCGTGGCTCACGCCGTACATGGAGTCTATCTCCGAGCTGGCCCAGCCCGTGGTGCTTCTCGTCATGCTTCTGGCGGTGGAGGCGTTTGCTCCGGGCCGCAGGCCGGGCGCCTGCGCGGCGGTCAACCTTGTGTGTGCCGTGGCGCTCAATGTCCTGCTCAAGCAGCTGGTGCAGCGACCCAGGCCGGACGGCTTTCGCCTTATCGCCGAGACAGGCTACAGCTTTCCCTCTGGCCACTCCATGGTAGCTATGGCGTTTTACGGGCTTCTCGCCTGGATGGTGTGGCACTATGAGCGTGACCGCTTTGTACGCTGGCTCTGCGTGATCGGTTTTGGCCTGGTGATTGCCCTCATCGGCATCAGCCGCATCTACCTGGGCGTCCACTACGCCTCCGACGTGATTGCCGGCTTCTGCGTTTCGCTCATCTGGCTTGTGCTCTACACCAAGCTCGTGGTGCCACTGATGTTGGACGAGAAGAACACGTAGATTAATAGATAGCTGGCGATACGGCGCTTACTCGCCCTCATCCAGAGGAATGATGCGCGCCGAGACGACCTTGCCCTCCTCGCAGATGATCCGTCCCATGCTGGGGCCACCGGAGCGCGGGTAGGTAGGGCTGCCGGGGTTCATTACCAGCACGCCTGTTGCACGATCCCTCTCGACAAACGGGCGGTGCGTGTGGCCGCAGATGGCAATGTCGCAGAGCTTGAGATCAAGCCGCTCGCGATAGTGGCAGACCTCCCAGCGCAACCCGCTCGAGAAGAAGATCTTGACACGCTTGACCTCGGGGCCAAAGTCGTATGACCAGTCGTTGTTACCCAGGCATAGCTGTATCGGAGCAATCTGGCCGAGCGCGCGGTAGTCGGACGCGGAGCAGATGTCACCCGCGTGGACTATGGTATCTGCGCCCTGAATCTCGTCGAGCAACCTCTTCGAGAGGTACCCATGCGTGTCCGAGATGATGTCGTAGCGCATCCTAGCCTTGCTCTCTCTTGCCCTGTCGCACCGCTGCCCGCCAGGCCCTAGAGACCAAGCGCGCGCTTGAGGGCAACCACGCGGCGACGCGAGACCGAGATCTTCTTGCCCTCGATGCCATTGATGCCCAGCTGAAGGATGCCGCTGGAAACCACCTCGACGTCCTCGACGTACTCGAGGTTCACGATGTAGCCGCGGTGCACGCGGAAGAAGCCGTGTGGCGCGAGCTTCTGCTCGAGCTTGGCAAGCGAAATCGTGGAGAGGTAGCGGTCGTCGTCCGTGTAGATGCAGGAGTAGTCGTCCTTGGCCTCGATGTAGCGAATCTGGTCGATGGGGACGAGCACCTTGCGGCCGCTCTTCACCACGGGGATGCGCTCTACCGAGGAGTGCGACTGGGGCTGCGGCTTAACGCGCGACTGCACCTTGTCCAGGGCCTGGTTGAGGCGGTCCGTCTCGACAGGCTTCATGAGGTAGTCGATGGCGTCGACGTCAAAGGCCTCGAGTGCATACTCGCTGTAGGCGGTCACAAAGACTACCGCAGGCGGGTTCTTAAGCTTGTGGAGCGCCTCTGCGAGCTGCATGCCGTTGGTCTTGGGCATCGAGACGTCAAGGAAGATGACGTCCGCACGCGCCTCCATGAGTCGCTCGACCGCCTCGCGTGCGCTTGACGCCTCGGTGATGGCATCCACGCGCCCGGTCTCCTCGAGGAGGTAACGCAGCTCGGAACGGGCGGGAGCCTCGTCATCGACAATCATCGCACGCAGCATTGCAACAACCTACCTTCCGCTGCGGCACGCATCCCGCCGCAGACACGCAAAGAAGCATCTTTGCCTACCGTTTACCGTTAGTATGCTACCCCTTGGACCCGTTATGCAACGTCAGGGCCGCCTCGCCCAGTCGCAGGGTCACGCAGGTTCCCTCTCCTGGCTTGGAGATGATCTCCACGCCGGAACCCGTGCCATAGAAGCGCTCAACGCGCTCGGCAACGTTCTTGAGGGCAATGCCGGTGCCCTTCTCCTCGCCAGAGGGCTTTGAGGCCGCGGCCAAGAGCCTGTTGGCCGTCTTCTGGTCCATGCCAAGGCCGTCGTCTGCCACTGCCACCAGCACGTCGTTGCCGTCCACGGCAACGTGGATGTCTATGTGGAGCGCGCCCTCCTCGCGCATGGCGTGGCGCACGGAATTCTCAACAATGGGCTGCACCAGGAACGAGGGCACGGGGAGGCTCTCGCAGCCGGGCTCCACGAACTCCTCTTCCACAATGCGGTCCTCGCCAAAGCGGGCCTTCTCGATCTTGAGGTAGCGCCGCGTCTGCTCGAGCTCGCGCGAAAGTGGGATGAGCTGATCGGACCCCTCGAGCGTGCGGCGGTAGAAGATCGAGAACTCGCGGAGAAGGTCGCGCGCCTTGGTTGGGTCTGTGCGCGTGAGTGACGCGATGGTGTTGAGCGTGTTGAAGAGAAAGTGCGGGTTGATCTGCGCCTGGAGCGCCTTGACTTCGGCGCGTGCGAGAAGCTCGGCTTGGCGGTCAAGCTCGTAGGACGAGAGCTGCGTCGAGAGGAGCTCGCCAAAGCCCTTGGCGATGGCCAGCTGCGTGCGATCGATGTCTGTGCCGCTGCGGTAGTAGAGCTTTATGGTGCCCATGGGCTCGTCCTGCACCAGGAGGGGCACGATGATGCCAAAGGCGCGACCAGAGCGGTTCTGGACCAGGTTGAAGTGGCGCGTGGTCTGGTCACCGTCGTCCATCGATACAAACGTCTCCATGCGCTTGCTCTCGAGGACCTCGAGCGTGGGAACGGTGTTCTCGCTGCCAGCAGGCGTGCCTACGCTGTGCTCGCCCTCGTAGGCAAGGACCTTCTTGGTGTTGGTTACGGCAATGCCCACCGCTGCCGTCTCGGGAAGCAGCAGGCGGCAGATGCGCGCGGCGTTATCGGGCGTGAGGCCATGGTTGCAGCTGCGAAGGGTCTCGGAGGCAATGGCAAGGGTCCTCTCGGTTGCCTCGGCGCGCATGGTGTCTGGCACCAGGTTGATGGTGCCAAAGGCAACGATGACCACGGCAAGCCCCGCACCCGCGAGCATGGAGGCCGTGACGTTACCCTCCGCGACGCCCCACGCCACAAGAAGCAGCAGGAATGCCGTCACGGCACTAAGGGCGATGTTTATGACGCTTGGCGAGAGCGAGGCCGAGTTGTCATCACTCATGGAAGCTTCCTTTCGCGGGCGAGCCCGTGCTTAGGAGCTCACGCTGGAGATATCGACTGTTCCAGATGGACGAGGCAATGCTCGGCCAGATAGTTGCAAACGAGAGGTAGCGCGTGGTTGCTACCTGCGCGTATCGATCCGCCTCACGGCAGCCGGTGCGCAGGATACGCAGGTAGTCTGCACGGTCGCGCCCCACAAGGGCCCGTCGGGCGGCCGTGCCCCTCACGCGCGAGCGCACCTGTGGGGTAAGCCATGGTCCCGGGTACGGCATGAGCGACTCGGGAGTGACGGTGCGCAGGTCTCGGCGCCCGTTCATGGCCTCGAGCTTGCGGTACTCGTAGAACCACCTGTAGACGTCCTGCATGAAGATGGATGGCGTAGACGCCAGCTCCTCCGGAGGCTGCATGCGCACGTGCCATGTGTTGTCAAACCACACGTCGATGCCATTGGCACGCAGGTCAAGAAGGTAGTCGAGGTCTTCTCCGCGCGTTATGTAGGGGTCGAAGGGCACCCGCGTGAACGCGGAGGCGTGGATGGAGCAGCACCCGCCGCAAAGATAACTCGAGCGGAGAATGCGCGTTGGCGAGGTGAGGTAGCGCTTCATCATCTCGTTGAAGCCAACGTGCTTGGACCACAGCCGCTCGCACCACTCCGTCTGGACGGGCGCGTAGGGGGAACTGCGCACGTCTACGTAGCAGCCGCTCTTTGCAAGGATGGGCAGGTCCTGACGGGTAAGCGAGTCAAGGCCGTAGACGGCGTCGATGAGGTAGTCCTCGTTGAGCGCCACCTCGTCGTCATCAAGGAAGACCGCGGCGTCGTGGCCAAAGGCCGAGGCAACCGCCAGGCCCATGTTGCGAATGGCACCGTAGCCCCGCAGCGCGATGGGGTCGCCCTGCAGCTTGGCATACATGCCGGAGCACTGCTCCTGAACCGCCGATGCCTCCTCGTCACCAATGACGATGGGGTTCAGGTCCATGTGATTGCGGCAGATGGAGTTCACGCGGGCGCGCGCGGACTTGGCACAAGACGGGGCGGCAACAAGGAGGACTATGACACGATCCACGCCGCGAACCTGCTCAAGCGACGAGAGGCATATCTCGAGCTCTGGCAGCGGCTTGGTGATGGGCGTGGAGTAGTCGTAGGAGCCGCGCTCCCCCAGCCGGCCGTGAGATTGGCTCTCGGCCCAGTACGAGGGAATCACGATGACGGGATTCACGGCAGCCTCCGGTTGGACAGACGTTTGCCACAGCCTTGCAGAGTGGTGTGTCCCATGGTACCGCACGCGGGCGGTCCTCTGCCGGCCGGTCCGCCGGCACCCCACAGTCCCATTCTCGTTCTTTATCGGAATTTGAGAATCGAACCCCATGTTTGCCCAGTTGGCGAGCAGCGTAATTCTCAAATGCCGATAAGGAACGAAGGGGACGAGAGAAGCTAGGCTGTTCACAAGAAGAGGCCCCCGCCGTAGGGCAGGGGCCTCTTTCGCTGCGCGGACTAGCCGGCAGCGGGTCTTGCTAGAAGGGCACTACGCGTCGGCGTACATGTCCTTGAGCTTGAGAAGGTGCGCGTAACGAGCCATTGCGGCCTCCTCGTTCTCGGCGAAGAGCTCCTGAGCGCGGCCGGGGAACTCGTTGACGAGGCGAGCATAGCGTGCCTCGTTCATCAGGAAGTCCTGGTAGCCACCCTTCGGCTCCTTGGAGTCGAGCGCGAACTTCTTGCCATCGGGCGCAGCAGGATCGAAGCGGAAGAGGTTCCAGTAGCCGCAATCGACGGCGCGCTTCATCTCCTCCTGGCAGTGCATCATGCCGCCCTTCTTGATGGAGTGCATCTCGCAGGGGCTGTAGCCGATGATGAGGGACGGGCCGTCGTAGGCCTCGGCCTCATGGATGGCCTTGAGGGTCTGAGCCGGGTTGGCGCCCATGGCGACCTGCGCCACGTAGACGTAGCCATAGCTCATAGCGATCTCGGCCAGGGACTTCTTCTTGGTCACCTTACCGGCAGCGGCGAACTGAGCGACCTGGCCCAGGTTCGAGGCCTTGGAGGCCTGACCGCCGGTGTTGGAGTAGACCTCAGTGTCGAAGACGAAGACGTTGACGTTGTGGCCGGAAGCCAGGACGTGGTCCAGGCCACCGAAGCCGATGTCGTAGGCCCAACCGTCGCCGCCGAAGATCCAGAAGGACTTCTTGGTGAGGTAAGCCTTGTCGGCGAGGATCGCCTTGGAGGCGTCGCAGCCGCACTTCTCGAGCTCGGCAACGTAGGCGGCGGCAGCGGTCTTAGAGGCCTCGGCGTCGTTGACGGAGTCGATCCAAGCCTGACCGGCGGCCTTGAGCTCGTCGGACGGACCGTCAGCGGCGATGATCTCCTGCGTAGCAGCGATCAGCTTCTTCTGAACGGCCTCGTAGCCAACGGCCATGCCCAGACCGTGCTCGGCATTGTCCTCGAACAGGGAGTTGTTCCACGCCGGGCCGTGACCGTCCTTGTCCTTGCAGTAAGGAGCGGTGGCAGCGGGGTTGCCCCAAATGGAGGAGCAGCCGGTGGCGTTGGAAATGAACATGCGGTCGCCGGCGACCTGGGTCACCAGACGTGCATAGGCGGTCTCGGCGCAGCCGGCGCAGGAGCCGGAGAACTCCAGGTAGGGCTGCTTAAACTGGCTGCCCTTGACGTTGGCCGCGATGAGCTCCTTCTTCTCGGAGACGTTCTCGACCATGTAGTCCCAAACGGGCTGCTGGTCCATCTCCTGCTCGGTGGGAACCATCTCGAGGGCGCCCTTGGGGCAAACCTTGACGCAGTTGGTGCAGCCCATGCAGTCGAGCGGGGACACGGCCATGGTGAACTTCATGCCCTTGGCCTTGGGGCCCATGGCGTCAAGCGTGCGGGTAGCCTCGGGCGCGGCGGCAGCCTCGTCCTCGGTCATCGCGAACGGACGGATGGTGGCATGCGGACACACATAGGCGCACTGGTTGCACTGGATGCACTTGGTCTCGTCCCAGTGGGGAACGACCACGGCGACGCCGCGCTTCTCGTATGCGGAGGCGCCCAGCTCAAACTGGCCGTCGGCGCAATCGACGAAGGCGGAAACAGGCAGGCTGTCGCCGTCCATGCGATCGATGGGCTCGAGCAGGTTCTTGACCTGCTGGGCGATAGCGGACTTGGTCTCCTCGGAGAGCTCGACGGGAGCGGCATCCTCGGCAGTTGCCCAGTCGGCCGGAACCTCGAACTTACGGAAGGCGGTAGCGCCGGCATCGATGGCCTTGTGGTTGGCGTCGACGATAGCCTGGCCCTTCTTCATGTAGGACTTGGTAGCCGCGTCCTTCATGTACTGCAGGGCGTCCTCGGCGGGCAGGACCTTGGCCAGCGCGAAGAAGGCGGACTGGAGCACCGTGTTGGTGCGCTTGCCCATGCCGACCTTAGCGGCCAGGTCGATAGCGTCGATCAGGTAGACGTTGACGTTGTTGTTCGCGATGTAGCGCTTGGCCACGGCGGGCATGTGCTCGGCGAACTCCTCGTCGCTCCACTGGCAGTTGACCAGGAAGGTGCCGCCCGGCTTGACGTCGCGGACCATCTTGAAGCCCTTAACGATGTAGCTGGGGTTATGGCAGGCGACAAAGTCGGCCTTGGTCACGTAGTACGGCGAGCGAATCGGGGAATCGCCAAAACGCAGGTGCGAGACGGTGACGCCGCCGGTCTTCTTGGAGTCGTACTGGAAGTAGGCCTGAACGTACTTGTCGGTGTGGTCGCCGATGATCTTGATCGAGTTCTTGTTGGCGCCGACGGTACCGTCGCCACCCAGACCCCAGAACTTGCACTCGATGGTGCCGGGGGCTGCGGTGTTGGGCGCATCCTCGGCCTCGGGCAGGCTCAGGTTGGTCACGTCATCGACAATGCCGATGGTGAACTCGCGCTTGGGCTCGTCCTTCTTGAGCTCCTCGAAGACAGCGAAGGCGGACGCGGGAGGCGTGTCTTTGCTGCCCAGGCCGTAACGGCCGCCGACGACCTTGATGCCCGTCTTGCCGGCCTCGTAGAGAGCGGAGACGACGTCCTGGTAGAGCGGCTCGCCGATGGAACCCGGCTCCTTGGTGCGGTCCATGACGGCGATCTTCTGGACGGTCTCGGGGAGAACGTCGACAAAGTGCTTGATGGAGAACGGGCGGAACAGGCGAACCTTGACCAGACCGACCTTCTCGCCGTGGGCGTTGAGGTAGTCGATGACTTCCTCGAGCACGTCGCAGAAGGAGCCCATGCACACGACGACGCGATCAGCATCGGGAGCGCCGTAGTAGTTGAACAGGCCGTAATCGGTGCCGAGCTTCTCGTTGATCTTCTTCATGTAGCCCTCGACGACGGCGGGAAGCTCGTCGTAGACCTTGTTGCAGGCCTCGCGGTTCTGGAAGAAGATGTCGCCGTTCTCGTGGCTGCCGCGGGTATGCGGGTGCTCAGGGTTGAGCGCGTGATCGCGGAAAGCCTGGACGGCGTCCATGTCGCACATCTCGGCAAGATCCTTGTAGTCCCACATGGCGACCTTCTGGATCTCGTGGCTGGTGCGGAAGCCATCGAAGAAGTTAAGGAACGGGGTCTTGCCCTCGATGGCGGCAAGGTGAGCCACCGGCGAGAGGTCCATGACCTCCTGGACGTTGCCCTCGGCGAGCATGGCGAAGCCGGTCTGACGGCAGGCCATGACGTCGGAGTGATCGCCAAAGATGTTCAGGGCGTGCGAAGCGACGCAACGCGCGGAGACGTGGAAAACGCCCGGGAGCTGCTCGCCCGCGATCTTGTACATGTTCGGGATCATCAGGAGCAGACCCTGAGAAGCCGTGTAGGTGGTGGTCAGAGCACCGGCGCCCAGCGAACCGTGAACGGTACCGGCTGCACCTGCCTCGGACTCCATCTCGACGACCTTGACCGGGGTGCCGAAGATGTTCTTGCGACCCTGGGCCGCCCACTGGTCGACATGGTCGGCCATCGGGCTGGACGGCGTAATGGGATAGATTCCCGCTACCTCGGTGTACGCATACGAAACATATGCGGCCGCCTCGTTGCCGTCCATAGACTTAAACTTACGCGCCATATACCCCTCTCCTCTCATATAGGTATACAGGCCCCGGCGATCGCCGGGATGTTGGCGTGATGGGATTTTCGCTGTTGCTTCCAATCATCTGGCAGGCGGACTTGGCAGCAGGTGCATGGCGTGGAGAGAAGGCATGCCAAGGCGAGGGGCGCTTGCGCACCGCAGGCCCAGCTACCCGTCTTGCACATGACCGAGCGCCGCAAAGGCCGCATGCCGGATGCTCCCGGGCACGCCCCGGCGATGGGAGGCGCCCGCAACGGAAATCCGCATGCGGGTTTATTGTACCCCGCCGTCAAGTGTAATTTCGGCAAATATAGGCGGGCGGTAAAGGTTTACCTTGGGTGACCGCCAAGGGCCAAAATGGCCCCTCCATCCCCGGGCGACTGGCTCTGACGCGCCAAGGAGTGTCCCCAAGTGCCGGCAGAAAAGGAGCGTCCCTATCTGCCGGCTAGAGGGCACCAAGGAGGATGGCATAGGTGGTGGATTCGCCGAGTTTGAGCTCGTCACCGGGGTTGAGCCGGGCGGAGCGGCCGGGCTCTACTTGAACACACACACTCGTGGCCCCGTTTACCACCACGGTGCCGTTCGTGGACGACAGGTCCTCGACAAACCATGTGCCAGAATCGTCGCACCAGATATGGGCATGGCGGGCCGAGACATCGTCGCCGACATCGGTGATGTCGCCCTCCCCCGTTGCCAGCGCGCCGATCTCGACGCCTTCCTCACTCGGCTGGATCCAGCGCGGGGCGCTCACCACGTAGCCGTTTTGCACGCGCAACAGTCCCAACGGATGCGCCGGCGCGGCCTCGTGCTCGCCCGCGACCGAAGATGTGCTCAGCGAGCGCGGCGTCGACGTGGCGCCGCCACAGGTCGCATGAGCGTAGTCGATGGCATTGGTCACCGACGAGCGGACATCTGCCGAGCAACCCACGGCGACAAACAGCACCAGGATGGCCTCGGCGCGCTCGGCGGGCATGAGCTCAGCCGCCTGCGACAGGCGCTCGAGCGCATTACGATAGAGATTCGTGTCCTGATGGCATTCCTCGAGTGCCCGCACCATGGGCTCGCCAGCCGGGCCGCACACCATATTGGTCACGGCCGCGGCGTCCATGGGATTGCGACGGCGCAGGGCCAGCTGCGACATAATGCGCGCGGCCGAGGTGCCGTAATCGGCAAAATAACGTTCCTGCAGCGTGCCGACCGGCGCGCGCACGATAAAGCGCGAAACCCAGGAGCGATCGGCGGCACGGCTCTGCGGACTACGGCCGTCGGCGAGCGGGCGGCTCGAGAGCACCAGGCCGCACAGTTCGATATGGCTCAGGTGCGCTGCGCGCTTAAAGATGTCAAACATTGCCCCGCACGGGGTGAGCTCGGCTTGAGAAGCCATGGCTTAGCCCTCCTTGGTCGCAGAGATAGTGTCGGATACTTCGGCCGGCCCGCCAAAGGCGCGGGCAGCCGCGGCTCCGCCGGCAAGCGGCGTCGCCATGGGAATTTTCACACGTCGCGCTGACACGACGGGAAGCTCAAAGGCAAACCCCATCGCCAGCAAAAACCACGTGAGCGCATAGGTTGCAATTATGGCGGCCACCAGGCCACCCGCCACGGCATGCTGGGAAAACACGGTACATGCGAGTGCAGCCAGAGCCGGGACCTCGCAGGCGGAAAGGGCCAACACGCCCCGCAGGAACCCCGCGCGGCGATTGCGCGCCAAGGCTCCGGCGGCAATGCCCACCATGCCCGGCAGCGCCAACGCCAGCGCGGCGATAATGGCTGGCAGCTTCCCGGACCACATAAGCGGTCCCACGATGAGCGTCACATGGGCGCCCGACGCCAACAGCGCCGCTGATACCACGACCACAGCCCAAAGCACGCCGCATACCGCCGTCGCACCAACCGTCGCCGCGCGCCGGGCCGTGTGCCCCGATACCTCCATCGGGCACGGCATGAGCGGCTCGGCGCGAAGCGAGCGGGCGACATTTTGCGCATAGTGGTCACAAAATGCCGAGAGCGCCGCCTCCACCGCAGCCGGCTCGGGACGATCTTCCTGATGGCAGGACAGGCAGGCCATCACCACATCGAACAGCTGAGCGTCGACAAACGCCAGCGCATCGCGCAGATCCTCGGAATTTGGATCGAGCCCCAGCTGCTGAGCCTGTTCGGCCGCGGCAAGTGCCACATCGGGCTCGCGTCGCAGCAGTTGCGTCAAGTCGCAGCCGGGCGCGTGGGCGCCGACGGGATAATCGGGCAGCGTATCCATCTTGAGGCGATAAGGGCTGGCGATATCGCGAGTCTTTTTGCGCGAGCCCGAAGTACCCGACGCACCCGGCGCTACTTCGTACGGCGCGACACCGGCGATGAGCTCGTAGACCGTACTCGCCGCTGCATAGACATCGATCGCCGGCGACATGCGAAGCATGCGCAGGTCGGGAATATCGTCGGTGAGCATCTCGGGCGGGGCGTAGGCCACCGTCGCGCGGCGCAACGTGGCATAGCGCTCGGTAAACGACGCCTTGCCGCCGGCGCCGGCCACCGCAGAGGCGGGGACGAGCCAAAGTCGATCAAGCACAGGTCGAAGGTGCCTTCGGCAAGCTGTCGGTCGAGCGGCAGGCGCGCCGTGCGCACCATAATATTAGCGGGCGAGACATCGCGATGGACGAACCCCTCGCCTACCAAGCTCATGCGGCAGAGCAGATCGAACAGGTCGCGACCTAGGCGCGCCGCAACGAGCGGCGACAGACGCCCGGCATCGTCCACGGCAAGGCGCGAGCGCAGGCGAGCGAGCGTCTCGCCCTCGACCCACTCCATGACAATCGCGGGCACGCCGTCGACCTCGCCCCACCCGTACAAGCGGGGAAAGCCCTTAAGGCCCGAAAGGGCACGATGGCATTCATATTCCTCGCGAAACGCCGCCTTGAACTTGGTGACCAGTGCCTCGTGGGCGACATCGTCATCAAATTCGTCGCGCGTTGGCAAGATGAGCTGCTTGAGCGCCACGGCCTCGCCCTGCGCGTTGACGGCACGCGTCACGCGGCCGATACCGCCGCGGCGCATGGTGGCGTCATCGGCAAACAGCATCGTAAAACGGCGCAGGTAGGCGGGAAGCTCGTCCGTGCCCAGGGCGACGGCCGGCTCAAACCCATCGACGCGCGCCAGGCGCAGGCCCACCATGGGATCGTGGGCAAGCGATTGGCTTGTGGCGGAAACAAGATTGGTCATCACAGAGCGATCGCCGCCACATTGTTATTGAAGTTGTTGAGCGCGACGTTATCGTCGCCGTAATGTCCGACCCATTGACACAGGTTTGTGTAGCAGCCCCAAAGGTTGGCGAATTGTCGATACCACTTTGACTGGGGAGGAAACGTCTGCCGGCCAAACTCGGCACGGATGACAAACATGTCATTGACCAGGCTGTCGCACGGTCCGGTGTCGCCCGTGGCGTTATAGGTCGACACCACGCTATTGGCGCGGGCGACATAGCCATCGAGCATGTTGTATTTGGTCACGAGCCAACTGTGGATACTCTCCTCCTCGGCAGCTGAGAGGCTACCCGAGCCCGTGTCGCCGCCGGCGCCGCCGTCCATCGAGCCACCACTCGAAGATCCGCCGCCAGAAGCGGAGCCCGAAGCGGAACCGCCGTCCGAGCCCGACGAACCGGTGCCAGAACCGGACCCATCCGAGCCGCCGGGTTTACCCGCCTGCTGCGTACCCTGTTCCTTCTGCTGCTCCGCCTTGTTAACGATAGATGCCACGCTGTTGTTGGAAAGCTTCGTAATGACCTTGGTGTTGGTGAGCACGATGGTCTTGCCGTTTGCCAGCGTGATCTCGTTGTCCGATGTTTCGGGACTGTCCGCATCGTCGCCACCGAACACAACGTGCGAGACCACGCTCGCCCACGCATATCCAGTTGTCGTTCCCAAGTCGCTTTTGGCCTTGCGCCCAATATGCAGCTCGCGCGCAGCATGCGCCTGCACCATGGACGGCACCGTCATGCCATAAGCCGAAACACTGGCTATGGCCAGCACGAGCGAGCAAGACAGCAGCGCACACGCCCGAGGCGCCAGGCCCAGCCGGCGTCGCATGCGCACCGCGGCGCCATGCTTTGTCTGAGTGCCCCCGGGCCGCATGCGTTCTCCTCCAACAAAAACACGCCGCTCAGGAGCGGCGCATTCTTTCATATCCACAGTTGAGTGTATCAGCGAACCCAAAAGGTTGCGCAACGAATGGGCAAATACGAGGTGCGAGCGGACCCATCCACGCGATAAGCGGATGAAAAGCAGGTTTGTTGCACAACAAATAAATGAACGCGCACCCAATTATGAGTGCCCCGTGCGGCAGGCCGACGGGACATGCCGCGAAGCTGACGCCGCTTAGATCGCGCGGCGGGCCTCGATAGCGCGGCCGAGCGTAAGCTCGTCGGCATACTCCAAGTCGCCGCCCACGGGAAGGCCGCTCGCAAGACGCGATACCTCAACGCCCAATGGCTTGATGGTGCGAGCAAGGTAGCTCGCCGTGGTCTCGCCCTCAATGTTGGGGTTGGTGGCGATAATGACCTCGTGGATGTCCTCGTGGCCCAGGCGCGCAAGCAGCTCGCGGATATGCAGCTGCTCGGGACCGATCTTGTCCATGGGGCTGATCACGCCGCCCAGCACATGGTACAGGCCATGGTAGCTGCCCGTGCGCTCGATTGCCTGGACGTCGCGCGGCTCGCCCACCACGCAAATGCGAGTGGTATCGCGCATCGGGTCCTGGCAGATGGAGCACTCGTCGGCCGTGGCGTAGTTAAAGCAACGGCTGCAAAAATGGACCTCCTGCTTAACCTCCAGGATGGCCTCGGCCAGGCGGCGGGCCTCCTCGGCATCGGCCTCGAGCAGGTAATAGGCGATGCGCTGGGCCGACTTGGGACCAATGCCCGGCAGACGACCCAGCTCATCGAGCAGTTTTTGCAGACTGTGATTCGCACTCATATATATGCGTGTCTTAGAACGGCATGCCCGGGATGTTGAGGCCGCCGGTGATGGCGCCCATCTGCTTGCTGGCAAGCTCGTTGACGCCGCGAACGGCCTCGTTGACGGCAGCCATGATCATGTCCTGCAGCATATCGACGTCCTCGGGATCGAGGGCATCGGGGTCGATGGTGAGGTTGACGAGCTCCATCTCGCCGTTAACGGTCACCTTGACCATGCCGCCGCCGGCAGAGGCGTCGACGGTCTGGGACTTGAGGTTCTCCTGCGCGGCGGCAAGCTGCTCCTGCATCTTGCGGGCCTGCTTCATCATCTGCTGCATGTTCATACCGGCCATGATGGCTCCTTTACGTGCGGCCGCACGCCGAGCTGCAAGGGCAGCCGGGACGCGGCGGGACTTTCAAACTCAAAAATCGTACCACGGCGCGCGGCCAGCAAGCGGGGCAGTCACGCTACCTCAGTCGATATACATGTCCTGGAGTGCAAGCCGCACCCGAAGATTATGCAAAGTTGAATAATTCGCATCTGCATAATATTGAAAGCTAAATCTTGTAGAGCCGGAATCCGACATTTCATTTGCACCGCTAAAGACCTGCATGCCGATCCGTTGCTCACGGTGACGCGCATGGCAGCGGGGTATAATTTGATTGCCATAGATAGTAATTTGGAGGTGCCCCATGAATGCCCCCAACGCGCTCCAAAACATCCGCTCAAAACACCCCGTTGCATATGTGGTTCTCTATCTCTTTGTCGGCTGGGCATTGTTGGTTGTCATCACCCATGCCATAGCTTTTGGAGCAGAACTGCTGATAGCCAGCTCGGACCAGCCCGTCGTCAAATGGGAGACGACCGATGAGTGCACCGACGGAACCCGAACCGTCTACTACAACAGCCCGTCCCTCTATCAAGAGTTCAAGGTCAAGATAAAGGACTTCAAGATTGTCGATGCCGAGCTAGGCGTTTATTTGGCAATCGGAGCAACCATTAACGCCGAGCAAGTCGAGTACACGGACAGCCATGCGACGTATCGTATCGACCTCAGCATCCTAGGCCGACCGTCACGCACCTGTCTGCTCAAATGCGACATACGCGGCACCACACTACACATGTCCGAAATACAAATGCGCCCGGGCAAGGGGTTCTCTTCTTGAGCAGTATACCCGCCCGTACGGCTACTCCACCGGTTTGAAGATGGTGGCCTGACCGAAGACGCTGCGGATGAGGTCTTTGGCCTCGTCCTCGGTCTGCGGGATGCTCGGGGCTGCGCCCTGGTGGCCGAAGGGGCTGCCGGCGCCGGGGTTGGACTCCCAGGGAGCTGCAGGAGCGTCCTCCTCTTTGGGGGCAGCTACAGCGGACTTGGGCGCGGGCGTCGCACCCGGCACGTCGAACGGAGGCAGATCGTCCCCGCTCGCATCGCCAGCGAAGCCGCCGACCATAGCGTCGTCGTAGGGCACCTGCTCGGATTCCCACGGCGCGGACTGCGCGACAGGCTGAGCTTTGGGGGCAGCCGAGCGCTCGGGCGCACGGGGTGCGGGCTCGGTCGGGAGCTTACCCGTGGCAGGAGCACCGGCGGGGTTGTCGGAGCGTAGCCAGGGGGCTTTGCCCAGGTCAGACGACTTGGGCGCGGGCGAGACGGGCTTGGGCGCGGGTGTCGGAGCAGCCGGTTTGGGCGCCGCGGGCTTAGGCGCCGACGAGGTCGATGCCGTTACCGGTGCCGCTTGCTGCTGCGGCGCGCTGGCGCTCGAGGATACAGGGGCCGCCGAGGACACGGGTTGCGGGTCCGCAGATGCCGCAGCCCGTGCAGATGGAGAATGCTCCTCATGTTGAGGAGCCGGCGTGCCACCCCCATCCAGGACATAGTCGACGGTACGACGACCGAAGACCGCGCAGACCGTCGGTAGGACCACCGACTGCGTATCGGCGCGACCGAGCATCTTAATGGCAAAAGTCGAACCCGCGGGGAACGAGACCGTGAGCTTGGAGCCGTCGTCGGCCGTGGCGCGGGCGTTGAGCAAAAGCCCTGCGTAGGAAGCCTGACGCGCCTTGACGCGCTCGACGACCTCGGCCCATTTGCGCTGCAGCTCGCCGGCGTCCTCGACCGCGGGGGTCTCGGCGGCGCCGGCGGCAGCAACCTGGGCGGCATTGTTGGACTGGGGCTGAGGCGTCGGAGCCGGCGCAGGCTGAGGTGCAGGCGCTGCAGGCTTGGAAGCTGACACGGGTGCAGGCTGAGCCGCCGGAGCGGCAGCACCACGGTCCCAAGGCATGCCACCCTGGCGCGCGGACGTAGCAGCAGGGGCAGCGGATGCCGCCGGAGCGGCAGCACGAGCGCCCGAAATGAGCGTCGGCTGTTGGGCAGCAGCGGGTACGGATGCTACAGGCGCGGCGGCCTGAGCAGCAGCCACGCTCGCCGGCACGGCGCCGTTGGCAACCATGGCCTCCAGGCGTGCCACGCGCTCGGCCAATGCCTCAATCGTTAAATCGGCCTCGGGACGCGCCAGACGCGTGCAGGCAATCTCGAGCACCAGGCGCACGTCGCTCGCGCCCCTCATCTCCAGTGCGGCATCGTCGAGCACCGTCAGCACACGGGCCAGGCGGTCGGCAGGATGCTCGCCAAAGGCAGCGGCCTCGGCAGCAAGGCGCTCGGCGCGTTCCCGCTCGGCCTGGCTCAGGCGGTGATAATCCGGCAGCAGAGCCTCGGGCAGGACGGCTTCGCCCCGCTGAGCCATCTGCTTTGCCACATAGGCCACCGCAGCGGCACGGCCATTGCGGAGAGCTGGCAGTACACAGAGCACGCCCGGGACATTGTCATATTTATTATAGCACAGAGCCGCGCCATCACCAACAAAAAACAGAGGCTTTTTGCAATTTTCTACAAACTCGGCCAGGTCGGCCACGGCACGGGCATCGTCTTCCATCAGACGCTCGTGGGTCTCAAGGTCGAAAGCCGCGCTGTACACCTGCGCACGGCGGGCATCCAGCGCACAGAGCACGGTGCCGCAGCCGGTGTGGGCCGCCGCCAGCGCTTCCAGCGTGGACACCGGGGCGCAGAGCGTCTCCCGGGGGAAGGCCAGACCCTTCACCGCCGCCAGCCCGATGCGCAGGCCGGTAAAGCTGCCGGGGCCGGCATTGACGCCGTAGAGGTCGATGTCCTTGCAGCCCATGCCGCAGAGCTTGAGACAGTTGTCGATGAGGGGCATCAGGGTCTCGCTGTGGGTCATGCCCGCGTCGAGATAGCACTCGTAGAGCAGGCGGTCGTCCTGCAGAAGGGCCACGCCCACGGTCTTGCCCTCGATGCCCAGCTCCTCGATGGCCTGGGCCACCAGCCGGTGGACGATGCCGTGGGTGCAGCCGGGACAGTAGTGCATGGGGGCGTCAGTCAAAGTAGAGGGTTTCTGAAATACGATAGCCATAGTACATTCCCTTTCTCGCTTACAGCAGCGCTTCGATCTGGGTGAGCACTTCGGCGGGGGTGGGGATCATGCCGCCGGTGCGGCCGTAAAAGTGCACAGGCACCTTGCACTCGATGGCGAGACGGACGTCGTCCACCATCTGGCCCATGCTCATTTCCACCGCCAGGAAGTGCTTGGCGTGAGAGGCCGCCCGCTTCAGGGCGTCCACCGGGAAGGGCCACAGGGTGATGGGCCGGATCAGGCCCACCTTCAGGCCCTTCTCCCGGGCCTTGTTCACCGCGCTGCGGGACACACGGGAGGAGGCGCCGTAGGCCACCACGATCACGTCGGCGTCCTCGGTCAGGTACTCCTCGGCCCGCTGCTCGTTCTGCTTTACGATCTCATACCGGGCGAACCGGTCCTTCACCAGGCTCTCCAGCTTTTCGGGGGTGAGGTACAGGGAGTTGACGATGTTGTGCTCCCGCTTGTTCTGGTGGCCGCAGGCAGCCCAGGGTTTGTCCACAGGGGCCTTCTCCCCCTCTTCGGGCAGCTCCACGGGCTCCATCATCTGGCCCAGCATGCCGTCGGCCAGGATCATGGCGGGCATGCGGTACTTGTCGGCGGTGTCGAAGGCGTCGCTGACCAGGTCCACCATCTCCTGGACGGTGGAGG
>ENA-OWPP01001313-OWPP01001313.1-human-gut-metagenome-genome-assembly--contig:-NODE-1313-length-22193-cov-9.784398_pt1 | contig 22193 bp, 22 predicted proteins | sample MGYA00248265_ERZ651848 | MGnify/ENA primary metagenome ERZ651848 (study PRJEB26924, sample SAMEA4378233) | human gut metagenome | biome: human gut; feature: human-associated habitat; material: faeces...
CCTATATTCTAGCAAATCTAAAATAACTTGTCAACACTTTTTTTGAAGTTTTTTTACTTCTCGTGTTCGCCGCCTCTTCCGAAGCAGCTTATTTATAATATCATCTCTGACTTATCTTGTCAATAACTTTTTTAAAGTTTTTTTCAAACTTTTTCAGTTACTGAACAATTTCCTTGAGACTTTACTAGTCTATCAAGTTTGTTAACCAATGTCAATACTTATTTTCTATGGAATAAGTGAAAGCAAAAAGAAGATCTCTAGTATCTCCTTTTTCATTTTTTATAGAGCTGCTCGCATGCGTGCTTGTGAATTTTCGACATTTCGTATTGAGCGCGGTAAGAACGCACGGATGTCATCTTCTTTATAACCCACTTGCAATCTCTTATCATCAATTAAGATTGGACTTTTCAAGATTCTTGGGTTTTCTTGAATCAAATCAATCACTTCACTAACACTGAGCTCGTCGATATCACAATTTAGAGCTTTAGCATAGCGATTTTTTGATGAAACAATGCTCTCAACACCATTCTCTGTTTTTGATAGGATGTTTAAGATTTCTTCTTTTGTAAGTGGTTCTTTACCAAGGTTTTGTTCTTTATAAGGAAGTTGATGGTTGTTCAACCATGTTTTTGCTTTTTTACAACTTGTACAACTTGAGATTGTATAAATCTTAATCATGTTAATTCTCTCTTTCTGTCACATGATACTATTATCTTATCATTATCCTTAGTTTAAGAAATCGGTCTAGCGACCTATTTTGATTCTAAGGTGACTTTTTCAATTATCATAGATCTTTTTTTACTTAGATTAAATCAAAGAGAAAAAGAGCTCTTCGGCTCTTTTATACTTATTCTTCAATTTCAATGGTTGAATCAAGGTCCAAAACAAGTTCATCAGATGTTTCTTCAACTTGTGCTTCTTCAACACTATCCTCTTCATCTGGTTCAATCAAACCATAGTGTACACGTACTTTATGATCAATTTCTTCAAAAATATCTGGATGATCTGCCAAATATTTTTTAGCATTTTCAGATCCTTGACCAATCTTCTCTCCATTATATGAGAACCATGCTCCGGCTTTTTGAATAATTCCTAAATCACTAGCGATTTTTACAAGCTCACCTGTTTGTGAAATCCCTTCACCATACATAATTTCGACAAAGGCTTCTTTAAATGGTGGGGCAACCTTATTTTTGACAACCTTGATTTTAGTTTCCTTACCAACATTTTGGTCTTTTTTATCACCAGTCCCTTTGATTTGCGTATTTCCACGTACGTCAAGACGTACTGATGCATAGAATTTCAGAGCACGTCCACCAGGTGTTGTTTCTGGATTACCAAACATAATACCAACTTTTTCACGCAATTGGTTAATGAAGATAGCAATTGTTTTTGTTTTATTAATAGATGCAGATAGCTTACGCATGGCTTGACTCATCATACGCGCTTGAAGCCCAACATGACTGTCACCAATATCTCCATCAATTTCTGCACGTGGTACCAAGGCCGCAACTGAGTCAACAACAACCAAATCAACTGCACCAGAGTCAATCAGCTTACCTGCAATTTCAAGACCTTGCTCACCTGAATCAGGTTGTGACAAAAGAAGCTCATCGATATTAACACCTAGAGCTGCTGCATACGCAGGGTCAAGAGCATGTTCAGCATCGATAAAGGCTGCAATTCCGCCTTCTTTTTGGGTCTGAGCAACTGCATGAAGGGCAACAGTTGTTTTACCTGATGATTCTGGTCCGTAAATTTCAATAATACGTCCTTTAGGGTAACCACCCGCACCAAGAGCAATATCCAAAGCTAGCGAGCCTGAGCTCATAACCTGAACTTTTTGCTCTGCACGCTCACCAAGACGCATAACTGCACCCTTACCAAAATCTTTTTCAATATTTTTTAATGCATCGTCGAGTGCTTTGCGACGCTCATCACCAAACTTCTTTGTGATTTCTTCTGTTTTCTTTGTTTTCTTAGCCACTTAATTTCCTCTTCTTTCTATGATAAATGACAAACTTAAATCAAGTTGTTTTCTTGTAATAAAGCTTGGCGAACTAGGTTAAAGGCATAGAGTGTACTGATATATCTAACATCAGATCGACTTCTTCCACCTATAACAACCTTAATTGACCGCACTTGGTTTCTATCAGCAATACCAATAAAGACTGTACCTGCTTGATGCCCTTCCAAGGCATCTGGTCCTGCCACTCCAGTAAGCGCAATTCCGTAATCACTATCTGTCTTAGCTCGGGCACCTTCTGCCATTTTTTCTGCAGTAAAATGACTAACAACACCATGCTCTTCTAATTTAGATAAGGGAATATCCAACATTTTAGCTTTTTCTTCGATGCTATAGGTAACAAAACCACCCTTGAATACTTGTGAAGCTCCAGAAAAATCAGCAACACTGGCTTGAAATAAGCCAGCTGTTAGGCTTTCAGCTGCAGTGATAGTCTTGCCATGGTTCTTAAGCAAACGAAAAGCTTCAAAGGCTAAACTATTAGACTCTCCATACCCATAAATAAAATCAGATAAGGATTTACCATCTAGAGTTTTAGTAGAACGAATTTGTTTTTCTAAAACATCTAGTTTTTGATTTGCTTCTTCTCGTGAAGAAGCCTTTGTAGACAAGCGAAGTGTTACTTCCCCCACTTTAGCATATGGAGCTATGGTTGGATCTGTTTGGTTAACAATAAAATCCTTCAGAATAGTCACCAATTGACTTTCTCCAACGCCAAAGAATCTTAGGACTCTCGAATAAAGACTTGCGTGATTCTCAGTAAGTGCTGGAACAAGTTCCTGATTCACCATAGGTTTGAGTTCACTTGGTGGACCAGGTAAGACTACATAGGTCACCCCTTGAGCAGTAATGACGCCTCCAACTGCAAGACCAGTAGGATTTTGCAAGGGGATAGCCCCCTCAACAATTTGCGCTTGACGTTCATTATTAGGCGTTCGTGTGTGTTTAGGGCGAGTAGCAAAGAAACTGTCCAGCTTTTTACTTGCCTCCTCATCAAAAACAAGTTTTTTTCCTAAGAACTTAGCTAGGGTTTGCTTGGTTAAATCGTCCTCCGTAGGGCCAAGTCCACCACAAAGTATGACTAAGTCACTACGTCTACTAGCTTGGTCTAGAACTGAGAGTAGGCGGTTTTCATTGTCTCCTACTGCTGTGTGAAAATACACATCGATTCCTAGTTCAGCTAGTTTCTCAGATAAAAATTGGGCATTGGTATTGGTGATTTGCCCGGTTAGGATTTCGGTTCCTACTGCAATCAATTCAGCTTTCATTGGTTCACCTATATTACTATTCGTAAAATAATCTCAAAAACATGTTCGTTTATAAACTAACATGTTTTTCTCGTCTTGTCAATCAAATCCACTCATTTATTTGAAGTCACAGTTATTTTCATGATCATTCACAAATCCTGCGGCTTGTAAAAATGAATATATAGTAGTCGGTCCTAAAAATTTGAACCCTCTCTTTTTTAGATTTTTGGCAATCTGTTGGGATAAATCAGTTGATGATGGGACGTCCTTATATGTGGGAACATTATTTATCAAGGGCTTTCCGTCAAAGAAATGCCAAAAATAATGAGACAGGGAGCCAAATTCATCTTGGAGTTTTAGTACTTGTTTGGCATTATTTACGGTTGCTTCTAACTTAAGTTTGTGACGAATAATATCCGGATTTTGAAGCGCTTCTTCAAGTTCACTTAGGCTAAACTGGGCAACACGCTCAATATCATAGTTATGAAAAACACGATTAAAGGCCTGACGTTTATTTAAAACAGTTAACCAAGAAAGCCCTGACTGATAACTTTCTAAGCAAAGTAGCTCAAAAAGTTTTTGATCGTCACCAATAGGCTTTCCCCACTCCTTGTCATGATAATCACAATATAATTTATTGTTTGTTGGTACCCAACGACAACGATTGACCATTGCTTACCTCATTTCATCAACATCTTAAGAGCTGATTTTATGTATTGCTCTGCCGTTTCATTAGTACCTTCGAAGAAGGCTTTGATTTTCTTAAGTTCTGCAGCTTTATAACCAAGAGCAAGCAAAGCTTCCATAGCCTCATCCAACTGATGATTTCCTTCAGGTTGACTTGGTATCGTCTTGGTCGTTTCTGTTGGTAACTCTGCAAATTTCCCTGCCAAGTCCAAAACCATTTGCTGAGCTGTCTTTTTACCAATCTTTGGAAACTTCATCAGGTACTTGATGTCACTATTATCAATGGCAGCCACCAAGCCTTGATTATCATCTACAGCAACAATGGCTAGAGCAGTCGTCGGACCTATTCCAGAAACTGAAATAAGCTTAAGGAAGACTTCTTTTTCATCTTCAGTATGGAAACCAAAAAGAAGGTGGGCGTCATCCCTAATAACCTGATGAAGGTAGACTTGGATAGTCTGATTCATCTGGTCAGAAAAACTATATGGGTTCGCTACAGTGACAATATAACCTAAGCCGTTTGCTTCTATAACAATATACTTGGCGGTAATTTTCACTAGAGTTCCCTTGATGTAATCATACATAGCGTGTGATTTCCTTTCTCGTTCGTATCTTCAATGGATTGCTTTGTTATTTTATACTTATAAGATAAATGTCTTGAGTGTTTATTTTGTCACCTCAAGCACTGCTGTACTATTGTAACAAAAAATCCACTCAAAAGTGGATTATGTTTGCTCTATTTTAAGGATGACTACTCGTCTTTAAAGTATCTGTAATCATCTTCAAGCCTAATAGAATATATGTTACAACGCCTAAAGTAAAGGCAATGCTAGAAACATTTACTAGGGCATTCTCCAAACTTGGTCGACCTAACCAAGCCAAAATATAGAAAATCAAGCTAGTCGCTAAAAATGTTAAGCCAACAAGTAAAAAGTGTTTATTAGTTTTTGTTAGGTGTCTCATCACTCTACCTCCTAACTTAAAAATCAGTCAATCATCCTACAATGATGTGCTAAAACATTAGAAGATTCCTTATCTTCATCACTATTATAAATCTAACATTCCTATTCGTAAAGTAAGACGAAAAAAAGTTTTAATACTTTCCTAGGTCACGTAGACTGGTATGATTTTCTTGAATTCGACGGAACATTTTTTCCATATCAGACTTTGTAAAGTTGACAAGTACAGGACGTCCGTGAGGGCAATTGTAGGGGTTTTTACACTGGGCAAGCTGTACTAGAAGGTCACGCGCAGAGTAATCATCGAGAGCATGATTGGCCTTGATTGAACGTTTACAACTCATCATGATGGCTAACTCTGCACGGTAGGTCTTGACAGACACTTCATTCGTCAAAAGAAGCATGTCGCACATCTCATAGACTGCAGATTCAATCTCTTCTTCCTTCATCCAGATAGGATGTTCACGAAGAATGAAGGTGTTATTCCCATAAGGCTCTAAAAAGATACCAACCTGGTTAAGAAGAGGCATTTTTTCTTGTAAACTAATGTAATCTGCCCCTGAAAATTCAAAGAGATAGGGAACCAAAAGCTGCTGTAAACTACTGTCAACCTCGCCAATCTTTTCGCGATAGTACTCATACTTGACACGTTCTTGGGCAGCATGCTGGTCAATGATGTAAAGTCCACCTTGTCCTTGAGCAAAGAGATAGGTTCCATGCATTTGACCAAAAAACTCCAACTCAGGGAAAGTTGAGGTTTCCTCATTGTCCAGATTTTCAAGCATGCGCTTCATTTTCGACTTGTTTTTATAATCAAGTTTTTCGTGTTCACTATCACTTTCATCTGCTAAACGTTGTGCTTGTTTAACAGAAGGTTGTGGTTTGTTTTCTACCGATAAAACTGGAGACTCTGATACGAGTGGTTTGATATCCTCTTGGACTGTCTCTGGTTTGACAAAGAAATCATTACGACTGCTATCATAATAAAGATTGGTTTGTTTGAGTGGAAGACTGGTTTGAACCGGCTTAGTTGCACCTCTAGTACTAGACTTGGCTAGATTTTCAAGGGCATCAGGAATCAAATCCTGCTCTCTAAGGCTTTGAGCAATGGCAGAGCTGATGAGGGCCATAAGCTCCTTTTCTTTAGAGATACGTACTTCCTGCTTTGTTGGGTGAACATTGACATCAGCCAAGTAGGGATCAATCTGAATATCAATAACCGCAATAGGGAAGCGCCCCACCATGAGTTTAGAACCATAACCATCAAAAATAGCACGGTTAAGTAGGAAGTTTTTTATATAACGTCCGTTAATGAGAATCGTGATGTAGTTACGATTCGCACGAGTTAATTCAGGAAGGCTGACATAGCCAGAAACTTCAAAATCAAGGTCAGAATTTGAAATTTTCACCATTTTTTTAGCCGTTGTCAAACCATAAATCCCGGCAATAGCTTGACGGAGGTCTCCAGTACCTGAGGTCTGTGTCAACTGACGACCGTCATTAAGCAAGGTGAAGGCAACTTCGGGGTGGGCTAAACTCAAACGATTGACAACATCGACAATATGAGCCAACTCGGCCTGTAAACTCTTCATATACTTGAGACGAGCTGGGGTGTTATAAAATAAGTTTTCAACGGTAATCTTTGTTCCAACTGGTGTTGAAATAGGATCCTGACTCTCAATTTCCCCACCCTTGGCAACCAGTTTAGTCCCATAGGCTTCTCCATCAGCCGCTGTCACAATAGTTAGATGACTGATTGAGGCTATTGATGGCAGGGCCTCACCTCGAAAACCAAGAGTTCGAATACGAAAGAGGTCTCCTTGATTTTTGATTTTACTTGTTGCATGACGGCGCAAACTCATAGCTACATCAGATTGAGCCATTCCTTCACCATTGTCTGTGATTTGAATTTTTGAGAGGCCTGATTCTTCAACTTCAATGGTAATCTGTGTGCTACCTGCATCAATAGCATTTTCCACCAACTCTTTGACAACACTGGCTGGGCGCTCTACGACCTCTCCAGCAGCAATCTGATTGGCTAGAACTTCAGGCAATTCGATGATTTTTGGCATAATTATTTTTTCTCCCTTCTAAAAGGTTGATAAATTCACTGGTGCTGACTGTTACTTATGCTTACTGTAAAGCCACAACTCACACACAACTGTTAGCCAAGATAAGACTGTAGCTATAACAATCATATCCCCATGACGAAGGTTGAACCAAATGAGCCCAGAAAAAATCAATAGGTAAATAACTTGAAAAATACATTGATAGGTTCTAGGAGAGCTTGTTGAATCCATAAACTGCTTCACAAAGAAATAAAGCAAGAGCAGATTCAGTGTTAGTGCCTTTTCAAAAGGTGTAAAAAAACTCAAAATCAGACTGCAGGCAAGAAAAATTCCTGCTAACCATTTCATTATAGATTTCATGTGATTACCTCGTCAGTACGTTTTCATTAAGTATAGGGGTTTTCTAAAATATTTTCAACCACTTAGACACCATATGGGACCACATAGACAAACGCTATTGCTGTGGACTAGTAAATAGTGTTTAATAAAGGTGTGAAAGGGAGGAGGCCTCCTCAATTACAAACAAGAAAGGATAGTTATGAAAATAAAAGTTCAGATTGACTCGGTATTTCAAGAAGAAATGTTGCAGATTCAGGCTCCTAGTCGGACGCCTAAGATTCAGCAAGTCGTCGAGTTTGTCGAATCTTTGGATAACAACCACCGACTCAAAGGAAAAAAAGATGGAGAAACTTACCTCATCGAACCTAATGCTATTTCCAGAATTTACATCGAAAATCGTCAAGTTCTAGCTAAAACTACTCAAGGAGAGTACCACTTAAGCTTACGTCTCTATCAAGTTTTAGAAAAACTGCCATCTTACTTTATCAAAATTTCACAATCAGAGATTGTCAACCTCAAAGAAATTGAACGCTTCAACATCACCCCTAACGGCCTCGTAGAAATTCACCTTAAAAACAAGGAAACTACCTACTCATCACGCCGTTACCTCAAAGCAATAAAGGAGAAATTACAATGAAAAAACAATTTTTTAAATCAGGCACAAGTGGCATCCTTATTGGATTAGCTGTATCTATGATTATGTCTCTTATCTGGGCACCAAGCTACATGCCTCTAAATCCTCACTCAGCCATTGGACAATGGATGACGTCACATCAGGTTCACGGATCTATGGTATTGGCCTACTGCCTCATCACTTGGTTTGCTATCGGTATCCTTTTTGAAGTCGCTAGTTATATTTTTCGTAAAGCTGAATGGAGTTTGCTTCGTGCAACCCTCACTCACTACGCCTTGACCTGTCTAGGTTTCATTCCACTAGCTACCCTCAGCGGATGGTTCCCTCTACGTTTAACTTTCTACTTGGAGCTAGTCATTGAATTCAGCCTTATCTATCTCCTCGTTTGGGTCTTCTCTTATTGGAAAATGAAAAAGGATATTGAACAACTCAACCAAGAATTGAAACACCTATAAAAGACAAGAAGCCTGTCAATTGACAAGCTTCTTTTATAGTTTCTGTTTTAAATCTGCTACAGCCATCATGACTTGCATAGGTGTCATGTTGTAAATATCTAAATCACGCAACTCTTGAAGAACTGGATTTTCAGTAAAATCATCAAAGAGAGAGATTTGCTCGTTGACATGCGTTTCAGTGGCAGGCTTCTCTTGAGGCGATACCTTTTCCTGAGGTTGGATGGTAACTGTATCGCCCTCTAGTTGTGTCAAGATGGTGTCAGCACGTTCCAGTAAATCTGCTGGTAAACCTGCAATCTTAGCCACATGAATACCATAAGATTTGTCAGCTGGGCCATCGACAATCTTGTGAAGGAAAGTCACCTCACCATCCTTTTCAAGTGTCGCCACATGAACGTTGACAAGGTGTGTCAAACTGTTTGACAAGGCTGTCAACTCATGATAATGGGTCGCAAACATGGTTTTAGCCCCAACCTTGTCGTGAATAAACTCAATAATAGACTGGGCCAGAGCCATACCATCATAAGTGGCTGTCCCACGTCCCAACTCATCAAAAATAATCAAGGAATTAGGTGTCGCCCGCTTAATGGCCTGATTAGCCTCCATCATCTCAACCATGAAGGTCGACTGGCCTGAAATCAGGTCATCTGCAGCACCAATACGTGTATAGATGGCGTCAAAAACTGGCAAATCAATACTATCTGCTGGCACATAAGACCCCATCTGAGCCATAACTACTGACAAGGCTAACTGACGCATATAGGTAGATTTACCACTCATATTTGGTCCTGTAATGAGCTGAACATTGGTCTGACTGTCAAAGGTAATGGTGTTTGGAATGTATTCTTGAACGCCCATAACCTTCTCAACCACTGCATGACGGCCTTGATCAATAACGATACGATGCTCATCATTGAACACAGGACGAACATAATGATTAGTCTCTGCTGTAACAGCCAAACTCTGAAGCACATCGACTGTTGCAATAGCCTTAGCCAAAGACTGCAAACGGTCGATATAGCGTTCAACCTGCTCACGGACACGCATGAAAATATCATACTCTAGCGTTGACGATTTTTCACGCGCCTCAAGCATCTCACCTTCAATTTTAGCCAACTCAGCAGTTCCAAAGCGCTCTGAATTTTTCAGGGTTGCCTTGCGGAAGAAATGGTCAGGAACCAAGCTAAGGTTAGAGTTGGTCACATGGAAGTAATAACCATCTTTACGGTTATAATCAATCTTTAGTGTTGTAATACCAGACGCTTCACGTTCCTTGGCTTCGATATCCGCTATCCATGACGTTCCCTCACTCATCACCTTGCGATACTTGTCCAAGGTCTCATCAAAACCAGCACGGATAATGCCACCTTCTGTAATGGTTGCAGGAGCATCTGGATCAATAGCCGACCGAATCAAACTCTCTAATTCTGGCAGAGCATCTAACTCTTGTAAAAGACGTGACAAGGCATCGTCATTAAAAGACTCCAAAATCGCCTTAATCACCGGTACTTGAGCCAAAGTATGACCTAGCTGAATCAAATCTTTTGGATTAGCCTTGCCAAAGGAAACACGACTGGCCAGGCGCTCAATATCGTAAACACCTTTTAGACTCTCAGTCAAGTCACTACGCTCAAAGAAATTGTCCAAGAAAACTTGGATGATATTCTGACGCTCCATGATAGTGGCTTGATTCACTAAAGGACGATCAATCCAAGTTCGCAAGAGACGCATTCCCATAGCTGTCTTGGTTTCATCCAAGAGCCAGAAAAGGGAACCGTGTTTCTTGCCCGTTCTAGCATTTTCTAGTAAATCCAAACTTGACTTGGTCGCATAGGACATCTGCAAGTAATCCTTAATCTCATAGTGCTGAGCCTTTTGTAAATGACTAAGCTCACGCATCTGAGTACGGTGCACATACTGGAGAAGTTTACCAGCCACACTGCTTTCCAAATCTGTCAAGCTAGTGTCAATCAAGTGGACATCATCGTAAACCTCTGTTTCCTTGGAGAGAAGCAGGTTGAGTTGCTTCACCAAAACTTGTTCATCAGCTTCAGGTAAATCATACCCAACGACTACTTCACGTGCCTTAAGATTCTGAATTTCACTGCAAACTGAACTAAAATCATCCAACTCTGTCGCAAAAAATTCACCCGTTGATACATCCATATAGGCCAGGCCGAATTGACTTCCAACCTTGTCAATGGCTACTAAGAAATTGTTGGCATTATCAGGTTTAGAGCTGTCAACCACTGTCCCTGGCGTGATAACCTGAACTACCTCACGCTTAACCACGCCAACAGCCTGTTTAGGGTCCTCCATCTGCTCAGCAATGGCTACTTTGTAGCCCATCTCAACCAAGACATCAATATAGGCTTGAGCCGAATGATAAGGAACACCTGCCATAGGAATGGGTTTATCTGCGTTCTTATTACGACTGGTTAGGCTAATTTCCAAAATTTGAGCAGCCTTAACGGCATCATCGTAAAATAATTCGTAAAAGTCCCCCATCCGAAACAGCAAAAAAGCATCTGGATAATTTTCCTTGATATCCAAATACTGCTGCATTCCTGGAGATATTTTTTCCTTAGCCATGTCTTAACTCCTCGTTAATCTTTTCTTCGATAGACTTGGTCACATATTGAATCAAGTCACTGGCATCTTGCATCTTTTGACGGTAATCCTGAACAATGGGCAAATTTTCCAACTCATTCTGAATCAAATCTGCCTGCTCACCTGCCTCCTCATAGGCACGTTGTTTCTCAATTTTTTGAAAAAGCACCGCTTCTTGTTGATAGGACTTCATCTGTCCAGCCAGAGAACTAATCTGAGGGATCTGTCCAATAGCTTTCTCAGCCTCTTGAAAAGCAAGAACCGCCTCATGGTGTTTGAGGAGGTCGATTAACTCTTCTTTGGCTTTTTGGAAATCCTGATGGGGAGTCTTCATCAGTGAAACTCACTTTCCAATCTTTCAGCAACCACTGCGTCCTTACAGATTACCAATAGGGTATCTGCGCCAGCAACGGTTCCTAAAATTTCAGGATTTCCATCACTATCAATTAGGTTGGCCAAAACATCTGCTTCACCCAATTCTGTATGGAGAACCAGCATAAACTGGGCACGGGAAACTGATTTGACAAAGTCCTTAACCGTAGGATCCAAGCTTGGAAGCACGTGCTCAGACAAACTATAGTAAAGTTTACCTTCCTCATCACGAAGCTTCAAGAGGCCAATCTCACGCAAATCACGTGACAAGGTAGCCTGTGTAACCGTGATACCTTCCGCCTCTAGGCGTTGCTTAATTTCCTCTTGTGTCCCAATCTTATCTCTTGAAATCATCTGTTTGATAACAGCTTGACGATCTCTCTTCATTATCTTTCCTCTTTTTATGTATATTCCTTGCATATTATAACAGAATTTTTGTATTTTTTCATGGAATACTTCCTAATAGATGCTTTCTTGTCCCTACCCTATTAACTAAAATAATGGTAAAATAGGTATGAATGACAAGATTTGAAATGGAGTACCTATGAATACTAAAGAACTCATTGCAGCAGAAATTGCCAAAGTTGTTCCCGAATTGGAGCAAGAAAACATTCAAAATCTGCTTGAAACCCCTAAAAATGCTGACATGGGGGACCTTGCCTTCCCTGCCTTCTCATTGGCTAAAGTCTTGCGCAAGGCCCCTCAAATGATTGCAGCAGACATCGCTGAAAAAATTGATGCTTCAAACTTTGAAAAAGTTGAAGCTGTTGGTCCTTACATCAACTTCTTCCTTGATAAATCAAAAATCTCGGCGGACGTTCTTGGACAAGTCATAGCTCAAGGCAGCCACTACGCTGACCAAAACATCGGTCACGGACGTAACATTGCCTTTGATATGTCTAGTCCTAACATCGCTAAACCTTTCTCTATCGGTCACTTGCGTTCAACAGTTATCGCTGACGCTCTTGCCAACATCGGAGCTAAACAAGGCTACAAACCAGTCCGCATCAACCACTTGGGTGACTGGGGTAAACAGTTTGGTATGCTGATTGTTGCCTATAAGAAATGGGGTAGCGAGGAAGCTGTCAAAGCCAACCCTATCAATGAACTCCTTCAACTTTATGTGCGTATCAATGCCGAAGCTGAAAAAGACCCATCTGTAGACGAAGAAGCTCGTGAATGGTTCCGTAAATTGGAAGCTGGTGACGAGGAAGCAACTGCCCTCTGGCAATGGTTCCGTGACGAAAGCTTAGTAGAATTCAACCGTCTCTATGATGAACTTGGTGTTTCATTTGATAGCTACAACGGTGAAGCCTTCTACAATGATAAGATGGACGAAGTCGTTGACATCTTGACAGAAAAAGGACTTCTCCAAGAATCTCAAGGTGCCCAAGTGGTTAACCTTGAAAAATACGGTATCGAACACCCAGCCCTCATCAAAAAATCAGATGGTGCAACACTCTACATCACACGTGACTTGGCTGCTGCCCTCTACCGTAAACGTACTTACGACTTTGCCAAAGCCATCTATGTAGTTGGTAATGAACAATCTGCCCACTTCAAACAGTTGAAAGCTGTTCTTAAAGAAATGGGTTACGACTGGTCTGACGACATGACTCACGTTGCCTTTGGTCTAGTAACTAAGAACGGTAAGAAATTGTCAACTCGTAAGGGTAACGTTATCTTACTTGAGCCAACTATCGCTGAAGCTGTTAACCGTGCTCAAGCTCAAATCGAAGCCAAGAATCCAAACTTGCCTAACAAGGAAGCTGTTGCCCACGCTGTTGGTGTCGGAGCTATCAAGTTCTACGACCTTAAAACAGATCGTATGAATGGTTACGACTTCGACCTTGATGCCATGGTATCCTTCGAGGGAGAAACTGGACCTTACGTTCAATATGCACACGCTCGTATCCAATCTATCTTGCGCAAGGCTGACTTCACGCCATCTGCAGATGCCACATACAGCCTAAACGACGTTGAAAGCTGGGAAATCATCAAACTCATCCAAGACTTCCCACGTATCATCAACCGTGCATCAGATAACTTTGAACCATCTATCGTTGCTAAATTTGCTATCAGCTTGGCTCAAGCCTTTAACAAATACTATGCCCATACACGTATCTTGGACGAAAGCCCAGAACGTGACAGCCGTTTGGCTCTTTGCTACGCAACAGCAACAGTCCTCAAAGAAGCCCTTCGCCTTCTCGGAGTTGAAGCTCCAGACGAGATGTAAGCCATATTTAAAACGCCTAAGGGCGTTTTTTTAGTGACCAAAAAAGAACCCAACACATGGTGTTGAGCTCTTTTGGAGATTATGAAAAAGAAAAGTTCGTTGTTCTACAAAAAGTGTAAGCCAACGAGACTTACTGAACAATGTTCAGTAAAAGTTATTTAGGAGACTTAAAGTATAACCTCCCTACCTTAAAGAAACCTTAAATCGCAGAAAAAAATCCCCAAAGGGATTTTCACAACAGTCCAAAGACCGCTGAAAAGATACGATTGTACAGGCTTCCCAACCTCTTCTTCCTAATCCTCCAAGGTGACCGCTTGTCCAATAGAATCTTTATATAACTATATTACCTTGTTTTGGAAGGGTTTTCAAGTGTTTTCTTAAAATATCCTAATAAAACCTCAAAAAAGAAGAAAAAAGCCTAGATTTCTAGACTTTCTTCGGGGAGATTTGTTATGAAAAAATTATGTTTACCTCTAGCTCACAAAAGCTAGCTGCTTTATTAGGATGGTTATAATATATCTTAATAAGCTTAAAGGTAACTTAAGAAATTGTTATCTTGCATCACTTTTTAAAACGATAAGCAAAATAAGTAATAGTAAGCACCCATTAGGAATATCCATATCTAAAAACCAAGAAGGGACTTTGATACTTCCTAGGTCATTCATAATCCGGATGATATTATAAGCAAGGCTTACTATTAAGAGGCTAAGTTCTGGTAAACAGTTAAATTGTCCTTTTAAGATTGCTAACTTCTCCTTCCTGACAGTTTTCTAGCGATGATTCTATTGTAAAGCAAAAAAGAGAACAAAAATAGTGACATAAATGTCACCATCAAAAAAGTCTACTCTAAACTATTTAGTTGTAAAATTTAAAAGTGTTCTTCTTAAATCCTGACGTATATAGGAGAAAACAGTCTCTTTTTCTATATTGGAATCTTTTCTTCCGTCCGCAAGTTGAACATGCTCTCTAAAATACACCTCTAGTACTCGTAAAAAATACTCATTTACATTCTGAAATTCTACAATATCTTTCTTTAACGACTTCATATACTCTATCATAGCATCTTTTGTAATTTCTTCTTGTAAGAAGAAATTACTATAATATTCTTGTAAATCCTGTTTATTGAAAGTTACTTTATTACTAAAATAATATTTATCTTCCTCAATATTATTTGTTGTTAAATACCATGAATTAGATAAATACTTTATTAATACATCTATGAACTGTCTTAATGCATCTATATCCATTTTTGTATAATCTCTAACAAATCGAATAGATTCTGAAAATACCTGTCCTATACTTTCCTGTTGCATTGCTAATACTAATTTTAAGCCATAGTTTGGACTCTCATTAATTGATAAGTAATCTTTGAAGAAACCACGATGTAACATTTTAGAAAACATTAACTGAGGTAAGTCTTTTAAATAATCATACTTAACTTGACTCTTGTATAGTTCTATGTATTTATCTAATTCATTGCCTGAAGCTTCCGATAGAGATGTCCTATTTAGATTTTGCTTACTATACTCAAACTCACCTAAGAGAGTAACCTCTCTAAAATGAAGCATGCTATCACCAATATAATAAACAAAATATATCCTTTCATCTAGAAATGTCATACAAGAAACTAAAACCATCTCCGTCTCTAATGGATCAAATTTAAACAATATATCACCTCTTGTCGCATTGCCAAACAAAGTAGGTCTAATTTCATCAAAGTCACCTTCAATTAACTTAGAATAAATTTTTATATTTGTAAGTGGCTCTTTCCCTTTCATAAACAACTCAATTTCATATTCATTTTCCAACTTGTTGATCATAAACAAAGGTCTAACTTGTGATAGCTCCATTTCTCGTTCTGCAAAAAATTGTTCTTGTTTCTCATTTTCCTTAACTAGTTCATTCTCCCTCTCTTTTATCTTCTCCTCTTCTTGGATTCTCCTTTCTCTAATTTTCTGAAGATTAAATATCAGATAAGTAGTTAATATTGCTACAGCTGAAAAGACAACTTGAAAATAATCCTTGTTATTACCTGTGCTAGATACTAAATATTGATAAATATTATTGAATAATGCTGAATGAGAAGATAATAAAGGAATATTCAACAATAATATGATTAAACCTATTATTACTAATACAATTACTTTTTCCATTTTTCACCACAAAAAGCAGGCGGACCTGCTTTTTACTATGTTATTTCAATTAGTCACCCAAACCGATGCGTTCGAAGATTTCATCAACACGTTTAGTATAGTAAACTGGGTTGAAGATCTCGTCGATTTCTTCTTGGGTGAGGCGAGAAGTTACCTCTGGATCTGCTTCAAGAAGTGGTTTGAAGTCTACTTGGTTATCCCATGATTGGGCAGTCTTTGGTTGAACAAGGTCGTAAGCTTGCTCACGCGTCATGCCTTTTTCAATCAAAGCAAGCATCGCACGTTGGCTGAAGATCAAACCAAATGTAGAGTTCATGTTGCGGATCATGTTTTCTGGGAAGACCGTCAAGTTCTTGACGATATTTCCAAAACGGTTAAGCATGTAGTCAATCAAGATGGTTGTATCTGGTGTGATGATACGCTCAGCTGATGAGTGAGAGATATCACGTTCATGCCAGAGTGACACATTTTCATAAGCTGTCACCATGTGACCACGGATGACACGTGCAAGACCAGTCATGTTCTCAGAACCGATAGGGTTACGTTTGTGAGGCATTGCTGAAGACCCTTTTTGTCCTTTGGCAAAGAACTCTTCCACTTCACGTTGTTCTGATTTTTGAAGACCACGGATCTCAGTCGCCATACGCTCGATAGAAGTTGCGATGCTAGCAAGAACTGCAAAATACTCAGCGTGAAGGTCACGAGGAAGTACCTGTGTTGAGATTTCTTGAGCACGGATACCAAGTTTGTCGCAGACGTATTTTTCAACGAATGGTGGGATATTGGCAAAGTTACCAACCGCACCAGAAATCTTACCAGCTTCTACACCAGCAGCCGCATGCTCGAAACGCTCGATGTTACGCTTCATTTCGCTGTACCAAGTCGCCAATTTAAGACCAAAAGTTGTCGGCTCAGCGTGCACACCGTGGGTACGACCCATCATGATCGTGAACTTGTGTTCTTTCGCTTTGTCAGCGATGATGTTGGTGAAGTTTTCAAGGTCACGACGGATGATGTCGTTGGCTTGTTTGTAGAGGTAACCATAGGCAGTATCTACCACGTCAGTAGAAGTCAAACCGTAGTGAACCCACTTACGCTCTTCACCAAGAGTTTCAGAAACCGCACGTGTGAAGGCAACCACATCGTGACGAGTTTGCTGCTCGATTTCAAGAATACGGTCGATGTCAAAGTCCGCTTTTTCACGAATCAAAGCCACATCTTCCTTAGGGATTTCTCCCAACTCAGCCCATGCCTCGTCAGCCAAGATTTCCACCTCAAGCCAAGCACGGTATTTATTTTCTTCAGTCCAAATGTTCGCCATTTCTGGGCGAGAGTAACGTTCGATCATGTTTCTTTTACCTCTTTAAACTAGTCTATGATAACTTTAGCCGCCAATAAATATACTTCTCCATCCTCTTCATAAACTTCTCCCAAACTAACAATTAAAAAGAGTTCTGGTATCTCTCCCTTAGGTAAGTTTTCATCATTAGGAAAATCTGGATCAGTAACTGTTAGATAATAGTTTAACAAATCTCCTTTACTATTCTTATATTGAAATTTTATTTTTGAATGATTTTTTCTCTCACCATTAAATTCATTTATCTCAAAACTTGCATTATAAACTTTGATGAATGATAAAGATTTGTGTTTAATATTATTACTATTATAAAAATTCAATCTATTTTCTATTTTTATTGATGGCCTACCTGGATAAGCTCCTCTAGGGCGCTGATTGATTCCCAAAATTGTATTTGTACAATCACATCCCCACTTATTAATAATATCCGGCCATGTCATTCGTCCAAGTAACTTTACATAATATTGCTCATCAATAAGAACGTTCTCCGGTTGGTGTTCCACATCACTTTCTTCAGATAATAACTCTATTTCAATTATATCTAACTCTCTACATTCATAACCATCTTTTGTTATTAAATCTTCACTATCAATAACTCCTCTACTATTCTCCAAGCGGACCCATTCTCCACTATCAATATCCCTACCTGCTACACAAAAACCATTATGTTTATCAGATTTTGTTAAAATAACTACTCTTCTATTCATATTTACTTCCTCATAAATGGACAACTTTACATTCTATCCTTTTTACAATCTCATCAACAAGTAATCTCCTATGACAATGTTCAGGAGTATGTTCAGAACAAAGTATAACTACTTTTGAATAACCACAATAATTTTTTATAAAATTATCAACCATACCACGAGTCTGAATAAGTTTATTATACTTAAGCTCATAGTCATCCCAACTCATATTTCCCTTTTTGTAATCACTCAAAATATCCTTTGTAGGCGCATAATTTATTTCATGTACATATTCACAATTTGCTAGTTTTCTTAAAAAATAAGGTAAATCTCTTCCTTTTGAAAAACCAGCTAACTGAGATTGGTTATTCAACCGAGTATCAATTAGTACTTCTATTTCTTCATTAATAATTTTTTCAAAGAAATCTTCTGCAGATTTTTTCGTAAAACCAATAGTGTAAATAATCATTTCTAATGCTCTCATTCTAAAAGATTCTATAACCTATTTTTTCATTTAAATCATGATAGGCATCCTTAAGATATTCAGAATCATTCTTTTCAATAATTTCTAGTGATTCATTAGAATCTGCTACATCATCAAAACAGACCTCACAATCTCCTTTTCCAAATAAATCTAATGTTCCTTGCCCCTTTACAAAATCTTCACGGGGCTTTTGTTTATTTATCTTAATAATGTACGAATTCAATATATCCTTAGACATTTGACTCTGTGTTTTTAGACTACCATCAGCTAAAATATGATAAGTTTCTATCCCATCTAACTCTAAATCTCTAGCAACCATAATTGTTCTATGACAGTCAATGGGATCCTTTTCTGTACACATTAATGCAATATTATGTTCAGTGATACCTCTGGATATTAATCCTTTTTTCGCTTTCAAAAATGGTACAGTTTTACACCACAATTCAAAATCTAGATAACCGTTAGGGTAACAATATCGATACTGTTCTCCCAATTGACGAGCTCCGAAATATTCTCCCATCTCATAGTAAGAGATTCCATATTTAGGTAATTTCTCCTTCAAATTACTAGAATTATACTGTGGAGCATAAGCTGAAAAAGGAACACTCCTAACATCAAACACCCAATCAATATTATATCTTTGCAATCGTTCAACCAAATAGGTGAAATCATAACTAGAATGACCGATTGTAAACAATCGCTTCATAGAATAGCCTCTCTTCTAAGTTTTATATTTGTATGTTTAGTTCAGAAAAGGTTCCGTAGTACTTTGAGACTCTTATATTATCAGTTGACATCTGTACCCAAATTCAGTCACATCATTTAGTTCATTCCTAAACAAAGTTGCATGAACCATTTTGAAAGTCCTAACTGTTTTCTATTTTACCATACCTCTGGAGGCTACACCTTAGATTTTTTGTAACTTAAGCTCTAAGTAATTCACCATATGTTTCTTGCCCATAGACCATGTCACGTTTCGGTAAGTACAAATGTCTGACGTTCTCTTTTGGTTTTGTCCTATCAAATATTCAACATTCTGATTTAATCGCGAGACCTAATATCTTTGCTTTCTATGTTTATGTATAATATTCTCTTGATATTGTACATAAATTAAGCGACGTAAGGCCCCCTTATTCTAACTCCTCTTTCCCAATCCACACTGATGGATAGTGATACAGTGTATTCAAATCAGTATCCATCGGCAAATCATAGATAGCTAAATAGTTTTCAGGATATTGAACAATCAACTCTTCATACTTAGCTCTCACTTTTTCGTGATTGCTACTAGCATACAAGACTTCGACGACTGCTCCAGTCTTATCTTTTTCAACAAATGCATTAACGATGAGTTGAATCATAAAACCTCCTAAATCGAAATGCCCTTCATATTTACTTCCAGAATAGGCATCTTCACACCTAACTCCTGACCGGTCTGATAAACACTTTGACAACAGTAGAAGATGTCCTGTTTATCATTGTGCAAGGTCATAATTTTTCGTGTCAGCTCATTTTTCGCAAACATGATTTTCATGGCTTTTCCTGCTATCCATGCGGGAATTTTGTATGGCAAGAGTTCGGCTTTGTAAAGCTTCAAATTCACTCCACGCGCTTCTACGACTTTCAAAGCCTCTCGAATGGCCTTGATGGCCAATGATAATTCCGAAGAACTATTCATTAAGTTCAAAGCCAATTCTTCTGGATTTTCCAATTTTCCTGAACGTGCAGCTGTCGAAGTAACACCTGCGTTAATCGCCATGTGAATCCAAATCCACTCGACCATATCATGAGGCACTTCCCACTTTAAATCTGCAGAAGTCAGTAAATCCGTCAAATCAGCATAATTGGGAATTCGTGCTTTTTGCTCACCTTCTAGCATTAAATGGTCGAACAAGACACCATCTAAATGGTCCTCCTGCATATGACCACCCGCTGTCGGAAAAGCAAGAATATAGTCGTAGTCCCCTGCCCACTCCTCGACCTCTTTTCGAGTATTCCAGAAATTGCAGAAGAAAACGAGGGTGCCTTTGATATTATTTTTTCGCAAGGTTTCCACAGCTTCTTTGACAAAGCCATGGCGAACACTCAGAAAAATAAAATCATATTCCGAATCAGCTTCTGCCACATGAACCTCATAAGTGTCATGTTTGTTCTCACCCTTGGAATGGTAGCGACCATCTAGCAAATCAACCGAGAGGGACTTTGGAGCATTGTTCCGCTTACTGTCTCTTAGTACATGTTCTACTTGATGACCCGCTTTTTGAAAAGCATAGGCATAAGTCGTTCCAATGACTCCAAGTCCTAGAATTGCTATTTTCACCTAAAAATCAATCCCTTTCCCGAATTCCTCAACCTTATCCGGTTCATTACTAAACAAAGTCACATGCCCCATTTTGCGGTTGTGTTTCGCTTCTAGTTTACCATACATGTGGAGGTGGGCGCTTGGATTTTCTGTGACATAACGCTCAGCTACTTCGACGTGTTGGCCGAGGACGTTGAGCATGACAGCAGGTGCATGGAGGTGGATTGTTGGAAGTGGTGCACCGAGGACACCCAAGATATGCGTATCAAATTGTGAAAAGTCGCAGGCTTCGATTGAGTAGTGCCCTGAATTGTGTGGGCGTGGCGCGATTTCGTTGACAATGATGTCATCAGCTGTCGCAAACATTTCTACACAAAGGGTACCAGAAAGATTGAGCTGCTCAGCAATCTTCACAGCCATAGCTTTAGCTTTCTCCGCTAGACTATCAGAAATACGGGCAGGCACGATAGTTTTAGAGAGGATGTTGTTGCGGTGGATATTTTCCTGAACTGGGAAAACCGTCACGTCCTTGCCGTTACCAGACACGATAACCGAAATTTCAAGGTCAAAGTTGACAAATTCTTCCAAGACACACTCGGCTGAGTTAGCAAGGGCATTTGCCTCTTCCAAATCGTCTGCTGATGTGATGACTTTTTGACCGTGGCCATCGTAACCACCTGTCGCAGTCTTGAGGACGTATTTTTTAGAAAGATCAATATCTTCCAAATCAAGGCTAGATGTCACGACCTTGTAAGGAGCAACCGTCACTTGAGCCTTATTTGAGAGAAAGTCCTTCTCAAAGATACGGTTTTGTGAAATGCGAAGCAGGTCTGTTCCTTGTGGGAGCTGACCGTCTTTGATAACAGCGTCAAGACCGTCAGCGTCGACATTCTCAAATTCATAAGTGAGAACATCACAGCGGTCCGCCAACTGACGAAGAGCATCTACGTCATCGTAGGGTGCCACGATAACCTCAGACACACGAGAAGATGGACAATCTGATGCAGGATCAAGGGTGATAACCTTGTGCCCCATATAGATAGCAGAAATGGCCATCATCTGACCAAGCTGGCCACCACCGATGATACCAATGGTTTTAGTTGAGCTCATTTGTAGACTCCTCTGCGATTTTTCCTTGTTCTTCTGCGAAATTTGCCAAAGCTGTCGCAATAGCCTGGTCCTCTACTGACAGGAGACGGAGGGCAAAGAGGGCAGCGTTAGTCGCACCTGCTTCACCGATAGCCATGGTCGCAACAGGTACACCGCCTGGCATCTGAACAATGGAATAAAGTGAATCCACACCACTAAGGGCACGTGATTTGACTGGCACACCGATAACTGGAAGGGTTGTTTTGGCTGCAACCATACCTGGCAAGTGCGCTGCGCCACCAGCACCCGCGATGATGATCTTGATGCCACGACTACGTGCTTCTTCGGCATGTTTGAACATGAGGTCAGGTGTACGGTGTGCGGAAACAACTTTCTTTTCGTAAGCAACGCCGAAGTTATCAAGGACTTCAGCAGCTTTTTGCATGGTTGCCCAGTCGGATTTTGAGCCCATGATGATGGAAATTACTGGT
>ENA-OWPP01001320-OWPP01001320.1-human-gut-metagenome-genome-assembly--contig:-NODE-1320-length-22070-cov-21.150625_pt1 | contig 22070 bp, 11 predicted proteins | sample MGYA00248265_ERZ651848 | MGnify/ENA primary metagenome ERZ651848 (study PRJEB26924, sample SAMEA4378233) | human gut metagenome | biome: human gut; feature: human-associated habitat; material: faeces...
AAGCTTCGGAGGGAAGAAAAGTGTGAAAGGAAACCGTCAGGGTGTCCTTTCGCGTCCAATCACCCGCCGCAGCGGCAGAATTGCAAAATAAGATACAACAAAATTCTATTTTGCAATTCTGAAAGCAGCTTGGCGAAAAGCCCGAAGGGACTTTTTGACAAGCTGACGGGCTTTCGCCCGGCCCCTACCGGCCTCTGCCTGCATGCCGGAGAGGAGGGCTTTTCTTGGAAGAAGATGATCTGTTATGGGTCCTGGGGGCCTTCCCCCAGCCCGTTTTTCTGACGGACGGCGAGACCGTCCAATGGCGCAACGCCGCGGCGTCCGCCGTGCTCGATCCGGGCGCGTCCCTGCAGCCCATGCTGCAGGGAACGGCGTTCGGCCTGTGGTCGCGCAGGGGCACACTGCGCCTGAGCCTGCCGTTCGGCGGGGCGCTGTGCGATTTTTCCGTCCGCGTGATGCAGCGGGGCCTGCTGTTTCTGGCCGACGCTCCGCACGAGCCGTCTGCGGCGGCCGGGGCGGCGCTCAAGGCCTCGGCCATTCTCCGCCGTCCGCTGCAGAATGTCATGACGGCGGCGCGCGAGCTGTTCGACCGCGTGGAGGACCTCGAGGAACCGGCGGCCACGGCCGTCTCCTCCGAGCTGAACCGCGGGCTGTATCAGCTCCTGCGCCTGTGCGGCCAGCTCACCACGGGCGGCGAGCTGCTGGCCGGCACCTGCAAGCCGGAGCGGCACCGCGTGGACCTGACGGCCCTGCTGGACGGCATCGCGGACGATGTCGCCCCGCTGCTCGAGCGCGCCGGGCGGCGCTTTGTCTACCGCGGCCTGCCGGCCGCCGTCACCGCCGATGCGGATGCCCAGCTTGTGGAGCGCGCGGTGTATAACCTGCTGTCCAACGCGCTGGCCTTTACCCCGGCGGGCGGCGAGATCTGCCTGAGCCTTGAGCGGCGCGAGCAGTCGCTGCTCATCCGCGTGACGGATACGGGCGAGGGCTTCCCGGAGAGCGTGCTCGGCACGCTGTTCGACCGCTACAGCCTCATCCCCGTCGGCGACCCGCGCTGGGGCACCGGCTATGGCCTGCCCATGGTCCGCGAGATCGCTCGCCTGCACGGCGGCACGCTCATGGCGGCCAATGTCCCGACCGGCGGCGCGGACGTGATGTTCACGCTCTCGCTCGTGCGCCGGCCCGCAGCCGTCCGCACCGCGCAGCAGCGGTTCGATTACCTCAGCGGCTACCGCCATGCCCTCGTCGAGCTGTCCGACAGCCTCTCCGCGTCGCTGTACGACCCCGCAACGGTGTCCTGATCAGCAGACTGCCGATGGCGCATTGCAGGGGAGCGGCACGCCGCTCCCGGCGCAGAGCTGCCGATTCCATAATGGCAGAGGCCAAAAGTCAGCCTGCATGGCGGTCCGTGACCGCCATGCAGGCTGGCGATATCTGCGATACGCATTCTGTGGCGTGAAGCTCTCAAGTTTGTCATTCCGAGGAGCGAAGCGACGTGGGAATCTCGCAGGATCCGGTCCGATAACAGGGAAACCCCGGCGAAAACGGAACTGCCTTCCCGAGATTGCACCCCAAGGGCACTTCCTCGCGCTTCGCGCTCAGGGCGCCACGTCGGCCCTTGGCCTCCTCGCAATGACAATTCGGGGTCGTTTGCCATTTTAACGGCAGCCTGTACTAGACGCAAGTGCGGCGCCGGGAGCGGCATGCCGCTCCCCTACAATGGCGTGTGCGGTCGACGAGAGTGCACGGAAATTTGCCGTTGCGCCACGAGACGTCGAGGACGCCGTCCCCTACAACGCACGGCCGGCAGCCTTGGCAAGTTCTCCGCTTTCCGCTTGCCCCGTGCCTTTCTATCCTGTCAGATACAAACCAGATACAAAAATCGGACCGGCTCATTTGGGTGAGCCGGTCCGGTTTTTATGGCAATACCGCATAATTCAACAAGAGCATTCGGCGAGAGATTTTTTGCCGATACAAGGTTTGAAAAGTGCAGGAATACTTTGTGTATTTCAAACTTTTCGAACCGCAGAATCGGCGAAAAATATCCGGCGAAGGCCGAAGAGGAATTATGCGGTGTTGCCTTATATCACGGCGCTTCTTCATCGCCGCCGGTGGACTCGGTCGGGGCGTCCGTGGGCGGTTCCGTCGGCTCCGGCTCCGTGGGCTTTTCCGTCGGGCTTTCCGTCGGGCTTTCCGTCGGCTCCGTCGGCGCCTCCGTGGGGGGCTCCGTCTCCTCGACGAGCTTGGCGACCAGACGGTTGCGCCAGTCGTAGCTCGAGTGGTTGACCTTCTCCGTGGACAGCAGCTTGCCGTTCTTGTCGTACTTCATGCGGTAGGTATCGACCTCATAGCCGTCGTAGCCGACCTGGATGCGCTCGCCGTCCTTATAGTCCTTGTACTTGTCGTAGTTCTTCATGCCCTTGGAGATCTCGACCTCCTCGGTCTTGCTCTTGTGGGTCATCGCGGCCTTGTAGTCCAGCTCCACGGTGTAATCCTTCGTCTCCGTGCCCATGAAGCGCACGCGGACATAGCCGCCGGAGGCCTCCGCCAGAATGCGGATGGGATAGGTCGTGTTGTTGCGGAATTTATAGTCGAGGCTGCCCCAGTAGATCGTGGCGTCCATGCCCCAGGGGATATAGTCCGGCACATACTGGTGCTCCTGCCGCGCGATGACCTCGAGGTCGGATTTCAGCGTGCAGTAGTACAGCACGGACGCGACCTGGCAGACGCCGCCGCCGAGCTGTTGGACGGTCTCGCCGCCGACATACACGCCGCCCTCCTTGTAGCCCTTGGCCGCCGTGCGCTCGCCGACGACACCGTTGAACGAGAACGTCTCGCCGGGCTTGAGCACATAGCCGTTGATGGCCAGGCAGGCCAGACGCAGGTTCTCACTTCGGCCGATGAGACCGGCGTTGTACGGGCTGTCGTAGCCGGCAAGCTCATCGTGGAACAGCTTCTCCTGCAGGGATTCCTTCGTGTACTGCGGCTTGATGACGTCGAGCGTCAGCGTGACCTCGCCGCCGGGGCCTGCCTTCTCCAGCTCGTCCATGGCCTTTTTGATGTCGAAGCCGTAGCCGTCCGAGCCGTCGGTCACTTCATAGGTGTCCTCGTTGCACACGGCGTTCACCGGCGCAACATAATACTTGTGGTACAGGGCGTCGAGGTCAAAGGCCTTCGGCAGGTCCTCCTCCACCACATACTGCATCTCGAAATTTGCGTCGGCATAGGCGGTGAGCACGGCCTTGTACAGCTCGTCCGTGTTGATCTCGCGGCCCGCGCTGCCGAGCTTGACCGTCAGGGTCTTGAGCTCGCGCTCCTCGCCCTCGTCGTCCGTCACGGTCGTCGTGCCCTCGGTGACGGAGGGCTCCGTCTTTTCGCTCACGGCGTCCTTGGCATATTCGTCCAGCATCGTGCGGACGTAGCTTTCATCGAGCGTGAGGAAATCGGCGACGTTCAGATCGGTGCGCTCCGTCAGCGCGTTCTTCTTCACGCGGGAGAACAGGCCGCCGCCGCGGCCGTAGGCATAGGCAGCCTCCACGGCCTTGTCGAGGTCGAGGCGGACCGCCGTGTCCGACGGCGTCAAGCACAGCTTTGTCAGCAGCGTCATCGGCTTGCCGTCCTCGTCGCGCGGGGTGTTCGGGTCCTCGGTCGGCTCCTCCGTCGGGGCCTCGGTCGGCGCTTCCGTCACCGGCTCCGTCTCCGAAGGCGCGGTCTCGGTCGGCTCCGTCGCCTCGGTCTGCGCGGAGGCATCGAGCGGCTTGCCGAAAATGTCGACGAGCGGGATCTGCGCCGGGTCATATGTCGAGGTGAACGTGTCATAGGGGCGCGTGTAGAGCGCGACGTTCATATTTTCCTTCCCATAGACGCTCACGCCCTTTTCGAGCGCGGCGCGCGCCTCCTCCTTCGTCATGCCGCTGAGATCGACGCCCGCGACATAGAGGTTGTTGACGATCCTGCCGTCGTCGCGCAGGAACATATAGCCCACGCCGCAGCCGACGAGCACGACGGCTGCAGCCAGCAGCGCGACGATCAGGCCGAGGCGGGACTGCTTTTTCTGCTTTTTCTTTTTCGGCGCACGCTGCGGCTCGGCATAGGACTGAGCCTGCGTCGGGCGTTTGCCTTTTTCAAATTTACCCATTTGAATCTCCTTCTCCGGTGGTTCTACGGCAGAATGCCGCCTATTCTCCAGACGGCATCCGCCGCCGTTTGTTCCTATCCTATTATACCGGGAAGCCGCCAAAATGCAACAACGTTTTGCCAACAAAAGCGTTACAATTGTGAACTTTATGTAAACCTCCCGAACAGGATCATGGCGGCTGCCCCCCGAAGTGCCGCTGCGAGGCCGCGGAAAGTGGTATCATAAACGGACACTGACTTTCGGCTAAACAGGGTTTTTGAGAGTCTAAGCAGCCCCACAGAAACACTTCTGTGGGGCTGCTTTTGCACTTTGGTTTTTTGTCAAGCCCTGGGGCTTGCGCCGTGCTCACCGCGGGGCAATACGCCCCCGGTAAGCACGCCGTTTCGGATAGAAATCAGTGAATGCTCTGGCAGTATCTGGCGACCACTGCCGCAAGCTGGGCACGGGTGGCCGTAGCCATGGGCTCCAGCTTGCCCGTTTCTGTGCCGAGAATAAAGCCGTTGGCAACAGCCCACTGCATGGATTCCACAGCATAGGAGGAGACACGATCTCTGTCAGAGAAGCTGCTCAGGTCTTCGGACACCTTTTCATAGGCGCCGGTCACCTTGGCATACCGAGCGAGGAAGGAAACCATCTGCTCGCGCGTCACGCAGTCGTCAGGCGCAAAGGTATCCGCGCTGACACCGGTGGTGATGCCGTTCTGGTAAGCCCAACGCAGGGCGCTGCCGTACCAGCTCTCCAGATTTACGTCGGTGAAGGGCAGGGCCTTGGAATCATCCACAGCAGGTTCTCCCGCAATGCGATAGAGCAGCGTCACCATCTGGGCACGGGTCGCGGTCTCATCGGGGCGGAAGGTGCCGTCGCCGTAGCCCTGCATAATGCCCTTAGACAACACATAGTCCACGGACTCATGATACCAAGCCGTTGTGCTGAGATCCTGGAATTCCTTCGACGGGCACGGATCATCACGGTTGCTGCTTGCCGTCAGATGCTCCACCTCATCGATCCGCTGTTCATTGCGCTCTGTCTTTTGGACCGTGAACCGAGGATCGGCGTCCTTGCCGGCATTCGTCTTGGTGAACGTCAGCTCTGCGACTTGTTCCCCGGCAGGCATGCTGTCCACGGAAACATAACCAAGCGTTACCTTTCCGGCTTCAGCCTTGTAGGAGAAATACTGCGTGTTTCCAATGACATTCTTCAGCTCCCAACCGGCAGCATCGTAGCTGACGCTCATAAGCCCGTTCGTGGTGGGGGCCATTCCTCCCGACACCAGCTTCAGGGTGACCGTGTTCTGATCCTCCGAGGTAATGATCTCCGAGGATGCAGGCTGTTCGCCCGCGATGTCAGCCGCCGGTTTCGCCGATGCGGTTTTTTCTGCTGCTGTATTGAGCGCACCATAAGACGCGGCCGCTTCTTCAACCGCAGCAGAATTGAGCATGTCTGTCAAATCCTGAGTCTGTACCGTGTGGGAGCCAAGCGGCAGATTGCTTACGATCTGCTCCAGCTCCGTCTGGCTGGCCTCATGATTGTCGATCTTCAGGATCGTTGCCGGATATACATTCTCGCCGAAGCTGGCCAGCTTTTCGCCGGTCCAGAAGTTCTTGGCGGAATCGTATGTCAGACGGTAGAGCTCATTGGCCTTGCCGGTAAAGTAGGACAAATACAATGCCAGCTGTCCATTGACCGTCGTGGGAACCATAGAGCACAGCGGCGTGCCGTTATTGTCGCCCATGAAGTACATTTTAAATGCACTGGTCAGGTTAGACTTTGCGATCTCATATTTGCCTGTCGTGCTGCTGTAGTCGATCCCGTCATAAATCTGGAAGGTCCACACGTTGCCGCGGTTATCCAGCAGCAGCAGCACCTCCGCATCCGTTTCCGCAGTGCCGTCCTGATCCAGATCAAGCTTTGTCTTGCCGAGCGAGGTCATCGCCGTAAACTTATCGGCTCCGTTTCCGTAAAGCCAGAAATCCATGAACAGCATGAAGCCGTCCGTGCGGATGCTGCCCAGTTCCGCAGGCTTGTTGAGCATAAAGTTATAGATACTGTAGCAGGCCGGTACGTCGCCCTTGGTAAACAGCTCGCTGTATTCCAGATCAAACAGCGGCACATTAAAGTTACCGCCCGCAACGGCATCATAGTCCGCCAGAACCTTGCCGCTCTCCATGTCGACCTGATGGAGCTTCCGTTCATTTCCGTCAACCACAATGACATTGTTGCGATCCGTGTCATATGCGGTAGAGGTAATGCCATCGACCTCCATCACAGCCCCCGGCGTCCATGTAGTATCATTTTCCATATCCCACGTATAGAACTGGGAGGTGGAGGAGCCATCCATCAGCGCGCCGGTCAGCGTAACCTTCAAAACCTCAACGGTAACCGTGCAGGCTGCGCTCTTGGTAGGATCCTTTACAGAGGTTGCCGTGATCGTGGCAGTGCCGTCTCCAATGCCGGTAACCGTACCGTCTTCGTCCACGGTAGCCACATTCGTATTGTCGCTGGTCCAGGTCACCGTATCGGGATGGATGCCGAACGGCGTTACTTCCGCCTCCAGCGTCGCCGTGCCGCCCTTGAAAAGCTTCAGCGTGCTGCGATTCAAGGAAACCTCAACAGGATCATTCAGCTCAGACTTGTTCAGATTGATCTTGTAGGTACTGCAGTTGTTTGCGTAGTCATATACCTGCAGCAGCAGATGCGCTGCATTTGCTGTTCCGTTTGCATCCAACGACATGGTAACAGCCTCGCCGCGGCTTGCTCCCTTCGGAGAACCGCCCGTCCTCGCAAGGATTTTCCCGGTCGAGTAATCGTACAGCACCGCTGCTGCAACATATCTGTTGTCGGAGGCCGTAACGGTCATGACCCGTCCGTCGTTGATCAGGTCCTCGGAAAGCGTAATGTCGGTCAGCGTAGGAGCAGTCTTGTCAACAAACATCGTATAGGTCTGACTTGCTCCCTCACCAAGCGCATCCCAATCCGTCGAAAGCGTCGAGCCGCTGTAATCCACATAATACTCCGGCGCCATGGTAAGCTTCACAGTCAGCTTTTCGCCTTCCGCGGCATCCGGCGCACAATCCACGGACAAGCCGCTCTGCACCTGCATCCACGTCTTCTGGTTCGAGAAATAGTAGGCGCCAATGATCGGAGCCTGAGTCTCCTTGTTGAGATATACCGTACCGTCCTCGCCGGTCACAGTGATCCGGCCATTGGCCGCATTTCGGATCAGGCTGAAATAAATATCAGAGATCTTTGCGGTATCCGGGTTGATGGAGTAACGATCTGCATCGTAGAATCCGTCGTCTACATACAGATTTCCGCCAAGGGAATAGGAGTCATCCACGCCTTTGTATTTTATGGTCAGCGACTGGAGCTGCGCTGCCTGCTGAATTGCAGCGAGCATGTAGGGAGGACGGGTCTCCATGCCGTAGTGATACTGAATAAAGCTGCCGACATCAAACATGGAAGCATCGGTCCAATTTCCGTAGTAGCCCAGCACCGGGATAGAATGGCTGGTCCCTTCGACACCCTCTTTACTGCTTACCTCGTTGGCAAATACATAACCCTCGACATAAGCGCCTGCACCGCCGTTCTTTTCGTCGTAGCTGTCCAGACCAAGAACCTTTGCATGAATCGTGACGTGAATTTTTCCGTTTGCAGGCACCGTCACGGCAGCGCTGCTCAAGCGGGAGAAGAACAGGTAAGCATCATAGGTATCGATGTCTCCGTCCTTATCCAGATCCGCACGGCTCTTGCTGCTGATCTCGGTCCGCACGCCGGTCACATAGTCCAGCAGCGCCTGACCGTCATCCGCGGTTACCTTGCCGCTTCCGTCAAAGTCGCAGCCGTCCAGCTCCGCAGGCATTTCCGGCTTCAGCGTTTTCTCATCCACGTCCCAGACAACGTCCGCGGCTAATGCGGCAGTCTTTTTGTCCGAGAAATTCATGACTTGCCCGTTCCCGTTATTGAGCTCGCCCTGAAGTGCCGCCTGCGTAAAGAAATCAGCGCTTAAGGTAAACGTGCTGTCCGTATTCTCCAGATTGTACAGCGTGAAGCCAAAGGAATACTCACCGGTGCGCTGGGGATCGTCTCCCAGCTCGGCTTTGATCTTTCCGTCTGCATACGAATCTGTTGCATCCTGATCCATCATCAAATAGCTTCCGCTATTTACAGCCGCGCCGATATTTGCAAGGCCTGCACCCTGCTGCAGAACAGAGTAGTAACCCTCCAGTGTCTTCCCCTGCTCATCAACACCCTGCTTCTCAACGATCGGCTGAGCAGTTGACATCAGCAGGCTTTGGGCCAGCGTACGCACAGCCAGTCCCGTCTTTTCGGCCAGACCGTTCTGCTTGATGTACTCAGCGACCAGCGCCGCCATTCCGGCTACCTGCGGAGAAGCCATAGAGGTACCGGACATATTCTGATACTCTCCGCCGTCCTTCAGGGAGTAGATCCGGCCGCCGGGCGCCGTGATCTCCGGCTTCATCGTCAGGGCGCCGGGAATGCCCCAGCTGGAGAAGCTGCTCATCGTATAGTAGTCTTCTCCCAAATCCCAGGACTCCCGCTCGGAGCTCACAAACATCTCGCCGCTATAATACAGAACACTGCCATCCTGGCTCGTCACCTTCGTGGAGCTTTCACGCAGGAATGCGCCATCCGTCTGAGAAATAGAGACGCAGGGCTCCGTTTTTTTATAATCGGTCAGATCCATATAATTGGAGCCCGGCTGATTATTCACGATAATGGTCGCAATTGCGCCATTGGCAACCGCGGCTTCTGCCTTCTCGTAAAATGAGGTATCGCCTCGATTGCAAATTGCAATTTTTCCTGCCAGGACATCCTTGACTGCTGCAAACTCTTCCGCGGTACCGATCTTGTCCAGATAAATATACTCATGGCTTCCGCCGATGGTATAGATCGGTTTGTTCTGATAGCTTTTTTCCGTGTAGGTCATGTTATGACCTTTCACCTTCAGATAATTGTCTGTAACGCCCGCGTTATCGACGGAGGCTACACACAGCGAGTTAACATAGGAGCCGGGGCTGCCGTTTGTAGCCCAGTTCACGCTGCCCGCATAGGGAAGGCCAAACGCAGTCTGGTCAAACCAGCTGCCGGAATTACCTGCAGAAATTGTGACAACCATGCCGCTGCCAACGATTTCATCAAGAATATGACGGTATTTCTCTTCCGTATACTCGGAGTAGCCCGGGAAGCTTCCGCCCAGAGAGAGGTTCGCTGCGTCCGCGCCCAGCACCATGGCGTCTTCAATCGCGACCATGTAGTCTGAATCATAGGCGCCGCCGCGCTTGCCGAAGACCTTCATCGTCAGGATCTGCGCATCGGGCGCCACGCCCTGCGTCATGACGGAGTCCAACGCTGCGACATAGTTTCCGGCTTCGTCCTTAACAAAACGGTTTCCCGCCGCGATGCCGGTCACGTGCGAGCCATGATCGCCCTGCGTATCATTATCATGCGTGATATCCGTGTCCGCATCCACATAGTTAAAGCCAAACGGGATCTTCTCGTTGACATAAAAATCTGCTGCGGTCAGTCCGGCCTTGCGAGTATATGCATTTAGCTGATTCAGCACCTCATCGGTCAAGTCAGCCTCCGTCATGATCGTCGCATTACTCCCCTGCAAGGCATATTTCAGCGCATCCGGATCCAGAGAGGGATGATCCACATCGGCGCCGGTGTCGATAATTGCGATCCGGCTTCCTGCGCCGGTATAGCCTGCCGCCCACGCAGCGCTGGAGCCGATCATCTTATCGGAGGTGGCCATATTGGGATCCGCCGTCTCCTCCTGCTTCACCACGCAGGGCTCATACCGGTTCTCAAGAATGACCTCCTGCACACCGGCAACTTCCTTGATTTTCTCGATCTGCCCATATTGGACGTTTGCAGAAATCATATTGGCTGCCAATGTCAAATTCCAAACAACATCCAGCGTTGCACCATTCAGTGCCTGCTTGGAGATGGCGGCAGCCATGCTGTCCTGCTGCTTCTCCAGCTTCCGCCGATATTGCATGGCGCTGCGATCAGCAGCTGCAATCTCATCAGAGGTAAAGCCCTTTTCCAGGGTAGAGGCGTCCTTTAGAATAATGGAAACACGAACCATATCGGTGTCTTCGTGTTCTACCGTCTTTTCCACTACGCCGGTATTCGCCTGAATGGGGGACTCTACCTGAACAGAGCTGCTGTCTATTTCCTCCCAAGTCAGCCCGTTGCTGCCTGATTTCGAGACGCCTGTTTCCTCAATTGCCAGAGATGGCGCAGCTAAACTAACAGCTAACACCACGGCCAGCAATGCAGCCACAATGCGTTTTCTTAAGTGTGTGCTTTTCATAAACCTGCCTTCTTTCTTTATTTTGGTATGTCCACAAGCCGGGCATGCGGCCGCTTCCACACCAATGGCGTTTTATATATATTATCACAAACATCCGCTATATGCAATTAAAAATACACATACAGAGGTGCCGTGTTGTTCTAAATCTCGGCCGGAAACATGTCTGATTTTTTCCATTATTTACAAATTCTGGAAATATTCAATCGTTACTGCAGAAACGCCGGCATCGGCCGGCAAGGCTTGGCCCGACAAAAATTTCTCGCCGAATCCGCTCGCTGAATGATGTGGTGCTGCCCAAGAAGAGTTTTTTTGCTTCTCTCGGTGATTTTATTTGCCCTTGCCACGCCGGACAGACTGTTTTGTTCCATGCTTCGTGATCAGCCCGCGGCATTCGATGCGCCTTTTTTATCCGATTTTGTTTGTTCCGACAAGAGAATACGGTCATTGTCCAGGGCCTTGCCAGCACCGCTTTTGAACTTAGCCAGCAGGTCCTCCACGGTCATGCCCGCCCGTTCCGCTCCGGCAACATCCAGAATGATATGGCCTCTGTCCATCATCAATGTGCGGTTGCCAAGCTCCAGGGCCTGGTGCATATTGTGGGTGACCATGAGGGTGGTGATACGGTTCTCCGAGACGGTCTGACGGGTGATTTCCAGCACCTTTTCTGCCGTGGCGGGGTCCAGAGCAGCGGTATGCTCATCCAGCAGCAGGAGCTTCGGCGGCTTGAAGGTGGCCATCACCAGCGTCAGCGCCTGACGCTGGCCGCCGGAAAGCAGCCCCACGGGCTGCTTCATCTGGTCCTCCAGGCCCATGTCCAGCTGAGCCAGCTTTTCCCGGAAGGCGGCTTTTTCCGCCCGGGTCACATGGCTGAGCCAGCCGCCGGAGGCCGCCGCCAAAGAGAGGTTTTCCTCAATGGTCATGTGGGGTGCACTGCCGCGCATAGGATCCTGGAACAGACGGCCGATTTGGCGGGAGCGCTGATATTCCGGCAGGAAGGTGATGTTTCTTCCGTCCAGATAAATGCTGCCGCTGTCGGGGAAAAAGCTGCCGCAGATGGCGTTAAGGAGGGTGGATTTGCCTGCGCCGTTGGAGCCGATGACGGTGACGAAATCCCCGGGGAGCAGGTGCAGGCTCAGGCCCTGCAGGGCTGCCTTTTCATGGATGGTGCCGGGGTTGAAGGTCTTGGATATTTTTTCAATCTTCAGCATGAAGGCGGGCCTCCTTTCGCGCAGCCATGCGGCGGCGCAGCATGGGCAGCTGCTTTCTGAAATAGGGGGTGGCGATGGCCAGCACCACGATCACCGCGGACACCAGCTTCAGCATGAAGGCGGGCATATCCAGCCGCAGGGCGATGGTATACACCAGACGGAAGGCAAAGGCGCCCACCACCATGCCGACGGCCCGCTTGAGAATGCTGCCCTTGCCCAGCAGCACCTGACCCATGAGCAGGGAGGCCAGGGCAATGGTCACCATGCCGGTGCCGATGTCGATGCTGACGGATTTTTGACTTTGGGCCAGCAGGCAGCCGGACAGACCCGTGAAGGCATTGGCCACGCACAGGCCTACGATGGTGGTAAAGGTGGGATTGATAGAGGAGGAGCGGACCATGTCAGGATTGTCGCCGGTGGCGCGGATGGCCAGACCCAGGCGGGTGCGCAGAAACAGGGCCAAAAAAACGACCACGGCAATCACGGCGATGGCCGCCACAAGCAGCTTATACTGCTCAGCCAGGAAGGTGCCCTGCAGCAGAGCCCGGGCCTTGGTGAATACGGTCTCGGTTTTGTTCATGTTCAGCAGGGAGGAGCCGCCCATGACGGCGATATTGATGGAGTAGAGCCCGGTGTTGACGATGATGCCCGCCAGGAGGCTGTCAATGCCCATTTTCGTTTGCAGCAGGGCGGTGATAAAGCCGGAGAGGACTCCGGCACCCATGGCGGCCAGGAGGGCCAGATAGGGATGCCCGGCAATGGCTACCATAGCACCCACAGCGGCGCCCAGAGTGAAGCAGCCGTCGGTGGAAAGGTCGCATACATTGAGCATGGAGTAGCTCAAAAACAGTGCCAGCACGGTCAGCGAGCAGATGAGGCCCAGCTCCAGGGCGGTTTGGACCAGAGAAAAAATGTTCATGAGAGACTTCTCCTTTCATGCAGAATGGGGTTGTTTCCCGAGTGGGCGGCGCGAGGGTCATCAGCGGGGGCCCGCTGATGGATGCTTGATTTCTTATTCATTCAAATCGTCGAAGCTCTCGGCGGTGACGATGGACTGGACCTTGGTGCACAGAGGGGCGAAGGTCTTGGCCAGCTCATCATAGTTCAGGCCCAGCTCCCTGCAGATGTCGGTGTTGATGGTGGCGGTGCCATTGTCGAAGGTCAGCACGGGGGTGGCGGAGGGCTTGCTGCCGTCCAGGAGAATGCCGGAGACCGTGTTGGCGGTTTCCGCGCCCAGGTTGGCATAGTCTACGCCGTAGCCCAGGAACGCACCGTTCAGGGCGAAGGAGTCAGCGCCGGTGTAGTGGGGGATGCCGGCCTTGGCCAGAGCCTCGTAAATGGCCAGCTCTGCGGTCATCACGGTGTTGTCGGTGGGGGTGAACACGGCGTCGGCCTTGTCGGCCACGATGCTGCTGACGGCCAGGCTGATCTCGTCGGTGGTGGTGCCGTTATACTCCTTGTAGGACACGCCCCTCTTGTCCAGGTACGCCTTGGCATTCTTGATGGGAGCGGCAGAGGAGTCCTGCCCCAGGTCATACAGCAGGGCGATGCTCTTGGCGTCAGGGTTGGCGGCGAAAATCAGGTCCAGGATGGCATCGGTGTCCAGATAGTCGGAGGTACCGGTGATGTTGGCGCCGGGGGCCTCCAGGCTTTCCACCAGACCCGCGCCCACAGGGTCGGACACGGCGGCAAAGACCACGGGAATGTCAGTGCCCTCGGTGGCGGCCTGCATGGCCACGGCCACGGGAGTGGCTACGCCGATCATCAGGTCCACCTTGTCGGCCATGAAGTTGGCGATGATCTGATTCAGCACGGCGGAATCGGTGTTGCAGTTATCATAGCTGATCTCGAAGGTGACGCCCTTCTCCTGGCCGATGGCCTTGAGCCGGGACTCGATGTTGTCCACGATCTGGTTCAGGGATGCATCGTCCGCATAGCTGCAGATGCCGACCTGATAGGATGCGGCACCGGAGGAGCCGGTGGAATTGTCATCGCTTTTTTTGCCGCAGGCGAAGAGAGACAGGGCCAGCAGGGCGGCCAGGGCCAGAGTCAGCACACGGCTCAGCATGTTCTTTTTCATTTTTGTTTTCCTCCAAAATTTTATATGGGTATTTTGGGCGGCGGATGGAGGGACCGGTGCCGGCGGCCTGGATTTTAAAAACAAAAAAGGCTTCTGCCCCACATGGGACAAAAGCCTTTGCTTCTGCGATACCACCCAAATTGACATCTTGCGATGTCCACTCGCTTTTACGCACCATCATGCGTACCCCACGGATAACGGGAGGGTTCCCGTCGGACCCTACTTGGGAAAATTTCCCGTTCAAGCCGCCCTCGGAAGGCCATTCACACCGCTGCGCACCGCTCCGATCTCACCGCCCGAAGCTCTCTTGGGATGCCCTGTGCTGTGCTACTCTTCTTCCTCACAGGTTTGTCGTTTGAAATTAAGTGCATTATAATCATATTTTTTGCCTTTGTCAAGAGGGGAAGGCGAAGAATTTTTTGAGAAAATTTTCGGGGCGGTAAGCAAGAAAATGTCATGTACAGTGCAGCAATATGGTGAGCATATCTGCAAAAACAATGTATACAGCATCCTGCGTCGGTACGGCTGCATCAGCATTGAGGAGTCCCGGAAGTGCGGGGCGCTCACGCGGTCCGGGAAGGATGCCTGCAACGACATGTGGCAGGCGGATCTCAAGGGCGGGTTCGGGATGGAGGACGGCAATTACGGCTTTCCGCTCCCCATTGCGGACGATCGAAGCACGTTATGATTCACCGAACGATCGCAAGGCGAGGAATTGTGTACCATGTCCGTACACCGCTGTATCCCGTGCTGCTCTTGCCGCATGCCTCGGTGCTGCAAAGCGTGCAGCTCCTATTCTCCCTGATAGGTCTTCACGAACCTCTCCGCGGCCTGCAGGGGATCCTCCTTCGCGGTCAGCTGGAGCGTGATGGCAGGCTCGTCGCTCTTCGGCTCGACGAACATGCGCTTCTGATACTGCCCGGCCACGCGGGAGACGACGGCAAAGTCGAACTGCGCCAGCCGGAAGCGGAGCGTGCGGCCCTTCTGGGCGATGTCGCGGATGCCGGCGGCGCTGGCGCGGGCGCGCAGCAGGGCGATGTCGATGAGGTTCATGACGCCCCTGGGCGGGTCGCCGTAGCGGTCGACGATCTCGTCGAGCAGCTCGTCGGCATCGCTCTGCGAGCGGATGCCCGCCATGCGGCGGTAGAGGTCCATGCGCTGCTCGCCCGAGGTCACATAGGCCTTGTCGATGTTCGCCGTGACGTCGAGGTCGGCCGTGCAGGCGCTCTCCTCCGGCGACGGCTCGCCGCGCTCCTCGAGCACGGCCTCCTCGAGCAGCTTGAGGTAGAGGTCATAGCCGACGGAGATCATGTGGCCGGACTGTGCCGCGCCGAGCAGGTTGCCCGCGCCGCGAATTTCGAGGTCGCGCATGGCGATCTTGAAGCCGGAGCCGAACTCCGCATAGTCGCGGATGGCGTTCAGGCGCTTTTCGGCGATCTCCGTGAGGACCTTGCCGCGGCGGAACGTCAGGTAGGCATAGGCATGGCGGCTGCTGCGGCCGACGCGCCCGCGGATCTGATGCAGCTGGGCAAGGCCGAGCTTGTCGGCGTCCTCAATGATCAAGGTATTGACATTCGGAATGTCGATGCCCGTTTCGATGATGGTCGTGCAGACGAGGATCTGCACCTCGCCCTCGTCCATGCGCTGCATGACGTCGCTGAGCTCCTCCTCGCTCATTTTGCCGTGGGCGACGGCGATCTCGGCGTCCGGCAGGGCGCGCTTGATGCGCGCGGCGCACTGCTCGATGCTCTCGACGCGGTTGTGCAGATAATACACCTGCCCGCCGCGCTCGATCTCGCGCCGCATGGCGTCGATCAGCACTGGCTCGGCATATTCCAGCACGAAGGTCTGCACGGGGTAGCGGTCGTGCGGCGGCTCCTCGATGGTGGACATGTCGCGCAGGCCGGACAGGGCCATGTTGAGCGTGCGCGGGATGGGCGTGGCCGAAAGCGTGAGCACGTCGACGCCGCGGGCCAGCTCCTTGAGCTTTTCCTTGTGCGTCACGCCGAAGCGCTGCTCCTCGTCCACGATGAGAAGGCCGAGGTCGTGGAACTCCACGTCCTTCTGCAGCAGCTTGTGCGTGCCGACCACAAGGTCGAGCGTGCCCGTGCGCAGATCGGACAGGACCTTGCGCTGCTGCTGCGGGGTGGAAAAGCGCGAAAGCGCGCCGATGTTTACGGGGAAGCCGCGGAAGCGGTTGAGGGCCGTCGTGTAGTGCTGCTGCGCCAGCACGGTCGTCGGCACCAGGATGGCGACCTGCTTTCCGTCGAGCACGGCCTTCATGGCCGCGCGCAGCGCGACCTCGGTCTTGCCGAAGCCGACGTCGCCGCACAGCAGGCGGTCCATGGGCTGCGGCGACTCCATGTCCGCCTTGATCTCCTCGATGCAGCGCAGCTGATCGTCCGTCTCGGCGTAGGGGAAGTTGTCCTCGAACTCCGCCTGCCACGGCGTATCGGCCGCGAAGGCGTAGCCCATGCGGCGCTTGCGCTCGGCATAGAGCTGGATGAGCCCGGCGGCAAGGTCCTTGGCCGCGGATTTCGCGCGGGCCTTTGTCTTCTGCCACTGGTCACCGCTGAGCTTGTTGAGCTTGACGACCGTGTCCTCGCCGCCGCCAATGTATTTGGAGATGAGATCAAGCTGCGTCGCCGGGACATACAGCGTGTCCGTGCCCTGATAGGCGATCTTGACATAGTCCTTGACAATGCCGTCGACGCGGATCTGCTCCATGCCGACATAGCGGCCGATGCCGTGGTACTCATGCACGATGAGGTCACCCGGCGAAAGGTCCGTAAACGAGCTGAGCTTCTGCCGGTTGGTCGCTTTCTGATGCTTTTTGCGCGGTTTCTGAGCGGTCTGCGCCAGCAGTTGGCCTTCCGTCAGGATGGCAAAGCGCAGGTCGGGGTATTCCATGCCGAACGGAAGCGCGCCGTCCGTCAGTAAAATCTGCCCCGGTGCGGGGAGCTTTGCCAGCGGAAAGGCGAGGAAGGCGGAAAGATGCTTCTCCCGCAGCTGCTGGGCGAGGATCTCGCCGCGGCGGCGGTTGCCGCACAGCACAAGGGAGGCATAGTCATTTTTCTGATAGAACGCGAGGTCCGAGGCCGCCGCGTCCAGATTGCCGCCGTAGGACGGCAGCTGCTTGGCCGTGACATTCACGAGCAGCGACGGCTGCAGGCTCTGCGGGTAGCTCGCGGCGAGGAACGAGTCGAAGAACGCCGCGCCGTGCCCGGCCACGCGGCCGCACAGCTGCTCCCAGTCTGCGGAAAAGTCGCACAGCTCGCCGCACAGCAGGCCGGACTGCAGCAGGCTGTCGAGCATCATGCCCAGCTCCTCCTGCGCGCGCTGCGCGCTGCGGCGCAGATTCCCGTGGTCGCAGAAGAACACCAGAGCCTCAGCGGGAAGATAATCGGCTGCGCAGGCGAACTCCGGATAGATGAGGGCCTGATAGCGGTCGGCCGCCGAGAAGGCAAGGCCGCCCCGCAGCGCGTCGGCGTCAGCCTGCAGCGTGCGCATCAGAGCCTCGTTCGGCGTTTTGCGGCGGCGCTGGCGGGCCAGCAGGCCGTCCAGCTCCCGCGCCAGCCCCTCGATGCCGCCGGGGTGCAGGGCAGGCAGCGTCTCGGCCACGGGCAGGATGACGAGCTCGTCGGCATTTTCGACGCGCCGCTGCGTGACGGGGTCAAAATAGCCCATGGTGTCGATCTCGTCGCCGAAGAATTCCAGACGCACCGGGCGCTCCTCCGCCGGGGAGAAGATGTCCACGATGCCGCCGCGCACGCTGAACTGGCCCGCGCCCTCCACGAGGGAGCAGCGGGAGTAGCCCGCGTGCAGCAGGCGGGAGATCAGCTCCTCCAGCTCGAGCTGCGCGCCGGGCAGCAGGCGCATCGCGGCGGAGAACAGCTGCGCCCTCGGCATCGTACGCAGGGAAAACGCCTCGAGCGTCGTCAGGAGCAGGGGCGTTTTGCCGCGCGCCAGATCGTAAAGGCAGCGCAGGCGCTGCTGCTCCCAGCCGCGCGAGATGGCGGAGGCGTCATAAAACATCAGGTCGCGCGTCGGCAGGATAGGGGCCTCCGCGCCGAGGAAGGCGGCAAGCTCACTCTGCGTGCGCCGTGCGGCCATTTCATCCTGACAGACGACCACGGCGGGGCGGGCCGTGTCGCGGCAGAGGGCCGCGATGAGATGGGAACGGTTGATCTGCGCCGCGCCGGATACGCCGACGGCCTGCGCGCTCTCCAGCGCGGTCCGCAGGCGGGGATAATCGGGCAGCCGCCGCAGAAGATCGAGGATCAGCTCCATGATACACCTCCGGAAAAAGGAATTTCGAGCATGTCAAAATGCGGAAAGCAGGAATTTTCCCACTTTCCGTCAGAATTTCGGATATGATTTGTTTTGTAGGGGAGGGGACAGCCAGGCCCGGCGGTAAACCGCCGATTCGAACCGGCTATCGTAAAAACGGTAGGGGCCCCCGATTTGTCATTGCGAGGAGGCCAACGGCCGACGTGGCAATCTCGGGGAGGCACTCACGGTTCGTACCGGCTGCCGTGAAAACGCTGTGCACCGATCGCGTCTGTAGCGGCGCTCACTGAGCGCCTTTAGCAGTTGCAGGTTTTGAAGTGTTAATTCCGTGGCACAAGACCTTCAAGCTTGTCATTCCGAGGAGCGAAGCGACGTGGGAATCTCTTGCAACCGGTTACGTTTTTTGCCGAGGCCCACTTGTTATCCAACATGGTACTGCGAGATTGCCACGGGCGCGAAGCGCCCTCGCAATGACAATTCGGGGGCGTTCACCATGATGACGTTACCCTGTACGAGTTGCCAGCGCAGTGCCGGGTCTGGCTGTCCCCGCCCCTACGATCGTTTACTGCGGGCCTGCGCCGTTATAATCATTCGCGGCGGCGGGGACGCCGCGGGCGATGATCTCCAGCGCGGCGTCGGCGGCCCGGGCGGCCGCCTCGGTGATGAGCTTGTCTTCCGGGCCGGTAAAATTCGACAGAACCCAGTCCGCCAGATCGTAATCGGGATGCGGCTTCGCGCCGACGCCGATCTTCACGCGGGGGAAGCTCTGGCTGTTCAGCCCGCCGATGATGGACTTGATGCCGTTGTGGCCTCCGGCGGAGCCGTCTGCGCGGATGCGCAGACGGCCGACCGGAAGGGAAATGTCGTCAAACAGAACGAGCACGCGCTCGGGCGGCAGCTTGTAGAACCGCGCCGCGTCCATCACGGACAGGCCGGAGTCGTTCATGAACGTCTGCGGCTTGAGCAGCAGCAGCTTCTCGCCGCCCGCGGATGCCTGCGCGGTCAGGCCGCGGAAGCGGGCGCGGTCGATCTTCACGCCGAGCTTTTCCGCCAGCGCATTGACGGCGCGGAAGCCGACGTTGTGCCGGGTGCGGGCATAGTTCTGGCCGGGATTGCCCAGACCCACGACGAGCCAGCCGCAGGCGGGCGCTTTGGAAAACAGCATCAGAACAGGCTCGAGATCGACGTCTCGTTGTAGATGCGGGTGATGGCCTTGGCGAAGATCGGCGAGGCATCGAGCTGGCGGATCTTCTTGCCGGTGTAGTCTGCGGGCAGCGGGATGGTGTTGAGCACCATGAGCTCCTCGATGCAGCTGTCCTCGATGCGCTGCGTGGCGTTGCCGGAGAGCACGCCGTGGCTGGCGCAGGCATAGACGGCCTTGGCCTTGCCGATGGTCTTGATGGCCTCGGCGGCGTTGCACAGGGAACCGGCCGTGTCGACGATGTCGTCAAACAGGATGCAGGTCTTGCCCTCGACGTCGCCGATGATGTTCATGACCTCGCACATGTTGGCGCGCTGACGGCGCTTGTCCACGATGGCAAGGCCCATGTGGACCTTGGCCGCGAACGTGCGGGAGCGGGCGACGGAGCCGACGTCCGGCGAAACGACGCAGAACTCATCGTGGTTGAAGAGCTTCTCGTCGAACTTGGACATATAGTAGCGGGTGAACAGCGGGTTGCCGAGCATGTTGTCCACGGGAATGTCGAAGAAGCCCTGGATCTGCGCGGCGTGGAGATCCATCGTCAGCACGCGGTCAGCGCCCGCGCGGGTGATGAGGTTCGCCACCAGCTTGGCGGAGATGGGGTCGCGGCCCTTGGCCTTGCGGTCCTGACGGGCATAGCCGAAGTACGGAATGACCGCGGTGATGCGGCCTGCAGAGGCGCGGCGGAAGGCGTCGATCATGATGAGCAGCTCCATCAGGTTGTTGTTGACGGGCTTGCAGGTGGACTGCACCACGAACACGTCGCAGCCGCGGACGGATTCGTTGATGGAGACGGAGACCTCACCGTCTGCAAAGGCGGTCACGGTGCTGTCGCCGAGGTCCAGCCCCAGTTCGGCACAGATTCCTTTTGCGAAGGGCACGTTGGCATTCGCAGTGAAGACCTTGATCTCTTTTCCGTGAGCAATCATTTCGTTACCTCTCTATTTTCCGAGCGCCGCATCCGCACGGCGCTCAATATTTTGCGAGCGCGATGGGATTATTTCTTGTGCTTTGCGGCCCATTCCTTCTTGTTGGACTGGCGGGCGCGGGCAATGCCGAGCGCCTGCGCGGGGACGTCCTCCGTGATGGTGGAGCCTGCGCCGATGTAAGCGCCGCTGCCGACCTGCAGCGGGGCGATGAGGGCGGTGTTGCAGCCGATGAAGGCGCCCTCGCCCACGGCGGTCTCGTGCTTCTGCACGCGGTCAAAGTTCGCGGTGGCCACGCCGCAGCCGAAGTTGCAGTTGGCGCCGGCCTCGGTGTCGCCGAGGTAGGCCAGATGGGGCACCTGGGTATTTTCGCCCAGACGGGCGTTCTTCAGCTCGACAAAGCTGCCTGCCCGGACGCTGCGGCCAAGCTCACAGCCGCCGCGCACGCTGGCATAGGGGCCGACGACGGCATCCTGCCCCACGCGGGACTCGCGCACCTGCGAGGCGTTCACCACGGCGCGCGCGCCGATGACGGAGTCGTCGATGACGCTCCACGGGCCGATGACGGCCTCCTCGCCGATGACGGTTTTGCCGCGCAGCATCGTGCCGGGCAGCAGGCGCGCGCCGGGAGCGACGCGCACGGACGGCTCGACATAGCAGCTGGACGCGTCATAGATCTCCACGCCCGTGCGGGCGAGGGCCAGCAGGCGGTTGCGCTGCAGCAGGCCCGCGATCTCCGGCAGCTCGGCCGGGGAGGCGACGGAATACATGGCCTGCTCCTCGTTCATGGGGGAGCCGTTGTCCAGCAGGAAGCGGGCAAAGGAGAAATGCTCGTCGAGCGCCTGCATCAGCTCCTCGCGGGAGACGCCGTAGACGCGCGGGAAGCGCCCTGCGGCCTGCGGGGCGAGCTGCGGCAGATAGACGGCCGGGCCGGTGACGACGGTGATGGTGTGCTCCGCGTCCTCTGCGGTGGAAAGGAACACATGCAGCAGGTCCGCGGGATCGCTGTCCATCGTGGTCATGACCTCCGCTTCGGCGGGCAGGCACGCGCGGGCCGCCTCGACATAGCGGTCGTGACAGACCAAAAAGAAGCGCCCGACACCGCTGTCGAACAGAGCGTTCGCCAGCCACGCGAGCAGCGGCGCGCCCATGACGCTCTGCAGCATCAGGGGCTGCGGATATCCGGTTTTTGCCGTATCGTCCGGAATAAAGATCACTGCGGACATTCCAATCATGGCATACGGCTCCTTTCACATAGGAATACGGCTCCATTATATCAAATCTTTCCGCATTCGTCCATATGTTTTCCTCCGGAAAGCAAACAAATTCCTGCGGCGGGCCGTCTTCTTTTTTGTCGGAACCCCATAACGGCATTTTTGAACAGGCCGGGGCACGGCTTCCTGCACAGGCTGTGGAAAACGCCAAAATTTTTGCCGCTTTGTGGGCAAAGTCCCCGGATTTCGGGCGGGGAGACGGCCTGCACAGCCCAAAATCCCTGTGTATAAACCTGTGCAAACTGGGGATAACTCAAGGAAATGTGCACGGGTCTGCAAACAGGGCGCGGGATTATGTCTACCAACGGGGCATGCGCTCCACTTTGCCTCCCCACGCGGCGCAGGCCCGGCTCTGGTGAAATTGCCGAATCGGCCCGACATTTTTCGGCGAAATTTCCCGCCGGATTGTAGCATTTTACTCAGGGTTTATGCTATAATAAAAATCGAACATTTATCGGGCGCGTACGGCCTTTTGTAGGGGCGGTGTCCTCGACGCCCTGTTGGGTACTGCCGATCCGCACAGGGCTGCCGTTAAAATGGTAATGGCCCCGACGGGGCCTGTAGCGGCGCTCACTGCGCAGCCGTTGGCGGCTTTGCCGCCTTACGGATGCGG
>ENA-OWPP01001321-OWPP01001321.1-human-gut-metagenome-genome-assembly--contig:-NODE-1321-length-22069-cov-2.710593_pt1 | contig 22069 bp, 20 predicted proteins | sample MGYA00248265_ERZ651848 | MGnify/ENA primary metagenome ERZ651848 (study PRJEB26924, sample SAMEA4378233) | human gut metagenome | biome: human gut; feature: human-associated habitat; material: faeces...
GGATAATAAACGGGCAGCATAACAAAAAAAGAAGGCATCCTTTTCAGACACCTTCTTTTTTTATATCCATTCGTCCCAAGCTTTACAAGCCCAATTTGGGAAACATAACCTTTTCGTCCCCCTCGGCCAAAACAGCATCCAGGTCTTCCCCTTCCTGAAGGTAGAGGTTAATATTATTGATCCGGGCAAACTGATGACTACTACGAAAATCCTCATATCTTTCGTCCAATAATTCATTAAAACGGTCTGTCCTTTCTTCCGGAGTCATCTCCTCCCACTCTTCTTCTTCCAGGATATCCAGCAAAAACTCTGCCGCCCAACTTCCCAATTCCTTTTCTTTATTCCAATCCGGCTCGTAACTGTCTAAAACTTTAAAAAGTTCCTGCAAATACGCAGAATCCCCCCACTCTTTATAAACCTGGACCAGATCTTCCTGATCCGGATAAGCTACGGCCAATTCTTCTAATTTTATTTGATCCATACTTTTAGAATATTAATTACTGATTCAAAACTCCGGAAACCTAAAATCCCCCTTCCTATCCTACAGGTAATGCTTCGAATCTTCAAATTCACAATCATTTTGATTTATCAAAAATAATTAAAAATACAGAAATACCAAGACAAAAGATCGGAATTTAAAAAAAATCATACCCCCGGAACAATTAGTATTCAATTCAAAACTTTAACAACTTTTTCGGTATATGAATTTAAAATAGAAACACATACATTGGCATATTATTTGTATTTTTGTATGAGTTATTAAATTTTTCATTTCTACTATCCTATGATCATCGACACAGGCAATATCCTATTGATAGGAGCTGTTCTCCTTTTTTTCAGTATTATCGCCGGTAAGGCCGGTTTTCGTTTCGGAGTTCCCGTTCTGTTATTATTCCTCGGTGTAGGTATGTTATTCGGTAGCGACGGCTTGGGAATACAATTCAATAATCCTCATGGAGCGCAGTTCATCGGTATGATTGCTCTGAGTATCATCTTGTTTTCGGGTGGTATGGATACCAAATACACAGAAATCAAACCTGTACTGGGCCAAGGAGTCATACTCGCCACCCTCGGGGTGGCACTGACAACAGCCATTACCGGTTTCTTTATTTATTGGATTACCGGTCTCGTATCCGATTTTTCTGCTCTCACGCTGACTGAATCTTTGCTAATGGCAGCAGTGATGTCATCTACCGACTCGGCGTCGGTATTTTCCATCCTGCGAAGTAAAAAACAAGGATTGAAAGAACAACTCCGTCCTATGCTCGAACTCGAAAGCGGAAGTAACGATCCCATGGCTTATATGCTGACGTTATTGCTCATCCAAATTATACAAACTCCTGCAGGTGAAACAAACCTATGGTATTCCTTCCTGATGTTTATCGTTCAGATGAGTGTCGGAGCCGTAGCCGGTTTCTTACTGGGAAAAATGGCCGTATGGCTGATGAACCGGTTGAATATCGGCAACCAATCTCTCTATCCCATTCTACTGTTAGCCTGTGTATTCTTTATCTTCTCTATCACCGAGCTGGTGAAGGGAAATGGCTACCTGGCCGTATACATCGCGGGGTTGGTCGTAGGCAATCACAAGATTCAGCACAAGAAAAGCGTCACCACCTTCTTCGATGGATTCACCTGGCTTTTCCAGATCGTCATGTTCCTTACCTTAGGCTTACTGGTCAATCCACGTGACTTGCTGCCCATTGCAGGACTGGGTTTATTGGTGGGTTTTTTCATGATCATTCTGGCACGTCCCATCAGTGTCTTTTTATGCCTGGCTCCTTTCAGGCAAATGAGTACCAAAGCCAAAGTATATGTTTCCTGGGTCGGTCTCCGGGGCGCCGTTCCGATCATTTTCGCCACCTATCCGCTGATCGCCCAGATTCCCTATGCTTCCCTGATTTTCAATGTCGTATTTTTCATTACGATCGTATCTCTGTTGATCCAGGGAACCACAGTCAGCTATATGGCTAACTTGTTGAACTTATCGGAAAAAGAACCCAAACAAGGTAATGATTTCGGCATGGAACTACCGGAAGAAATCAAATCGGCCATGTCAGAAATCGAAGTTGCGGACAACCTGCTGGCCAACGGAAACCGTCTGATGGACCTGAGTCTACCGGACAATACACTGGTAGTTATGGTTAAACGGGGAAATAACTTTTTTATCCCAAGAGGAGGTACCGGTTTAGATATCGGTGATAAACTTCTTGTTATCACAGACAATGACGAAGAATTAATGAAAACCTATAAAAATTTAGGTATCAACGAATATATGATTCAAAAAAATTCATAAGATAGTCCGGGCATGATGAGATATATTCTGATCGGATGTTGTTTCTTTTGCAGCCTGTTCCTGTCTTCCTGTAACAGCACGAAACGACTCGGCCAAACGGCGACTCAGACGAGCCAACTATCCCACCAACTGGGTTTTAAAGTCAATCGTAAAGACGATCTGCGTCTTTTTTCGGAAGCGGCCCGATGGCTGGGAACCCCTTACCGCTATGGAGGTAGCACCCGGAAAGGAGTCGACTGCTCCGGGTTGGTGAATCAGATTTACAAACAAGTCTATCATCGATCCCTCGAACGTTCCAGTAGTGGTATAGCCACCCGCAACTGCCGTAAAATCATGAAAAGCGATTTAAGTAGTGGTGATCTCGTATTTTTCAATACTTCCCGGAAAAAAAGAAAAGGAATAAACCATGTCGGCCTATTCCTTAAAAACGGCTATTTTATCCATGCTTCTACTTCCAGGGGAGTCATCATCAGTAACCTGAAAGAAGATTATTACCGAAAAACATGGAAACAGGGAGGAAGAGTAAAATAAGCCTATTTCAATAATCTCTTCAGAGTCTGCATCAGCTCTTCCTCTTCGATCTCGCCATTCCATCTCCAAAGTTGTTCTCCGGCTTTGTATATCATCATCAAGGGGACAGCCTGCACCTGATAATAATCTACCAACCGCCGGTTAGCCGGATCATCGATATCGAAGCATTGCAAATTCAAATGCTTGTTATTCTCCAGCTTCCGGACGATAGGTAACATTTTACGGCAATGCGGACACCAACTCGCATAAAACATCACAAAAACCGGCAAATTTCCTTTGATCAAAGCCCATAAATTCTCCATAAATACTCTTTTTTAATAAATAACCATTCATTCAAATAATAATATTTCCTCCGTCTATGATTTCCCACTTCCCATCGATTTCGATCGAAATAATCATTTTTTCATCTGTCTCAAATTCTATACTCAACCGGGTAATCACTCCGGGAATCAAATGCAGACGCTGATCTTCGATCTCTATAGGGGTGACCTCGTTTCCTCCCTGCATGCCGATGCTCAGATAAGCCGTTTTATCCCGGTAAGTCGGGAAAGTATTCACTCCGAACCAATAATCACCGATTCCCTGATTGTCAAATCCGATTTGCTTGGTAATATGTGTAGTACCGCCCAAAATAAAATCGGTAGATACCGTAGCTGCAATATCTCTCACCGTCACCTCTATCCCAGGCCGGTGGGTTCGTCAATTGAATTTCCAAACGCGACACCATCATCTGTAGCCCCACCGACACCGAGTCCTTCGAAGCTTCTACCCTTGAAGTAGCAGCCAGCAATACCGGAGGTTCTTCATGATCCACAATCGAAAACCAGGCTTGCAATTCCCCTTCCCGAAAAGTCCAGTTAAGTTCTTTCGGATCGTACAAATTGGCAACGAACAGATACCAACGGGGTGGTGTTTCTGAAGCTACCGGAATAACCGGATGCTGGCGACAATAAGCATAATCATACCGATAAGAAGAAGTAATCGCTGTTTCGTCGAAAAGAAACAAATCCAATTGCTCGACAAAGAAATAATAAGACCGGTATCCGGCAAACTCTCTCCCTTCGAAAACATAAGGAACTGCCTGCATTTTAAAAAACAAATCTGCACGGCAATCTTCCATGTTGTCATGTTCCCGCAGACAAGCTGTCAATAAAAACATACATAAACCGATCGACCAAACAGCTTTCATTTGTTATCAGGAATTAGCGGTATATCGGGTAAATATTTATTTTCCCAATAATCAAAAATAAAATAAGTCACCGCCAGATTAAAGCTGAGCCAAGCCCCGGGATCGTCATTAATCGTAGCAGTTAGCCGGATATATTTATCGGGTCGAAAAATCAACGGAGGCATATCTTTGGTTTTCTCCTGTCCGGCCTGTGTGATAAACGTTAACTGAAACGGAGAAGAAGTCGTCATCGTCGGCATTGTCACGGCTTGCAATACAACTGTATCTTTGAGTTCAGCATTTATACTATCCAGTTTCCAAGCCTTTCGGATTGTCGTCGAAGTTTCCGACACCGTTCCGTCTATACCGATTTCAGAAGCGATATGCCCGATTTGCATCCGGATAGAATCCAATTGAGCCGGAACTTGTCTCAATACAAGAATCAGTTTCCCGACAGCCCGAGACAAGGTAATAGAAACCGGCTCCATGAACTCGGTTACAATGCGTACATACACATTTCCCAAAAAATAAATATCCTCATTCCCGTCGTCCCTGCCGGGGATAACGATTTCCTGAGGTAAAGTCACTCCCGGAATCAGTTTTCCTTCGATCCGGCCATTCGCATTTCCGACGAAAAATAAGCGATAATCCCCAACAGCCACATTCATTTTAAAGACCTTATCATACCCCGTTCCCCCGCCTCCTTCCAATACTGCAATTCCGGCAGAATCCAAAACCGCCAAAGTCGAATCATACACATAGGTCTGATCGGCTGTCCGACGAAAAGCATAAATAGTCAGGGACTGTATATAATGTTCGAATTTATCCGCACCTTCTACAGCCATCCGAACATTCAGATTCGTTTGTTCGGGCGGTTCTATTTTGGGGGTCGTACATGCGGCCAGCAAAAACAATAAACAGACGATACTTTTATTTCTCATATTGCCAAATCAAATCCCGATTATTCCACCCGGAGTTCGTCACCCCCCTGGTTATATGTTGTAAAGCCGACTGGAAAGTACATTTGACCACTCTCTTTCTCCCTTGTTGGGACGGAAACGAAACCGATTCGCCGGAAAAGACCAATTTTCCCACAGTATCGTAACAACGAACCACCACCTGACTTTGTCCATATTTTTGTACAGACGGCAAGCCAGACATTTCTACGGTATATGAACTATCCACCTGCACGTCGGTCAACGATACCGACAATTCCGGTTCGATCGGTCGTTCTATTAGATTCTGGCGCATAGTGAATCCACAAGCCGTATTGGTCAGCACGACATCGATCCGATCTACACCGGCCGGTACTTGTTGTACCGTCACCTCTACCGCTGCTGTCATCAGCAACATTGCGGAAGACACCAACGTATCGGCCCCGACAATCACACGCCTGGCTCCCCAATAGATGGCAGGTATGGCCTGTTCGCCGGTATAAAAAAAACATATACTGTCCCGTGAAAAAGGAGGCCGCTCAAAAATCCGGTCCGTCGCGACATTCCCTAAAATAAGAACATCATAAACCCCCAAAGGCAAAGTAAAATCAATTTGTCGGGGTTGCATACCCAAATCGTAAACCATCTGACGAAACACCAAACTATCCCGATCCGGAAATTTTCGGAAAAAGAAAACCTGTGCACTATCCATGTGGGCATACCCATCTACTTCCAGTGTCACAGGCAGGGAAAATTCCTCCGATTTTACTTCGACAACCTGCTCCTCCTGACAACTGCCCAAACTGAATACAATTATCATCCAGACCCCAACCGTATAATACCACCCGATCTTCATTTACCAATTAACGATGTTTCATCTTAGCATTTAATTTCGTCCCCCTCTTCCTCTGACACTCCCTCCACCATTTATCATCTGGCATTTAAATCGTAATCGGTGGTTCCTGATCCACATTCCATTCGACATCGACATCGATCAGGGAATTCACATTCACTTTCCAGATATTTCCCGGCTGATCCGGGTCGATAGTAGCCGTCACCTTGGTAATGGTATTTGGTTTCAGCACATATTTAGGTAAAGTTATAGGTTGTTTAGGACCGTTTACCAGATAAAAAGTAGTCAGAAAAGTCGAGCTGTCTCCCGCAACGGTCGGCAGCGTCACATACGTCAAAGTAATGCTGTCTTTTACTTGTTGCCGATACTGATTAGAGACAAAAACATAACTCCCTGTCCTCCCCGGAAAGGTCCCGTTCATATTAAAAGAACTATTTACCATTTCAATATCCATATCGATCCGGTCGACAACACTGGGTATTTTCTCTAAAGTAAGAGCAAACATAGCGACCTTACGGTAAAGAGACAATACCGGCAGATTCGTTTCGGAAGTAGCTCCCACCTGAACCACATCGGAACTTCCCCAAAACAACCGGGAAGCTTCTTCTCCTGACCTTACCACTACCAGTACCTGATTTAAAGTACTTCCTGCGGTCACTCCCTGTAAAGAAACATTCGGCAAGGCATTGCCTAAGGAATCCTGTACATTCCCTACTCCCACGATTTTATAGTTTGCCAGCGGTACAGAATCAAAAACAAACTCCCGGGGTACAGTAAAACCAGGTTGAGTACTCATAGTATTTTCTGTCAATGCTTCCAGTTGGGATTTATCCAACAACATATTCCGGTACAGTACATAATCACCGGTTGTATTTTCCCGAAAAAGAAAAAGATTCAACGATTTTACGTAAGTAGTCAAGTTTTCTCCGACCACCGTTCCGACACGTCCCGCCAAAGCCACTGCGATATTTCCGGTCGAATCCTTCGCAGGAGGGTAGGGTTTGTAACTGTCATCTTCGCGACAGGCCTGCAAAATTATTAAAAGTAGTAATCCCCCGAATAAATATACTCCTCTCATTCTATTCATTTTTAATTTTAAGAGTATACTTCCCTGCTTCCTGAAAAGTTTCGATTTTCCTGTATTTTGTTTTCACAATTTTTATCAGATCGGTAACCGCCGGGAGTTACCTTATCGGCTTTTCATTACAGAACAGGGTATACCTTACACCGGTCTTACCGGAGAAACTTTTACTTCGTTTGTTCCTGCTGTTTATATCGGAGAATATGTTGCCTGTCAGCTGGCTTCTAATCAAGTCAGGGATAAAAAAGGGATATAAAACTTACCCGTGCTCACGCATCTTACAGAAATAATAAAAATCGACCAAATGACCATTCTTGACTGCAGCATGATGCAAAACAGCTTCCTGTCGATACCCCGCTTTTTGCGATACATGCATAGAAGCGGGATTCGTACTGAATACAATCGTGTACAATTTTTCGTAATGAAAATTTTGAAAAGCATATTCGGTGATATCCTCCAACACTTTACTCATAATGCCATGCCCCCAATATTTTTCCCCGATCCAATATCCCACCTCGGCAGTCACTCTTTCTACATCTCCTTCGGATCCGAATCCGATACTTCCCACCGCTTTTCCTTCAACCTCGATAGCAAAACGCATCGGTTTGCCCGGCATAGCTTTTACCATACTGATGTAATCGAATGCATCCTGTTTGGTATAGGGATGCGGAAAATTATCCATTAAGTTATTCCAGATTTTGTTGTTATCGGCATTTTCTGCCAAGGATTCACAATCGGAGTAACTGAATTCCCGGATGACATACCCTTCTCCCTCGATCCGCACTCCCTGTTTTTTTCCCTGTAAAATAAAGAACTCATCTGCCCCACTCGTCGATCGGGGCAACTCGGTTTTACCTGTTTTCATAGTTGTCAGATTCTTTCGAATCTCTCCTTTTTCAGATTTGTTTGTTTTAATTTTAAACGCCACAAACATACAGAGATATTTCATCGGGTGTAACTATTTTTCCTCAAAAAAAATTCATCCGACGAAAGATATTTCTGACATTCCGAAAACCGGATATTCAAATAATTTTATACATTCGCGATTTGGATGATCACGAACAGATGAAATATAAAACACTGATAATCAAAGGTATTTTTCAATCACTTGACGAATTTGTGTTGCTTGCATCGCCCCACTCTGCCGCCAAACCATTTTACCTGCTTTGAATAACATCAATGTCGGTACCGCCTGTACCTGATAGGAATTTACCAACTGCCTGTTGACCGGGGAATCGATATCTATTTTCACAATTTTCACCCGCTCCCCCAACTGCTTTTTCAGGCCTTCCAATACGGGATGCATCATTTTACAAGGTCCGCACCAGGTAGCGAAAAAATCTACGAACACAAGGGTATTTCCCTGAATGATGTCTTCGAATTTTGCCATAACTTTATGCTTTAGGTCTGCTTATTTATATCGCAGATCATGCTGACAAGTTACGCTTATAGGGACTCTATTTTCAATCGGTAGTCGGATCCAAAATTGACGATATAAAAACCCTGATTTTCTTTACCGGCTTGACCTTCCATCTTTTGAAAATAAAAACGCGAAAAATCACCGTTACGCGGATAAAATTCAAGTGCATCCAGTGTCCGGTCCCGGTATTTTGCCGCCAATTCAATAAAATAAAGACTCATATCGAAAGCCTTATAGGCCAGATTATTCGGTTCGGTATAAAAATATTTCCGGTATTTTAAGGCAAACCGTTTGGCAGGCTCCGTGGTATTGTCCACATAACTATAGGTAAAGATCTTCGTATTCAGTTTGAAATAAGTCTCATGATCTACCGAAGTAAAGGCCTGCCATTCCGGGAAGCCGACGACGGTAATCCGATAACCATCCGTTAAAGCCGATAATACCGGTAATATCTTACTGACTTCAGCTTCTTTCGTAGTAGGCAGAATGATTATATTTTCCCGGTCGGGCAACAATTGCAAACGCAATCCATCCAACGGAACTGCCGAAGTATTCCAATCATAAAAATTCATACTGCCGATCCGATGCATATACTCCTTAAACAAGCGAATATCTTCCAGGTCTGAATGACTGACCTCGTTCCCTGTCAGATTCAGACAAACCAGATTCGCTTCTTCCGCTTCTTCGCGCAACCAATCACTCATCGCAACAGTCAGTGCTTTCATAGAAGGGTTGACCTGGATAAAATCAGGATACACGCCAAATTCTTCACTTCGGGAAGATAAGGGATAAATGACCGGGATATTTTTATTCGTTAAATCATCCATTAAGGCCTTATACACCGAGCCATATACCGGACCGATGATCAGGTCGGGATGAAACCGGTCGATTTCATCGACCATAGTATACATTTTCTCTGCACTCCGTTCGGTATCGAAAACCTTCAGGTTAACTTTGTATCCTTGATTTTTCAAGCTGTCCACCGCCAGCAATACCCCTTCATAAAAAGAAATAAATTGCTCGGAGCGGGCAGAAATCTGTACCGGCATTTTTTCCACCAGCGTATCGACAAATACAGGATAATCTTTTGCAGAAAAAGGGAGCAGTAAAGCCACCTTCACAAAAGGATCGACAGGCATCACTACTTCGGAGATATAATCCGGAATCTCCATTTTATCGGTAGCCCCGATAACAGTCGTAGTCTCTTTTTCCGGTTCTTGTTCCGTTTTTTCGTTTTTTTGCATCAGGGCATTTTGCAGGATATCGGTCACGGACGCTTCTTCCACTTTTTTCACGCTCTCGTTTCGAACCGGACGCTCAGGGCGAATCTCCTGCTTTTTTCCCACCGAAGCTTCGATTTCTTCTTCACCCAATACAGAAAGATCAATTTCAGCCAAAGGCAACTTCACCACAGCTCCTACCGCCAGGGGTTGATTCTGGGCATATCCTTCATTGAATTTCAATAAACGTTTCGGTTTTATCTTATAAAGCCGGGCGATGGAATAGAAAGTCTCTCCTTTAACCACTTTGTGATAATAAAATTTGTCGTCCTGTTGCACAAAAGGATCGGTATAAGGCACTTTCAATACCTCGTATAAACTCAACGCATTATCTTTCTTATCATTTAAACTCTTTACCTCGTCGATGTTCGCTCCGTATGCCTTACATATCGAATACAAAGTCTGACCGGGTTGCACGGTATGCAAATAATAACTCTTTCCCCGAATCACAACGATATCGTTGGACTTTGTTACCGCAGTCCCTTGCCCGATTACCTGACCGCAAGACCATAAAAGCAAAAACAGAAATAATAATTTTAGCATAGCTATTCCTATTAATAAGCAGCAAATTTAGAAAAAATAGTAGATAATTTAAAAATCTGCGCTATTTTTGCAAGTTGATGAACCCAGGCTTTCACAACAAAGGCCATAAACCAAATTGTAACCGATGAAAAAATTTCCGGCAAGACTCACCTTTTACCTGCTGAATCTGTTAGCAGCCATTCTTCTCGTTTGTGTGATAGGTTATTTTGTTCTATCCCATCTGGAGAGTTATACCCAACACGGACAATTTATTCCGGTTCCTGCCTTTAACGATTTGACAGTGGAGGAAGCACACGCGGTAGCCCGGCATGCTCATTTAACTGTTGTGGTGACCGACTCCCTGTATGACGATGCGGCCAAACCGGGAGTCGTGCTCGAACAATCACCGGTAGCCGGAGCACACGTTAAAGAAAACCGTCTGATCCATCTGATCATCAATGCCCATAACCCTGAAAAAGTGGTTTTCCCGAACCTGCAGAATGCTGCTTACCGGCAGACACTGCAAACCCTGACCAGCCGGGGATTCAAAATCGGTCATATCGAATATGCCCCGTCTGAATTTCATAATCTGGTATTGGATCTTAAACATGACGGAGAAAATATCGTTCCAGGGAGCTTATTGACCAAAGGAGCCGTTATCGATATCGTGTTAGGAAGTGGAAATGGAAGGAATACAGTCGTTCTCCCGCAACTGACCGGGAAAAATCTGCAGGAAGCCCTGGATATCCTTCGTAAATCTTACCTGAATCTCGGCGAAGTACTCCCGGATGCCAGTATAAAGAGTAAAAACGATGCCTACTCGGCTGTCATCTACGAACAGGATCCTTTGGGCGAGACGACAGTCGAAGGAGGTACTTATGTCAACCTGCATATCACCCTACAAAAAGATAAAATTGCAGCACTCGACTCCTTGATGGTTACCGAATAAAAACGTGAACTAAAACAGCATCCTATGCCCGAATTTGAAGAAGAGGAAGAATTATTGGAAGAAGAAGAGGAAGGACAAGCATCCGAAATGTACGAACACCACCGGATCGAAGCGGATAATGGCCAGAATCTGCTCCGGGTGGATAAATTTCTGATGTCACGTCTGCCGAATGCTTCCCGCACAAAAATTCAGGAAGCTGCCGATGCCGGAAATATTCTGGTAAACGGGAAGGCTGTCAAATCGAGTTATAAGGTAAAACCCAAAGATATCGTATCGGTCGTCATGGCCTATCCCCGTCGGGAAATCGAGATCATACCGGAAAATATCCCCCTGAACATCGTTTACGAAGACGACGACCTGATGGTAGTCAATAAACCCGCCGGGATGGTAGTACATCCCTCCTACGGGCATTATACGGGCACTTTGGTGAACGCTCTGGCCTGGCACCTGAGAGGTAATCCGCTTTTTAAAGACAATAACGATCCGCGTCCCGGATTAGTCCACCGGATCGATAAGGACACGTCGGGATTATTGGTCATCGCCAAAACCGAAAAGGCCAAAACCCATCTGGGATTACAATTTTTCAACAAGACTTCCGACCGGAAGTATGTAGCCGTTTGTTGGGGTAACCTGGAAGACGAAACCGGAACGATCACCGGACATATCGGGCGCAACCTGACCAACCGCAAAGTCATGGCCTGTTTTCCGGACGGCAGTCATGGCAAACACGCCGTAACGCATTACCGGGTATTGGAACGCCTGGGCTATGTGAACGTAGTTGAATGTATTTTGGAAACCGGCCGAACCCATCCGTGCTCATTTCAAATATATCAAACACCCGCTTTTCAACGATAAAGAATACGGGGGAAATGAAATTCTGAAAGGTACCACCTTTGCCAGGTACAAACAGTTTGTCAACAACTGCTTCGAAATTTGTCCCCGACAGGCACTGCATGCGAAAACCCTGGGATTCGAACATCCCACCACAGGTGAACGCCTGTCGTTCGACTCGGAAATCCCGGACGATATGCAGCAACTGATACAAAAATGGCGGGCATATATCCAATCCCGGGAAGAATAACAGGGATTCCGGGACGGTTCTTCCATCCCACTTTTTCTCAAACAAATCGTTCGGGCAACCAATCACCAGGCATTTCCCGTCAGGCCATACTCCCGCCCTCTTTCTCTACATAATGTAACAATATGACAACCATTTCACCGCATCAGCCGACACTAGCAAACATAAACCCTACCTCACAGTAAGTCTTTCCGGAATTTAAGTTCCACAAAAGTGAGATTTAAACTTTCAGGCAACCTCTTCGGCAAAAATTTTTCTGTCAAGACATCCGGTTTTTATAATCTTCGTAACCGAATTTACGGACCAGACGAAAACCGGTCTCAGGATTCCAAATTCCGATGGAAGGATGGGTGACCCCGTTGAACATGGTCGTTTTGACCATCGTATAATGAATCATATCGCGAAAAACGATACGATCTCCGACCCGGGGCTCACGTCCCCCGTCAAAAGCCCAATCTCCATAGTAATCACCGGCCAGACAACTGTTTCCTCCCATCCGCCAACGTTTTTCCCCTTCGGCAGGTTCATGAGTGCCTAAAATAGCCGGCTTATAGGGCATTTCGAGACAATCGGGCATGTGACAGGCAAAAGAAACATTCAACATCAAAGTATCGACACCTCCGTTACTGACTTTATCTTCGACAGTGGCCACCAGACAACCGGTATCCCAGGTAAATGCACTACCCGGCTCGAGAATGATCCGTAAATGCGGATAACGCGAACGAAAATCACACAAGATATGAATCAGTTCCTCCTCATCGTAATCTTTATGAGTCATCAAATGTCCTCCCCCCATATTCAACCATTTGATTTGCGGGAAAAACCGGCCGAATCGTTCTTCGACAGCAGCCAGCGTACCTCTCAAATCATCCGGACGGGATTCACACAACGAATGAAAATGTAAACCATCGATTCCTTCCGGTAAATGAGTCAGGTCGGTAGCCAATATGCCCAGACGGGAAGTGGGACTGGCCGGATTGTATAAATCGGTTTCAACAGTAGAAAATTCCGGGTTTACCCGCAGCCCACAAGAGACACCTGCCCGATGGGCCCGCCGTCCGAAACGCTCGTATTGTCCCAACGAATTAAAAGTGATGTGGTTGCTGCAATTCAATATCTCCTCGATCTCTCCTTCAGTATACACCGGAGCATAAGTATGAGCCGGAGCGCCATATTCTTCAAAAACAAGACGAGCCTCCGCCAGCGAACTGGCAGTGGCTCCATCCGAATGTCTGCTGAGTTCCGGAAAAATACTCCACATAGCGTTGGCCTTCAAAGCTACGATAATCTCTGCTCCGGTAGCCTTCCTCACCTTGTCGATCACCCTCAGGTTGTCTGCCAGCAAAGTTTCATGCAATACATAGCAAGGAGAGGGGACAGTGGATAAATCCCAGTTGCTCAGAATCGTATCCTTATCGATCATACTTCCAGGTCGATATCGAATTTTTCAACCCAAGGCAATCCTTGTTCTCCTAATTCTGCCAGGAATGGATCCGGATCGAATTGTTCCACATTATACACTCCTGCGCCTTTCCAAAGTCCTTTTGCAAACATCGCGGCTCCCAGGGCAGCCGGAACACCGGTGGTGTAGCTGACAGCCTGTGTACCGGTTTCTTTGAAAGCAGCTTCGTGGTCACAATTGTTATAAATATAATAAGTATGTTCTTTGCCGTCTTTGAGCCCTTTAATGCGGCAACCGATCGAAGTCTCGCCATGATAGTTGTGGCCTAAGGATTTCGGATCGGGCAATACGGCTTTCAGGAATTGCAAAGGTACGATCTTCACTCCGTTGAATTCCACCTCGTCGATACGAGCCATACCGATATTCTGAATCACCCGCAAATGGGTCAGGTATTCCTGTCCGAAGGTCATCCAGAAACGAGCCCGTTTGATGGTCGGAAAATTCTTGACCAGAGATTCCAGTTCCTCATGGTACAACAGATAAGACTCTCTTTCCCCGATATTCGGATAAGTCAAGGTCTTATGAATTTCGAGCGGTCCTGTCTTGACCCATTGTCCGTTTTCATAAAAACGTCCGTTTTGGGTGATCTCCCGAATATTGATTTCCGGATTGAAGTTGGTAGCAAAAGCCATTCCGTGATTTCCGGCATTACAATCTACGATATCCAGATATTGAATTTCATCGAAGTGATGTTTGGCAGCATAAGCGGTAAAGATCGCCGATACGCCCGGATCGAATCCACATCCCAAAATAGCGGTCAATCCTTTTTCTTTAAAGCGTTCATGGTATGCCCATTGCCAGCTATATTCGAAATGTGCTTCATCTTTAGGCTCGTAATTAGCCGTATCCAAATAGTTCACTCCGGCTTCCAGACAAGCTTCCATAATCGTCAGGTCCTGATAAGGAAGAGCAACATTAATCACAATATCCGGCTTGAATGAACGCATAAGTCCGGTCAATTCCTCAACATGATCTGCATCCACCTGAGCGGTCTGAATACGATTACCCCCTACGGCTGCAGCAATCTCGTCGCATTTCGATTTGGTGCGGCTGGCCAGCATAATATCGGTAAAAACCTTATTCTTTGCAACTTTATGCGCAACAACGGTACCAACGCCTCCGGCACCGATAATTAAAACTCGACACATGGACAATTTTTTTTTAAGTTATTACTAGTTGAGCAAAGATACAATATTTTTTGATCCAAAAAACATTTTTCATTCCAAGTCATTCAAGTAAAACAGCAATAAAATAGGATGATCTCCCTATATAGGACTGTATACCCTTTATTTTTTTTAATTCGACCCCCTCCTCACTGATAACATCAGGATGAGAAGAATAACCAAACAACCGGACAAATAGGCCAAACTAACACTCCTCATACCAACATTCTTTTTCCGGGCCCTGGACCCGACAACATTTTATCTTGACTATCTCCGAACTCGACTCCTCCGTGTATGAACTAGGCTGTCCTTTAGAGACTTTCCCATGAAACAACCCAACCTGAAGTCCAACATCCCAGGTCCATCCCGGTTCTGTCGTAGAATATTTCCGGCCAGTGGCAATTTGTTTTTCTCCTATTTGAAAATTGTGTATACCATCTGTCTCTATAGTAGCTAATGCTTCAATATTTTTAAAAATCAGACCATTCGACTTTTTAGTTGAAAAGTCGATATGTAAACACCTACCTATCCCCAATACAGGAATAATTTGTTTTTCATTTTTTTAATTATTGATTGATTTGAGCACAAATAAAAAATGAAAACAAATTTATATTCTATACCATGACGGAATCACTTCAATATTTTTCCGCTAATGAGCAATAAGGTCAGTTCGGAGATTTTTGCCTGATAGAGGGCAGAAACTTTACGGTCGACGGCATCGATATAACTGCGCTGAAATTCCCTGAATTCGATTCCCGGCAAGGTTCCCAATTTATACTTTTCGAGTGCCGCATCGAGGTTATCGAAAGCAACCCGTTCGCTTTCTTCCTCAAAGCTTACGATCTGCAGGTTATTCTCGTAGGTATTGTAGAGCTGTGCCAAATCGGCTTTTACCTGCTGTTCCGCTTCCTGATAAGAAAGGGCGGCATTTTCCATATCCAATTTCGCATTTCTGATCTTCCTCCGGTTTTCCAATCGGTTAAAAATATCCACACTCAAGGAAAAACCCCAATACGGACCGTTCGAACGGTTGAGGGAAGTGACCGAGGCCGGAGATTTGGTGCGGTTGTAGTTATATCCGGCATCGAAATCCAATTTAGGGAACAAAGCGGCCCGGGCGATCTTCATGTCCAATTCAGAGACTTTCCGGTCCCGGCGTCCGATTTGCAGGGTCGTATTGTATTGCAACAGATCGGTCAACAAATCCTGATATTGCAAAGGCATATGCAGCCGGATAGAATCATCTACGTACATATGTTTTTGCAGATCGGTATTCATGATAGTATTCAGTGAAATATAAGCACTTTTCAACAATTCTTTTTCTTTCATATAATTCGAACTGTCGGCATTTAAATCAAGCTTTGCCTGTTGGGCCTCCAAACCCGACAATACTCCGATCACATATTTATCACGGGCCTCGGCGTAACGGGCACTCGACAACTCCAAAGAATGCCGTGCAGCTTCGAGCTTACTGTGCTGACGTACAACATCGTAATAATAAGAACTTACTTCGACGATCAGGTTCTCGACAGCTGCCTTGGTATTCAGTTCGCCGATCGCCAGCATTTCGGCATAACGATTGTGAGTCATAAACATTTCCATACCGTCGAACAAACGCCAGTTGAGAGAAACTCCGGCACTCAAAGCATCCGAACGGGAATTATCGGCCCTTCTGTCTTCTCCGTCGGAGACCACTTTACTATCGGTAATCGATTGTTTCTGGGCAGCATCGATACCGATAGTCGGAAGAAAAGGCCCGTAATTCAGGTTATTTTCAGCCTGCCGTTGTTGATTGCGGATAATTTTGATCGAATAATTCGATTCCAACGCCCGGGCGATACAACTATCCAATGTAATTTTAACCTGGGCAGAAGAAAACCCTGGAATAAAAAATAAAAAACAAACGATGAAGAATAGTAAACTATATTTTCCCATAATCATAATCAAAAAATTCTTTACTCTTTATGCTCTTCCCCGATCACGTTCACCTTTTCTGTCGACAGATAAGAATAAATCGCCGGAATCACGAACAAGGACAAGAAAGTAGCACATACCATCCCACCGACAACGGCGATCCCCATAGCCACCCGGCTTTCAGCACCGGCACCGGTAGCAATAGCCATCGGGAGAATACCCAAAACCGTCGACAAACTCGTCATCAGAATCGGCCGGAAACGAGCGACTGCAGCATTTTTCACAGCTATCAGCATCGGTTCACCCATCGCTTTCCGCTGGTTGGCAAACTCTACAATCAGAATACCGTTCTTCGACACCAGCCCGATCAACATGATTACACCGATCTGGCTGAAAATATTCATAGTCTGATCGAAATACCACAAGGACACCATCGCCCCGATCAACGCCAAAGGCACAGTAAACATGATGATCAGGGGATCCCGGAAACTCTCGAACTGAGCCGATAAAACCAGGTAAATGAATATCAATGCCAATACAAAAGCAAACATCAGACTGGACGAACTTTCCACAAAATCCTTCGAACTACCGGAAAGTGTCGTCTTAAAATTATCGTCTAACACATCGGCAGCAATCCGGTCCATTTCAGCCAATCCCTCTGATATCGTTTTTCGTTTAGCCAATCCAGCCGAAACCGTAGCGGCCACAAAACGGTCGTAGCGATACAATTGCGGAGGCATAGAACTCTCGGAAGTCGTCACCAGATTGTCCAATGCAATCAATTCACCATTATTATTCCGTACATAGATATTCTGTAAATCAGAGGGTTTATTCCGGTTTTCGCGGTCGATCTGACTCAATATCTGATATTGCTTCCCGTTCAGGATGAAATAACCGACCCGCTGTTCACTCATGGTCAGCTGCAAAGTCTGTGCGATATTCTGCATAGAAACGCCCAATACGGCAGCTTTATCCCGGTCGATATTGATGGTCAATTCGGGTTTGGTAAATTTAAGGTTCAAATCGGCCACCGAGAATACCGGACTTTTATTCACTTCGTCCATAAAGCGGGGCAATACCCGTTTCAGGTCGTCGAGGTTCTTGGCCTGAATAACGTATTCTACCGGCAAGCCTCCGCGACGTCCGCCAAAAGTCTGCTGTTGTGAAACCATCGTCCGGGCTCCGGTGAAATTACGTACCTGTACTCCCAATTCATCGGCAATCTCCTGTTGGGTACGTCCCCGTTCTTCGGGATCTACCAACCAAAGGTTCAAGTTGGAACGATTGGTATTTCCCCCACCGATCATTTCGATTATCTTTTCCTGTTCAGGGACCTCTTGTTCGATATAACTACTCAACTCATCGGCATATCGGCTCATATACTCGAACGTAGCGCCTTCCGGAGCCGTAGAGGTGATCCGGATATTCGAACGGTCTTCGAGGGGAGCCATTTCCGAAGGAATAGCCTGCCACAACAACCAGATCACCACGCCCGAACCGATCAGTATCAAAGGAGCGATCCACCGGTATTTCATAAAACCTTCCAATGCCCGGCGATAGTAGTTGACCATACCGTCGAAGAAAGGTTCTGTCGTACGGTAAAACCAGTTATCGGTGACATTGCGGGTAAGCAACTTGGTGGAAATCATCGGGGTAAAAGTCAGTGCGACAAATGAAGAAATAATGACCGCCCCGGTAATCACGATACTGAATTCCCGGAACAACCGCCCGGTCGTCCCCTGCAAAAAGACAATCGGGAAAAACACAGCCACCAAGGCTATAGTGGTAGCGATAACTGCAAAGAAGATCTCATTCGACCCCTTGAAACCGGCTTCGAGCGGAGACATTCCCTGTTCGATCTTCGTATAGATATTCTCCATCACCACAATCGCATCGTCGACAACCAGACCGATCGCCAGCACAATCGCCAGCAAGGTCAGAATATTTATGGTAAATCCGGCCAGATACATCACAAAAAAAGCACCGACCAAAGAGATGGGGATAGCCAATACGGGAATCAATGTCGTCCGCCAATTCCGTAAAAACAGGAAGATAATCAACACGACCAGAATAAAAGCCTCCACGATCGTGTCTTTCACTTCATTGATCGAATTGCGGATAAAGACCGTATTATCGAAAGCAATTCCGGCTTCGACGTCATCAGGCAAGTCTTTTTGCAAATCGGCCATCACTTCATACGCCCGGTCGACAATATCAATATAATTGGCTCCCGGCTGAGGAATGATGGCACAAGCCACCATCGGCACCCCATTCCGCTTCATAATCGAACGGGTATCTTCTGCATCTACTTCTGCAATACCGATATCCCGGAAACGAATGACTTTATCGCCCTCCTCTTTAATGACCAGATTATTAAAATCCTCAATCGTCATCAGTCGTCCCAGGGTACGGATAGTCAGTTCGGTATTTTCTCCCTCGATCCGTCCGGAAGGTAATTCCACATTTTCCTGAGTCACAGCGTCCCTCACATCCATAGGAGTGATTCCATAAGCAGCCAGCAAAGACGGATCCATCCGCATCCGTACGGAATATCTTTTTTCTCCCCAGATGGAGACACTACTCACTCCTGAGATCGTCTGCAAGCGTTCCTTATAGTACTGATCGGCATACATACTCAGGTCGATCAATGACCGCTGGTCACTCCGCAACGAAACCGCAAAGATCGGCTGAGCATCGGCATCCGCCTTACTCACGGTCGGAGGATCCACGTCTTTCGGCAAACGGCGCATCGCTCCGGAAACTTTATCCCGGACATCGTTAGCAGCCGTCTCCAGGTCGACCTCCAACTCGAACTCTACCGTTATATTACTCCGTCCGTCCCTACTCTGGCTGGTCAACGAACGAATCCCCGGGATTCCGTTGATAGCCGACTCCAAAGGCTCGGTAATCTGCGTCTCGATTACATCGGCATTAGCACCTGGAAAACTGGTCGATACCGAAATAATAGGCGGATCGACACTGGGATAGTCACGTACCCCCAAAAATACCAGACCGATACAACCAACCAACATCATAATGATGTTCATCACCGTTGCAAATACCGGTCGCTTTATACATGTTGACGATAAGCTCATTTGTTATAGAGTTGCTGAGTTACTGAGTTTATAGAGTTACTGAGTTGCTGAGTTTATAGAGTTACTGAGTTAATAGAGTTACTAAGTTACTAAGTTAATAGAGTTACTAAGTTGCTGAGTTTGTGAGTTTATTAAGTTATTCATTATTACATCATCGAATCACTAAATTGTCAAATCTCAGCATCCCTCCTCCTTTTTAACTTTAAACCTTCTCCCCTACCTCTAACCTTTTACCTTTTTATCTTCACCTCCACCGCCATCCCATCTCTGAGTTGCATCAACCCACCGGTGAGTACGGTATCTCCGACGCTGATACCGGAAGTCACCTCTACATTTTTCTCATCGCGGCTTTCTGTTTCGACAGGTACACTTAAGGCTTTTCCATTTTTCACGATCCACATTCTTTTTCCGTCCATTTCGGGCACGACGGCTTCTGTCGGTACGGCAATGAATTCAGATTTTCCACCCACCACCAGGTTTCCTTTTGCAAACATACCGGGCATCAACTCCCCGTTTGTATTCCGGAAACGAGCCCGTAGAAGAATCATACGGGTTTTCACGTCGATAAAAGGATCTACAGCATAAACCTTGGCCGAATAGAGTTTATCATTTCCGGTCACTTTAAAAAATACTTCCTGCCCTTTCAAATTATTATCGGCATATTTCTCCGGAATATTGAACTCATATTTCAGGGTAGAATTGTCTACGATCCGGGCAATTTGTGAGCTGGGCTGCACATAACTACCTTCACTGACATACCGGAACCCCATTACCCCGTCGAACGGAGCCCGGATTTCGGTACGGCTGATTTTCACTTTCAGCAGTTCGATATCCGCTTCGAGCATATTATAATCGGTTTGTAACTGATCGAAGGCTTCACGGCTGATCGATTCGCGCTTCAAAAGAATCCGTTGCCGTTCGAGCTTCTCGGCCAGTAATTTTTTCTGAAACTCCGCCCGGGTCAACTGAGCCTGCAAATCGGCATCGTCTACTTTTAATAGCAGCTGTCCCTTTTTAACGGCCACCCCTTCCTGAAAGTAAATCTTTCTGACTTTTCCCACGATCTCTGCTACCAAATCGACCTCTTCGTTTGCCAACAAAGAACCATTCACCGGAAATCCGGCAGCCACAACGGAATTCTTAGCAATAATCCCCGTTACCGGAAGTCTACCTTTCCCCTTGTTACCTGGTGCATTTTGTTGTGATTGCACCCCATTTCCACCGATCCGGGGGATTATAATCCAAGCTGCCAAAGCCAGCGGAATCCCGATCTGTAATGATCTTTTTACGTATTTATTCATATTTCATCCAATAAACCAACCCTTTTTAGTTTATAAAGTTCATAAAGTTGCTCCTTCATCGCTAAAAGTCCATAAAGTCTATGTGCACCTTTTTAACGAAACCGGAGATTCCGGTCGACCTCACACAGCCGTAAAAAAATGCCCGCAGGATTCAGAACTTTTACAAACCTGACAGACTTTACGAACTTGCTAAACGATCTAAAAATTGTAAGCCACCTTTTTCAGTTCTTTTTTCAATAAAAATAACTGTTTTGAGGTTTAGACAAACAAAACCTCCGGGAGTTTATCCCTAAAAATGTTAACACTTTGTTAAAGCCAACTCTTTCTCCTGAACATCCAATAACTCAATATAGAAAAAGCAACCGATATAATAGCGATGACAAACAATCCATAATGGCTGTCTTCCAATCCATTGTGTACATTCATACCATATAAGCTGGCAATCAATGTCGGGATCATCAAAAGCAGGGAAATAGCGGTCATACGCTTCATGATTACGTTCAGATTGTTGGAAATAACCGAAGCAAAGGCATCCATCGTACCGCTCAGGATATCACTATAGATTCGGGCGGTGTCCTGAGCCTGCCGCAGTTCGATCTCCACATCTTCTACCAGATCGGGATCGAAAAACTCCCGTTGGCTTTTTAAATTCTTTAATTTCACCAGCAGGTTGTCATTTCCTCTCAAAGAGGTAATAAAAAACACCAATGATTTTTCGATTTTCAGCAACCGTTGCAATTCGGCATTCTGAATCGATCTTTCCAGTTCTTTTTCAACGGCCCGGCTTTGGTTATTGATCTGTTTCAAATATTTGAGATACCACACGGAGGAAGACAAAAACAATCTGAACAACAGATCCCAACTCCCATCGATCGGCAATTTCTTACGCTGCATATACCGGATAAAATCGGGCAGCATATCCGTTGCGTGGTGACAGATCGTCACGAAATAATCGGCTTTCATGATGATTCCCAAAGGAACGGTGATATAGGGTATATCGTTTCCCTCATCCCGGTAGGGA
>ENA-OWPP01001333-OWPP01001333.1-human-gut-metagenome-genome-assembly--contig:-NODE-1333-length-21934-cov-7.738791_pt1 | contig 21934 bp, 18 predicted proteins | sample MGYA00248265_ERZ651848 | MGnify/ENA primary metagenome ERZ651848 (study PRJEB26924, sample SAMEA4378233) | human gut metagenome | biome: human gut; feature: human-associated habitat; material: faeces...
GGGTCTCCATCATGTACGGATGCAACAACTTCTGCTCCTACTGCATCGTGCCCTACGTCCGGGGCCGGGAGCGGAGCCGGGACCCCCAGGCCGTGCTGGCGGAGGTCCGGCAGCTGGTGGAGGCGGGGTACAAGGACATCACCCTGCTGGGCCAGAACGTGAACTCCTACGGCAACGATCTGGATTTGGATTACCACTTCCCCGACCTGCTGGCGGACATCGACCGGATCCCGGGGGAATATCTCATCCGCTTCATGTCCAGCCACCCCAAGGACGCCACGCCCCGGCTGTTTGACGTGATGGCCGCAAGCTCTCATGTGGCCAAGCAGCTGCACCTGCCCTTCCAGTCCGGCAACGACCGGGTCCTGAAAGAGATGAACCGCCGCTACACCCGGCAGCAGTACCTGGATCTGGTGAACTACGCCAAGCGGGTCATGCCCGGGCTGGTATTGACCTCCGACGTCATCATCGGCTTCCCCGGCGAGACGGAGGCGGAGGCCATGGACACCGTGTCCCTGGTGGAGGAGGTGGGGTTTGACGCCCTGTTCACCTTCATCTACTCCCCCCGCCCCGGCACCAAGGCCGCGGCCATGCCGGACCCGGCCACCCGGGCGGAGAAGCAGAAGTGGTTTGACAGGCTCCTGGAGGTCCAGAACAATATGTCCGCCAAGCTCCACGCCGCCTATGTGGGCAAAACGGTGCGGGTGCTGGTGGACGGCGAGAGCGACGACCCGGAGTACCCCCTGACCTCCCGGACGGAGGGCAACCGCTTGGTGCGGCTGAAAGGGGACAAGGCCCTGATCGGGCAGTTCGCGGATGTGGCCGTCACCGGCAGCAACACCTGGGCGCTGTACGGCGAGGCCGTTTAACGGTAGACCTCCCGCGCGAGGAGGAAGGCCCGCCGGGCGTAGGCGTCCTGATAGGCGCTGCCTGCGGCGGCGGAGGCGTCCTCATAGGAATCCAGCAGCGCACGCTGCTGATCGGTGAGGGTGGCGGAAAGCGCGGTCAAGGCGTCGTTCGCCTGCTGGAGGGAGAGGAAGTAGTCCTTGCCCAGAGAGGGGAACAGCTCGTCCTCCAGGGCGGTGAGCAGGATGTCGATGTAATCGGACATAGGGGATCACTCCTGAATTTGTTTGACAGACACGATTGTGTCTTTTATAGTACGTATCATAGCAGACATATTTGTGTCTGTCAAGAGCGGAAGAGGAATTATGACGTTTGCAGAACACCTTCTTCAACTGAGAAAGCAAAGGGGCCTGAAACAAACCGAGCTGGCAAAAATCATCGGCATCGGTTGGCGGGCCTATCAGACGTATGAGCGTGGAGAGCGGGAACCGACCCTGTCTACGCTGATCGCCCTGGCGGATTTCTACGACCTGTCGCTGGATGAGCTGGTCTGCCGGGAGCGGTAGGGGCGGAACTGTGTGTCCGCCCGCCGGATTTCCGCCGGACCCCTGCAGGACCGTAGGGGCGGTTATCAACCGCCCGGGGGATTCAGCTGGGGTGCCAGCTGGGCAATGCGCCCCCCATTCTCTTTTTGGTTGCGCCAAAAAGAGAACGCGCCGCGCCCGGTGTAAGAGAAAAAGGCGCCGGGCGCGCTCCGGTGCAGTGGCCCTCCGCGCGTACGGGGGTCGGCGTACCAGTGCCTGCTCCGATTTTTCCTGGCATTCGGGCACGCTTGGGCCTTCTGTGAGGTCGATACTGCCGTCCCGTGGCGGATGGTGCGGAGGGGGTCGGGGTGCAAGAACGCATTTGACCAGCTTCTCTTTCCGCGCGTTCCGCTTCGCTACGCGCTGCCCGGGCGGTTGTAGAAGCTATTGCGTTAGCCCGTGATGAAACTTTCATCAACTGCCCGGCCAGCGGCAGCGAAAATCGGCGCAGCGTGTATCCCGGACTTCCCCGGGCTGAAAGGTTCCCCAAGGGCCGGGCGTTTCCGTCTCTGACCGCCGCGCGGGATTGCCAACCTTCCCCCGCCGGCGGCAGGAGGTCTGCGCCTGCGCAGACCGACCCGCCGAGACATTTTTTCTTTTCCACCGGGCGCGGCGCATCCCGCATGGACAATGCCCCCGGCGGGAGCCAGACCCCTGTGGCCGCCGTTCGGCGGCCCGCCCAGCCCAGCCATCCACATGGCTGATTTCCCGCGTCCCATGGGACGCACCCCCATAAAACGAATCCAAATCCTTTGATAGAAAGAGAATGAGGTGACCCTTTTGGCCGAACTCACCCCCATGATGAAGCAGTACCTGGAGATCAAGAAGGACAATCCGGACTCCATCCTGTTCTTCCGTCTGGGCGACTTCTACGAGATGTTCGCTGACGACGCGAAGCTGGCCTCCCGGGAGCTGGACCTGACCCTCACCTCCCGGGACCACGGCAAGCACGCCAAGCCCGAGGAGGAGCGGGTGCCCATGTGCGGCATCCCCTACCACGCCAGTGAGGCATACATCGCCCGGCTCATCGCCAAGGGCTACAAGGTGGCCATCTGTGAGCAGATGGAGGACCCGGCAACGGCCAAGGGGCTGGTGAAGCGGGATATCATCCGGGTGGTGACCCCCGGCACGGTGATCGACGCCGCCTGCCTGGAGGAGAAGGCCAGCAACTTCCTCTGCGGCATCTACATCGACAGCCAGAACGCCGGCGCGGCCTTCTGCGACATCTCCACCGGCAAGACCCACCTGACGGCCTTCTCCGGCCCGGACCGGGTGGAGCACGTCGTCAACGAGCTGGGCCGCTTTTCCCCGGCAGAGGCGGTGGTGAACGACGGGGCCGCCTCGGAAAAAGCCCTGACCGACGCCCTGACGGAGAAGTTCCGCTGCCGGGTGGAAAACGGCGGCGAGGGCCGCTTCCGCCTGGCGGAGGCGGAGCGAAACATCCGCCGCCAGTTCGGGGAGGAGGCGTTTGACCGCCTGCCCAGGACCAACCCGGCCGCGGCCATGGCCCTGGGGGGATTGCTGCACTACCTGTACGAGACCCAGAAGACGGACCTCTCTCACATCAACGACCTGGACTACTACGAGCAGGGCCGGTTTATGGAGTTGGACCTGACCGCCCGGCGGAACCTGGAGCTGACGGAGACCCTCCGGGACCGGGAGAAGAGAGGCTCCCTCCTGTGGGTGCTGGACAAGACCAAGACGCCCATGGGCGGGCGGCTGCTCCGCAGCTGGCTGGAGCGGCCGCTGCTGTCCGTCACCGCCATCGCCAAGCGCAATGCCGCCGTGGCCGCCCTGGTGGAGAGCACCATGGCGCGGGAGGAGCTCATCGCCGCCCTGACGGGCCTGGGAGATATGGAGCGGCTCATCGGCCGCATCGTCTACGGCACCGCCGGGGGACGGGACATGGTGTCCCTCCGCTCCGCCATCGAGCGGCTGCCCGCCCTCCGGGCCCAGCTGGCGGCCTTCTCCGGCGGACGGCTGGCGGAGCTGGCCGGGGAGCTGGACGACCTGACGGAGATCGGGGCACACATCGGCGCGGCCATCTGCGACGAGCCGCCGTTCTCCGTCCGGGAGGGCGGCTTCATCCGGGACGGCTACCACGAGGAGGTGGACCGCCTGCGGCACATCATGAACGGCGGCAAGGGCGTCCTGGCGGAGATCGAGGCCAAGGAGAAGGAGCGCACCGGCATCCGGACCCTGAAGATCGGCTACAACAAGGTCTTCGGCTATTACATCGAGGTGTCCAACTCCTTCAAGGACCAGGTGCCGGACACCTACATCCGCAAGCAGACCCTGGTGAACGGGGAGCGGTACATCACCCAGGAGCTGAAGGACTTGGAACACGAGATCCTCACCGCCTCGGACCGGGTGGTGGCATTGGAGTATGAGCTCTTCACGGCGCTGCGGCAGGAGATCTCCGCCCAGAGCGCCCGCATCCAGCGGACTGCCGCCGCGGTGGCGGAGGTGGACGCCCTGGTGTCCTTCGCGGCGGTGGCGGTGCGGAACCACTACTGCCGCCCCACGGTGGACGAGTCTGGGGCCACCGAGATCCACGACGGCCGCCATCCGGTGGTGGAGCAGATGCTCAAGGACAGCCTCTTCGTCCCCAACGACACCTTCATGGGGGAGAAGGAGGACCGGGTGGCCATCATCACCGGCCCCAACATGGCGGGCAAGTCCACCTACATGCGCCAGGTGGCGCTGATCGTCCTCATGGCCCAGATGGGCTCCTTCGTCCCGGCGGCCAGCGCCCGCATCGGTGTGGTGGACCGGATCTTCACCCGCATCGGCGCCAGCGATGACCTGTCCGCCGGCCAGTCCACCTTCATGGTGGAGATGACGGAGGTGGCGGACATTCTGCGCCACGCCACGAAGCACTCTCTGCTGATTCTGGACGAGATCGGCCGGGGCACCAGCACCTTTGACGGCATGTCCATCGCCCGGGCGGTGCTGGAGTACTGCGCGGACAAGAAGCTGCTGGGGGCCAAGACCCTGTTCGCCACCCACTACCACGAGCTGACGGAGCTGGAGAACACCCTGCCCGGCACGGTCAACTACAACATCGCCGTCAAGACCCGGGGGGAGGACATCATCTTCCTGCGGAAGATCCTCCCCGGCGGGGCGGACCGCAGCTACGGCATCGAGGTGGCCAAGCTGGCGGGGCTGCCGGACAAGGTGGTCCAGCGGGCCAAAACGGTCCTGAAAGAGCTGGAGGAGGAGAACGGCGTTCAGTACGTAGCGGCCCGGAAAGAGGAGGACCAGGTGTCCCTCACCGCCATCGGCGAGGGGGAGGTGCTGGACGCCCTCCGCCGCTGCCAGCCGGACACGCTGACGCCCATTGAGGCGATGAGCCTGATCTACGAGTGGAAGCAGAAGCTCAACTGAGCACCCGGCCGGGCAGGCACGGCGGGATGCGCCCTCTGCCGCGGGGGACCGGACGCGCTGACGGCGCCCGGAGAGCGGCCTTCAGGCCGGGACAGGGGATTCCGCGGAAATGAGGGGCCTGGCGGCGGGCGGACACGCGCCGCCCAAGCCCAGCGGATCAAAAGAAGACCCCGGCGGATCCGCCCGCCGGGGAAAACGAGCTGAAACAGAAGCCGGACGAAAACCGGGAGGGAACGAGATGCCAAGAAGAAAGAGCGCCGCCTATATGTCGGCGGGGGAACAGATCGCGGGCACGGTGCTCTTTGTGATCTACCTGCTGGTGCTGCCCTTTGTCACAACCCCGCTGTTCCGCCTGATCGGCGGACTGCTGGGAGTGACCATCAGCACCGGATTGCAGAATATCCTGTATTACTACATCCTCTTCGCCGCCACGGTCATCATTTTCCACGGCTTTCTGGGTCGGACCTCCCGGCACTTTGCAGAGAACCTGGGCGGGGCCTGCAAGTTCATGGCCATCGGACTGGTGGCCCTGTACGGCCTGAACGAGCTGGTGTACCGCCTGACAAGACTGGTGGTATCCAACCAGACCAACCTGAACGACACCACCATCTCCGCCCAGATCGAGGACGCGCCCCACATGACGCTGCTGATCGTCATTTTCCTGGCGCCCTTTGTGGAGGAGGTGCTCTTCCGGGGACTGGTGTTCGGGAATCTCCGGCGCAAGAGCGCGGCGGTGGGATACCTGGTCAGCTGCCTGCTGTTCGCCCTGCTGCATGTGTGGCAGTTCGCGGTGGTGAACCGGGACATCACGTATTTCCTGCTGATGCTCCAGTATCTGGTGCCCGGGCTGGTGCTGGCGTGGGTCTATGACCGCACCGGCACCCTGTGGACGTCCATCGGTCTCCATGCGGCGGCCAACGCCCTCTCCGCCTGGACCCTTGTGGCGTAAGAACCGAATTCCGGAATGATGAGGGGAGAAAGGGACAGATGAATTTTTGGGACGTATTTAGCGAGATGCTGGTCATCCTGTTCGCCATTGCGGCGGGCTATGCGGCCAACCGGCTGGGGTACCTGGGCGGGGAGACGGACCAGAAGGTCTCCAAGCTGCTGCTGAACATCACCATGCCCGCCATGATCGTGGCGGCGGTGATCACCGGCGAGGAGCTGCCGGAGCTGGGGACCATCCTCTCCATCCTGGAGGTTGGCGTGGTGTTCTACCTGCTGGAGGCGGTCTTTGCCCTGGTGGTGCCCCGGTTCCTGCCGGGCACACAGGGGCAGAAGGGCGTGTGGCGGTATGCCCTGGCCTTCCCCAACGTGGGGTTCATTGGCTATCCCGTAGCGGTGGCCCTGTTTGGAGACGGCGCACTGTTCTATGCCGCTATTCTGGCGCTGCCCTTCAATCTCTTGTCTTACAGTCTGGGCCCGCTGCTGCTGGCAGGGGCCGCCCGCTTCCGCTGGAAGCAGCTGTTCACCCCCTGCATCGTGGCCTCTGTCCTGGGATTGGTGCTGGCGCTGACCCGGCTGCGGCCGCCGGCCCTGGTGGGCGAGATGCTGGACTTTGTGGGAGACATCACCGTGCCGCTGTCCCTGCTGGTGGTGGGCTCCCTGCTGGCGGGCATGTCAGCCGGACAGGTGCTGCGCTCTCCCAAGCTGTGGCTGCTGACGGCCATCCGCCTGCTGTTGCTGCCGGTGGCCCTGTGCCTGGTCCTCCGGGCGCTGGGGATCGACTCCCTGGTGCTGGGGATCGCTGTCACCCAGATGGCCATGCCCGTAGCAGTGAACGGGACGCTGCTGAGCATGGAGTACGGCGGAGACACCGAGTGCATGGCACAGATCACCTTCCTGACCACGGCGGCGTCCATCGTGACCATTCCCATCGTCGCCGTGCTGCTGCTCTGAGCTTAGAAAGGAAACCAATATGCCTCACATTCAACAACTGGAGTCCCACGTAGCGGATCTGATCGCCGCCGGTGAGGTCGTGGAGCGGCCCGCCAGCGTGGTGAAGGAGCTGGTGGAAAACGCCGTCGACGCCGGCAGCTCTGCCGTGGTGGTGGAGATCCGCCGGGGCGGCATGGGCATGATCCGGGTGACGGACAACGGCTGCGGCATCGCGCCGGAGGAACTCCCCACCGCCTTCCTGCGCCACGCCACCTCCAAGCTGCGGACGGAGGAGGACCTGGGGAAGATCGGTACTCTGGGGTTCCGGGGCGAGGCCCTGGCCGCCATCTCCGCCGTCAGCCGGGTGGACATCCTCACCCGCCAAACCGGCACGACGGAGGGAGCCGCCCTCCATCTGGAGGGCGGTGTGCCCGGCGCAGTGGAGCCCGCCGGTGCGCCGGAGGGCACCACCATCACGGTCCGGGACCTGTTTTACAACACCCCCGCCCGGCTGAAGTTTATGCGCAAGGACAGTGCGGAGACTGCGGCGGTGAACGGCCTCATGCAGCATCTGGCCCTGTCCCATCCGGACATCTCCTTCAAGTTCATCAAGGACGGGGTGGAGGCCCTGCTGACCCCCGGCGACGGAAAGCTGGACTCCGCCGTCTACGCTGCCCTGGGCCGGGACTTCGCCCGGGGGCTGGTGCCGGTGTCCGGCAGCGGAGGGGACATCACGGTCTCCGGTTTTGTCACCGCGCCGCTGATGGGCCGGGGCTCCCGGTCCATGCAGGTGTTCTTCGTCAACGGCCGGTTCATCAAGTCCCAGCTGCTGACGGCGGCGCTGGAGGAGGGCTACCGCAACCAGATCATGAAGGGTAAGTTCCCCGGCTGCGTCCTGTCCGTCACCCTGCCGGTGACGGCGGTGGACGTGAACGTCCACCCCGCGAAGACTCAAGTGAAGTTCGCCCGGGAGCACGATGTGTTCGACGCGGTCTACCACACGGTGCTGGATGCCCTGGGCAAGACCAGCGCTCCCGCCGCCGCTCCCGCGCAGGAGGCGCGGCTCCCGGCGGCCTCCCGGCAGGACTTCTTCCAGACCATGGACGCCAAGACGTTCCGGCAGGGCGGTGCAAAGCCCGCTCCCCAGCCCGCGGCTCCGGCCCGGCCCGCCTGGAACACCGAGCTGCGGGCGCCCGCCCGGGTGGCGGACAGCGGGCAGACCTCTTTTTACCAGACCAAGCGCTCAGAGTCCGCGGCCCAGGGCGCTCTGGGAAGGGCGCCCGCCTCTGTGACGTCGCCGCCAGACACGCAGCAAAGCAGCCCGCCTGCACCCTCCTGCAACAAAGGTGCGCTGGGCAGACCGCCTGTCTCCGTGACCGCCCCACGGGCGGAGCGGACGGCTCCCTCCGCCCCCTGGACCTCTGCCCCAGTGTCCGTCCCTGCAGAAAAGACGACCTCGCCGGAATCTGCTCCCCGCCCCTTTGTGCCCGCCATCCCGCCGGAGCGGCTGAAGCTGACGGAGGATCTACCGGGCCAGACGACTGTTCTGGAGACGAAAGAGGCACCCTGGCGGATTGCCGGAGAGGTGCTGCGGACCTATATCATCTGCGAGAGCGAGGACGGCAGCGTCTGGCTCATCGACAAGCACGCCGCCCACGAGCGGATGAATTTTGACAAGCTGAAAAATGCTCAGGAGCCCCCCATGCGACAGACGCTGCTGGCCCCCATCGCGGCGGAGTTAAGCCGGGAGGACGGGGCGCTGCTGCTGGAGAACCTGCCCCTGCTGGAGCAGTTCGGTTTTGCCTGCGAGGACTTCGGGGCCGGCGCCCTGCTGGTGCGGGAGGTGCCGGCGGACATCGACGCCGCCGACACGGTGCCCACTCTGGAGGAGTTTGCCGAGCGCCTGCGGACCGGAAGATCCCCGGATGAAAAGCGGGAGGCGCTGCTGCATACCATGGCCTGCAAGGCGGCCATCAAGGGCGGCTGGGTCAGCGATCCGGCGGAGCTGCGGGTGCTGGTGGACCGGGTGCAGAGCGGAGAGATCAAATACTGCCCCCATGGCCGCCCGGTGGCGGTGAAGCTGACGAAGTACGAGCTGGAGAAGATGTTCAAGCGGGCGTGAGACTTCGAAGGGGGACTGCGTCCCCCCTCGACCTCTCCCCTCACCAGTGACCGACGTCACTGGTGTGTGCGCCCGAGGCGCACAGGTCAACGGATTTTCGGCAGGTACACGCCCTGCCGAAAATGATTGAGATTTCTTTGTTCGCCCGCGGCGAACGAACTGGGAAAAGCCGCAGGGTTTTCCCCAGCCCTTTTTCCTGGCGGAGATGGGAGTGACCAATTTTTCAGGAGGTTTCCTATATGGCAAAAAAGGAAAAACGGTTTGTGCGGACCAGTGTGGAGAGCACCGGCTTTGAGGAAAACTCTGTCTGGGTGGACCGGGAGACCGGGGTCAACTACCTGTGGCATTCCACCGGCCATGCCGGCGGGATGACGCCCCTGCTGGACCGGGAGGGGAAGCCCATCATTACCACCCTTTTGGAGGAGAAGGAGTGATTTGCATGAAACTGCTGTTTGTCAACGGCTGCATCAGCCAGCGAGGGGAGGAATCCCGCACCCTGGTGCTGGCGAGATCGTTTTTGGACGCATGGCAGGCCAGGCATCCGGAGGCCGAGGTGGAGACTGTGGAACCAGAGGCCCTGCTGGCGCTGAAGCCCTTTGCGCCGGAGATGCTGAACGACCGGGACGCCCTGGCGGGGATCCGGTGCTTCGATGCGCCGGTGTATGATCTGGCCCGCCAGTTCCGGGCCGCGGACCGGGTGGTGGTGGCGGCACCCTTCTGGGACCTGACCTTCCCGGCGGCCCTGCGGACGTATATTGAGTACATCTCCGCCAATGGCCTGACCTATCACTACGAGGCCGACGGCTGCCACGGGGATTGCCGGGCAGAGAAGCTGGCTTATCTCACCTCCGGCGGGGATCTGGAGCAGCCCGAGAGTCTGGGTGTTCTGTACTGGAAGCAGCTGTGCGCCATGTTCGGCATCCCGGCGTTCAGCTATGTGTTTGCCGGCGGACTGGACCTGGATCCCGCCAAGACGGAGGAGATTTTGACGGAGGCCTGTGAGAAGGCACGCAGGCTGGCGGAGGACTTCTGAAAAGGAGGCGGCTGCCGTAAGGGGGAGATTGCCGGCTGCGCTGGCACTGGTGCTTCTGCTGTCCGCTTGCGGAGGGCCCCCTTTACATCCGGGAGCGGATCGTATACAGTGAGTATATCGATGCATCAGAAGCGGAACAGCCTTGACAGGCGAGAGGAGAGACGGCGATGGCTGAGAAGATCATCTGTGTGGTGGGGCCGACGGCCTGCGGCAAAACGAAGCTGGGTGTCCTGCTGGCAAAGCGGTATGACGGGGAAGTGGTTTCCGCCGACTCCATGCAGATTTACAAGGGCATGACCATCGGCACCGCCGCCCCCACCGCCGAGGAGATGGAGGGCGTGCCCCATCACATGATTGCCGTGGCAGACCCGGCGGAACAGTGGTCCGCCGCCCGGTACGCCCGGGCGGCCGTCCCCATCGTGGACGACATTCTGCGGCGGGGAAAGCGGCCCATCCTGGTGGGCGGCACCGGGCTGTGGCTGGATGCGGTGGTGCAGGGCCGGACCTTCGCCGGCGGCCACGCCGGCGGCGCTGTCCGCAGGGAGCTCCAGGCCCAGCTGGCCCGGGAGGGCATCGGCCCGCTTCTGGAGGAGCTGCGGCAGGTGGACCCGGAGGCGGCGGAACGCCTCCATCCGGCGGATGAGAAGCGCATCCTCCGGGCGCTGGAGGTCTACCGGGAGACGGGAAAGACCATCTCCGCCCACAACGCGGAGACAAGGGACCTGCCGCCCCGGTACGACGCCGTGTGGATCGGCCTCCAGTTCCGGGACCGGGCGGACATGAAGACCCTGATCGACCGCCGGGTGGACGCCATGGTGGCGGCGGGCCTGCTGGAGGAGGTGGGGCAGCTGCTGGAAAGCGGCCTGCCCCGGGAGGCCACGGCTCTCCAGGCCATCGGATACAAGGAGTTCCTGGGGGTTCTGGACGGCACCGCCACGGTGGAGGAGGCCGTGGCGGAGGTGAAGCTCCGCTCCCGGCAATACGCCAAGCGCCAGCTGACTTGGCTGCGGCGAAATCCGGACATTCACTGGATCTGGTGGGAAAAAGACCGGGATTTTGCCCGGGCCCTCCAGGTTTCGACGGAAATCCTGGCCGCCGCTGGCGTATTCTAGCGGTGAGCGGACGGGAGACAGGGAAATCGTCCGACTCATACAGAAAAAAGGAGCGGACATATATGCAGACAAAAGCGAATTTACAGGACCTGTTTCTCCTCCGGGCCAGACGGGACAAGCTGCCCGTCACCATGTTTCTGATGAACGGCTTCCAGATGCGGGGCACCATCGCGGGGTTTGACGCCTTTGTGGTGGTGCTGGACAGCGACGGCCGGCAGCAGATCATTTACAAACACGCGATCTCCACCATCGCGCCGGTGCGGCCGGTGGATCTGGAGGGTGAGGAACCGGCCGTCGCGGGCGCATGAGCGGCCTGCGGACCCGTTTTGAGGCCCGCCGCCTAAAGGGCGGCACTTAGGCCGGGATCACGTTTTGCGGACCAAAACCTTGAGCACGGCGGGCAAAGCCCGCCGTGCCTGGGGAAATGAGAACTGGCGGGCAGAAAATCATTTCAAGCACACGACCTCCGCCATCGCGCCGGTGCGTCCGGCGGTGGAGCTGGAGGTTGTGGAGGTCTGCGCCTCCGCAGAGGGTCCTGCATGGGGCCGGGAAGGCTTCGCGGACAGAGACAAAGAGGTAACCATGAAAGAGAAAACCCTTGGCACAAAACTTTTGCTGGCAGCGGTCACGCTGGGCGTGCTGGCCTATTTCTCGATTCAGGCGGTGCGCTATTTCGGCGACCCGCTGACCACCACCATCGCCTACCAGTATCAGGTGGAGATGTCCACGGTGCTGTCCGGCTATGTGGTGCGGGACGAGGCGATCCTGACGGACGACACCAGCGGCCTGCTGCAGCTGCAGCGGGCGGAGGGCGAGCGGATCAGCGACGGCGGCGTGGTGGCGCTGGTCTACGCGGACCAGGCGACGCTGGACCGCCAGAAGGAGATCCAATCCCTCCATACCCAGATCGAACAGTTGCAGTACGCGGAGGAGGCGGCGCTGGGGGCGGAGGTCTCTCTGCGACTGGACGCCCAGATCCTCCAGACGATCCGCGACTACCGGGGCGCTCTGGCGGCGGACCGGCTGGACACGGCGGAGGACTGCGGAGCCGAGCTGCGGAGCCTGGTGATGAAGCGGGACTACACGTATTCCGATACGGAGGACCTGTCCGCCCAGATGGCGGAGCTCCAGAGCCAGTTGAGCAGCCTGCGGGCCCAGGCGGGAAGCTCTGTCCGGCAGATCACCGCGCCGCAGGCGGGGCTCTATTCCGCCGTGGTGGACGGATATGAGAACATTCTAACGCCGGAGAGCCTGGAGACGCTGACGCCCAGGACCCTGGCGGCCCTGGAGCCGGACGAGTCCCTGCGCTCCAACCGGGTGGGCAAACTGGTGCTGGGGGACACCTGGTACTATGTGACGGCCCTGGAGGAGAGCGAGGCCCAGACCCTGCAGGAGAGCGGGAGACTGAAGCTGCGCTTTGCCAAGGGCGTGGGCCGGGACTTGAGCGTGAAGCTGACCCATATCAGCGAGGCGGAAGGCGGCCGGGTGGTGGCGGTGTTCCAGGGGGACACCTATTTATCAGAGCTGACGCTGCTGCGCCAGCAGAGCGCCGAGGTTATTCGGCAGACCACCACGGGCATCCGAGTGCCCAAGGAGGCCCTGCGGGTGCGGGAGCGAACGGTTACGGACGAGGACGGGAACGAGTCCGTGGTGAGCGAGACCGGCGTCTACTGCATGGTGGGCATGAAGGCCCGCTTCAAGCCGGTGGACGTGCTGTACAGCGGAGATGACTTCGCCCTGGTGCGCTCCACGCTGGACACGGCAGAGGAGGTCAGCAAGACCCAGGAGCAGATTCGCCTCCGGGCGGGGGACGAGGTGATCATCACCGCCTATGACCTGTATGATGGAAAGGTGATTGGCAGCTGACAGAGAGATGGCCGCAGGGCGGCCGCTGGAAAGGAGTATTGGAACGCTGATGACAATTGCGGAGAACATTGCCCGGATCCGGGCGAACATGGCCGCGGCGGCCCGGGAGGCCGGCCGGGACCCGAAGGAGATCCTGCTGGTGGGCGCCAGCAAGATGAACGATGCCGCCGCCTGCCGGGAGGCCGTGGCAGCCGGCATCGACGCCCTGGGGGAGAACCGGGTGCAGGAGATGGTACAGAAGCTGGAGCAGCACGCCTACGACGGCGCCCCCCTGCACTTCATCGGCCACCTGCAGCGCAACAAAGTCAAGCAGGTGGTGGGCCATGTGGCCCTGATCCAGTCCGTGGGCTCTCTGGAGCTGCTGGACGAGATCGAGAAAGTGGCCGCGGCCCGGGGGCTGGTGCAGGACATCCTGCTGGAGGTGAACATCGGCCGGGAGGCTGCCAAGAGCGGCTTTGCACCGGAGAAAGTCCTCCCCGCAGCGGAGGCCGCCCTGGAGCGGACCCATGTCCGGGTGCGGGGACTGATGACGATTCCCCCGGCAGACGCGCAGAGGGATGCCAATTTCCGGTATTTTCAGGAAGTTCAGGCACTTTATGTTGACATGAACCAAAAATTGTTTCATAATGAATTAGAATATCTGTCCATGGGCATGAGCGGCGACTATGAGGATGCGATCCGTGCCGGCGCCACCATGGTGCGGGTGGGCAGCGCCATCTTCGGCGCCCGCCATTACAACTGAAAAAGACCGGAGCGCGGCTCCGATGGGAGGCTATTATGAGCTTATTGGACGAACTGAAAAAGTGGACCCACCCCTACGAGGATGAGGACGAGGAGTATGATGACTTTGAGGAGCCGGTGCGGCAAAACGCCTTTGAGGACCGGAAGCTCAAGGTGGAGGACCGCCGCAACAAGGTGGTGAATATCCACGCCACCACCCAGCTGAAAGTGGTGCTGGTGAAGCCGGAGCGGTTCGAGAACGCCTCCGAGATCGCGGACCACCTGAAGGACAAGCGGACCGTGGTGCTGAACCTGGAGTCCACCAACAAGGATATCGCCCGGCGGCTGATCGACTTTCTGTCCGGCGTGGCCTATGCCGGCGAGGGCAAGATCAAGAAGGTGGCTGCCAATACATACATCATCACGCCCTATCATGTGGATATCGAGGGCGATCTGATCGACGAGCTGGAGAACAACGGCCTCTATTTCTGAGCGGACACGAGGGGGTAACATCGCACTATGCTGACACCACAGGAAGTTTCCACCCACGCCTTTTCCAAGGCAGTGATGGGCGGATATAACATGGCCATGGTCGATGAGTTTCTGGACGAGCTCACCGATGATTACACCGCGCTCTACAAGGAGAACGCGGCGCTGAAGGCCAAGCTGAAGGTCCTGGTGGAAAAGGTGGAGGACTACCGTGCCACCGAGGACTCCATGCGCGCCACCCTGCTGACCGCCCAGAAGATGGCGGACTCCATCGTCCACGAGGCAGAGGCCAAGCGGGACGAGATCCTGGCCCAAGCGGAGACCAGCGCCCGGGAGAAGATCGGCCAGCTGCGCCAGGAGGTGGAGGCCGCCGAGGAGCGGCTGCACCAGGGCCAGCGGGATCTGGCCCAGTTCATTGCCGCCAGCAGGGAGATCTGTGAGAAGGAGCTGAAATTCCTGGAGCAGCTGCCCGAGCTGCCGGTGGAGGCGGCGGAGCCGATTTCCCAGCAGGAGCCGGAGGAGGCCGTCCAGCAGATCGAGGAAAAGGTGCTGGCCGCTTTCAGCGAGCAGAGCGTGGAGGAGGAAGCGGCCCCGGCGGAAGCGGAAGAGGCGTCTCCGGCGGCGGAGGATGACTATCCGGAGGGGGACCCCTTTGCGGCTGATCCTGTGGATGAGCCTACCCGCCGCATCAATCTCAACGATCTGAAGTTCGGCCGCAATTACTCCGGCGGCGATGACTGAACGATCAAAGCGGCTCGCAGGAGCCGCTTTTTTCTTTCCCGGTCCCGGCGCTCAACGTCTTTTGATTGGAGGAGTCAGCCATGAAGCAACAGCCCATCGTGGCCTTTCTGTACGACTTTGACAAGACCCTCTGCACCACCGATATGCAGGACTACGCCTTCATCCCCTCCCTGGGGATGACCCCCGCAGAGTTCTGGGCGGAGGCCAACGGCTTCGGCCGCAGGAACCGGATGGACGGCATCCTGGCCTATATGTACACCATGCTGCGGGAGGCGGCGCGGCGGAACCGTCCTTTCACCCGGACGGACTTGGTGGAGAAGGGGCGGAGCATCGTGCTGTTCCCCGGTGTGGAGGACTGGTTCCGGCGGATCAACGACTTCGGCGCCGGCCAGGGTGTCCAGGTGGAGCACTACATCATCTCTTCCGGCCTGCGGGAGATCATTGAAGGCTCGTCCATCAGCGGGGAATTCAAGGAGATCTATGCCAGCGAGTTTTACTACGATGAGAGCGGTGTGCCCGTGTGGCCCAAGCTGGCGGTGAACTTCACCGCCAAGACCCAGTTCGTCTACCGGATCAACAAGGGCGTGCTGGACGTGTCCAACGACCGGGATCTAAACGCCTCCATGCCTGATGACAGCAAGCGGGTGCCCTTCACCAGTATGATCTACATGGGGGACGGCCTTTCCGACGTGCCCTGCATGAAGATGATGCGGGCCTACGGCGGCCAGGCCATCGCCGTGTACCAGGCCAGCAACCGCGCCGGTGTGGAGGACCTGCTGGCAAAGGGCCGGGTGGATTATATCTTCCAGGCGGACTACCGGGCCGGGTCTGCGCTGGAGGCCACGGTGCAGGACATCATCCGCAAAATGGCGGTGACGGACCGCTTGTGGGAGGAGAATGCCCGCCAGGTGCGCAGCATCGGGGGAGACGTGCTGCTGGGGCAGGTGGGCCTGTTCTGAGCTGGACGGCAAGGAAACAGCGGGGGAAGGCGCCGCAGCGCCTTCCCCCGAAAAATGTCTGAATCCGTGGGATTTTTCTTTACAATCCGTATCGTATTTGTTAAACTATACGTTATGTATTTAACTCTGGAGGAGAGAGAACGATGGCTTCCACAACTGAATTTTCACGGACCCTGTCCCTGCTGCGGCAGGAGCGGGGCGTCTCCCAGCGAACTGCCGCAGGGGATCTGGGAATCTCCCAGGCCCTGTTGAGCCACTATGAAAACGGCATCCGGGAACCGGGCCTGGCCTTTGTGGTGAAGGCCTGTGATTACTACCACGTCTCCGCGGACTTCATCCTGGGCAGGACCCTGTCCCGGGAGGGGAACATGCTGACGGAGCAGGAGATCCTGAACGCTACGGAACCGGGCAACATCCTCCAGGGCAGCGTGCTGGCCACGCTCCAGAGCAAGCTGCTCTCCGGCGCTGTGGGGGTGCTGTTCGGCCTGCTGGGCAAGCTGAACGACAAGGCGTCCATCAACGCCGCTGCCGGATATCTGGGCAGCGCGGTGTACCAGCTGTACCGCCATCTGTACCGCACCGCCGGCGCCAACGAGGCGTACTTCTCTCTGGACCCGGCCGCCTGCACCATGGGCACAGCGGAGGCGGACATGAAGCTCTCGGAGATCCAGTACACCCGGAGCCTGCGGTCCCTGGCGGCCAAAAAGGCGGCGTTCCCGGACCTGTCCAACGAGGCCCTGACCGCCGCATACCCCGGACGGTGCCAGAGCCTGACCCAGGTGCTGAGCACCGCGGATGCCCGTCTCAGCGGCCTGACGGAGAAGACCAGATGAGCTTTCAGTCTCTGGCCTTTTTCGGCTTTCTGGCCACAGCGCTGGCGGTGTGCCTGACAGCGGGGCGGCGCAGCCCCCGAGCGGGTGCGGCGATGCTGGCGGCGGCCTCCGCGGTATTCTGCCTTCTGGGCCCCGGAGGATGGACGGTGGTGCTGGGGGGCGTTGCCTGCCTGCTGGCGGGCATCTGCGTGACAGCATGGGCTATCCGCCGGATGGCCCGGTCCGGCGGCCGCCGGACAATGGTTCTTGCCTGCGTCTATCACATCGCCATACTGGTGGGATTCAAGTATACGGAGTTCCTCACCGGCGGCGCGGTGGAGGTGGGCTGGGCTCCGCTGGGGCTGAGCTTTTTCACCTTCCAGCAGCTGTGGTTGCTGAAGGAGGTCTATACCGGGGAATATGTCCCCGCGCCGGGGGATTCCCTTCTGCTCTACGGGCTGTTTTTCCCCACCGTTACCTCCGGCCCCATCCTGCGGCCCGGAATCTTTTTCCCCCAGCTGCGGGAAAAGGGATTCCTCCATCCGGACTGGTCCGATGCCGCGGCGGGTATCTACGCCATCTGTTGTGGCACCATCAAAAAGGTGCTGCTGGCGGACGCCTTCGGCACTGTGGTGAACAACGGCTGGGTACATCTGGAAGAGCTCAGCGCTCCGGCGGCCTGGCTGGTGATTTTGGGGTATACGCTCCAGCTGTACTTTGACTTCTCCGGCTACTGCGACATCGCAGCCGGTGTGGCCCGGCTCTTCGGGCTCCGCCTGCCGATGAACTTTGACTCCCCGTATCGCAGCGCCTCTGTGACGGAATTCTGGAAGCGGTGGCACATCACGCTCACCACCTTCCTGCGGGAGTGCCTGTATTTCCCCCTGGGCGGCAGCCGCCGGGGCACGATCCGGACGTATTGCAATATTCTCATCGTCTTCCTGGTCAGCGGCTTCTGGCACGGGGCCGGGTGGACCTTCCTGGTGTGGGGCGCCCTCCACGGCCTGGCCCAGGTGGTGGAACGGGTCTGGGGCAGGGGCCGGGATCGGCTGCCCTTTGTCCTCCGGTGGGGGCTGACCTTTCTCTTTGTCAACATCGCCTGGGTGTTCTTCCGGGCACCGGACTGTGCCGGGGCCCTGGAGCTGCTGGGCCGGGCCGTCACCGGCGGCTTTGCAAAACCGGCGGCCTGGCTGCTGGAGGGCCTTTTCGCCGAGGAGACCAGCGCGGTGCAGATGCTGATTCCCGCCTTCACGCCCTGGAAAAACATCCTGCGGGTGGTGCTGCTGTATGGGGCGGGGATGGTCGCCGTCCTCTGGCCCCGGAACACTATCCGTCGGATGGAGGACTTCCGGCCTACGCTCTGGCGGGGCGCGGCCCTCACAGTGCTGACGCTTTGGTGTGTGCTGTCCTTTACCGGCGTCACCACCTTCATCTATTCCAACTTCTGAGGAGGGCCGTATGAAGCAAGCATATCGACGCTGGGTCTGCGGCCTTCTGGCGTGTATTCTGGCGCTGCTGGCGGTCTGCGGAGCCGTTGTGTACGTGGTGGATCCCTGCCTGTATTATCGGGTGCCGGACAAGTGGCAGCCGGTGCTGTTCAATGAGCGGTACCAGATGGCGGGCCTGGCGAAGAATGTGGAGGCGGACACCGTGCTGGTGGGCACCTCCATGGCGGCCAACTACCGCTCCAGCTGGATTCAGGAGACCTTCGGCACCTCCGCGGTGCGGCTCACCATCCCGGACGGGTATTACAGCGAGTTCGACCAGGTGATGAACGTCCTCTTTCGGACCCAGGAGCCGGAGCGGGTGATCTTCGGCCTGGATGTGAACACCCTGATCCGGGATGAGAGCGGTGTGACTGCGGCCATGCCGGACTATCTCTACAACGCCAATCCGCTGGATGACATCCAATATCTGCTGAACAAGGATACGCTGTATTACAGCGCCTACACCCTGCTCTCCAACCACTGGGGAGAGGGCGACACCATCGACGAGGGATTCACCTGGGACCGGAATGAGTGGTGGAACCATATCTCCGCCCTGGAGAACTATGACCGGCCGGAGATTGCGGCGGAGGAGCTGCCCGCAGATGCCTATCGGGACGATGTGGCCGCCAATCTGGCGGTGGCGGAACGGTGGGTCACAGAGCATCCGGACACGGAATTCGATTTCTTCCTGCCCCCGTACAGCATCCTCTTCTGGGACAAGGTCATCCGGGAGGGGAGGACGGAGGCGGTGTTTGCGGCCATCCGCCAGGCAGGGCAGACGCTGCTGCAGTATGACAATGTGAAGTTCTACGGCTATCTCATGGACCCGGAGATCGTCACGAATCTGGACAACTACTGCGACTATATCCACCACTCCGGCGGCGTCTGCCGGGAGATTCTTGCCATGCTTCAAAGGGAGGAGGGCCGCCTGACAGAGGAAAATCTGGAGGAGACCCTCGCCAACTGGCGGGAATTTGTGGTACACTATGACTATGACCAGTTCTGGGACGAGCGCTTCTGGATTCAGTGGAACGCAGAACATGCTGCGGCCCCATAAAGCGGCGGCCCGGGGAGGAACCCTGTGACAGGAGACTCCCAGGCGGAGCAGAGCCGCCCGGCGGCGAATGCCGCATCCGCTCCCTTGCGCCTCACCACCCCATAGAATCTCGGATTTTATGGGGCCCCCATTCCGATTGAAAGAACGGCGATGCGCGCCGGGCCCTTGATGCGGGCCTTGCGTGGACCGGCCGATGGAGGAATATCCGAATATGACAAAACAGAGCAACATCCGAAATTTCAGCATCATTGCCCATATCGACCACGGCAAGTCCACGCTGGCGGACCGGCTGCTGGAGAAGTGCAACGCCGTCTCCGCCCGGGAGATGGAGAGCCAGCTGCTGGACAACATGGACCTGGAGCGGGAGCGGGGCATCACCATCAAGGCCCGGGCCGTCCGGCTGACCTACCATGCCCAGGACGGGGAGGACTATGAACTGAATCTGATCGACACCCCGGGCCACGTGGACTTCAACTACGAGGTGTCCCGCTCTCTGGCCGCCTGCGAGGGCGCCGTGCTGGTGGTGGACTCCACCCAGGGCGTGGAGGCCCAGACCCTGGCCAACACATATCTGGCCATGGAGCACGACCTGGAGATTCTGCCTGTGTTCAACAAGATCGACCTGCCGGCGGCGGACCCCGCCAAGGCCAAGCAGGAGGTGGAGGACATCATCGGCCTGCCGGCCATGGACGCGCCGGAAATCTCCGCTAAGATGGGCACCAACATCGAGGCGGTGCTGGAGGATATCGTAAAGAACGTGCCGCCCCCCAAGGGGGACCCGGACGCGCCCCTGAAGGCGCTGATCTTCGACAGTCAGTATGACTCGTATCGGGGCGTCATCGTCTACTTCCGGGTCATGGAGGGCACCCTCCGCACGGGCCAGCAGGTGAAGATGATGGCCTCGGGAGCCACTTATCAGGTCATCGAATGCGGCCATCTGCTGCCCCTGGGCATGGAGCCCTGCGACAGCCTCCGGGCCGGCGAGGTGGGCTACTTCACCGCCTCCATCAAGAACGTGAAGGACACCCGTGTGGGCGACACCGTTACAGATGCCGCCAGCCCCACGGCCGAGGCCCTGCCCGGCTACCGGCCCGTGCAGCCCATGGTCTACTGCGGTATCTACACGGAGGACGGCTCCAAGTATCCGGACTTGCGGGACGCGCTGGAAAAGCTCCAGCTGAACGACGCCTCGTTGAGCTTTGAGCCGGAGAGCTCCGTAGCCCTGGGCTTCGGCTTCCGGTGCGGCTTTTTGGGCATGCTCCACATGGAGGTGATCCAGGAGCGGCTGGAGCGGGAGTTCGACCTGGACCTCATCACCACCCTGCCCTCCGTCATCTACAAGGTCACCAAGACCGACGGCACCGAGGTGGCGGTGGACAACCCCCACAACTATCCGGACCCCGCCTCCATTGCCGAGGCCCGGGAGCCCTATGTGAAGGTGACCATCCTCTCCCCCAACGACTATGTGGGCAACATCATGCCCCTGTGCCAGGAGCGCCGGGGTGAGTTCAAGGACATGCAGTATCTGGACACCAACCTGGTGGAGCTCCACTATGAAATGCCCCTGAACGAAATCATCTATGATTTCTTCGACACCCTGAAGGCCCATACCAAGGGCTATGCCTCCCTGGACTATGAGCTTTCCGACTACCGGCCCAGCGATCTGGTGAAGGTGGACCTGCTCCTCAACGGGGACCAGGTAGACGCCCTGAGCTTCATCGTTCACCGGGAAAAGGCGTACGGCCGGGCCCGGAAGATCTGCGAAAAGCTGAAGGAGAACATTCCCCGCCAGCTGTTTGAGGTCCCGGTCCAGGCAGCCATCGGCGGCAAGATCATCGCCCGGGAGACCGTCAAGGCCATGCGCAAGGACGTGCTGGCCAAGTGCTACGGCGGCGATATCACCCGGAAGAAGAAGCTGCTGGAGAAGCAGAAAGAGGGCAAGAAGAAGATGCGGAACCTGGGTACGGTGCAGCTGCCGACGGAAGCATTCATGGCGGTATTGAAGCTGGACGAGTAAATAGCGGTAAAACAAGAACAGGGAGCCGGGGCATATTGCCCCGGCTCCCTTTCGATCTTGTAGGGGATATGCCGGTTTTGATATGTTTGATATGAAATATCTCCCCTCACTCCAGGATATCCATCGGCTGGATAGCGGACTCCAGGGCCAGGGGGCAGCGGGGGTAGCGCTCCAGGAACCGGTCCAGGATCCGCCCCAGGGCCAGGTTGCCGTTTTCCGCGGAGGAGGTAGGCAGCAGCAGGATGTACTGGGAAATGCTGTACTTGGCCACCACATCCCCCCGGCGGAGGGTGCCCTGGATGCAGTCGGCCAGCTTGTCCATATAGCCGTTAAGGAGCTTCAGAGGGGGGACGGAGCCGTCCCGCATGGTGGCGGTGATAAGGCAGAGGTACATGGAGCGTCCGGACCGGGCGGCGGACCGGGCCTCCAGGTTGTAGATATCCTTGAATACCTCCAGCTCACAGAAGAAAGCGCCGGTGAGCCGGTCCTCCTGCCGGAGGAACTGGCTGATGGCAGGCAGGTCGCTGGTGGGGTGCTTGGTAGTTTTGATGATCTCCCGATAGAGGGCGGTAAGGTCGGCGGAGGGGGTGACCCCCAGCTCCGTGTAAAAGAGGCTGTACATCTTTTTGTACTGCTCCAGGGCCAGCTGGGTCTGGCCGGTGCGGACCAGGGCCCGGATCAGGTGGTAGTGGAAAAATTCCTCATAGCCGTCGATCAAAATGGCCTGGTCGCACAGGCGGCCCACATCGGCCCAGCGGTCCCGGGCCATCAGCAGGTCCACGGTGGTCTGGACCAGGTGGATGTACATGGAGTGGTAGTAGGTG
>ENA-OWPP01001336-OWPP01001336.1-human-gut-metagenome-genome-assembly--contig:-NODE-1336-length-21836-cov-5.927506_pt1 | contig 21836 bp, 21 predicted proteins | sample MGYA00248265_ERZ651848 | MGnify/ENA primary metagenome ERZ651848 (study PRJEB26924, sample SAMEA4378233) | human gut metagenome | biome: human gut; feature: human-associated habitat; material: faeces...
CCAGCGTCAGCAGGATCGGCTCGGTATTCTCGCACCCGTTGGGGCAGAAGGTATCAACTTGTGGTACGTCACAAATCCGACGGCACCGTGGCGGTCTTGGCATGGACGCCTTCCTCCTTCTGTTTTCGGTATATACCGATTATAGCGCTTTAGACAGGAAAAAGCAATATTCATTTCAAAAATCACTGCAATCTCAATCCTTTTATGCATCGTCACATCGTTCCGTCAAGGGAGTCACGTTCCCTTACACCGCCGCCTGAGGCGCTGTTATTTGAGAAGCTGTTTCAAATCCTCCTCCGAGGTGGTGATAGGAGCAATGCCGAAATTTTCTACAAGGTAGTTCAGCACATTGGGCGAAACGAACGCCGGCAGCGTGGGGCCAAGGCGAATATTCTTGATCCCCAGATACAGCAGCGTCAGCAAAATGCACACCGCCTTCTGCTCATACCACGAAAGAACCATGGACAACGGCAAATCGTTCACGCCGCAGCCGAACGCCTCCGCCAACGCCAGCGCGATTTTGACAGCTCCATAAGCGTCGTTGCACTGGCCCACGTCCATGAGTCGAGGCAGGCCGCCAATGGTCCCGAGGTCAAGGTCGTTGAAGCGGTATTTGCCGCAGGCCAGCGTCAGCACCACGGTATCGGCAGGCGTCTGCTTGACAAACTCAGTATAGTAGTTCCGTCCGGGACGGGCTCCGTCACAGCCGCCGACCAGGAAAAAGTGCCGGATCGCGCCGCTCTTTACCGCCTCGATCACCTGATCCGCCACGCCAAGCACCGCGCCATGACCGAAGCCGGTCATGACCGTGCCGCCGCCGTTGATACCGCTGAACGGCTTGTCCTCGTTGTAGCCGCCAAGCTCCAATGCCTTTTCGATGACAGGGGTAAAGTCCTTATCCTCGCCGATGTGCGTCAGTTCCGGGTAGGATACCACCGCCGTGGTGAACACGCGGTCGGCATAGCTTGCTTTCGGCGGCATCAGGCAGTTGGTGGTAAACAGCACCGGCGCGGGGATGCCGGCAAACTCTCTTTGCTGGTTCTGCCACGCCGTGCCGAAGTTGCCCTTGAGGTGTGGGTATTTTTTAAGCTCCGGATATCGTCACCGATGCCTCGCAGAAAACCAGTGCTGACGGTGTATACGCTGCGGGAGATGTATGCATCAAGCCTTTGCGGCAGGTGGTCACAGCTACCAGCGACGGCGCTCTGGCCGCGACAGAGTTGGAAAAATATGTAGCCTCCATGCAGCAAAAGACCGCCCTGCGTGCAGATGCACCTGTGCAAAAGCCCTGCCAATCCACTGACGAAATTGGAGCGCAGGAAACAAGTGCGTCCGGCGATCTGTTTACCGCTGAGATGCGTCAGCAGCTAGATACGGTATTTGCCCGGATGGAAAGTCCTCTTCTGCTAAAGCTGTATCTGGATGACCGTCCTGTGTCGGCAGAACTGGAACACTTCATCACCGCCTTGGCGGAGTTGTCCGCCAAGCTTACGGTTTCTGTTATGGAAAGAAACGCATCCTCAGAGAGCGCTCCCTGCGTCACAGTATGCAAACCCGACGGAACGGAAACAGGCCTGGCCTTCCACGGTGTCCTCAGTGGTCACGAATTCACCTCCTTTGTACTGGGACTGTACAATGCCGCAGGCCCCGGGCAGGCAATCGGCAGCGATACAATGCAGCAAATAGCCTCAATCACAAACACCGTGAACATGAAGATTCTTGTCACACTGTCGTGTACCATGTGTCCGGATCTGGTGGTGGCGGCCCAGCACATTGCGGCAGAAAATCCCCGTATCACAGCACATGTATATGATATTCGCCATTTTGAAAACTTGAAAGAACGTTATAAAGTCATGAGCGTCCCTTGTCTTGTGATAAATGATGATGAAATTTCATTTGGAAAAAAGAATATGGAGCAGATTCTTCAATTGATTCTATAATGACCGAAGATTCTTGCAAGGTGGTCAGAAAATGAGCCCTGTTGGAAAATTCCAACAGGGCTTAAATATGCTTCCTATATTTAGAGCAACTCTAATTAAAAAGTAAAAACGGGTGAGTCCTTTAATGACTCACCCGTGGTCCGAGTGGCGAGATTCGAACTCACGGCCTCATGGTCCCGAACCATGCGCGCTACCATCTGCGCTACACCCCGATGAAGCTTTCTTATTATAAGTGTTCCTGACTCACTTGTCAAGAAATTCTTTCAAGAATGTATAAGCCCGTCCCGGGGAAAATATAATCTTCGTATGAAGGTCTCTCAGGCGAAAAACTTAAAAGTGCTGTGCGCCGCGGTCATCTTCCTGCTCATAACCGCCATAAAGCTGCTTTTCCCCGAGCAAACCGAGCCGGCGCGGCAGGCGCTGCACGAGCTTATCTCGCGCGACGTCGACTACATCTCCGTGTTCCGCGACGTCGGTCAGGCGCTCAGCTCCGACGGCGCGGTGACCGAGGCGCTGATGCGTCTGACCGGGCAGAGCGAGCCGGAGGAGGAAGCCGCAAAGTACTACTCCCCCGGGACGGTGCAGGATCTGCGCGACGAGCTGACGGCGCTGCTGCCCAAGTCCACGCCCCGGGCGGATGCGGAACCGACGGCTGAGCCGACCGCCGAGCCTACGCCAGAGCCGACCGCCGTTCCCACGGAGGAGCCGGTGCCGGAGTCGGTCTCCGCGTTTTTGGAGCAGCAGGCTGAGTTCTCCGACTACGCCGTGCCCTCCAACGTGAGCTACAACTACCCCGAGCTTCCCTTCGGCTATGTCAGCCCGGTCGCGGGGATGACCAGCAGCGGCTTCGGCTACCGGCTGCATCCGCTGCGCAACGAGGTACTGTTCCACTACGGCACAGACTTTGCGGCGTGGACTGGTACGGAGATACTCGCCTTCGCCGACGGCACGGTCGGCATGGTGGGCTGGGACGCGGGCTACGGCAACTATATAATAGTCCAGCACGCCGGGGGCTGGCGGACGCTCTACGCGCACTGCTCGGCGGTGTACGTCACAGGCGGGGACACCGTCACGGCCGGACAGTGCATCGGACTTGTCGGCGCGACCGGCAATGTCACGGGGCCGCACCTGCACCTCGAGCTGACCTGCGAAGGCGTGTACTACAATCCGGAGTTCTGGCTGTCATGAAGCGCATAAGAATAAGCGCCGGGGGCGTACTGCTGCTCGCGTCGCTGTACTTTCTCCTGACTTTGGACGAGTTCATGGCGCTGATGCTCGCCTGCGCGGCGCACGAGCTGGGTCACATCGCGGCCATACGCCTCACCGGCGGCAGGGTGTCCAGCCTCACGGCCAACGCCACGGGCGCGGTCATAGCCCGCAGCGCGTCGCGCTCGCGCACAGCGGAGATAGTCTGCGCCGCCGCAGGTCCCATCGCCGGGCTTATATACGCCGCGTTCGCGTCCGGGCTGGGCTCGGACATGCTGCTGCTCTCCGCAGGGCTGAGCCTGGCGCTGAGCGCGTACAACGCCCTCCCCGCCCTGCCGCTGGACGGCGGACGCATACTGGAGTGCATCGCCGGGCACCGCGCGGCGGCGCTCTGCTCGCTGGTGACGGCGGCGGGCGTGCTGCTGCTGGGCACCGTACTGGCCGCCGGTGGGTACGGCATTGCGCTGGTCATAGCCGGCGCCGCTCTCTTGTGGCAGCAGCGGGGCGTATAGCGGCCTTATATGCACAAAACCTCGCCTGACGGCAAGTGTGCGCTTGCGAAATCATACGCAATAGTATATACTTACCACGTCAAGACAGAAACGGGGTTGAAGTATGGACAAACGTCTCAGACGAATATTGCCCGCAGTGCAAAAGCCTGCAAGATACACCGGCGGGGAGTACAACGAGATAATCAAGGACAAGGCCGGCGTTAAGCTGCGCATGGCCTTCTGCTTCCCGGACGTTTACGAGATAGGCATGTCTAACCTGGGCATGCGCATACTCTACGGCGTAATAAACAACGAGCCGGACATCTGGTGCGAGCGCGTGTTTGCCCCGTGGGGCGACATGGCGGAGGCCATGAGAAAGAACAACATCCCACTCTACGCGCTGGAGAGCGGCGACCCGGTCAGCGAATTTGACGTGCTGGGCTTCTCCATAGGCTACGAGATGGCCTACTGCACGGTGCTGGACATGCTGGACATGGCCGGCCTGCCCGTTCGGAGCGAGGACAGGACTGAGCTGGTGCCGCTGGTCTTTGCCGGGGGTACAAGCTGCTGCAACCCGGAGCCTATGGCGCCGTTCATGGACCTCATGGTGCTCGGCGAGGGCGAGGAGGCCGACGTGGAGGTGCTGCGCCTGTTCCAGCGCGCGCGTGACGAGGGCTGGAGCAAGCGCGACTTCCTGCTGGAGGCGGCGAATATCCAGGGCGTGTATGTGCCCAGCCTGTACGAGCCGGTTTACAACGCCGACGGCACGCTTTCAGAGCTCAAGTGCCTCCCCGGCGCGCCGGAGACCGTCACCAAGCGCATAGTGCAGGATTTGGACAGCGTCTACTATCCCACGAACCCGATAGTGCCCAGCACGGAGATCGTCCACGACAGGGTGAATCTGGAGCTGTTCCGCGGCTGCGTGCGCGGCTGCCGCTTCTGCCAGGCGGGCTATGTGTACCGCCCCATCCGCTCCAAGTCGCCGGAGACGGTGATAGCCCAGGGCATAGAGTCTATCAAGAACACAGGCTGCCAGGAGGCGACGCTGCTGAGCCTTTCCAGCAGCGACTACCGCCACCTCCCCGCCGCCTGCGACGGCCTGCTCGACTGGTGCGAGCCGCGCAACGTCAGCCTGTCCCTGCCCAGCCTGAGGGCGGACAACTTCTCCATGGAGCTGATGAGCCGGCTGCAAAAAGTGCGGCGCGGCGGACTCACCTTCGCCCCCGAGGCCGGAACCCAGCGGCTCCGCGACGTCATAAACAAGAACGTCACCGAGGACGACCTGCTGAACACCTGCCGCATAGCCTTCGAGGGCGGCTGGAACGGCATAAAGCTCTACTTCATGCTCGGCCTTCCGACCGAGACGGACGAGGACGTGGTCGGCATAGCCGACCTCGCGGCGCAGGTGCTGCACGTCTGGCGCGAATCCTCGCCGAACAAGCAGCGCGGCGTGAGGATAACGGTGTCCACAAGCTGCTTCGTGCCCAAGCCGCACAGCCCCTTCCAGTGGGAGGCTCAGGTCACGATGTCCGAGTACCGCCGCCGCGTGAACCTGCTCAGGGACAGCATAACGGCCAAGAACGTCCAGTACAACTGGCACGACGCGGACACCAGCTTCATCGAGGCCGCGCTCAGCCGCGGCGACCGGCGCGTGGGCGGCGTTATCGAGGCCGCGTGGCGGCGCGGCGCGCGCATGGAGGCGTGGAGCGATTACTTCGACTACAGGCGCTGGCTGGACGCCTTTGCCGACTGCGGCCTTGACCCGGCCTTCTACGCCACGCGCGAGCGCGCCGAGGACGAGTGCCTGCCCTGGAGCCGCATGGACATGGGCGTCAAAACCAGTCTGCTGCTGCGCGAGCGGCATAGAGCCTATGACGCGCAGCTCTCTCCCGACTGCCGCGTGGCCTGCTCGGCCTGCGGGGCGCAGTCGCTGCTGCCCAAGGGGGTGAAGTGCGATGGATAAGCTCAGACTTCGCTTTGAAAAGACCGGCAAGGCCGTGTACATATCGCACCTGGATCTGCTGCACGTGGTGCAGCGCATCTTCCTGCGCGCGGAGACGCCGCTCAAGTACAGCGAGGGCTTCAACCCGCACGCGCTCATCTCCATATGTGTGCCGCTGTCCGTGGGCACCGGGAGCGTCTGCGAGCTGATGGACTTCCGCGTCACGCGCGACATAGACCTGGCTGCGCTGCCGCAGCAGCTCAACTCCGTCTCCCCCGAGGGGATACGCTTCATCGAGTGCTACGAGCAGCAGCGCAAGGCCGCAGAGATAAAGTGGCTGCGGGTCGAGGGCGTGTACGAGTACGACAGCCTGAGCGCGTCGGACGCGCTCTGCGCGCTGAAGGCGTTCTACTCGCGCGAGAGCCTACCGGTCAAGCGCCGCACCAAGCGCGGCGAGGGCGTGCTCGAGCTGGCCGGGAACGCGCGCGGCTTCGACTTTGAAGCCGTCGATGGCGGCGTGAAGGTCACCTGCACCGTCTCGGCTCAGGAGCCGACCGTCAACCCGGATTTGCTCGTCAGGGCGCTGGAGCAGCTCTCGCCCGAGCTGGCTCCGGACTTTGCCGCCTTCAAGCGGCTGGAGTTTTACGACAAGGATATGCGCATCTTCCGCTGATGCGCGCAAAAAAGCCCGCCTTACTGGCGGGCTTTTGGCTCTTTATAGGCAGAATCTTTTCATCTGACGGTTTTGGGCGCAACAGGCGCCGGAAAAACCCTACTTTATCTGTGAGGTACCTCAAAAGGAAGGGGCGGGGATATGGACGACAGAGCGATAATAGCGCTGTTCAACGAGCGGAGCGAGCTGGCCATAAAGGCCTGCCGCGAACGGTTCGGCGCGTACCTGCGCCACGTTGCGCTGAACGTCACCGGCTCGGAGCGGGACGCCGAGGAGTGCGAGAACGACGCCTACCTGGCTGCGTGGAACGCCATTCCGCCGGAGCGGCCGCGCTCGCTGCGCGCCTGGCTGGCGCGCTCGGCGCGCAACAGCGCCCTCACCGCCTTGGAGCGCAGCAGCGCGCAAAAGCGCGGCGGCGGAGAGGCCGAGGCCGTCCTTGACGAGCTGAGCGAGTGCCTGCCCTCGCCGGGGAGCGTGGGTGACCGTCTGAGCGCGATGGAGCTGTCGCAGGCCATAGACGCCTTCCTGCACGCACAGGACGAGCGCACGCGCCGGATTTTTGTCCAGCGCTGCTTTGAGTGCGCGCCGGTAAGCGACATCGCCGCGCGCAGCTCCATGTCTCAGCAGGCGGTGCGCTCGCTGCTGCACCGCACCCGCTCCAAGCTCCGAAAGTATCTGGAAAGCGAGGAACTGATATGAAGAACCAGGATATATTCAAGGCCGTCGGGAACATATCCGACGAGCTGATAGACGAGGCGGCGCGCCCTGCCGCAAAGCGCGTCCGGCGGCGCATATTCGCCGGAGCCGCAGCTCTGGCCGCGTGCGCCGCGCTGGCCTTCGCCGTCTGGCAGCCGTGGGACAGCGCGGCCTTGCCGGTTGTGCCGGCGGTTACGGAGTCAGGAGCACAGGCCACGCCGGTCAACGGCGTCATGATTCCAGCCCCGGAGGAGGACGGCGTCTACATCCCGCCCGAGCCGATGCCTGAGGCTCCGGAGCCTGGCGTCAGCGCGGACATGACGGCCTTTTTCATCTATAACGGGCGGATGTACACGCAGACCGGGCAATACGCCGACGCCTCGCTGCGCGGCGACTACATGTGTACGGTCACGGGCAGCATAGACGAGTGGTCAGGCGCGGACGAATACGTCGAGGGCGCTTCCAGCGTCGCGGGCGACGTATACAGCGTGACGGGCTACAACCCCGGCTTCCGGCTGTGCATGGCCGACGGCGACGGCACGGTGCAGTTCTACGACAGCATGAGCGACATTGCCTTTATCACGGGCGCCGACCTTTTCGGGATCTGCCTGCACGTCGAAAACTGCGTTGGAGCCTACTACGTCACCGACTCCGACTGGGAGAACCTCGCCCCTGACGAGGCCGCCAGGCACCCCCTGAGTGCCGAGAGTCTCGAGCCCTTCATCGCCCTGCTCATGGCCTCGCCCATGCAGGACTGGAGCGAGTCGGGCGAAAACGGGGACATCTACTCCTACGGCTACGCCGAGGCTCACCTCTACCTCGAGCTGGCCGACGGCACCGCCGTGCCTCTGCGCCTCTTTGAAAACGGCTGCGTGAAGTATGACGGGAGCGCCGCGCGCGTCTGTGTCTACATGCCCGGCGCAATATTTGACGCCGTGTTTGAAGCCTGCGCGTGACGGCTTGACTTGCGGTGTTACAATGTTAAGTGAAGGAGGCATCGCAATGTCAACTGCTATAGTATACTTCACCCGCAGCGGTATCACGCGCGCCGCCGCCGAGTACATGGCCGGAGCGCTCGGCGCCGACACGTTCGAGCTGGAGCCCGCGGAGCCCTACCCCGAGGAGTACCGCGCGGTTGTCAACCGCGCGCTGGCCGAGCTAAAGGGCGGGGTCAAGCCGCCCCTCGCCGTGATGCCCGATGTAAGCGGCTACGACACGGTCATCGTAGGCTCTCCCAACTGGTGCGGGAGCTTCGCCGCGCCCGTGGCCACGTTCCTCGCACAAGCGCCGCTCTCGGGCAAGCGTGTGGCGCTCTTTTGCACCAGCGGCGGCAGCGGACTCAGCCGCATGCCGAACTATGCGGCGGAGCTGGCTCCCGGCGCGGACTTCCTCCCTCCCCTCGCCCTGCGCTCCGCCGGCGAAACGGACAAAATCGACGAGTGGCTCAAGACGCTGGCTTGACTGCCGCAGACGCGAAAAACAAAACGGCACAGCAGAACGCTGTGCCGTTTTCGTATTTCTCGCTGGTTTCTCAGGTGCCCAGATAGGCCGCCTGAACCGCCTCGTTTTTCAGCAGCTCCTCGCCGGTGCCGGTGAGGGTTATGCGTCCGGTCTCCATGACGTAACCGGTGTCGGCGGTCTGGAGAGCCATGTTGGCGTTCTGCTCTATGAGCAGTATGGTCGTGCCGCGCTTGTTTATCTCGCGGATGATGTCAAATATGCCGCGCACGACGATGGGCGCGAGACCCAGGCTGGGCTCGTCCATCATTATGAGCTTGGGGCGGCTCATCAGCGCGCGTCCAACGGCCAGCATCTGCTGCTCGCCGCCGGAGAGCGTGCCGCCGGCCTGCCAGGAGCGCTCCTTGAGGCGCGGGAACAGGCTGTACACCCACTCGATGTCGTCCTTGAGGTCGTCGTGGCGCAGGTAAGCGCCGATGCGCAGGTTCTCAAGCACGGTGAGGTCGGCGAAGATGCGCCTGCCCTCCGGCACGAGAGTCACGCCCTGCTTGACTATATCCGTCGGGTTCTTGCCGGTGATATCCTGCCCCTCGAAGCTTATCGAGCCGCCGGAGGGCTTGACCAGGCCTGATATGGCGCGCAGCGTGGAGCTCTTGCCCGCGCCGTTTGCGCCTATCAGCGTCACGATCTCGCCCTGCCTGACGTCGAAGGATATGCCCTTGACGGCCTCGATGCCGCCGTAGCTGACCTTCAGGTCCTTTATGCTCAGAATTACGTCGCTCATTCGACCACCCCCAGGTATGCGTCTATAACTCTCCTGTCCGCCTTTACCACGTCGGGCGTGCCGGAAGAAATCATCTTGCCGAAGTCTATGACGTAGATGCGGTCGGAAAACTGCATGACGAGATCCATGTGGTGCTCTATCATGAGTATGGTCAGGTCGTGGTTCTTCTTGATCTCGACGATGTACTCGCCCAGCTCCTGCGTCTCCTGCGGGTTCATGCCGGCGGCGGGCTCGTCGAGCAGCAGCAGCTTCGGGCTGGTGGCCAGCGCGCGGGCGATCTCCAGCCGGCGCTGGATGCCGTAGGGCAGGCTGCCCGCCACCTCGTCCTTGAGGTGGTCGAGACCCTGCTCGGCCAGCAGCTCCATGGCTTCCTCACGCATGCGGCGCTCCTCCTTGTGGTTGAGGCGCAGCGTGGCGGAAAACACGTTCTGCTTGGCGCGCATGTGCTTGGCTATCAGCACGTTGTCCAGCACGCTCAGCGCGCTGAACAGGCGGATGTTCTGGAAGGTACGCGCGATTCCGAGGTGGGTTATCTTGTCGGGCGTGGGCGCGTAGACCTTGTTTGTCCCGACGTCCGGGTCGACGCTGCGCCTGAGCTCCATCCTTGCGTCAGCCCTGTCCTTGAGCTGCACGAGCAGCTTCTCTCGCGGCTCGGCATAGCCGGCCTCGATTTCGGCCTTTCTGGCCTCGGCCTCGGCGTAGAGAGCCTTGCGCCCGGCCTCGTCCTTCTCGGAGTCGAGCTTCTTCACTATCGCGTCCTCGGCCTCGGCGACCTTGGCAGCGCACTCGGCGTTCAGCGCGTCCAGAGCGGCGACGGTGTCCGGGTCGTCCTCTCCGTCGTAGGCGTTGGTGTAGAGCTTGGCGTCCTCGCCCAGGTACTCTTTGGCCATCTTGCCCTGCGGGTGGTTGCGGATGATGGTGTTGCCCATGAACTCTATGCGTCCGTTCGTTGGCTGGTATACGCCCGTGACGCAGTTGAAGGCAGTGGTCTTTCCTGCGCCGTTGGGGCCTATGAGGGCGACGATCTCGCCCTTATTGACCTCGATGGAGAGGTTGTTGACGGCGACTACGCCGCCGAACTGCATGGTGACGTTTTCCATGCGCAGGACGTTTTCAACGTTCTCACTCATTGGCGCCGCCCTCCTTTCCGTTTGCTTTGGCGACGGTCTTTTTGCCGCCCATCAGCAGCCGCTTGAAAAACGCGGCGATGCGCTTTGCGATATACGGCAGCTCCTTGTCGCCGAACAGACCCTTGCGGAAGAACAGCACGACGACCATGATTATGACGCTGAACACGACCATGCGGAAGCCGCTGTTCAGGAACGGCACCTGCATGCCTCCTGTTATAGCGTAATAAACGTCCCAGGCAAGAACGATTACACCCACAATACAAGCCGTCCAAAGCTCGGAGAACTTCTTTGCTCCGCTCTTTTTCCTGCGGTAGATGAGCAGCGCGGTCAGTGCCACAGCGAGCACGGCGATGACAACGATAAATGTCCAACGGCTACCCGCGCTTGAGAAGGTCGCTGGGACATCCAGGAAACGGAGCCACCACTCGCTGCAAGCCATGTAGAGGAAGGCCGCGATGGTACTGCCGGAGATTGATCCTATTCCGCCCAGTACGACTATAAGCAATATCTCGTAGGTCATAGTAGAGGTAAAGGTCTTGGCCTGTACCTGGTTCATAAACATTGCCAGGAGCGCACCGCCTATACCTGCGAAGAAGGAACTTACAATGAAACTCATGCGCTTGTGCTTGGCCAGATTGATGCCCATAGCCTCGGCAGCGACCTCGTCCTCGCGGATGGCCTTGAACGCACGGCCGTAGCTCGAGTTGATAAGCAGGACTATGAGCCAGATGCACAGGCCTGCAATGGCGAAGGCTGCAAAGGTACTCAGGCGCAACACAACCTGTCCGTCGGCATTAGTGATGTTGAAGTTTGAAAGCGTCGGGAAGCTCTTGAGCGCATTGGCACCGTTGGTAATCTTTCCGAGCGGCTCCCACTGGAAGATGGCGCGGATTATTTCGGCAAAGCCCAGAGTGGCTATGGCGAGGTAGTCGCTTTTAAGCTTGAGCACGGGCAGGCCAATAAGCCAAGCGAAGAATGCAGCGACTAAACCCGCGCAGATGAGCGCGATGATTACACCGATGACAAAACCTATAGCGCCGCCTACGCCGCCACCTCCAAGCAGGTTCTGCATGAACTCTGTGACGGAGAAGTTTAAGGCAGAGCCGTCAAAAATGTAGTAGACACTATCGCGGCTAGCCGCAGGGATAGTCAGTATCGCGTAAGCATAGCCGCCAAGGAGCATAAATCCTGCCTGTCCAAGGCTGAACAGTCCCGTAAAGCCGTTTAAAAGGTTCATGCTGGCCGCGACGAGTGCATACACGGCGCCCTTCTTAAGAGCGGTGAAAACTATAATATTCTTGTTCGGATCAAGCGTATTTTCGAGCAAGATAGTCAGGGCAAGCACAATCAACACTCCGAGGAAGGTGATGACAGAACCCTTCTTGCTTTTCTTTTCAAGTGTAACAGCAGGCATTAGAGCACCTCCTCAGACCTTGTCCGTAGCCTTCTCACCGAAGAGACCGGTTGGCTTGATAACCAGAATGGCGATGAGCAGGGCAAAAGTGAAGGCGTCTGAGAATACGGTAAAGCTCGTTCCCTTGATGATGTTCTCGCAGATGCCTATGATAAACGCGCCGATTACCGCGCCGGGTATCGAGCCTATGCCGCCGAAGACCGCCGCAACGAAGGCCTTCAATCCGGGCATAGCGCCTGAAAGCGGCACAATCTGCGTGTAGTTCGTGAAGTAAAGAAGGCTGCCGATTGCAGCGAGCGTGCTGCCTATTACGAAGGTGAAGCTGATGACGGAGTTTATCTTGATACCCATGAGCTGGCATGTCTCAAAGTCCTTCGCAGCTGCACGCATGGCCAGACCTATCTTTGTCTTGTTGATAAGTATTTGCAAAACTACGACCAGAGCCACGACCAGGAAGGGGGTGACGATAGTAACCCACTTGGTGCTTGTGCCATATATTATGACGGACTCGCTGAGGAACGGGATAGCCGGATAGCTTTGCGGCAGGCCGCCGGTGTAATATGTGGCGAAATTCTGAATTAGGAAACTGACACCGATGGCGCTTATCATGACGGACATGCGGGGCGCGCTGCGGAGCGGCTTGTACGCCACGCGCTCGATGCAGAAGCCCAGCGCGGCCACAACGATTATCATAAATGGAATGGATATGTACAGCGGCAGACTTGCCGACGTGTACACCAGCACGAGTCCGGCTGCCATAAACAAGTCGCCGTGAGCGAAGTTTATCAGTCGCAGTATGCCATAGACCAGCGTATAGCCTATGGCTATCAGCGCGTACTGACCGCCCACGGAGATTCCAGACAGCAAAATGGAGACAGCAAATTGCACTTGTTTCTCTTCCTTTCGTTGCTTGGACTGCCTCGTAAAGAGCCGAGCTACGGCTCCTTGCGAGACAGTCCACGTCTGCTTTCTAACCTGTTTGGCGAGGGCTCACGCCCTCGCCAAATCAAGTGTGACAATGGGTTTAGTCTTATGCAGTCGTCTACACTCAGGCAGCGACCTGCTGGCTGCCGCCGGAGACCCAGGTGTTGTTCTCAGTGTCAGCAATTTTGATGAAGGCAGTGTCACGGACAGCATCGCCGTTCACATCGTCAAAGCTTATGTTACCGGTAATGCCTTCATACTGGACATCCCACAGAGCCGCCTGGATATCCACGGGGTTGGTGCTGCCGGCGGCCTTTATAGCCTCGAGGGCAACGTAGTAGGCGTCGTAACCCATGACAGAGACGGCCGCGATGTTGTCGTTACCGCCGTTGTTGGTCAGGTTGTTGGGGTCGGAGTTGATCCACTCCTTGAAACCGGCGTCAAACTCCGGATTCGCGCCGTCAGCGTAGAAGGTAGAAACACGCAGGTCAACGGAGCTGCCCTGAGCCGCCTCAAGGACGGTATTGTTGTCGAGAGTATCGCTGCCGAGGATGGTAGTGGTCAGACCCATGTCCTTGGCCAGAGCCACTATCTGGGTGGAGTAGGCAATGGAGACAGGGCAGAAAATAACGTCCGCACCCTCAGACTGAGCCTTGTTCAGATAGCTGGTGAAGTCGGAGTTGTTGGTCGGGAAGTTGTCCTTGGTGACAGTGCCGCCGAGGGCAGTGAATGCCTCCTCAAAGTAGTTCATGAGACCGTTGTCGTACTCGTTGCCGAGCTCGCCGAGGAGATAGGCCTTGGTGGCACCGAGCTGCTCAACAGCGTAGTTGGCAAGGACAGTACCCTGGAAGGGATCAAGGAAGCAGATACGGAAGTAGTAGTCGTTGCCCTCGGTGACCTGCGGGTTGGTGCAGGTGACGCCAATGGCCGGGATCTGAGCCTGCTCGAAGGTCGGTCCAGCTGCTATGGCGGCGCTGGAGCCGTAGGTGCCGAGCACGATGCTCACTTCCTCGCTGACGAGCTGAGCGGCAGCGGTCGGAGCACGGTCGGCGGAAGATGCGTTGTCAGCCGGGACGAGCTCGACGGTGTACTCAACGCCGCCGACTTCCACGGTCGGTGTCAGGTGGTTGGCATACTGCATGCCGAGATACTCCTGCTTTCCGCCCGCGCCGGAGTCACCGGTCAGGGGCTCGAACACGCCTATCTTGATGACATTGTCGCTGGCCTGGGAGTTGTCAGACGTTGTCGGGTCGCTTTCACCGCCGCAGGCGGCGAGAGCAAAGACCATGACAAGCGCAAGAAGCAGTGCAAGAATCTTCTTCATTTTTATTCCTCCTATATTCCTTGGCCGAACTGTCCACAAGTTATGGACAAATGTATTTCTCAGCCTTGCGCTAAATTATACTCCATGTTAAGCCAGATTGCAAGGGTATTTATCGATATATTGCGCTAAATTTGTTGTTAAGTTTATGTCATAATCCTCCTAAGGGCTGAAATGCCGCAAAAAAACCGCCCTGCTCGGGATACACATACACCCAAAGCAGAGCGGTATTTACATTATATATCACGCGCCGTCGACTGCCGGAGTAGCGCGCCAGTCGCCTCCGCCGCGGCGCTCGGACACCGCCGGGCAGCCCAGGACCACCAGGTCGTGCGCGGCGGCGTTCAGCTCGAAGCACTCGCGCGCCTCGTGCGGGAGCTTGCGCCCCATGGCGCTTTTGGTTATGACCGGAACCTGGCTGCAGCCCTCTATGCGGCGCAATATCTCGCGTCCCCTGGCGCTGGCCGCCAGCAGGCGCGCATACGGCGGCACGCCCTCGTTCATGCCCGCCCTGACGCCGGTGCAGGCGCACATGCACATCCGGCGCAGCCGCGCGAGGGCGTAGCGCTTGCTCTTTGCGGCGGCGAGTATGCCGTCTAGCGTCGTCTCCTCCTGCGCTGCGGCCATCAGGCGGTTTTCCAGCCCCTCGCTCGCGTCCGGCAGGGCGGCGAAGTCGGCCTTGCCGAGCATACGCAGCCGGCTCAGCAGCGCCGGCTCAAGGTCTCGCATCAGCACGGGCCCCCTCCCCTGCCGGCGCTCGCGCTCGAGTATCTCGCCGGCCTTGCGCGGGATGAACTGCGCTATCGGCTTGCCCGCGGCGGTCATGGTGCGAAGCTCGCTGGCCGAGCGCACGCGACCCTCCGCCGGTTTGTCGTGGTGCGCGCCGGTGCGCCGCACGGTCAGCGGCCTGATGCGCGAGCCGAGGTCGTATATGGCCTTGATGTATTCCACGGCCAGGATGTTGTTCGGCGTCTCAATGAGCCGCGCGTCGTCACCTATGTGCTCCTCCAGCACACGCTGGCGCACCACCGCGTAGCTCTCGCCCGAGGCGGCGCAGCGCTCGCGTATGGCGGCGTTCACGGCGGGACTGAGCAGCGCCTCCGCCACGCGCTCCAGCGGCTCGACGCTGCCGCACTCGCTGCCGAAGGAGAGATAGTCCACCACGCCCAGGCTGTCCAGCAGCCCCACGCTGCCCCGGGCGAAGCCCTCAGCGCTGGATAGCGCCCACTGCACGGGCAGCTCGAACACCAGGTCTGCCCCGCACTTGACGGCGCACTCGGCGCGCGCGAACTTCGACCACTGCGCCGCCTCGCCGCGCTGGACGAAGTCGCCGGACATGCAGCAGACTATGCCCGTATCCGCGCCCAGCTTCTCGCGCGTGGACTCTATGTGCAGCTCGTGGCCGTTGTGAAATGGATTATACTCGGCGACTATGCCGGCGATTACCATGATTCTTCCTCCTGTCCGGTGCGCGCCGATGCACACGCCGCGCCAATGTAACAAACCTCTTGCGTTTTTCACCGATTCAGGCTACAATGTATGTGTATGTTCTAATATTACAATCTCACAGCGAATTTGACAATAGCAAAGAGAGGTAATCAAAAATGAAAGTTCTGGTCATCAACGCGGGAAGTTCTTCTCTGAAGTATCAGCTCATCGACATGGAGAATGAGCAGCTTCTCGCCAAGGGTCTGTGCGAGCGCATCGGCATCGACGGTCATCTCAAGCACACCCCGCTGGTCGGAGACAAGCCCGTCTTCAACGAGGATATTCCCCTCCCCAGCCACGCAGAGGCCATCGCTGCGGTCATCGACAAGCTCACCAGCCTTGAATACGGCGTTGTGAGCTCCATGCACGAGATCGACGCGGTCGGACATCGCGTCGTCCACGGCGGCGAGAAGTTTGCCGGCAGCGTGCTCATCACCGACGAGGTCATGAAGGCGCTGGAGGACTGCACTCCCTTCGCCCCCCTGCACAACCCGGCCAACATCACCGGCATCAACGCCTGCATCGAGGTCATGGGCAAGGACGTGCCTCAGGTCGGCGTGTTTGACACCGCGTTCCACCAGACCATGCCCGCCAAGGCCTTTATGTATGCCCTGCCTTACGACTATTACACCAACGACGGCGTGCGCCGTTACGGCTTCCACGGTACCTCCCACCGCTATGTCTCCGGCCGCTGCGCCGAGCTTATGGGCAAGCCCATTGAGGAGCTGAAGATCATCAGCTGCCACATGGGCAACGGCTCCTCCATCTGCGCCATCGACGGCGGCAAGAGCATCGACACCTCCATGGGCTTCACTCCGCTGGTCGGCCTGCCGATGGGCACCCGCGTCGGCGACGTCGACCCGGGCGCGATGCAGTTCATCATGAACAAGTACGGCATGGGCATCGACGAGATGCTCAACGTCCTCAACAAGAAGTCCGGCGTGCTGGGCGTCTCCGGCGTCAGCAGCGACTTCCGCGACCTCGAAGCCGCCGCCGAGGAGGGCAACGAGCGCGCCAAGCTCGCCCTCGACATGTTCGACTACTCCGTCGCCAAGGTCGTCGGCAGCTACGCCGCCGCGATGAACGGCGTCGACGCCATCGTCTTCACCGCCGGCGTCGGCGAGAACGCCCCCACCACCCGCGCCGGCATCTGCCAGTACCTCGGCTTCCTCGGCGCCGAGCTGGACGAGGAGGCCAATGCCAAGCGCGGCGACGACCGCCTCATCTCCAAGCCGGGCAGCAAGGTTCAGCTCTGGGTCATCCCCACGAACGAGGAACTCGTCATCGCCCGCGACACCCGCGACATCGTCAGCGCCCTGTAAGCGCGGACACATGACAAAAGCGCCCCCAGCCGGGGGCGCTTCTTTATTTGGGGCTTCGACACTCATTAAATCCCGGCAGCTTTTGCGCGCCCGGGCTTTGAAGCGCCCCAAATGCTTTTTGGCGAAAAAATAAAATAAGTGCTTGACAAATCCCTGTCGCCATAGTATACTAATCAAGCCGTCAGCGAGGGCGACAAAAACGGCGGCGAGAAAACCGAATGGACGATTAGCTCAGCTGGTATGAGCATCCGCTTGACGTGCGGAGGGTCACAGGTTCGAGTCCTGTATCGTCCACCACTAAAAAAGCCTTGAAACATGCGTGTTTCAAGGCTTTTTCTTTTGCAAGGGCAGAGTTTTCCCGCTCACCGGCGGACTTTCAGGCAGTTTTAAGCGCGGGATGGTATCCCGCGCTTTTGTTTTCAGTTCAGGTATGCCGACGGGTCTAGGCTCTCGCCGTCGGCGTACAGCTCATAGTGCAGGTGGCAGGCCATGGCGGACTCGCAGATCGCCGTCGTGCCGACCGAGCCTATGGTCTCGCCCGCCGTGACTGCGTCGCCTATCTCCACGGCCGGCGCAGCCGCCAGGTTGGAGTACACGGACTCATAGCCGCCGCCGTGGCTTATCACAACGGTGGTGCCGTACAGCGGGTCGTCGTACACGTCGGTCACCGTCCCGTCGGCGCTGGCCATGACGTAGGCGCCCAGGTCGGCGTCTATGTCCACGCCGGTGTGCGTGCGCCAGTCGCCCATCGTGTCGTCATACACAAGCGTGTCCACGCTGTGCTGCCTTGCGATGGCGCCGTACACCGGCCACAGCCAGCTTGTGGGCACGGCGTCCGCAGGCTCGGGAGTGGGCGTGGGAGCTACGGTAGGCTCGGGCGTAGGCTGCACCATAGGCGTCTCGCTGACCGTCTCAGGCGGCTGGGCTATGACGTCCTGGGCGTCGCCGTCGTCATCGTCCCAGGCCTGCTTAGTCGGCGCCGGAGCGGTCACGGCGGGCCGGTAGTCGTCCATGGTCTCGTCCACAGCCCCTTCCCTGCTCAGCAGCGTCCACGCCGAAACGCCTATCACCGCGGCACACAGGAAAAGGACTATGTAGAAGCCCTTTCCGGCAAAGAATTTTTCCAGGGCGCTCTGTTGCGCGCCGTCCTTGTTTGCCATTTCAGTACCTCCGTACATAATTTGTCTACGCAGCCTATTATTGCCGCGCCGCCGGAAGCTTATACACGTGTGGCAGATTATTTTTGAATGGTGATTCGGCCAAATTGTCTTGACACGCCGCCAAACATGCCTTATTGTAAATGTATAGCAATGCAATTTGCTTGCCGGTTCGCGAAAGGGAGGTGAACAGGTTTGAGAAAGACGGTATTGAGCCTTATACTGGCCTTGGCGCTTTGTGTATCATTGGGTTTCCTCGCCTTTGCGGAAGCTTCCGAGCCCGGCCGCAGCCCTGATTTTGAAGATAATGCCGCTGACTACCAAACCGTTCGGAGCGACGGCTCGCACTATACCTCAAAAACATTCGACAGGCTGTACCACGTACAGGTCGCCGAGCCGACGGGCAACGTGTACGACTATTACATCTCGCCGACGATAACGGCGTTTTGCAACGACCTGAGGGCGAGCGAGAAGTGGTACACGACGCTGTCCATCACCGTGGAGACATACCTCAACGGCATAGAGGTGAGCAGCGGCGCCAGCGCTTTGAGCCTGCGGAACATCCGCGTGGAGATGGATGCCGGCAGCGAAGACGTGTATTTCACGGGCGTGGTCGATACCGGCATCAGCGACGGAGCGTCTTACGCCCCTGCGGGCGGCTTTGTGGAGGGCGAAATCACGAGCACGCTGGCGGTCGGATTTGAAGACCTGGAGCTGAGCGCCGACGGCGCGTGTTTAGAATCCGCGGCCAGAGTCAGTTTGTACAACGAGGCGGAGCCTCAGGACTCGTCGGTGGCGTTCAGGTGGACGTACGATATATACGTGAACAACAAGTACAACTCCTCCCGCGTCCTCGGCACGTCCCTGCCGATCGCCGTAAAGCCCCTATAAGGCAGCAAAATCCCCGCCGTCCGGCGGGGATTTTGCTTTGTGGCGGGGGGACTTATCAGAACTCCTCGACCAACACGGGTTCGGCCTCGGCGTCGTCGGCGGCGTCGGGGTTGGAGCTTATTGCGAAGCGGTGCTCAACGCCGTCGGCGTCGGTGTAGCTGAAGCCGTAGCCAGGCTCGGTCTCAGGCCAGGTCAGGGTGATGACCACGGTCTCGCCTTCGGCGATCACGTCCGCGGTGTAGAGCGTCTCGCCCACGGCGTACTTGTCGCTGCTGTCGGTAGTGACCTCGCCGGTCGCCGGCGCGTCGCCGCTCACGGCCGCATCGTCCGCATCCGAGGTACCGGAGGTATCGGTCGTCTCGGCGGTGTCGGTGGCGTCAGCGGTGTCGGACGTATCACCGGACACATCGCCGCTCAGGTTGAAGAAGTTGAAGTTAGTTATGTCCTCACCCGCGGTGAAGACTATCTGCACGCCGTCTTCGTCAACGGCGTACTCAAAGTCGGCAGTCGTGCTGTCGTCGGCAGTGCCGATGGTAAACGCGCCGGCCTCGGTGGTCACGCCTCCAGCCGCGCTTGTATCCTCTGTGGGCTCTATGGTCTCCTCAACCTCCATAGATTGAGGGCTGTCACCCTCTTGCTATATTTATAATATACCGCCACGGAGAGATATACTGCATTTTTATAAACTATCCATTAAAAGTTTGTTAAACAACTTAAATTGTGCCTAAAATACGGTATTTAGCTACTATTAAGTTAAAAAATTCCCCGCGCGTTTTTACAGACGCGCGGGGAATGCTTTGCATATTTCAGGTGTTGTCCATGATCACGCCTTCGACCACGTCGGCGACGTTCTCGCAGGCGTCGGCGCAGTTTTCGATGTACTTATAGACCTCGCGCCAGGCGATGATGTCTATGACCTCGGCGCCGGAGCGGTGCAGGCTGGCCATGCAGCTTATGAATCGGCGGTCGGCCTCCTCCTCCATGGTGTTGATGCGTATGATGTGATCCTTGAGGGTCTTGGAGCGCTTGAAATTCGGGAACTCGATGAGCATCTCCTTGACGCTCTCGCAGCAGTGGATGACGACCTTGGCCATCTCCACGGCGTCGGGGTGCATCTTGCGTATATTGTTGGTGTAGAGGCGTATCAGCACGTCCTCTATCTTATCGGTCATGTTGTCGATGCAGTGGGACAGCTCGATGATGTCCTCGCGCTCAATGGGCGTTATGAACGCCTTGGCGAGCACGTCTATCATCTTGTGCTTGCACTCGTCCGCCGCGTGCTCCAGCTCGTGCATCTCGTCCAGGCGCGCGGGCAGGGCGTCCGGGTCGAAGTTGTCCATGACGTCCTCAAGCAAGTGCGCCGCCTTGCAGGCATAGTCCGCGCACTCGATGAAGTTGTTGAAGAAGAATTCGTCCTGCTTCTTAGACATGTATCTTTACCCCTTTATAATTATATGTAAGCGCGCGTCAAACGCCCCAGAAGAAAATGAACGCCTTTGCAACCAGGAAGCTTATCAGGCCGCAGCCAGGGAACGTAAACACCCACGTGAGCACCATGTCCCGCACCACGCCGAAGTTGATGGCGCTGATGCGCTTGACGGCGCCGACGCCCATGATGGCGCTGGTCTTGGTGTGAGTGGTGGACACCGGGATTCCGAACACACTGGAGAGCAGCAGGCAGAACGCCGCGGAGAGGTCGGCAGAGAAGCCCTGGTATTTCTCCAGCTTGACCATGTCCATGCCGACGCTCTTTATTATCTTCTCGCCGCCCACGCTGGTGCCGAGACCCATGACCAGCGAGCACAGCAGCATCAGCCACACGGGTATGCTCATCGAGCCGACGTCGTTCTGCCCGTTGCAGAAGGCCAGGCCGAGGAACAGCACGCCGATGAACTTCTGTCCGTCCTGCGCGCCGTGCATGAAGCTCATGGACGCCGCGCCGGCTATCTGCGCCCATTTGAAGAAGCCCTGGGTCTTGTACCTGTCTATGCGCCGGAAAACAAGCGTCACCAGCTTGCAGAACAGCCAGCCGCTGCCGAAGCCCAGTGCGAGGCTGAGCACCAGGCCGTAGAGAACCTTCGCCCACTCGTCGAAGTTTATGCCGCCGAAGCCGTTGTGGATGGCTATAGCCGCGCCAGTGAGTCCGGCGATAAGGCTGTGGCTCTCACTTGTGGGTATCCCCAGGAAGCTGGCGCCCGTCGAGTACACGACGATCGAGAAAAGCGCCGCGCACAACGCTATCAGCGCCTCCTGCGAATTGCCGCCGAAGTCGACCATGTTGCTTATCGTGAACGCGACGGAACTGTTGATGTGCGTCATTATAAAGACGCCCAGGAAATTGAAGATAGCGCTCATGAGAATAGCCGGACGCACGCCCATGCATCGCGTGCTGATGCACGTGGCAATCGCGTTGGGCGCGTCAGTCCAGCCATTCACGAAAATGACACCTATTGTAAGCAGAGTCGTTATTAGCAGAGCCGGGTCAGACCACATCTGCTGAACAAAATGCCCGAAGCTTACATCCAATTGTAAGAACACTCCCCTCCGCAGGCATAATACAAGCTAAGCTTACCGTAACATGGCGTCGTTTGTCAATAGAAATGTTAATTTGACGTAAAAATAATGTAAAGTCGCGCCCGGCAGGGTACGACAAAAAACCCCGGACAAAATGTCCGGGGTTTGTGGAGGCGCCATCCGGATTTGAACCGGAGAATCGGGGATTTGCAGTCCCCTGCCTTACCACTTGGCTATGGCGCCGTCGTCGCTGCATTGCTTCAGGTTACAATCTTGCCCCTGTGTCGGGAGGGGCAAGATTTCCACCTTACGCAATACGCTTCTCTCAAAACTGAATCCACGGATTCAGTTTTGTAAAGAACGCAGAGGCGAAAATCTGCATCCTGGGGTGTTAGCAAGATAGCCGCTTGCGCGGCTATCCAGCAACGTTCTGGAGCGGGCAACGAGATTCGAACTCGCTACCTCCACCTTGGCAAGGTGGCGCT
>ENA-OWPP01001339-OWPP01001339.1-human-gut-metagenome-genome-assembly--contig:-NODE-1339-length-21753-cov-6.680938_pt1 | contig 21753 bp, 25 predicted proteins | sample MGYA00248265_ERZ651848 | MGnify/ENA primary metagenome ERZ651848 (study PRJEB26924, sample SAMEA4378233) | human gut metagenome | biome: human gut; feature: human-associated habitat; material: faeces...
TTCTTTAGTTAGGGCAATTTTATCAATTTCCTCTTTCAAAAGTTTTACAGCTGTAGCATGATTTTTTGTTACCTGCCATCGTTTAGCTTGGATAACGAGAGAGGGAGAAGCAATATCATCAATGCCGTCAATACCATCATCTTTTCCTTCCTTAAACCCATGAAGACTACTATTCTTAAATTTTTTCTTAACAACCTCGATAGCAAAATTTTCAAAATCTGATGTCGTCATTCCATCAGCACGAATACCTATATCCATTACTCTCCCACTTTTATAACCTTAATAAAATGATTAACCACAAAATACTTTTAAAATTCTTGGCTGTTTTCCAAATCTAACTAATTTTCTATATAACTATTCTATGCTCTTCTTATTCTTTCCTTATTTAGACTAATAATATTTGGATACTTATCATTCAATTCATCAAGATAACCTTCCTCTAAATTACATAATTTCTCAATTAAAAAATTCGGCAATAATTTATTGTATACTCTGTAAATATCAGCAGATATATCCATAACAATTCTATTTTCCACTAATAATTCTACAGATTGTTTTAAAGATAGAGGGTTGCTAATCAATTTCGTTGAGTCTAGAGGCTCATTTTTTCTCCAGCCTCTATAACTAAGTTTTTTATACAAGTTTGTATACTCGTTAGAATCTATGATGTCCAATGACTTAGAACGCATTATCATCATACTAATTGAGACTTGCCAAATTCTCTTTAGATGCCTATAGTACTCTATGTCCTTTTCGTGACCAATAATAGAACGTTTAAATGAGTCCTTCGGTAATAAAAACTCTGCAGCAAACTCATTTGCTTCGTCTTCCATTTGCTTATACTCAATCGCCCCCATTTCTTGAGGGAACTTACAATTTTCATGCATTAACCAATGTCCTAATTCATGGGCTAAACTAAATTGCTGGCGATAGAATGAATAGTCTGTGCCTTCTAACATTACAACATAGTACTCATTATTGTTTACTTTAACAGCTGAACCAAATGCATCAACTTTATCACTTTGAGTGTCTATTCTAGAAATAACAAACCCTTTTTCTTCCATCAATAAAGATAAGTTATCGATTGGCCTATCTCCCAACTTCCACTTTTCTCTTACATAACTTGCATATTCTTTAGGAGTAAAATCCAAACCAGAAATTTCCCAATCAAGATTTGGAAAATCAATAAATTTCCCCAAATAATCTCTTATTAAAGCTACGTAGTTTTTATTTATCTCTGCTGGCATTTTTTCTGTTTGAGTCGCTGTGTAACGACTTCTAAAAAATGTCCCTGTAGAACTTAAGGTAAAATTATCATTCCCAAAATAGAAATCTCTCGGAAATTTTAATTCCTTCTCCAAAATTTCTAAAGATTCTTCACTAGGCGTCGCTCGTCCTTTTTCATATTTAGAAACCATTTGTTTTGAAACATTTAAAAACTCTGCAATCTGAGTAATACTTTTTTTATTAAAAAGCCTTGCCTCTTTTAAACGTTTACCATTAAAACTAATCTGAAGCATTGTTTACTCCTGTTTTATATAAAATATCATTACTTACCATTCTCTTCTCTCTTTTCAAAAGGAAGACTAACATGCATTTGTGACTCCAATTGTTTCTGTACGCCAGATTTCAATGCAACAAGAGGTTTTTCAGGGCTATTTTCGCGTCCATCCTCTTCAAGTTCTGAAAAATCAAATTCTGTGATATTTACTGCATCAATAAACTCACAAAATGCATTTACTTGATTAACAGTCACTTCTTTAGTTTTTTTATCAAAGGTAACGACCCTAATCTCATCAATAGAATTATAATGATTTCCCAATAATTTCTTAGCTTGTTCAATTTGTGAATTGCTCAGCTCATCATTATCTAGGTTGTTAAATAATTCAGTTGATAGTTTATTGTCTTCTTTCCCATTTAGATGTGAATTTTTCGAACGTGCTATACAAGTAAGATAGTGATGCTTTTCGTATTTATCAATGACATCTTCAAATCTTTTCTTCATCATAAAAACATATAGGATACCTTCAATAATTACTCCTCTTGCCGTCCATAGAGCCCCCATATCCATAGAGGGTGATGTTAAATCATTTGCTCTTGCGGTATTTACAATATCACGATAAATAAAATCCCAAGTTAAAATGGGCTGGCTATTTTTAGTTTCAAACTCATTATCAGAAAATATTTCCTCAATCTCTCTCTTATGACTTGTTGAGAACACTTGAGCAAACTTAAAGATTTGTGTTGATAATTTTTCCATAGAGTACCTCTTTAAATTTTATAGTCTTATTTTAAGATTTTTTGTTAAAAAAGTCAACCATCGTTGGTTTTTATTGTTATTTTTTTATTCATATTCCTAAGTGCATACTTATATCATATGCGGGTGCACATCGAAGGTTATACCAAAAAAACTCCAAACGCGATACAATTAAGGTGTTCAAGCCAATTGTAAAGCGAAAGGAGAAAAATATGGCTCAAGAAGCACATAGTTTATCACACACAAAATGGATGTGTAAATATCACATTGTGTTCACCCCTAAGTATAGACGAAAAGTGATCTATAATCAATATCGAAGGCCATTTAATGCCAGATCATGTTCATATGTTGGTAAGCATTCCAACTAGAATTAGTGTTGCAAATTTCATGGGATATTTAAAAGGTAAAAGTGCTCTAATGATGTTCGATAAACACGCCAATCTGAAATATAAGTTTGGAAATCGACATTTTTGGGCAGAGGGATATTATGTAAGTACAGTTGGCCTCAACGAAGCCACAATAAAGAAATACATTCAGGAACAAGAGCGAAAAGATATTGCTTTAGATAAGTTGAGTGTAAAAGAATATGAAGATCCCTTTAGGGATAGTGGCAAGTAGTACATATGCCTCTTTGAGAGGCTTGTGACGAGTCAAATGCAATAAGGCTTGAACAAAGTGAAAGCCAGCGTCTTTAGGCGCTGGCTAGTTATCTGGGCTTATAGCCCTGGTAGCGTTTGTCCCAGTATTGTTGGATGATCTTATATAACACGGTAACCTCTTTTTCTATTTCGTGAAATTTCTTGTAACATTATACTATAGATCGAATCCAAGATCAAAGAAGAATCAGAGCTTCCCCAGCTCAAAGCTTTTCCAAGTGTCTAAAAAATGGTATAATGAACTGTAAATTTCAGAAGTTGGAAGGAATGTCATTGCTATGATGAATATGCAAGAGTTGATAGTACCTATTTTGATTTTTGCATACATCAAAAAGATTGATTTAAAGGGATTTTAAGCCCTTAGGATTTTTTATCTCAACCTATCATTCGCATAAACAAGACAAAATTTTGGCAAAAATACAGTAGCAAAGAGTACACTTAACTATCGCTCAATCTGGGCGGTAGTTTTCTTTTTGCTTAAAATAGAGGTAAAAAAAAGATAGGTGGTTACTATATGCGTTACGGTTATGTGCGAGTATCAACTAAGGAGCAAAATATCGATAGACAAATGTCTGCCTTATCCTTAGAAAATATCCCAATCAAGCAAATTTTTATAGATAAAGCTTCAGGGAAAGACTTTGATAGAGTAGAGTATCAGCGATTACTGACAATTCTAGAAGCAGATGATGAACTGGTCATTAAGTCCATTGACAGACTGGGACGGAACTATGATGACATCTTAGAACAGTGGCAGTTACTCACAAAGACAAAGAAAGCACATATCACAGTTTTAGATTTCCCACTTTTAAATACAAAAAACTCTAAGCAGGCAGAGCCTGCTAACTCATGACAGAAAAGAAGGTTCGGCTTATAATGAAGGTGAACAATACAAATCCGTGGTCTTTAATAGGGCTTTTCCTAGTCTGTACAAAAAACTGGTTGAACAAGAGTCATGAGATAACTCGAATATGCCTTGAGCACGAAAATAAAATTACTAATAGCCTCTTGTTCTATTGTTCAAATAGTTAACAGGAGGTTTTTATAATGGAAGTCATGATTGAAACTTGTTGTGGAATTGATGTCCATCAAAAGTCTATCGTTTGTTGTATTCTAGATGGTCCACTAGAAAGCAATAAACCTAAAAAGATTCAAAAAAAATTTGGTACAACAACTATAGCTCTCCAAAATGCCTTAGCTTGGATAGTAGAAAATCATGTAACACATGTCTTTTTTGAAAGCACTGGCCAATATTGGGTGCCACTCTTTAATATTTTTTCAGACTCAGAACTCAATTTGATATTAGCTAACCCCCAACATATCAAGAATGTACCTGGTCGAAAAACAGACATGAAAGATGCAGAATGGATTGCACAACTCGGACGTTGTGGACTTATTGAGCCATCTTACATTCCTAACCCTGAAGTGATGCAGTTACGTTTACTCACTCGTAGGCTACGTTCTTATAAACAACGTCAAACCCAAATAAAGAATGAGATTCATAACCTCTTACAACGTGCTAATATCAAACTAACCAGCTATCTTTCTGATATCTTCTCTAAGACAGGACAGTCTCTTTTAACGCTCTTTATCAATGGGGAACTCATTGATTACGACAATGTGACAGCTTGTATTCACAAGCATGTCAAAGCAAGTCCCGAACAATTAATGGAAGCCATGAATGGGAAGTTGTCACTGGAAGATCGATTTCTCTTGGCCCAAAGCCTAGAAGAATATCAATTGTATCAAAAACTCATGAATAAATTAACGAGTGAAATGATAGCTTATATCGAAAAGGAGTTCCCCTGAAGAAAATAGATTACTTCAAACGATCCCTGGTGTGAGTGAGACCTGTGCAGCCACTATTCTAGCTGAGATTGGACCAACTATTACAGCCTTTCCATCCGATGCACATTTAGCATCATGGGCTGGACTCTGCCCAGGGTCTTATGAAAGTGCTGGCATTAAAAAATCCTCACATATCACGCAAGGAAATCGATATATCAAACAGGCTTTGACCATGTCGGGATTAATTGCAGCACATTCTAAGGATCCAGCTTTTTCTTCTTTTTACAATCGAATTTCCCAAAGAGGAAGCAAGATGAAAGCCGTCGTTGCTTGTGCTCATAAGATTCTTAGAATCATTTACAAACTACTCTCCACCAAACAGACTTATCAAAAAGAAAAGGCGCTAGGACTAGGGAAACAGTTCTAACGCTTAAAATAAAAAATTTTCAATTACAGTATAGCATAGGAAGTGATTTTTTGCGCTTTTTTACTGCTTTTTTCAAATAAAATACCAGCGATACGATTACTGGCAAACTCATTTCTGACTTGGTTTTACAGGTGCTTTCCTATGTATCACAAATGGAGAGGGAACAAATTAAGCAACGACAAATGGAGGGGATTCGAGAGGCACAAAAGCGAGGGAAACGGTTCGGACGTCCACAAATAAAAATACCAGAAGAGTTTACAGAAATTTCTGACCTGTATCGCAGAAAAATGCTGACAATACGAGAGGGTGCAGAACTTTTAGGGGTCTCTAAAAGTACCTTTCATAATTGGATAAAAAGTCAGGATCAAAACTAAAAGTTTATGTACAATTGACTTAACAAGGCTTAAATGATTGATACAACTGAAATAGAAGCATAAAGTACATTCTTTAAGGAGTGTACTTTATTTTTGTTTTGTGCATTATTTTAGAGTGTTATTTTGTATGTTTTTTAGTACTTTATATCATCTAATCTAAGAAATCTATTTGTACACTTTTTTCAATAATAATTAATGTTAAATAAAAAAATTGAAAGTTCAAAATCTGAAACTAGTTTCAAATACAATAAATTGAATTCCAACACAATCATGAATATAATTAAGTTGGGTAGGATAGAGATTTACCCAGAAAGGAGATTTGCTGTAACTTAAGCATTCTAAGTAAGAAACCAACTGGTTAGTATACTCTTAATAAATTAAAAGAAAGAAGGTTTAAAAAAATGACTAAAAAAGTTTTACCTTTAATATTAACTGTTTTGACTGTGGGATTAATTTCATTTGCTTTATTAAACCCTGTTATTGCCAATTCGTTAGGAAGTGCTCAAAAAGAAAATCAAACAATTGAAATTTATAAGGAACTTCTAAAAAACAAGTCAGAAAAAGAAATTAACGAATATTTCTTAAACCTACCCGATGATCAACTAATTATTGCGGACGATTCAGGTGGATTTTCAACTAGCTCAACCAACGATTACAGTAACCCAGTTGAAACAATTGATAAAGATGGCAATAAAGAAGTAAAATCATTTCAAGATAAAACTGTATCAGCAACAATCGGTGAAATTAAAGAAGCATTAAAGAATAACTAGAGAGTAAGCGAAATATGCCAGATTATAAGAGTTCTATTTATATGTAGAACTCTTTTTTACGATTAGTTATTGAATAACATAAGAAAATGTACATTTAAAAAATTTATAGTATTCACTTAAATAAAGTACATAATTAAGGATAATTAGCTCTAAAAAATTTTTTGGTTACGCGCATATTGTCAGAAAATGTAGACATTTATGGACAAGCATGCTAAAATAGTCGGTAAGGTGTAGTCTATGCAAAACTTCTCATTGCTAAATATCTTGAAGGAACCGTAGGCATCTCAAATGGCTCTCTGGAAGACTACGAGAAAAATGTTAAGAATCTAAACAAAATTATCTCATCTTTAGAAAATGCTAAAGATTTAAGTGATGTATCAAAACCTAGCACTGGAACGTATTCTATCGATTTGACAACGGATAACAGTGGAAACCAAACTTCAATCGAATACTTTACATATTCAGCCAGACTATACGATAAAGATACTAAAAACGTAGATACTTCTGCCCCTTTAAAAAGTTATTTTCCAACAACGGATGATAATGGTTTCGGCGTAACTCGATTCTATTCTACAGATATCTATGATTCTACATTCAATATTGGTTTTAATAAAGACAATAAGAATACAATAGCTATTCGGACTGACAAAAATCTTATTTTCAATCCAGATAGTCCCAAAACTAAATTGAAGAATGTTACAGTTGATTAATATTCAGCTGTAAGCCATACAATTGAACTATTGAACTATTGAACCGCTTCTAACGGTTCTTTTTTGAAAGGTAACCGCATGGATATCCAAACTTTTTTACGGCTTACTATCGCCAAACGAATTCAACAATATATGGATGAAAATAGCCTCAATAATAAAGAGTTTATAGCAGAAATAGAAAGGAATGAATTCAATCAAACTAAATATACTATGATAACCGAAGCAGACTTATCAAAGATATTAAACGGTAGGACAATATCAATTAATGCATTGAAAAGTCTAAAAAATCTCATGTACCCTAACTCTGACGACATTAAACCCTTTGCCAACATTGACTTTACCGAATTAGTTTTTGGCACAGATGAAGATAAGCTCTACCTTATCCGTATTATCTTGTATAATATTTTAGGAAATGGTTTTTTATTCTATCAAGACGAATTAAGAGAGTTACAAGATAGACTTAAGTTTAGAAAATCAAAAGAAGCTACATTCAATTATTGGTTAATTGATATTCCTCAAACAGATCAAACTACCACTGTAGCAAAATCACTTTTATGGCTCTTATTCGAAGATAGTCGCTTCTTCAAAGAATACTTTGCAAGACTTTATGAAAATACTCCTATCTTAGACACTTTAAATAATTTAATTCAAGCAACCTTACTTGATGAAACAATCGCCAATTTGAATTACATCTTGATCCCACCCCGTAATTTTAAAGATGATATAGATTTTTTCACCACTTTCCTTCACGCTTTTGATAAATTCATAATTACTTATAGAGAAGAGCTATTAGAGTACTACCATAGCAACATCTTTCCTCTGACAAAGCCAATAATTAGCGAAAAGGATAGAAAAAATCCTCTAATTCAATTTCGAGATAATTTTTTTATCGAGCAATTTACATCAGAAAAATTTATTTCTTTTCTACAATCCAGTATTACAGAAGAGAGAAAGGAATCACTCAGAATACAGAGTTTATATGTACTAGAAAAAAATATCAAATCTCTTCATACTTCTCTACATGATTCTGATTTTGATTATTCTATATTGGACGACTTTGATTAACCATTACAATTACATACATTGATAACAAGGAGATCTCTATGGTCTTCTTTTTTTTAAAAAAATTTCTATTTATTTGAAATATATTTGCTGACAAAGTGGAAACTTTCACTTAGTACGATATTTTATAATAAATTTATAAAAGTTAGCTTTTATAAAATAGAGAAAGGAAGCAGATTCTAGATGATGCTAATTAATACAACATGAAATTTACGCTCAAAAAACAATCTGGCTATTCCAGCCAGCTCTTTAACCAAATTTTTGGAAACGAAACAACTGCTATTTCGTTGTCCACTGAAGCCGATGTACGAATGAAATACGCAGATGGACAACGGACTGACAAAATCGACTCGTATCGATATACCTTTGTCATAAAGGGGCAGAACCCATTTGAAGTTAAGTTCTCCGAATCTCAGGGAATCGCACAATTTGATGAGGTGGAATTAATTAACCCTGAAGCTTGTGAAGTCAGAGGAAACATCTACTTCCGAGCAGACTCCGTTACTGTTTTAAAGAAGGGAGGAAAATAGCCTATGGTTTTCCCGTTTAGTACAACCCCTAAACGGGAAGAGTTTGTAGGTACTGAGTACCTTACTCAGTGCGTAGAGATAGGGCTCGGAAATAGCTCTATCTCTGCTACTACAAATTCTTTCCAATTTATATATGGTGATGGTTATTTAGATTTTATTCCTCGATTTCCTTGTTCCTACATCTTGGATAATAAACTATACCAAGATATCTTTCAGATATTGTCTACAAGTGCATATCCAGTTCTAACCTTCTTAAAACAGCCCTCTGCATTTATTGTCAAACGAGATGGGGCAAACATTAATACGAGTCGTGCTTTTCGATTTCCCTTTTTCAGAGGGACACCTGAGCGACTTACTTATCAACGTTTGTCCGATGCTACCGCTGAAGTTAAAAATCAAAGTTTTGAGCTCATGAAAAATTATCGAATAGATTTCAATCGTGTTATTCATTGTCTTATTGCTGGTTCATCAGGCTCAGGAAAGAGCTATACCTTAGTTTACTTACTAGCCATTATCAGCAAATTTGCTCATGTGACTGTCGTTGACCCTAAGTGTGATAGTATTACACGCTATTGTCTAAAACATCATCTACCTGTTCTTTACCAAGAACGTGATTTCTCAGCAGATGAATTTGTATCAAAAGTCAACACGCTACTAAAAGCTGAACTAGATACCATTTACCAGAGACAAGCTGAACTTCTTGATAACCCTTCAAAGATTTTTCAACACCGTTGCTTAGTCATTGATGAATTGCTGGCTCTCACTTCCCTAACATCCAAAAATGTGAAAGAAACCTTCTTTGCTTTGTTATCTAACATCGCACTTCTAGGTAGAGCTACATCTGTTCATCTCATACTAGTTAGCCAGCGGATGGATACCACAGCTTTACCAATTGCTGTACGAGAACAAGCTAATTTATTGATTCAGCTTGGCTTGATAAACAAAAAAACAACGACCTTCCTATTTCCTGACTTAGAGTCGGAAGCTGGATTAGTTATCCCTAATGGAAAAGGAACTGGAATCGTCCAAATCATCGACGGCACTACTATACCAAATATTATGCCATTGCTTACACCTACAATAAAAGGAGAAATGCCATGAAAAAATTGAACTTTAATTATATTCTCACCGTTCTAGATGCATTACATCACTTACTGCCCTTTGAATTACTCTTAGGCTTTCTGTGGGGGCTATGCTACTCAGCTATATATATTATTGACCAAGAAAAATCTAGAGCCTCTTGGAGTATTCTAGAAACCATTCTTGAGCGATTGAGAGCAGGACAAGAGTTACTGTCAATGACTATGCTTATCATGGCTTTGGTGTATATGCTGATTCTGATTCTTATTTTGGTTATTTGGGTGAGGAAAGATAAAATTAGCAATTTCTTTCGTACCATAAATGATACTCGGAAACTAAGACAGGGAATGTCTATCCTAAATCCAAAGATAGGCGAAGTGCTACTCAAACAGTATCGAAAAGCTCTAAAGACTGCACGATGTATCGTCACTAAAGATAATATCATCATAAGTGTACAGAAAACAAATCTAGAAGAAGTTGATAGAATTCTCCAGAAAAAATTTCTTTTTTCCGGAAGCTATCTTTGTCAGACATATAATAACCTATACGTATTCTCAGATGTAGCTGACATGCCCTACCCAGGTAATGCTTATATTATTCGAGGAAGCAGATGCTCCTCAGATTAGCTGTTTTTATGGCCAGAGGAGCTTGCCGTCAGGCAAGAGCTCCATACTGGCTTTGGTTTCAATCTTACTGGAGCTATACTCTACTGCTTCTGGGCTTGTTATTGAAGCAGTATAATTTTGTTCCATTGTTCCAAAGAGAAAGGAGTTTTAATGGTAAAAGCTAGAAATGTTATGTTTGTACAGCAGATTGAATTTTACAATTCTTTCAATCTGCAAGATATCATCAATGATATGATAAACATATTGAAACCGATTCGTTTTGCAGGGATCCTGCATGACAAAGATATAGGAGAAGATGGTAAGACTGTAAAACCGCATATTCATCTTGTTCTACAGTTTGAAAGTGCTAGAAGTTTGAATAATCTCGCTAAGCTGACAGGACAACCTGTACAATGTTTTGAACAGTGGCGAGGTTCAGTAAATAATGCTTATTCATATTTAGTTCATCACACAGAGTCAAACCAAGACAAGTATCAGTATTCACCCAAAGAAGTTATTGCTAATTTTGATTACCTTCTCCTATTAGACACAATAGAAAAGAGCGTAACAAAACGACACGAAGTCAATGACACGATGATCATTGATAATCTACTCGACCTGCTTTACACGGGAGATATTACAAAGTTAGAGATTGAACAACGGCTCACCGGTTCGCAGTATGCTAAAGCAAAACAGAAAATAGAGACAGTACATATGAAAAGATTAGAGACACAATCTGAACTTTGGCGACAAGAAATGATAGAAAAGAATGAAATTGTCACAATCATTTGGTTGTTTGGTCAAGCTGGAACAGGTAAGACTCGTCTAGCTCATCAGTATGCGAAACGCTATGACCCCAGCTATTTCATTACGGGTTCTATACGTGACCCATTTCAACAGTACAATCTAGAGCATGTGATTATATTGGATGAGCTACGCCCTTATCAATTTGATTACTCAGATTTACTCAAAATGTTTGATCCTTATAATGTCAAGGCTATGGCAAGTAGTCGTTATTTCGATAAACCATTATTAGCAAACGTCTATATTGTTACCAGCCCCTATTCACCGTTTAATTTTTTCTTAGAATTGACAAAGAAGAAAAAGAGTGGTCATATTGATTCGTGGGGTCAATTGATGAGAAGATTATCGCTAGTCATGGAGGTTACAAAAGAGCATTTGCAGTTTTACAAGTACGATCCAAATGATCAGATGTTCTACATTGACCATGGAAACAAATTACCAAACCCTTTTAAAGAAGAATCAAAGGAAGAAGAGAATATTCAAGACAATTCCTATCAGTTGTTCTTAGATCTAAATAACGGAAAGGAATAAGTAAATGAATGAAATTCAAACAGTAACCTACAAAGATATTGTAAACGAGGGATTTCCTAAAGGTACAGCACAACGTGTAATTAGAGATGGGAAAAAACTGCTTGTAAAAAGAGGTTTTTCACTATATCATAACAAACGAATTGGTCGTATCCCCAAAACTATTGCGGAGGAAATTCTAGGATACGAAATTATTCCGAAAGATGGTATAATAGGTAATGTACTCCTAGCTACTGACATAGACGGAGGAAAATAATATGTCAGTACTCAAAGGTTACAAAGGAAAATGGAAAGTAGATATCACCGATGGGATAGATCCACTGACGGGTGACATCAAACGGCATCGTAAGTCAGGATTTGCTACCCGTAAAGAGGCTGTTCAATACGAGGCAGATTATCGTTTGAATAAACTCCATCAAGTGCTGATTAAGGATAAACTATCTGTATTCACTCGTACGGCAAGAAGATGAATTGCGTGGGAATAAACGAGGTACAGTTGACACTCAAGTATCCTACTACAACCAATATGTCTCTAAATTTTTTAAGCACGCAGATATGTCTGCCATTACTATCCATGAAGTAAAAGATTTTAGAGATTGGTTGGTCAAGCAACCAAGTGTCAAGGGTGGGATGTTATCAAGCACAACGATCAACCAGCAGATGATTTTTCTTCATAAAATGTTTGATGTTGCCGTAGCTAAGCGTCTTAGACAGGATAATCCATGTAATGGACTACGAAAATTACCAGACAAACACAAGGAAATGTCTTATTACACTCCAGAAGAATTTAAACAATTTGATTCTCTGTTTACAGACGATGAATACATGTTTCAATTATTTTATCGCGTGTTGATGTTTACAGGTGTTCGTGTCGGTGAAGCCTTAGCTTTGACTTGGAGACAAGTGAATCTAGCTGATGGCTACATTGATATTAGATACTCTGCCTATTTTCGTAATAACAAAGTCCATATCGGAACTGTTAAAACGACTCAGTCCAATCGTCGAATTTACATTCATACTGCATTTGTTCAAGAACTTAAGGAGTGGAAAGAAAAGCAAGCTCATCTGTTAGCAGAATTTACTGAAAATCCACAAGACTTGCAAATATTTCAAGATAGTCCGTTACAGCTGACTGCTCCCATGATCTCGAACCAGAAAGCTAGACTGCAAAAAAGAATGCCTAATACATTAAAAATGATTCGTAATCATGATTTTAGACATTCGCATGCTGCCTTTCTAGTCTCAAAAGGGCTGAGAAATGGTGAAGGGAAAGATTATATCTTTTTCACGCTCATGAAACGGCTTGGACATAGTAGCATTAACACAACCATTAACATCTACTCGCACCTATTTCCAACACAGCAAAAAGAAGTTGCCAATGCTTTTGACAACTTCTAGGGCAAAAAATGGCAAAAAAATTTAATTAACAAGGTTCAAAGCCTTGATACGAAAGGAATCTTAGAAATCTTATGATGAATATGCAAAATATGATGAAGCAAGCTCAAAAATTGCAAAAGCAAATGGAGCAAAGTCAAGCGGAATTAGCCGCAACTCAATTTGTAGGGAAATCTGCTCAGGATTTGGTTGTTGCAACTCTTACAGGTGATAAGAAGGTTGTCTCCATCGATTTCAACGCCGCAGTGGTCGACCCAGAAGATACAGAAACTCTTTCTGATATGACGGTTCAAGCCATCAATGCTGCCATTGAAGAAATTGATGCTGCAACCAAGAAAAAACTCGGTGCTTTCGCAGGGAAATTACCATTTTAAGCTAAGGAAGTTTTCATTAACTCAAAAGAGGCTGGGACAAAAGTCCTAGCCTCTTAATTGTTTTTGGATTGTCGAGCAAGACGCAGTGGTTGAGTGGGCTCTACTACGCTGATTTCATCAGCTTTTACAGCCCTACTCAACTGTGCGGAGGTGGGACGACGAAATCGAATTCTAACGAATTACCGATTTCTGTCCCACTCTCTCTTTTTGTGTTTCTATGCTTTTAATTGTAAGAGTTCTTCAATCTCAGCCAGAGTGCTAGCTTGGGAGATGGCGCCACGTAGTTTGGCTGCACCTGAGGTACCACGGAGGTAGTGAGGGGCGAGGCCACGGAATTCACGAACGGCAATGTGCTCACCTTTGAGATCGATCAAGCGTTTCAAGTGTTCGTAAGCAATCTTCATCTTGTCTTCAAAAGTCAAATCAGGCAGGATTTCTCCTGTTTCAAAGTAGTGATTGATTTGGTTGAAGAGATAAGGATTGCCCATAGCAGCGCGACCAATCATGACCGCATCGGCACCGACTTCTTCGATCCGTTGTTTGGCATCTTGAACCGTACGGATATCTCCGTTTGCGATAAATGGAATCTTAGTCAGGGCTTGTGCAACCTTGTGAAGGGTCTCAAGGTCCGCATGCCCCGTATACATTTGCTCCCGAGTTCGTCCATGCATGGCAAGGGCAGAGACACCTGCGGCTTCAGCAGCGAGGGCATTCTCAACTGCTAGAGAAGGATCCGACCAACCCGTCCGCATTTTAACAGTGAGGGGGATATCAAGGACGGATTGAACCTTGTTGATGATGGAGTAGATCTTGTCTGGATCCTTGAGCCACATAGCACCGGCCTCGTTTTTGACGATTTTATTTACCGGGCAGCCCATGTTGATATCGACGATATCGGTCTTGGTATTTTCTTGGATAAATTCAGCTGCGCGTGCGAGGCTGTCTTCGTCGCTTCCAAAGAGTTGGATCGATACAGGATTTTCTCCTTCATCGATATGGAGCATGTGAAGCGTCTTTTCATTGTTGTACTGGATTCCCTTGTCAGAGACCATTTCCATTACAACGAGCCCCGCTCCCAGTTCTTTGGCAATGGTCCGGAAGGCTGAGTTGGTCACTCCGGCCATTGGGGCTAGGACGGTACGGTTAGGGATTTCGACATCCCCGATCATAAATGGCGTATTAAGATTTGTCACGAATGAGTTCCTCCAAGTCATTTTCGTCAAAGTGGTAGTGTGTTTGGCAGAATTGGCAGGTAATCTCTGCACCGTGATCTTCATCTTTCATCTCTTTTAGATCACTAGCTGGCAGACTTGCTAAAGCGTTCAAGAAACGCTCACGGCTACAGTCGCATTGGAAACGGATCTCTTCTTCAGAGAGACGTTTAAAAGGTTCATCCCCATAGATAGCCTTTAGAAGAGCTTCAATATGGTCTTCAGACTCCAAAAGTGTGGAGATGGCAGGCATTTCTTGGATCCGTTTTTCAAAGCGTGCGATTTCTTCTTCCTTGGCATTTGGCAAGACCTGGAGCAAGAAGCCACCAGCTACCTTAACCTTGTCTTCGTCATCCAACAGAACATTGAGTCCAACTGCAGAAGGTGTTTGTTGGCTTTCCGTCAGATAAAAGGCCAGGTCTTCTCCGATTTCTCCGGTCACAAGAGGGGTCATAGAGTTATATGGATTTCCCGTACCATAATCTGTGATGACCAAGAATTCTCCGTTTCCGACAAATGGTCCCACCAGGACTTCACCAGTCGCGGTCTTCTTGATATCCACTCCAGGATTTTGCACGTAGCCTTTAACATTTCCCTTGGTGTCTGCTACGGTGATGATGGCACCGAGTGAGCTAGTCCCAAGGACTTTGACCGTAATTTTAGTATCTCCTTTCTCGTTTGCTGCCAAGATTTGACTGGCAATGAGGGTGCGGCCAAGTGCGACCGTGGAGCTAGCTTGTGTATGATGTTTTTCTTGGGCTGTTCGTACGGTTTCTGTACTGTCTAGTACATAAGCACGAAAAGCACCACTTTCTGAGATAGTTTTAATAATTTTGTCCATACCTACTATTTTAGCACAAATCAAGCAAAGTGGGGACAAGGAGAATTCTGAAAATCAGTCGTTTCAGAAGAAGGACGAGAAGAAAAGAAAATTCCGAACGTTATTTCTAGAAAGAAGCAATTTCCAAGTAAAAGACGAGTTTCATAGAGAAGTTGGTTTAAAAAGAAAGGAGAAAAATAAACGATAGCCGAGTGGATCTTGAAAAAACATTAAAAATTGCTTATAATAGAGTGTAAGACAAACTTGCAGGTGAGACTCCTGCCCTTAGTTTGAAGAAAGGCATAGATAGGCAACTATCTATGGTATATGAAAAAGAATTATGACATCAGTTGTTGTAGTAGGAACCCAATGGGGTGATGAAGGAAAAGGGAAGATTACAGACTTCCTATCAGCCAATGCAGAAGTCATTGCTCGCTATCAAGGTGGGGACAATGCCGGGCACACCATCGTAATCGACGGCAAAAAGTTCAAGTTGCACTTGATTCCTTCTGGTATCTTCTTCCCTGAAAAGATCTCTGTCATCGGAAACGGCGTGGTGGTCAACCCTAAATCATTGGTCAAAGAGTTGGCTTATCTCCATGAAGAAGGAGTATCAACGGACAGCCTTCGTATTTCTGACCGCGCACACGTTATTTTGCCGTACCATATTAAACTTGATCAACTGCAAGAAGCCGCTAAAGGTGACAATAAGATTGGTACAACTAACAAAGGTATTGGTCCTGCCTATATGGATAAGGCTGCGCGTGTGGGAATCCGGATCGCGGATCTCTTGGATCGCGACGTCTTTGCGGAACGTCTTCGCATCAACTTGGAAGAAAAGAACCGTCAATTTACCAAACTCTATGATGCAGAGGCTCTGTCATTTGACGATATCTTCGAAGAATACTATGAATATGGTCAACAAATCAAACAATATGTAACCGATACTTCTGTCATCTTGAACGATGCTTTGGACAACGGTAAGCGCGTGCTCTTTGAAGGGGCCCAAGGGGTTATGTTGGATATCGACCAAGGAACTTATCCATTTGTAACCTCTTCAAACCCAGTCGCAGGTGGGGTGACTATCGGATCAGGTGTCGGCCCAAGTAAGATCGACAAGGTTGTCGGTGTATGTAAAGCCTACACTAGCCGTGTTGGTGATGGCCCATTCCCTACGGAACTCTTTGATGAAGTGGGTGACCGGATCCGTGAAGTCGGTCATGAATATGGGACGGTAACAGGACGTCCTCGTCGTGTTGGGTGGTTTGACTCAGTTGTCATGCGCCATAGCCGTCGTGTGTCAGGAATTACCAACCTTAGCTTGAACTCCATCGACGTTTTGTCAGGTTTGGATACGGTGAAAATCTGTGTGGCCTACGACTTAGATGGAGAACGCATTGATCACTACCCAGCAAGCTTGGAACAACTCAAACGTTGCAAACCGATCTATGAAGAATTGCCAGGCTGGTCAGAAGACATCACAGGTGTACGCCACTTGGATGAGCTTCCAGAAAATGCTCGCAACTATGTCCGCCGTGTCGGTGAATTGGTAGGTGTACGTATCTCTACTTTCTCTGTAGGACCAGGACGTGAACAAACAAACATCCTTGAAAGTGTTTGGTCAAATATCTAAAGCAAACAAAAGGAGAATCTAGGAAACTAGGTTCTCTTTTCTTACGCCTTAAACATATAGATTAATATGAATATTGCAACTGTTAAAAAAGGTTACTAATTTTTCGATATGATTAGGAAAGAAACCTTTCTATTTGATTAGTTTTTCGGTATAATATGGATTGATTAAATGAAAATTAATGAGAACCTACTTTCATGATTTAAAAGTGTGTTCATAATTTTGACGAAGAAAATAAGTGAGCATATCTCTTAATAGTTTTGGGCAAGAGGTGAATAATGAATAAGATTGTATTTGTTTGTCTGGGGAATATTTGTCGTAGCCCAATGGCAGAATTTGTGATGAAAGGGCTGGACCAAGAAAAGTCTTTGCATATCGAAAGTCGCGCGACATCTTCATGGGAGCATGGGAATTCAGTTCATCAAGGAACCCAAAAGATTTTAAGGAAATATGCTATTTCTTTTGACTCTTCCAAGGGCTCACAACAGATTAGTCAGGCCGATTTTGAGTTCTTTGATTTAGTTGTGGGAATGGATGAGTCAAATGTTGAGGATCTTCTACAGATATCTGCAGGGCGTTATGACGATAAAATCAAGCTTTTCAGACCTGGTGGAGTTCCGGACCCATGGTATACAGGTGACTTTGAAGAAACATACAAATTGGTAACTGCAGGCTGTCGAGACTGGTTACAGTGGATTAAGGATAGACAATGAAATTTAAACAACTAAAGGATTTTGATTTTAAAAATATTGATATTGACCGAAATCAATTTGAGCGTATTACAGTAGGGGTTATTATTTTATGCGCCTTGTCCTTGTTTTTGGTGACTATAAAAACGCAACATTCTATCAAGATTGATGGGACTAAGATTGCCTATAAAGGTCAGATGCAGAACCATCGTTTGAATGGTCAAGGAACTTTGACCTATGATAATGGTGATACCTATACGGGAGAATTTAAGAATGGTTCCTTTAATGGTCAAGGAACCTTTAAATCTCATGAGGGTTGGATTTATCAAGGAGAGTTCAAGTCTGGTCAAGCCGATGGTCAAGGAAAATTGACTACTGAAAATAAGGTTACCTACAAAGGAAAATTTAAACAGGGGATTTTTAAAGGATGAGAATTAACTGGTTTTCTTATATTCGTGTGACAGGACTTCTTTTGGTTCTGATCTATCATTTCTTCCCAAGTATTCTTCCTGGGGGCTTCATCGGTGTTGATGTTTTCTTTACCTTCTCAGGGTATTTGATTACAGCACTTTTGATTGATGAGGTATCTAGGACGCATCGCATTGATTACCTTGGTTTTATGCGACGACGCTTCTACCGGATAGTACCACCACTTGTGTTGATGGTTCTTATCTGCACCCCTTTGGCACTCTTGGTTCGAAATGATTTTATTGCAGGTATTGGACGTCAAATCACCTCTGTTATCGGTTTTGTAACTAACTATTATGAGATTTTGACCGGGGGAAATTATGAGAACCAGTTTAACCAGCATATTTACCTCCATACATGGAGTCTGGCTATTGAGGTTCACTATTATATTCTTTGGGGTGCCTTGCTTTGGTTCCTAGCTAAGCGTGTTAAACATCAAAATCAATTTAGAAGCCTAGTCTTTATGGTATCTCTTGCCTGCTTTATGGTGAGTTTCCTATCAATGTTTATTAGTGCTTTCTTTGTTGATAGTTTTTCTCGCTTATATTTCTCGTCAATTACGCATGCCTATCCGTTTTTCCTAGGTTCGCTTTTTGCGACACTTTCAGGTGTGTATGAAACGACCGCTAGGTTCAAGAAAAATATACGCCTTTGGACTCTGAAAAAGACAGTCCTTTATATGGTAGGAAGTTTTGCCTTGCTCGTATTGTTGGGCTTAGTTCTCCATTTTGAGGAACGCATTACCTATCTATTTGGTTTTGTTTTAGCTAGTTTGTTCACGGCTGTTATGATTTACTCTGCCCGTGTCCTCCATGAGAAATTGCCTGGAAAATCAGAGCCTGCTCTTATTAGTTATTTGGCAGAGATTAGCTATAGTGTCTATCTTTTTCACTGGCCGCTATATATTATCTTTAGTCAATTGACCAATAATATTATTGCAGTCATTCTGACAACGATTCTGTCAATTGTTTTTGCAACACTTTCCTACTATATAATAGAGCCATTTATTGCAGGAAGAAAGGCCAGTCTCTTTGGGATAGATTTAGACTTGACGCCGTACCGACATATTGTGCTTTATGTTTTTAGTGGTCTTACTTTAATTACAGTGCTTATTTCTCTCTTTGCGCCAGCTGTAGGGAACTTCGAGAAAGATTTAGAAGCTAATGGTTTGTCGCAAGCTCAGACTAAGATGAAATTAACGCGTACCAATGTGGAAAACAGTCAGGCTACTTCATTTGGTGTGAATAAGGGAGTGACAGTTTTAGGGGACTCCGTAGCTCTTAGATCAAAAGATCAGCTGGAATCAAGTATTGATAATGTCGCTATAGATGCAGTTGTCAGTCGTAACCTATCAACAATCAATGATTTGCTTAAAGATTACGCGGATAGTAATGCTCTTGCTAAGGATGTTGTCATTGCTGGTGGTGTTAATGAGATTGACGACTATAAAGGCGTTATTAATAAAATCATCAAGAATTTACCTAAGGGTCACCATATTATCTTTGTGACACCATATAATGGTAGTAAATCTGGTAATGAGGCCCAATCTTTGATTCAGTTACGTAAGTATGAGTTAGAGATGGCTAAGAAATACGACTTTGTGACGGTTGCTGACTGGTATCAAGTGGCTAAAGAAAATATTTCTATCTGGAATGGTACAGATGGGGTTCACTTTGGATCTGATAGCGACTCTATTAACCGTGGTGCTAAACTTTATACTAAGACAATTAAAGAAGCTATAGAGAAAGCTGATAAGGCACCAGTTAAGGGTGGTAAGAAATAATCAAAAGAGAAGGCAAGTCTTGTCTTCTTTTTTATGGACAAATTTTGACTGCATTTTTTGTTTTGTGCTAAAATAAGCCTATGGCAAGAATATTAGATAATGATTTACTAGGAGATGAAGAGTATGTTGAGCGTACCCTTCGTCCTCAGTACTTTAAGGAATATATTGGTCAAGATAAGGTTAAGGACCAATTAAAGATTTTTATAGAGGCAGCTAAACTTCGTGATGAAGCATTGGATCATACTCTTTTGTTTGGTCCTCCAGGTTTAGGGAAAACGACCATGGCTTTTGTGATAGCTAATGAGATGGGCGTCAATTTAAAGCAGACGTCTGGGCCAGCAATTGAGAAGGCTGGAGATTTGGTTGCCATACTAAATGACTTGGAGCCAGGTGATATCTTATTTATTGATGAGATTCATCGAATGCCTATGGCAGTGGAAGAAGTACTTTATAGTGCTATGGAAGATTACTACATCGATATCATGATTGGTGCAGGTGAAACAAGTCGTAGTGTTCACCTAGAGTTACCACCGTTCACTTTAGTGGGTGCAACCACACGAGCAGGTATGTTGTCAAATCCATTGAGGGCTCGTTTTGGGATTAATGGTCATATGGAATATTATGAGTTACCAGATTTGAAGGAAATTATAGAACGCACTTCAGAAATCTTTGATATGACTATAACACCTGAGGCTGCCCTAGAGTTAGCACGTCGTAGTCGTGGAACGCCACGTATTGCTAACCGCCTACTTAAGCGTGTGAGAGACTATGCACAAATTATGGGTGATGGCATCATTGATGATAAGATTGCAGACAAGGCGTTGACTATGTTGGATGTGGACCATGAAGGACTAGATTATGTCGACCAAAAAATTCTCCGAACCATGATTGAGATGTATGGTGGTGGACCGGTTGGTCTAGGGACCTTGTCAGTTAATATTGCTGAAGAGCGAGAAACGGTAGAAGATATGTATGAACCCTATCTAATTCAAAAAGGATTTATTATGCGAACACGAACAGGACGTGTTGCAACGGTTAAAGCCTATGAACACATGGGGTACGACTACACTAAAGAAAGTTGATAAAAAATCCATCGAAGGTGGATTTTTTTTGTTTAGTCAAAAAGAAAATAAAGAAAAAAGAAAAAAACTTAAAAAATCCCTTGCAATGAGTGGGTTCTTTTGTTATTATATTATGGTGCTGTAAATACAGCGCTTAGCTATGATACAAGAGGTTGCGACACGCCTGGTTGCACTGCCACGCAATCCGTGTTGGTTTTCTTGAGGAGCTAGCCTATTATCTTAAATAGACGAAAGAGGAGAAAAAATGGCAAACAAAAAAATTCGTATCCGTTTGAAAGCTTACGAACACCGTACGCTTGATACAGCGGCTGAAAAAATCGTAGAAACTGCAACTCGCACAGGTGCGACAGTTGCTGGACCAGTTCCACTTCCAACTGAACGTAGTCTCTACACAATTATTCGTGCGACTCACAAATATAAAGATTCTCGCGAACAATTTGAAATGCGTACACATAAACGTCTTATCGACATCATCAACCCAACTCAAAAAACAGTTGACGCTTTGATGAAACTTGATCTTCCAAGTGGTGTGAACGTAGAAATCAAACTTTAATTTAAAGTTTGATTCAATGAGCATAAAAAACGCTCGTTAAAAACTTTTTTGAGCATAAAAAACGCTCATAAAAAACTTTTTGAAAAAACAATAAAGTAAAGGAAATATTTTCTCATGACAAAAGGAATCTTAGGGAAAAAAGTGGGAATGACTCAAATCT
>ENA-OWPP01001373-OWPP01001373.1-human-gut-metagenome-genome-assembly--contig:-NODE-1373-length-21137-cov-3.204819_pt1 | contig 21137 bp, 16 predicted proteins | sample MGYA00248265_ERZ651848 | MGnify/ENA primary metagenome ERZ651848 (study PRJEB26924, sample SAMEA4378233) | human gut metagenome | biome: human gut; feature: human-associated habitat; material: faeces...
CTCCGTCTTCTGTGAGCAGAACTTCTGCAGATTTCAATTTGCCGTTGTAATTATATCCCATGGCGAACCCGTGGGCTCCCGTGTCGTGAATGTAGAGCAGATCCCCTTTGTGAATCTCCGGCAGCATCCGGTCCACAGCAAATTTGTCGTTGTTTTCGCACAGGGAGCCGGTGACGTCATACTTGTGGTCGCAGGGGGCATCCTCTTTTCCCACCACCGTGATATGATGGTAGGCCCCGTACATGGCGGGACGCATCAGGTTGGCGGCGCAGGCATCCACGCCGATGTAGTCCTTGTAGGTGTGCTTCTCGTGAATCACGCGCGTGACAAGCCAGCCCATGTTGCCGGTCATCCAGCGGCCGAGTTCGGTTTTCAGCGCGACGCCGCCCTGTGGGAAAATCTCCTCATAGACCTTGCGGACGCCTTCGCCGACGGCCAGAACGTCCGTGGCGGGCTGGTCGGGGCGGTAGGGGATGCCGATGCCGCCGGAGAGGTTGATGAACGCCAGCTCCAAGCCGGTTTCGGCGGCGAGGTCGCGGCCGCAGGTGAAGAGAATCTTCGCCAGCGCGGGGTAGTAGCTGTCGTCGGTGTTGTTGGAGGACAGGAAAGCGTGCAGCCCGAAGCGCTTTGCGCCAAGTTCTTTCAGGCGCTTCAAGCCCTCCTGCAATTGGGCATAGGTGAAGCCGTATTTCGCGTCGCCCGGATTGCCCATGATTTCGTTGCCGATTTTGAAGTCTCCGCCGGGGTTATAGCGGCAGCAGATGGTTTCGGGAATGCCGCCGTGCTGACGGAGAATGTCAATATGGGTGATATCATCGAGGTTGACGAACGCGCCGAGACGGCGGGCATCGTCGAACTCATGGTAGGGCATGGCGTTGGCGGAGAACATGATGTCCCGCCCGGAGAATCCGCAGGCGTCCGCGAGCATCAATTCCGTGTCGCTGGAGCAGTCCACACCGCAGCCCTCCTCCTTCAAAATGCGGAGGATAGCGGGGTTCGGCAGCGCCTTGATGGCGAAATATTCCTCAAAATCTTCGCACCATGCAAACGCCTGCTTCAGCGTGCGGGCATTGCGGCGGATTCCGGCTTCGTCGTAGAGGTGGAAGGGGGTCGGGTACTTGGCAGCGGCATTTTCAAACACCGCGTCAGAAAGCGAAAAATTCGGCATGGCAGTTCACTCCGATTAACTTATTGGATTCCGCGTCAATATAGCACAGAATGCGGGGAAATGCAAGTTTTTCTGCTGTACAGGCGAAGAAAAGGAAAAAATGCGGCGGGAAAAATCAAATTCGGGTATGATTCCGGCGAAACCCCAGCAAAATACTCGATTTTTTCCGGGAACCCTTGTAATTTCGGGGGAATGCCGTTATAATGGTGCAATGCCCGGTATCATATTTTCTCGGGTGATACTACTTCCGGATTCGTCAGCGCCGCCTGCTTGCGCCTTTTTGATTCTGGAAATGGTATAGAATGGAGAAGGAGGAAACGATTCTATGGAAGAAGCAACGACTCGCAGTAATTTTGTCTGGGAGGCCGTCGAACAGGATTTGAAGGATGGTCGCTACACGCAAGTGCATACGCGGTTTCCTCCCGAACCCAACGGCTATATGCACATTGGCCACTGCAAGGCGCTGATTACGGACTTCCTGACGGCGGAGAAATTCGGCGGCAAGTGCAACCTGCGCTTTGATGATACGAACCCCGCGAAGGAAGACACCGAGTTTGTCGAAGCCATCAAGAACGACATTCACTGGCTGGGTTTTGACTGGGGCGACAGATTTTACTACGCCTCCGACTACTTCGAGAAGATGTACGAGTGCGCCGTGTCCCTGATCAAGAAGGGGTTGGCCTATGTCTGTGAGCTGACTCCGGAGCAGATGAAGGAGATGCGGGGCGATGTGAACTGCCCTGCTCAGTGCCCCTACCGGGACCGCCCGGTGGAGGAGAGCCTGGACCTCTTTGCCCGGATGCGGGCCGGGGAGTTCCCCGACGGGGCCATGACCCTCCGGGCCAAGATCGACCCCAGCTCCGGCAACTTCAACATGCGGGACCCGGTGATTTACCGCATCAACCATATGCACCACCACCGCCAGGGGGACAAGTGGTGCATCTACCCCATGTACGACTACGCCCACCCCTTTGAGGACGCCATGGAGTGCATCACCCACTCCCTGTGCTCCCTGGAGTTTGAGGACCACCGGCCCTTCTACGACTGGGTCATCCAGAACGTCACCCTGCCCAGCAAGCCCCGGCAGATCGAGTTTGCCCGCCTTGGCATCAACAACACGGTGATGAGCAAGCGGAAGCTCCGGGCCCTGGTGGAGGGCGGCTATGTGGCCGGCTGGGACGACCCCCGGATGCCCACCATCTGCGGCCTGCGCCGCCGGGGCTACACCCCCGCCTCCATCCGGAACTTCAGCGAGAGAAACGGCGTGTCCAAGGTCAACTCCACCGTGGAGTACGCCTTCCTGGAGTACTGCGCCGACTGCTGCGAGAATGTGGCCGATGTCGTGGATTCGATTGTCATGAAGAACAGTTAATTGGGGGTACATGTCCCACCGGTCGCGGGCCCGGCCACTAATAACCTTTTTTACTCCGGCTGCAAGCAGAGTCGTTCAAAAGGTTATTAGTGGTCGGGCCCGCTCCCTTATGTACCGCCATTGGGAACTTTGGCTGAGGGGTTGGGCGCGGTGAGGCCTTTGCTGTAATGGCCCTTGATTGCCCGGGGTATTACTTTGGTATTCGATGAGCGTTTGGCTGGATAGGGCTTTGGGTACCCTTTTGCTTAGTTTTGGGTTGTTTTATTAGCTTTGGAGGGCTTGTATGGCGTATTTGGATTTGGCTCGGGGTCGGTATTCTTGTCGTTTGTTTGAGGATCGGGCTGTGGAGCAGGCTGTGGTGGATGCCATTGTTGAGGCTGGGCGTATTGCTCCTTCTGCTTGTAATAATCATCCAGCCCGTGTGATGGTGCTGGATACGCCTGAGCTGTTGGAGAAGGCTGCTGCTTGTCAGCCTCGGTTTGCTCGTGATGGGTCTATCTTTGGCGCTCCGCTCATCTTCCTTATTTGCTGCGTTACCGATGATGCTTGGGTACGCCCGTATGACCAGATGAATTCCAGTGAAATCGATACGTCCATCGTGTGTGATCAGATGATGATGGAGGCCACCGAGCAGGGCCTAGGAACGTGCTGGGTATGCCATTTTAAGCCTGAGGTGGCACAGGAGCAGTTCAATCTGCCCAAGGGCGTCTATCCCTATCACATGGTCGTCTGTGGCTATCCCGCCGACCACATCGCCGATCCCGAGCATCGCGAGGCCCGCACTATTCCCCTCTCCAACTTCCTCCTCAAGTAGTTTTTGGACATACCTTAAAATCTACCCTTGACCGCTCACCCGTTCGCCGAGTTCTGCGCCACTATGTGCAGGGCTCGGTTTTTTTATGTTACGCACCCCGGCACAGTCATAAAAAAGGACCCGCAAGCTGCGGGTCCTTTCTAGGCACTAAATTGTAGGCCGAATGTTAGTCCAGGTCGTCGGCAGCAAAGTTGTCGATCGGGGCAAAGGGATCGGCCACGGGGACAACCGGGTCAGCGACGGGCAGCGGCTCGGCGGGAACAGTCACTGCAGGAGAAGCGGCAGAACCGACCGGCGTGGAGGCCATGAGGTCGGCCGGGAAGGAGTTCTGGGCATCGTCCATGAAGTGCTGGATGAGCTTGAGATACTCTGCCTTGAACTCCTCACGGGAAGCCTTGAGACGATCGATTTCCTCGAGCTCGGCCTGCTTTTCGGTCAGAGCCTGGCGGATAACCTCGCGGGCCTTAGCGTCAGCCTCGTTGCGGATACGCTCAGCGTTCTCGTTGGCATCGTTGACGATGGTCTCAGCGGTCTGCTGGGCAGCGATCAGGGCAGCGGAAATCTGGCGCTCCTGAGCGGAGAAGTCAGGGGCGGGAGCAGCCACAGGGGCGGCAGGAACGGCCTGGGCGGTGGCATCCTGAGCCTGGGCAAGCTGAGCCTGTGCATCGGCAAGCTGCTGCTCGGTAGCAGTCAGACGACCCTTAAGGTCGACGATCTTAGCGAGCATAGCGTCAACCTCGGAGGACAGCGTCTCCAAGAAGACGTCGACCTCAGCAGGATCGTAGCCACGCTTGGCCTCAGAGAAAGTCTGAGCCTGGATGTCTGCAGGGGTAATAGCCATAACAAGTCTCCTTTTTCATCGCCTCGGCGCTACACGCCCGACGTAAGTTACTAAGTCAGTTCTATACGAGTATACCTATAAGAAGCTGCAGAACCAGCCTCTGCACCAACTGCAACGCAATAATCGCAACGACCGGCGAAAAATCGATACCGCCCATCGGCGGGATGAAACGACGGAACAGGTTGAGCCACGGACCGCACACGCTATCGAGCACCGCAGCAATATCCTGAAGCAAACCACCCTGCTTCATGGGAATCCACGTCATAAAGCAGTAGACGACAATAAGCGTGGAATAGAAGTTGAACAGCGTGTTGACCAGCTGGACGATAGTGTAGATGTTGATGGGAATCTCCTCGTCTTGTCTTTACTTAAGGTAGCCGTCCGCACGAAGCTTCTTGAGATCGGAATCTTTGACCTCGCAACCGGCGGGCAGCACCATGAACACGCGGTCGCCCACCTCCTTGACCGTGGCACCCAGACCGCAGGCAAAGCCGTAAGAGAAGTCCAAGACGCGCTTAGCAACTTCGGTGCGTACGCCCACAAAAATCAGTGCGACAGGCTGCTTGGTGCGAACGCGGCGCACCACGGTCTCCACGTCGTCATAGCTCTCGGGGCGCAGGACATAGGCCGGCAGCTGCGGCGTGGCGTTGATGATATTGCTCGCATAGGCCGAGGCATCACTCGGTGCAGGCGCGGGCGCAGCGGCGGCACGGGCGCGGGTGTTCTCGGCGTAGCTCGACGGCGTGTCATAGGCACCAGGACGATAACCGCTCGCAACACTGTCCTGCGAGCGCGAAGGCGGGTTATACGTCGTGGCATGGCGGGAGTCATCGCCGACCAGCTGACCGGAGCGCGTATACACGGCAACCGACTCAGCTTCACCGCGGCGCGTCTGACCAAGCAGGCCGTTGCTCGGCTCGTCTTGGGTGTAGAAGCCCTCGCCCGAAGCACCGCCGTAGCCGTTGCCCTGATAACTATCGTCATAGCCGTCATCGTAGCCGTAGTCGTCGTCCTGGCCATAACCCTGGTCGTAACCCTGCTGGCCGCCCAGGTGCATCTTATTTTTAATCTCGTCAAGGAAGCCCATGGTTGTGTCCTCTCGCGGTTTAGTGCAGGCGCCCCGATAATCAGTGCGCACTTCAGAGCCTTATTTTACTGCAAACTCCGGGCTAAATACTACCCTGCCCAGGCGAACGAGCGTAGAGCCCTCCTCAAGGGCAGGCTCAAAGTCCTCGCTCATGCCGCAGGAAAGCTCAGGCAGGTTCAAATCGGGATGCGCAGCCTCCAGCTCATCCCTCAGCTCACGAAGCCCCGCAAAGGTGCGGCGTGCCACATCCTTATTCCCCCGGGGCGCCATAGTCATAAGCCCCTGTACGCAAATTCCCTCAAGTTCCGCAAGCTCACCCGCGGCGGCGCGAATCTCATCGGGCGAAAAGCCTCCCTTCGACTCCTCACCACTCACATTGACCTCGATGAGCACACGCTGGGGGCCGGCGAGCTCGCCTGCCTCAATCTTGCGGACAGCACGGCTCGAGATCGCCTGTGCCAGATGCAGCGAACCCACCGAGTGAATCAGCTCGGCTGAGCCCAGCACCGCATTGATCTTATTGGTCTGCAGGTTGCCGATCATATCGAAGCGCACCTCGGGCAGCTCCGGATGCTCCGCCAGACCCGTGAGCTTGCGAACCAGCTCCTGCGGGCGGTTCTCGGCAAAATGGCGATACCCCGCCTGGATGGCAGCAACAGTCTCATCGACACCAACGGTCTTGGACACGGCAATGAGGCGCGCGGCGTCGTGGGGGCGGCCCGCGCGATCGAGCGCCGCATAAAAACGTTCCAGAATCTGCTCGCGGCGAGCGCGCATCAAATCCAAATAGTTATCCATTGCCAATCGCCTCCGCTGACAGCCAAACAAGTAGTCCCATGCTAACGCAAGAGCGCGGCCCCGCATGTGCAAGGCCGCGCTCACTTAGGTATTTACAATCTTTCGACGAACGGGGCTACTTACTCCTCGTCGTCCTCGCCATCGTCCTCGTCCTCAAGATGATCGAGCAGGTAGCGAAGACCCTCGCTGACCTCGTTGGCGGGCACCTTGGCAACGTAGCGCGCGTCGACGGCGGGCCTCATGATAACACCCTCGCCCGAAGGCACGCGCATGCTCTCGAGCTCATCCTCGTCCACACGGGCGATATCGCCGGCGTTCATACGCTGACCAGTCAACAGGAAAGTCAGACGGCAAGCGGCATCGATGGAAATCGAAGCAATGCGATCGAGGTAGCGCGAAACCATGATGGCGCGGCGCAGGTCGTCATAGTTGCTGTCGTCGTCCATAAAGTCGCCCGTATCCATACGGTTAAAGGTGCGAAAGAACTTCTCGTAGGCGGCGTGCACTGGCTCGTCCTCGACGGCCAGGTTGCAGATGATGGACATGTCATTGGTGACGAGCGCAGAAAGCGAAGAGCCCAGCACCTGGTAGACGGCCTCAGCCTCGGCCTCGACCGTGCCGACAAGCTCCTTGGGCAGCGAGATGTCGGCCTTGATCATATGACGCGTGGCACGGCAGATCTGACGGACTTTATCGGTCATGCGCTGCAGGTTAAAGTCGACGTAGATGATCGTCTGAAGCAGGCGGAAGTCGGAGGCGACCGGTGACTGCGTGGCGATCAGGTTGTAGCAGACGGCCTCCAGGTTGGCGCAGCGTGCGTCAATCGAAAGCGTGCGCTTCTTGGTCTTGGTGGCGAGCTTGCGGTCGTCGGTCACATAGGCCTTCACGGCATCGTGGAGGGCCAGATCGACGGCCTCGTAGATGCTCAGCATCTCGTGACGGGCCTCGATGAGCTGACGGGAAAACAGTTTGCGCATGGTTCACTCCAATCAGTTGGGTGCGGTCATGCCGCCCGCACAGTGAATACGCACCGGACCAGGTCCGATCGGCTTGGGACTAGTCGCACCGATTAGCCAAAGCGGCCGGTGATATAGTCTTCCGTCCGCGAGTCCACCGGGCTGGTGAAGATTGCGTCGGTTTGACCATACTCGATGAGCGTGGCGGGCTCGCCGGCAACTTCCTGCAAGAAGAATGCGGTGTAGTCGCTGATACGAGCTGCCTGCTGCATTGAATGCGTGACGATGATGATCGTCATCTCGGGCGCCAGCTCGGCCATCAGATCCTCGACCTTAGAGACGGATGTGGGATCGATGGCGGAGCAGGGCTCGTCCATCAGGAGGACATCGGGTTGCACCGCAAGCACGCGCGCGATGCACAGACGCTGCTGCTGACCGCCCGAGAGCGCCAAACCATCCTTGTTGAGCTGATTGGATACCTCTTTCCAGAGGTTGGCGCGCTTGAGCGATTCTTCCACGATGTCATCGAGGTCGCTTTTGCTAGTCACGCCCTGCAGACGAGGGCCAAAGGCGACATTCTCGTAGATGGATTTGGGAAACGGGTTGGGCTGCTGAAAGATCATGCCCACGCGACGACGGAGGTCGACCGGGTCGACGCCCTCGGCATAGATATCATTGCCGTCGAGCGTCATGGTGCCCTCGACGCGCGTACCCTCGATCAGATCATTCATGCGGTTGATGCAGCGCAAAAACGTCGACTTGCCGCAGCCCGAAGGGCCAATGAAGGCGGTGATGGCGTTTTTGGCGATGTTGAGGTCAAGCCCCGTCAGCGCATGAAAGTCACCGTACCAAAAGTTGAAATCCTTGGCCGTAATGGCCGCTTGCTCCAGCGTGGGAGCGGACTGATAAACGGACATGGGACTCCTTAACTAGCGACGCTTGCGCGACAGGAAGCGCGCAAACAGGTTGAAGGCCAGAATGATCACCATCAGCAAGAGCGCGGTGCCGTAGGCTGCGTTCATGTTGATGCCGTCGTTGGCAAGCAGGTACAGGTGAACCGTCATGGGGCGGCCGGAATCGAGCGGCGAAATAGGTAGATTGATGGCCTGGCCCATGGTGTAGAGCACCACCGCGGTCTCGCCAATGGCGCGGCCGATGGCGAGGACGATGCCCGTGGCAATACGGCCAAAGGCAGAAGGAAGCACAATCTTGGAGACAACCTGCCACTTGGTGGCGCCCAGGCCGTACGCGCCCCAACGGATATAGCGCGGGACGGCGCGAATGGCCTCTTCGGTGGTGCGCATGACGATGGGAAGCATCAAGAGCGCGAGCGCCAGAGCGGCCGAGACCATCGAAAGGCCCAGGCCCATGGCCTCGACAAACAAGGCGTAGCCAAACAGGCCCATAACGATGGAGGGCACCGAGGCCAAAGCGTCAGCAGCGTAGCGAATGAGCTCGACGACCTTGCCCTGCTTGGCGTACTCGGCCAGATAGACGGCTGCCAGCACAGCGATCGGCGTGCAGATAAGCATGGCGAGCGCCGTCACATAGACGGTCGAGACGATCGTGGGCCAAATACCGCCCTCGGCGTTGACGCCCTGGGGCCAACCGAAGATAAAGTCGAGCGAGATGTGTGGCAGGCCGTTGATGACCACGTAGGCGATGATAGCGACCAGCACCAGCGTGGTGATGTATGCCGCGGCACGGAACACGCCAAGCATGATCTTGTTGGACAGGTCCTTGTTGATGCGGCCCTTCTTGCCGTGGGAAAGGGCACGCTTGATGCGCTCGCGCGACGAGGTCGTATCGACCGTCGTGTCAACGGAATCGGACATAGCCTACCCCCTCTTCTTCTTGGAAACCAGGCGGACGATGCCCACCAGCGTGGCGGAAATGATAAACAGGACCACGCCCATGCCGAACAGCGCCGAGCGATGCAGACCCGAGGAATAGCTCATGTCGAGCGCAATCTGGCTCGTGAGCGTCGAGATGGGGCTCGCAATGCTGTCGGGAATAACCGGGGCGTTACCCACGACCATGAGCACGGCCATGGTCTCGCCGATGGCACGGCCCATACCCAGCACGATGGCATCCACGATACCCAGCTTGGCGGCAGGTAACACGACCTTATAGATAGTCTGCCACTTGGTGGCGCCCATGGCATACGATGCCTCGCGAATGCCCATGGGAATGGAATTGAGAGCATCGATGGTAAGCGTCGTGATGGTGGGCACGATCATAATGGCGAGCACGAACCACGCCGTCAGCGCGCCAAAACCAAGACCGCCGGTCAGTTGTGCGATAAACGGGCGGATGATGATCATGCCAAAGAAGCCATAGATGATAGAAGGGATGCCGGCCAACAGGTCAACGGCAGGGCTGATGAGCTTGCGCACGCGCTTGCTGGCGATCTCGACCAGATACACGGCCGTGCCCACGCCTAGGGGCACGCCCATGGCGAGCGCACCGACGGTCACCAGACCCGAGCCGGCAAGCAGCGACACGATGCCGTAGTGACCCTCAGAGGGCGCCCACGTAAAGCTAAAGAAGTCCGCCAGACCGATGTCGGTAAAGACGGGCAGCGCCGAGTACGTGGTAAAGACAAAAATCAGGATGACGGTAACAACCGCCAAGAACGCGCAGGCAAAGAAGATCCACTGCAGCGCCTTCTCCTTGATATAGGTGCTGCGCGATACGAGCGCCAGCTCGCGCTTCTTGGGCGCCTGACCATTCTGCTCGGTCTGGGAGTTTTCCTGTGCTTCCATGCTACTCACTCCCCTTCTCGTCGTTGGTGACGGGGATAAAGCCCGCCTCGCGAATCTGCTTGTCCATCTTTTCGGACGTCACGTAGTCGATGTAATCCTGCGCCTGCTGCGAAGGCGCACCCTTCACAAAGAAGTAAAGGTCGCGCGAGATGGGATAGCCGCCACTCGCGACCGTCTTCTCGGACGCCTCAACATGATTGACCGAGACGGCCTTGACCGAGGTCTTGGCGTTGAGGCTATCGACGAAGCCCAGCGAAATGTAGCCGATAGCCCCGCGCGAACGAGATACCACGTCGCGCACCTGGCCCGTGCCCGAAAGAACGGCGGAGCGGCGATCGAACGGGGTGCCGTCCATCACGATGGTGCGGAAGGCTTCACGCGTGCCAGACGCCTCATCTCGGTTGATAACCTGAATCCTCAGGTCCTCGCCACCGACTTCTTTCCAGTTGGTGATCTTGCCGGCATAGATATCGCGGAGCTGCTCGGTCGAGAGGTTATCGACGGGGTTGTCTTCGTTCACGATGACCGCGATACCGTCGTGGGCAATGACGATGGGAGTCAGGCCCAGATCCCGTTCGTCGGCATTGAGTCCACGGGAGGAGCTGGCGATATCGGCCGTGCCAGCGCTGACGGCTTCGATGCCAGCGGAAGAGCCCAAACCGGAAACGAGCACGTCGATGCCGGTCTCCTCCTTAAAGCCCTCTGCCGCAATCTCGGCGATAGGAAGGCAGGTCGTGGAGCCGGCCACGGTAATGGAAGAGATAGAAGATCCCGAAGAACAGGCGCACAGCGTAAGCGTAAGCACAGCGGCGCTCAGGACCGATACGATCTTTCTCATAGCATCACGCCGATCGCGGCATGGCGCCCACAGGTGCCGTCCTCGTTACGGTAGGAATAAAAGCGGTCGTTCTGACGCACGGTCGAAAGCTGGGTATCCACGATATTATCCGCGTCGACACCGACATCTACCAGCGCCTCGCAAATGGCAGCGGAAAGATCGAGCATGCGAGAGGCACTCGCATCGATGCAAGAGAACTCGGCGGCAAAGCGATCCATGAGCTCTTGGGAAACCTCGTACTCGTCACCCAGGATATGGGGCCCGATATAGGCGGAAACGTCGCTCGCATCGCAGCCGGCAGCATCGCAAAGCGCCTGGCACGCCTTGGCAGAAATACGTGCAATCGTGCCCTTCCAACCGGAGTGCACCACGGCAAATCCGCCAGGGGCCACCAGCACCACGGGAACGCAGTCGGCAAAGCAGAGCAGCACGGGCACGTCATGGGCCGTACAGACGATGGCATCGCAGCCCTCGGCAATCTGCTCGCGAACAGCCTCAAGATCGTCGGCGCCGTTCGAAGTCACCGTAACGATATGGTCACCATGTACCTGATTGGGCACGAGCAGATTATGCTCGCACTCAGTGGCGCCCATAGCTTCGAGCGCTCGACGACGATTTTCTTGAACAGCAAAGGGGTCATCGCCTACATGCGAGCCCAGGTTGAGCGAGGAGTACGCATCTTCAGAAACGCCACCGGTGCGCTCGGTAAAGGCAAAACGGACATCGGATGTCGCGCCCTCCACCAACGTAACTCCATCATGGTCGACACGCGAAACGTTGTCCGCACGTGCTGCCATACTAAAGCCTCCTAATAACACAAGTACCGCGGCGTCGCCGCGCAGTCCGCGTTTATACGGCTGTCATACTTCCTTAAAAGGATACCCGCAGCGGTAGGGACCAAACGTAAAGGGAACGTAAGGAGATTGGAGGCTTTCGTTTACAAACGAGAAACAAAACGGGGTGCATCCAAATGGACACACCCCGTGCAGGTCGTTGAGAAAAACGAACTAGAAGCTGCCGCGCTTCAGGAAGTCGGGAAGCTCGAACTGGTCGTTGCCAAAGTTGGGCAGCTCGGTACCACCGACGTTGCGGGTCGGAGCGGCCTGAGCCGGGCTGGCAGCCGGAGCGGTGCGCTGCGGCTCAGCGGAGGCAGCGGCCTTGCTCTGAGACTGCTGAGCAGCAAAGAGCTCGTCCTGACGGTTGACGTTGGAGTCGGAGAAGCCCGTAGCGATGACGGTGATACGCACCTGATCGCCCAGGGACTCGTCGACAACGGTACCGAAGATGATGTTGGCCTCGGGGTCGACGGCGTTGGCGACAACGTCGGCGGCATCGCTGATCTCCTGGATGCCCAGGTCCTTGGAACCGGCGATGGAGAGCAGCACGCGCGTGGCACCATCGATGGAGCTCTCGAGCAGCGGGCTGGAGATGGCCTGCTGGGCAGCGTCGACGGCACGAGTATCCCCAGAAGAGGTACCGATACCCATCATGGCGGTACCGGCCTGCTTCATGATGGTCTTAACATCGGCGAAGTCCAGGTTGATGATACCGGGGACGGTGATGAGGTCGGTGATGCCCTGGGTGCCCTGGGAAAGGACGCCATCGGCAATCGCGAAGGCCTCGAGCATGGTGGTCTTCTTCTCGGCGATGTCGAGCAGCTTATCGTTAGGAATGACGATCATGGTGTCGACGCAATCGGAGAGGGTCTTGATGCCCTCCTCGGCGCTCTTCTTACGCTTGCGGCCCTCGAAGGTGAAGGGCTTGGTCACGACGGCGACGGTCAGTGCGCCGACCTCGTTCATCGCGATATCGGCAACGATGGGAGCAGCGCCGGTACCGGTGCCGCCGCCCTCGCCGCAGGTGATAAACACCATGTCAGCGAGCGCCTCGGCGATGTCGTCGCGGGACTCATCGGCAGCCTTGCGGCCAACCTCGGGATTGGCGCCGGCGCCCAGGCCGCGGGTAAGGTCGGTGCCGATGTGCACCTTGATATCGGCATCAGAGATCGCGAGTGCCTGAGCATCGGTGTTGATGGCAACAAACTCGACGCCGCGGATGCCCTCTTCGATCATTCGATTGACCGCGTTGGTACCGCCGCCGCCGACGCCGACCACCTTAATGACGGCAAGGTAGTTGTTGATCTCTGTCTCGTGCATGTCGGTCCTCCGAACAAAGGTTATAGCCATAGCATGGGTCGACCCCTGCGCACATTAACCTTCAGGTTGAAAGTAAATGCAAAGGTAAACCGTATTATGTTTGCACATTATGAACGTATCAGTCAAATAATTGACCGTGAAAACCAAACAAACCAGATAAACGGCGTGGTATGGCCCCTCAACAAAGCATCAACCAGCGCTACGAGGTCGGAGCATTCCTAAATGTGTAGTTGCCCGGAGAGCGCACATTGATATACGTTACGCCCTCTACCTGCGAAAGCAACTTGGTGACTACGCGTTCCTTCTTGGCGATATCGCCCGAATCGCCCAGCGACACCTCAATGCCGTTATTGAGGTTTGCCGAGATGGCTTCGACCGAAGGCGTGGAAATATCCTTGACTTGTCCCAAGAACTCGCTCGAAAAACCACGCACATAATCCAGACCGGCCTTAACGGCTTTGGAGTTCACCGCCTGGCCGGAAACCGGAGCGACATCCGCCGAGACATCAGTCAACAACACCGCGCCATAATGCTTGGCGAGCGCCAGCGCGGCATCGATTCCGGTCAAGGTATTTGAGCCCTGCCCTGTCGTGATGACGTTGCCCTGGTCGTCCACTTCGACCGACGTCGACAGCGGGGCGATCCAGGTGTCATCGTCTCCGATAGCCCAGGCAAGGTCGTCGGAGCTGATATACGCAATGGCGATAACTTTACGCTCCGTCGGCGTGATGATAAGCGTATGGGGAAACTGGCGCTGGACATCCACGCCCGAAACCCACGGGTTCTGCTTGAGATCCTCGGTAATCTGGTCGGGATCGACGTTAAAAAGCGACGTTCCCTCGGGCAAGTCGATCAGCTGGATAGCATCGTGCTTCGTCACATGCTCGCTGCCTTGAATCTGAATATCAGTGGCAGTAAACAGTCCAGAGTTGATCACCACGATGGCAACGACGACGAGCACGGCCAAGACGGCCAGAACGCCGCCCACGATTTTGCCTTTGCCTGTAACGACAGAAGCGGCGTCTGATGTTTTATTTGCCATCGCTCCAAGTGAAGATAACGGGTTGAAACCTTTTTTACTCGAAGGCTTCTTGGCGGTAGCCGGCACCGATGTCAGCGAGCGCGGTTTCGATGCGCCCAGCGTGCGACCTGGACGCGGCGCTTTAGTTCCCGTCGAGGGCTTAGGAGTTGCCATGGGACGGGCGGGTTTGGCGCCCATAACAGGCTTTGACGTCACCGAGGGACGCGAGGACTTTTTTGCGGCCGGACGATTACCGAGCTGCGAGCCGACAACCGGACGACTGGTCTGTCGAGCATGCCCGACAGACTTAGAGTGCGCGACGGTATTGCGTTGAGGTTTGGCAGGCGCGCCGGAACGCCCTCCGGCGCGGCGGAAGGTGGGTTTCGATGCTCTAGAAGCCGAGGAATTTAACTTCCGGTCTGAGCTCGATGCCATACGCCTCCCTCACCTTTCCGTGCACATGTCTGATAACCGCGGCAACGTCATCGGCCGAGGCAGTTCCGTTATTAACGATAAAATTAGCGTGAACGGGCGAAACTTCCGCGCCGCCAATCGAAAAACCCTTTAATCCACAATCCTCGATAAGCTTGCCCACACTCGCATCGGGCGGGTTGCGAAAGACCGACCCGCAGGATGCGCGACCCATGGGCTGCGTACGCTTGCGCCTCGTCAGGTACCGCTCCATGCGCTCGCGAATGTCGGCCTTGGGCGCCGGTTTAAGCTTGAGCACGCACTCGAGGATAATCTCATTGCGGGGAAGGCTACATTCGCGGTAGCCCCAAGTGATCTCGGACCCCGCATAATGCTTGATACCGGATGCCGGGTCAAACGTTACGACATCCTCAACCAGCGAGCCAATCCACTCGGTCCGTGTGCCGGCATTCATAGATATCGCACCGCCAACCGAGCCAGGGATGCCAACGGCAAACTCAAGGCCCGAGAGGCTACGCGACAGGGCATCGTTGACCAGGCGCGCAAACATCACGCCCGCACCGACCGTCAGCGTACAACCGTCATCGGCAACAACCGTGCGCTGAAACTCACGTCCGAGCGAAATGACGGCGCCGCGATAACCGCCATCGGCAACCAGCAGATTGGAGCCCTTGCCGATGATGACCCACGGCACCTGCTCGCGATCGAGCACCGCCACGGCGCGGCGGAGGGCATGATAGCTATGGCACGTCACAAAGAGGTCGGCCTTGCCGCCGATACGATAGCTCGTATGACGCGCAAGGCGCTCGTCCTCGATCACATCCGTGTCGATCATGCCCGAGAGCGCCATGACGGCATTAAACAGACCCATTAGACTTAAGCGTCTTTCTTGGCAGTCAGATACTCAATGAACTCGGGACCGACGGTCGTAACGTCACCGGCACCCATAGTGAGCAGCAGATCGCCCTCGCCCACCATCTGCTCGAGCTCCTGATTGAGCTCAAGACGGCTGGAGCAGTACACGACCTCCTTGCCAGGATGCTTGGCGCGCACGGTATCGGCGAGCATCTTAGAGGTAACACCCGGAATGGGCATCTCGCCAGCCGAGAACACATCAATCAGCAGCAGTTTATCGGCATTGGCAAATGCATCGGCAAAGTCGTCGCACAGGGCCTGCAGGCGCGAATAACGGTGCGGCTGGAACACGACGTCGACATGCTTGTAGCCCAGCGACGAAGCGGCAGCAAGCGTCGCCTTGATCTCGGTGGGGTGATGGCCGTAATCATCGACCACGGTGATGCCATCGATATCGCCCACGTGGGTAAAGCGACGGCGGACGCCCTCAAAGCTCGAGAGCGCCTTGGCGGCGGCGTCGATGTCAAGGCCCAGGACATGGGCGACGGTGAGCACCGCCGTGGCGTTGAGCATGTTGTGGCGACCGGGATTGCTCTTGATCTCCACGGCATGCTCAGTGCCGTCCTCAAAGCGAACGATAAAGTCACTCTGGATGCCTTTGACATCCGGGTGCATGCAGACGATGTCGTTGCTCTCGGCAAAGCCGTAGGAAAGCACGTGACGGCCCGTCGACTTGGCGAGCTCGACCAGATGCGGGTCCTCACCGCAGACGATGACGGTGCCGTCCTCGCCCACCAGGCTCATGAATTTGGCGAAAGTCGCTTCGATCTCCTCGATACCCGAGTAGTGATCGAGGTGGTCGGCCTCGACGTTGGTCACAATGACCACGTTGGGGTTCAGGAACAGGAAGGAGCTGTCGGACTCGTCGGCCTCGGCGACAAAGTAGTCGCCCGAGCCGTTCTTGCCGTTCGTGTCATAGCCCTCGACGATGCCACCGATCAGGAAGCTCGGATCCAGACCCATGCGGTCGAGCATGGTGGCGCACATCGAAGACGTGGTGGTCTTGCCGTGCGTGCCGGCAACAGCGACGGTAGTGTAGCCGTGGCCCAAGGCAGAGAGCATCTTGGCACGGGGCCACACGGGAATACCAAGCTCGCGAGCGCGCACGAGTTCAGGGTTGGACTCCGGAATAGCGGTGGAGACAACAACCACGTCGGGCTTGACCTCGTCGATCGTGGCGGCCTCATGGCCCACATGTACCTTCACACCAGCGCGGGTAAGCTGGCGGATATAACGTGACGTCTTAAGGTCGGAGCCGGTAACGGCATAACCGCGCTCGTGCAGAACGAGGGCGATGCCGCTCATGCCGGCGCCGCCGATACCGATAAAGTGGGCGCTCTTAAACTCGGGCGCGGAGGTTGCAGTCTGGGAATCAGCCATGTGCTCGTGTACTCCTTGCGTAAACACTGCCTGTAACCCGTTAACTGTACCGCACCTACCGCATCAGCGCGAGGGCGACCGACGATATCCCGTCTAACTAACGCAAACCCTCTACCGCATCCGCCAGAAGAGCGGCGGCCCTATCCTGAGCCAGACCACGCGCCGCCTGACGCATGGCGTCGCGCGCCGCCGCGTCATCGACCAGGTGCAGCAGTTCATCGGCAAAGGCAGAACCGTCGATATCGGCATCGGCGCAGAGCACGCCGGCCCCGGCGTCGACCAGATACCGGGCATTGGTGGTTTGGTGGTCGGCCGTCGCATGCGGATACGGCACGAGCACCGAGGGCACGGCGAGCGCAGCGATCTCGGCCACGCTCGATGCGCCCGAACGCGAGAGCACCAAATCGGCAGCAGCCAACATATCGCCCATGTTGTCGATGTAAGGCTGGACGCGGTAACGCTTCGCCTCCTCGGGCGTCAGCGCCAAAGCGCGCTCGGTCTCCTCAAAGCCGTCGGCACCCGTCGAATGCAACACATAGAGGTTCTTGCGCGAAAGCAGCTCGTTTTTGAGCGAAACCACGCGCTCGTTGAGGTGCTGGGCGCCAAGTGAACCGCCAAAGACGAGCAGCAGCGTAGCGTCCTCGGGAACGCCAAGTGCCTTGCGGCCGCGAGCGCGATCGCCTTCGATTACCGAGCGACGTACGGGGTTGCCGGTCATGAGCACGTGGTCAGGGTCACCTTCGCGCTCAAAGACCGAGCGCGCTGCCGGCACCGAGATGCACACGCGGGCGGCGTGGGAGTTCATCATCTTGTTGGCCAGGCCCGGAACAGAGTTCTGCTCATGCAGCAGATACGGAACGCCTGCGCCCTTGCACCACCCCAGCAGCGGAACCTCGACATAGGCACCAAAACCGACGGCAGCATCGGGCTTGCCGACCTTTGAGAAATGACTGGCGAGCGCACGTTTGGCCTTGTTGACACGCCACAGCGAGGTCAGCGCCGTCCAAGGACGGGAGCGGTCGAAGCCCGTGACCGTAATGGGCACAAAATCAAACCCAGCCTCGGGGACCAGACGACCCTCGAGCTTGCGCGACTGGCCCACGAACACAACGTGGTGGCCACGGTCACGCAGTTCTTCGGCCAAGGCGAGCGCGGGGTTGATGTGTCCTGCCGTGCCGCCGGCTGCAATAGCAACGGTCATTTTATCGGTCATGGTAGTCCCTTCGTACACGCGGTCCCTGGTCGTCGGTACGCAGACGCGCCGACGGGTCCGAGTTCAAATCGATTCGATTATATCCGCCGCCCGCGTTGCGAGGGCTGGGGCGCTGCGGACGACCTTGCGGAGCCATTCGCGGGCGTGGACGAGCTGCCGGCTCGGATGCAGAACCATCCAGAACGGTAAAGCCGCTACGCGAAGGTCGTTCACCGCGCACATGGGCTACGCCGGCGGTGCTCTCGTCCATAACGGCAAAGCTCTCACGGCGGCGGTCATACTCATCGCGGCGGGCGCTCTCGTACGAAACGCGCAGGATCAACCCGGCAAGCATAAGCGACACAATAATCGACGAACCGCCGTAGCTAATAAACGGCAACGGTTTGCCCGTCATGGGAAACACGTTGAGGATGCCCAGCGCGTTAATCAAAAACTGCACTGCGAGAATGACCGCGGAGCCAGACGCCATGAGCGCGCCCCGACGATCGGTCGCCTGCTCGGCAATGCGAAACGCCGAGTAGATCAGCATCGCAAACACCAAGAAGAACAGCACGGTTCCGACAAAGCCGACTTCCTCGCCAATGATAGCCAGAATGTAGTCATTGTGCGCCTCGGGCAGATACGAGTACTTCATGGTTGAGTTGCCGATGCCACGGCCGAACAGACCGCCCGAGGCAAAGGCCATGATGGCAAGCGTGGCCTGATAGCCGTCACCATACTCGTCGGCCCAAGGGTTCAAGGCAACCTGAATACGCACCATACGGTACGGCTCTGCGACAAGCGCAATCGCGATCACGAGAATGCCGAAGATTAGCACGCCGATGATAAATCTGGGGTCGAGACCCGCAAACAACGCCATGCACATGAGGGTCAACAGGATGATCAGGACAGTACCGAAATCGGGCTGGATAAAGATCAGAAAGAGCGAAATGCCCAGGTAGATGCCCATCTTGCGAAGGAATTCGTTGATGTTGCCACCGGGCGAAAAGAAGCGATCGAGCATGATGGCCGAATACGCAATGGCAAATGGCTTTAAAAACTCGGAAGGCTGGAACTGAATGCCGGCGATGTTGAGCCAGCGCGTGGCGCCACGGCTGCCGCTGCCCACCAAGAACACCAGAAACAGTAGCCCTATCATGCCTATGAGGAAGATCCTGAGCACGTCTTCCCCAAACCAACTGTCCGGCAAGATGCGCACGATGGCAACCATAGCCAGCACGCCAACTCCGGCAAACGCGGCTTGTCGAAACAGAAAAAACGTCGCCGAGCCATTCTCGTGCAGCGCCTCGACCGAAGACGCCGAGTACACCATCAGCAGGCCAAAGCACACCAAGGTAAACAGGCAGGCCATGAATATCAAACGGGGGCGCATGATACGGGCGGGAACGCCGGCAATATAGCGTTCGCTAAACGTCTGCCCGCCGCGACCGGAACGCGGTGTGCTGCGCCGCGAGGAAGCACGGTCCGAGTCGGGCCTCCTCATACCTTGTCGGGGGCTCTCCTCTCTCACCGGCAACCCCTATTCCATTTGCGATTTCGCCGCAGCGGCAAGCTGGGCCACATAGTCCTTAAACACGCGGCCGCGCTCCTCATAGCCCGAGAACTCATCGAACGAAGAGCAGGCAGGAGAAAGTAAGATCACGTCGCCACGGCTCGACAGCGAACGGGCGACGTCCACGGCATCGCGCAGGTCATCCGCCTGGGCGATATCCACGTCACCATCGACATCGGCCTCGTCCATAGCGGCGGTAAAGCGCTCGCGCGCATCGCCAAAGCAAACGACCGAGCGCACGTTGTCCATAACGACGCGGGCAAAGTCCGCAAGCGGCGTACCCTTATCGTGGCCGCCGAGCAGCAAAATCACATCGTCGTCGGGAAACGCCGTCAGGGCCTTTTCGACTGCATCGGTGTTCGTTGCCTTGGAATCGTTGACGTAGCGCACGCCATCGATCTCGCCACAGGGCTCAACGCGGTGCTCCAGCGGCTGGAACGATGCCAAACCACGGCAAATGCCCTCGGGATCGGCACCGACGGCCAAAGCAGCCGTGGCAGCACATAGGGCATTGATGACATTGTGATGGCCCGAGATCTTGAGCTCGGATGTAGCGATGAGCGGGGTCTCGACACCCTTCAGACGCACGATCATCTTGCCGTCGCGCACAAAGGCGGCGTCTGCACCCTCGGGCTCGTCAAAAGCGACCTTGCAGATGCGGCGGCCCGGCATGTAGATGTACTCATCGAACTCATGGATGCCGGCATCCTCAACGTCGATAACCACGAGGTCGTCGTCGACCATATTCTCGAACAACTTGATCTTGGCAAGCGCATAGTTCTTGTGGCTCTTGTGCCAGCCCAGGTGGTCGGGCGTGATGTTGAGCAGCACCGCCACGCGAGGATGAAGCTCGGCGGTCGTAGCAATCTGATAACTCGACAGCTCGGCCACAAACCACTCATTATGTGCGCGGCCGTCGATCTCGTTCACCGGCGGCTCACCGATATTGCCGACGGCCACGCTGGCTTCACCGGCGGCCTTGAGCAGATAATCAGTCAGCGACGTGGTAGTTGTCTTGCCGTTGGTGCCCGTGATGGCAATCCAATTTTGGGGAGACAAGCGATAGGCAAACTCGGGCTCGCCCATAATCTGAGCGGCATGCTCACGCCCCGCCTTAAAGAAGGACGAGAACTCCGAAATACCCGGGCATGTCACGCACACGTCATAGGCGCCCTCGACCTGTTCGGCCCCATAGACAAACGACGCACCAGCAGCCTCGAGCGCACGCGTGGCGTCATTGGGCTCAGAGGTGCCGCCGCCATACACGGTAACGGCGCTTACGCGCTCGGGATGTGCCAGCGCCCAGCGGGCGACATCGAGACCGGATTTGCCCTGACCCAAAACGAGCAGGCTAAAGACATCAGCAAGAGGCATGAAAGACCACTATCCCAACTGGAAGAACAAAGCAAGGCCAACGGCACCAAAGGCCGCAGCGATAATCCAAAAACGGATGACGACCTTGGTCTCGGCCCAGCCCTTCTTTTCGAAATGATGATGGATGGGCGCCATAAGGAAGACGCGCTTGTGCGTAAAGTGGAAGTAGACAACCTGAATCATGACCGACAGGGTCTCAACGATAAACAGGCCGCCGATGATGAGGGAGACGACCTCGGTGTTGGTCATGATGGACGTGCAGGCAAACGCGGCGCCCAGGGCAAGCGAGCCGGTATCGCCCATAAAGATGCTCGCCGGATAGCAGTTGAACCACAGAAAGCCCAAGCAGGCACCGGCACACGCGGTGCAGAAGATGGACAGGTTCACGTCTCCGTGCAAAAACGCCATGGCAGCCATGGCGAGCATGGCAATCATGGAGGTGCCGCCGGCAAGAC